>Ga0334722_10005772_pt1 | contig 12404 bp, 11 predicted proteins | sample C3_bottom_MG_FD_207210 | JGI IMG/M metagenome (GOLD analysis project Ga0334722, IMG submission 207210) | Sediment microbial communities from Yellowstone Lake, YNP, Wyoming, USA - C3_bottom | ecosystem: Environmental > Aquatic > Freshwater > Lake > Sediment | place: USA: Wyoming | collected...
AACTGACCGACATCGCTAAGGGACGCTCGAGCAAGAAGAACGCGCATCTGCTCATCGCCGGCAATCCGGTCGAGCTCGTGCGCGCGTTCGACATGGTGCCGGTCTTCCCCGAGGTGAACGTGCTGCAGATCGCGGCGCGCAAGGCCTCGCTGCCGCTCATCCAGAAGGCCGAAGAGCTCGGCTACGCGGTCGACAACTGCGCGTACGTGAAGGCCGATGTGGGCCTGTATCTCGCCGGCTACGAGGCCCCGTACGGCACCATCCCGAAGGCCGACCTCCTCCTGTGCAACTACGTCGGGTGCAACGTCTACCTGAACTGGTTCGAGCACCTCGCGGAGCTCACCGGCGCGCCGGCGGTGAACATCGACGTTCCCTTCATCCGCTCGGCCGACGGCGAGCCGTCGGTGGAGGACATCGCCTACGTCGTGAAGCAGCTCGAGGAGCTCATCGCCCAGCTCGAGACGATCACCGGTAAGAGCCTCGACTGGAGCAAGCTCCGCCGCACGGTCGAGCTCTCCGCGTACGTCGGCCAGATGTGGTCCGAGATCAAGTCGCTCACAAAGCTGCGTCCGGCGCCGTACGACGCGTACTTCGACTCCGTCACCATGATGGCCGTCCTCTACTGCCTGCGCGGCACCGAGGAGGCGGCGCGCTTCTTCGAGATCGCGCTGGCCGACCTGAAGGAGCGCGCGGCGTCGGGGAAGGGCCCGCTGCCCGAGGAGCGCTTCCGCGTCGTGATCGAGGGCCCGCCGCCGTGGCCGTTCCTGCGCGTGTTCCGCGACATGTTCACGCGCTGGGGCGCGGTCGCGGTCGCGTCGACGTATTCCACGGTGGGTGGGATCTGGGAGTTCGGCTTCCGGCACGATCCCGAGCACCCGCTCGAGAGCATCGCGCGGCACATGCTCAGCCAGAATCTCTGCAACCGGAATTTCCTACAGCGGTACGACCAGATGGACCGCTACGTGACCGAGTGGGACGCCGACGCCATCGTCATCCACTCGGTGAAGAGCTGCCGCCTCTTCTCCGCGGGCCAGGGCGACATGCGCGAGTACTTCGTGCGAGAGAAGCAGGTGCCGACGCTCCTCATCGAGTCGGACCTCGAGGACCCGCGCTACTTCTCACAGGCGCAGCTGCGCAACCGGATCGACGCGTTCTTCGAAGCGCTCACGCAGCGACGGGTCACCGCGGCGGCGGACGCGGCACACGTCGCATGAGATACGCCGTGGGCGTGGACGTGGGCTCCACGCAGACCAAGTCCGTCCTGGTGGACGAGTCGGGCCAGATCGTCGCGCGCTCGCTCATCGACACGGGCGCCTACCTCGTGCGGGCAGCGGAGCGCTCCCTCGAGGCGTGTCTGGCGGAGGCGTCGGTGTCCCGCAACGACGTCGGATATGCCGTCGGCACCGGCTACGGACGATTCAAGGTCGCGTTCGGCGACGATCAGGTCACGGAGATCTCGTGCCATGCGAAGGGCGCGTGGTTCCTGTTCCCCAAGACGCGCACGGTCATCGACATCGGCGGCCAGGACACGAAGGCGATCAAGGTGAGCGAGCGCGGCGAGGTGCTCGACTTCGCGATGAACGACAAGTGCGCCGCGGGCAGCGGCCGCTTCCTCACGAACTCGGCCGAGGCGCTCGGCTTGCAGATCTCGGCGATCGGACCGATATCTCTCGAGGCGAAGAACCCGGTGCGGCTGTCCACGGTGTGCACGATCTTCGTCGAGACCGACATCCTGTCGTACCTCGCATCCGGGAAGAAGACCGAGGACATCCTCGCCGGCGTGCACGGCGCGATCGGCTCCCGCACCGTCGCGCTGGTGCGGCGGGTCGGCGCCGAGCCGGAGGTCACTTTCACCGGCGGCGTGGCTCGGAACGTCGGGATGATCCGCTCGGTCCAGGAGAAGCTCGAGCTCGACATCAACGTGAGCCCCGACTCCCATTACACCGGCGCGCTCGGAGCAGCGATCTTCGCGCTCGAGCGCATGACCGCCGGATCGCAGGTGCTGGCATGAACGTCGACGGACGGCTCGTGGCGGGCATCGACATGGGCGCCCGTACCGCGAAGGCGCTGCTGCTCGACGAGAAGGGCCGCGTGGTCGGCTCCGGCGTCGCGCGCATGCGGCCGGACTTCAACGGACTCGCGAAGGACGTGCTCACGACGGCGATCGAACAGGCGGGCGTCGGGCCGGACGACGTCGCGTACGTCGCCACCACCGGCCTCGGGCGGTACAACATCCCGTTCCGCGACCTGCAGGTGACCGACATCACCGCGGTCGCGCGCGGTGCGGCGTCGCTCTTCCCCGGCACACGGTGCGTGATCGACATCGGGGCGCAGAGCACGCGCGCGCTGCGCGTGCTGGAGAGCGGCCGCGTGAAGGAGTTCCGCACCAACGACAAATGCGCGGCCGGCGCCGGCGGATTCGCGGAGCGCGCCGCGCGTTACCTCGAGATCAAGCTCGACGACCTGGGACCCCTGTCGCTGAAGGCCGAGTCTCCCCAGATCATCTCCTCCGTCTGCGCCGTGTTCGCGGAGTCCGAGATCATCAACCTCGTCAGCGTCGGGCAGAGCGTCGAGAACATCGTGCGCGGGATCCACGATTCGCTCGCGCAGCGCGGGCAGCAGCTCCTGAAGCGCGTCGGTATCGAGCCCGAGGTCACCTTCGTCGGCGGCATGGCGCTCCAGGCCGGCATGGTCCAGGCGCTCGAGCAGGCCCTCTCGCAGAAGGTGAACGTCGCGGAGCGGCCCGAGCTCGTCGCCGCTCTCGGCGCGGCGCTCCTGGCCCGGCAGCGTCTTTCGCGACAGCAGGAAGGGAGGATGGCGGCATGAGCGAGGTCTCACCGCGATCCGATCTCGCGTTCGAGGACATCAGTTATGTGAAGAAGGACTGGATCGCGACGGTCACGATCCAGCGCCCCGATGCCTACAACTCGTACACCACGCGCACGCTCCGCGAGCTCGGCGAGGCATTTGCCGATGCGTCGCGCGACGACGGCGTCGGCGTGCTCGTGCTGACCGGCGCGGGCGATCAGGCCTTCTGCACCGGCGGTGACGTGAAGGAGTACGCGCGCGACTACACGAAGCGGCCGCGGGACTACTGGAAGTACATGGGCTACTTCGCCGGTGCCATCGACGGGCTCCGCAATCTCGGGAAGCCCTCGATCGCGCGCATCAACGGCATGGCCGTGGGCGGCGGCAATGAGTTCAATCTGGGGTGCGATCTCGCGATCGCCGCGGATACCGCGCGCTTCCGCCAGGTCGGCGTGCAGGTCGGGAGCGTGGCCGCCGGCGGCGCGACCCAGTGGCTGCCCCTCGTCGTCGGCGACCGGCGCGCGCGGCAGATGCTGATGACCTGCGAGTGGGTCGATGCGAAGACCGCGCTCGACTGGGGCCTGGTGAACGAAGTGGTCCCCGCGGCGGAGCTCGACGTCGCCGTCGAGCGGTTGGCGCGCAAGCTGCTCGACACGTTCCCTGAGTGCATGCGCTACACGAAGCAGCAGGTCAACTTCTGGAAGGACTTCGGCTGGAGCATGACCATCGGGCACGCCCGCGACTGGCTCGCCCTCCACTTCAGCTCGCTCGAGCCCTACGAGGGCATGACCGCGTTCAGCGAGAAGCGGAAGGCCGACCGCATGGGTGTCCGCGCCCGCGCGCGCGACGGCGGTCCGAGCGAGACCCTCTGGGGTCCGTACGCGAAGACCTGCTCGACATGCGGTGCGAAGGGCATCCCGGAAGCGTTCGAGTTCTGCGGCGTGTGCGGGTCCGCGATCGCGCCCATCCGCGAGACGGTCGCGGCACGACGTGGGTAGCGGAGATCGCGTTCGGGACCTCACAGGCGGCGTCGCCCTGGTGACCGGCGGCTCGCGCGGGATCGGCCGCGCGATATGCGTCGACCTGGCACGCCACGGCGCCGACATCGCGTTCACCTATCGCACGGATCGCGATGGCGCCCACACGACCGCGAAGCAGATCGAAGCCGCCGGCACGTGCGCGCTCGCCCTCCTGGCCGACGGCTCCGATCCGGCGGCTCCCGGGAAGGCGGTCATGGACGTGGTCGGTCGCTTTGGCCGGATCGACGTGCTGGTCAACAACGCCGGCAGCAATCAGGACGCCGTGGTGTGGAAGATGACCGACCAGGCCTGGGACGAGATCCTTGACGCGGACCTGGGCGCCGCGTTCCGCTTCACGCGTGCCGTGATCCCGATCTTCCGCGAAGCCGGCGTCGGCCGCATCGTGAACATCTCGTCCATCAACGGACTGCGCGGGAAGTTCGGGCAGTCGAACTACGCAGCGGCGAAGGCCGGACTCATCGGCTTCACGAAGTCGATCGCGCGCGAGCTCGGCAGCTTCAACATCACCGCGAACGTCGTCGCGCCGGGTCTCATCGAGACAGACATGTTGAAGGGCATGCCCGAGGAGGCGAGAGCGCAGAGTCTCTCCGAGATCGTGCTCGGCAAGCTCGGCACGCCCGAGGATGTGGCGGCCGCCGTGAGCTTCCTCGCCGGTCGGAGGGCGGGGCACATCACCGGCATCGTGCTGCAGGTCGATGGTGGGCAATACCTCTAGCTAGATCGGCTTGCCCACCATGAGCGCGAAGATCACGGCGAGGGCCGCGACCGTCCCGTAGCTGAGCACGACCGCCTGGGCGCGGAGGCGCGGATAGTCCGGGTCGGCCGTCCCGGCGCGCTCGAGCGCGGCCAGCTCGCGCTGAACGACGGGCCCGAACACCGCGAAGCCGACGACGAGGATCGCGGCGTAGATCGCGATCGAGGCGGCGAGCCAGAGCCGATCGAAAGGCAACCCCTCGTTGACCGTGATCCAGAGGCCCGTGACGAGCGTCACCAGAAATGCCGGGATGGCGAGGACGCGGTCCGAACGGCGAACGGCGCCGATCGTGAACGCGAGGTGCTCCGGATCGCGCTCGGCGAGGCGGATGGCAACGGCGTAGGCCACGGTCGCTCCGAGCGTGAGAGCCGCGGCGATGACGTGGAGAAACACGAGGACGAGCTGGAACAACACCCGCCGGGCATCGTAGGTGACACGGCACGGACACGATCCGTCCGTAGCGTCGCGAGCGATGCGGGTGGGCCTTTTTTTCTCTGTCGTGCTCATCGCGTCCGCCTGCGCGGCGCCGGTGACCTCCGTCGCCGCTATCGCCGACGCCGCTCCCACGCCTTCCGCGGCGCCGACCGTCGCGGCGGCGAGCCCTGCCGTGCTCCCGCCCGCGGCGGCCGCCCCGGCATACCGCTCACTTCGCGTCTTCGTCGCATCCGACATGGGTGAGACCGTGTACGTCCTCGAAGGCGGTGCGCGCTTCGAGGTCGTCGGCCAGATCGCGGTCGGGAAGATGCCCCACAACCTCGCCGTGTCGCCCGACGGCCGGTGGGTCGCCGCAGGCAACCGCATGGCGAACAGCGTCTCGATCATCGATCCGTATGCGATGAAGGAGGTGGCGCGTGTCGGCGTGGGACGCCAGCCACACGATCTGACGTGGTCGCTCGATTCGAAGACGCTCTTCGTCGGGCACGAGCGCGACACGTTCATCGCGCGCATCGAGGCCGCCACGTGGAAGCCGCTCTCGCCGCTCATGGTCGGGGTGCCGCAGCACGATCTCGCGCTCTCCGCGACGCGGCCGAACGAGCTGTACTTCACCGTCACGAACTCGATGGAGCCGGATCACCTGCGCGTGTACGACCTGGCTTCCGGTCAGATCACGAAGTTCAAGATCCAGGACGTTCATGACGTCTTCTTCGTCCCGGACTCAAGCGAGCTCTGGACGACATCGTCTGGCTACGTGGGGGTGCCATCGGACCGCATGACCGCGGACGACCCGGCCAGCCGCGCCCTGAAGACGGAGTTCCACCTCGCCGGCCGCTATCCGTTCCACACGATGAAGCCAGGGCGCGATGGCCTCTTCTACCCGCCGGCCGGGACACCGATGCTCCTCACCGACCACGTCGGGCCGAGCCTCCTCTGGATCGACACGAAGGAGCGACGCATCGTGGGCGAGACGAAGGTCGGGCCGGAGCCGTATCACTCCACCTACGACCCGCTGGGCGACCGCATCCTGGTGACGAGCAACAAGGACGGCAACGTGTGGGTCATCGACCGCGTCAGCCGGCAGGTGGTCCAGACGATCCCCGTCCACGCGGCCCATGGCATCGTGGCGGTGGGTCTGCCCTGACATAGGACGGACATCTTCGTTCCGTACGTTCGGCCCATGGGACGCGAACGATGAGCGGACGCGCGCCGGTCTGGGATCCCGCACAGGACGAGCTCGCGGTATCGATGCGTGCGGCGATCTTCACCGGCCCGAAGGCTCCGCTCCTCCTCGGCTCCGTCCCGCGACCCGAGCCGGGGCCCGGCGAGATCCTCGTGAAGGTGCTGGCGTGCGGCCTCTGCCACAGCGACCTCCACTACATGGATCACGGCGTGCCGACGTTCAAGACTCCGCCGCTCATCCTCGGTCACGAGATCTCGGGGACCGTCGTCCGCGTCGGCACGGGCGTGGACACGGCGCGCATCGGCACGAGCGTGCTGCTCGCTCCGGTGACCTCGTGCGGGGAGTGCGCGATGTGCCGGACCGGGCGAGAGAACGTCTGCGCGAGACAGCGCATGCTCGGGAACACGATCGACGGCGGCTTCGCGGAGTTCGTCGCGGCACCTTCGCGTGACGCGTTCGAGATCCCGGCCGACGTGCCCGCCGAAGAGGCCTGCATCATCGCCGACGCGCTCACGACGGCCTTCCACGCGGTCACGCGACGAGCCCGCGTCGGGACCGGTGAGACGGTCGTCGTCGTCGGGTGCGGCGGGCTCGGGCTGAACGTCGTCCAGGTCGCGTCGCTGGTGGGCGCTCGCGTCATCGCTGTCGACATCGATCCACGCAAGCTCGCGCTCGCAACGGAGCTCGGTGCCACGCTTGCCTTCGACGCGCGAGAGGGCGACGTCTCGAAGCGCATCCGCACGACGACCGACGGCGGCGCCGACGTGGCGATCGAGGCGATCGGCAACCCCAAGACGCAGGAGCAGGCGCTCGCGTCGGTGAGGACCGGCGGGCGGGTGGTGCTCCTCGGCTTCGCGGCGGAGAACATGTCGCTCCCCGGCGGACGCGTGACATACCGCGAGATCACGGTCATCGGCACGCTCGGCTGCCGCCCGATCGACTTCCCCGTCGTCCTCGACCTCGTGCGCCGCGGCCGCCTCTCGCTCGGACCGCTCGTCACGCACCGTCACACGCTCGACACGATCAACGAGGGCTTCGACGCCCTGCGGCGCGGAGAGGGTGTGCGGCACATCGCGGTGATCGGGTGACCGTCACCGCTGGACGGCTGATCCGCGTCGAGACGGAGCGCGGGATCGCCACGATCACGCTGGAGCGCCCGCCGCTGAACGTCCTCACGATCGCCATGCTCGATGAGCTCGACGCCGCGCTCGGCGTCCTCGACACCGACCCCGAGCTGCGTCTGGTCGTCATCCGTGGCGCGGGTCGCGTGCTGTCGGCCGGTGTCGACGTGGGAGAGCACATCGGTGACGCGCTCGGTCCGATGCTCGACGCGTTCGCACGGGTGTCCCTTCGCCTGGCCGAGCTCGCGGTCCCGACGCTCGCGGTCGTGCACGGCGCGGCGCTGGGCGGCGCGTGCGAGCTCGTCGCCCTCTGCGACCTGTCCATCGCGGCCGATGACGCGAAGCTCGGCACCCCTGAGATCTCGCTCGGCGTGGTCCCGCCGGTCGGGGCGGCGATCTTCCCGGCTCTCGTCGGAGCGCAGCGCGCGCGCGCGCTCGTGCTCACCGGCGATCCGATCAGCGGTACGGAAGCCGCGGCATGGGGCCTTGTGTGGAAGAGCGTTCCGGCGGACGCCCTCGAGGCCGAGGTCGCAGCTGTGGCCGCCCGCTTCCGCGGCCTCTCCGCCGCGAGCCTGCGGCTCGCGAAGCGGACGTTCCAGGCCGCGGCCGCGTCGACCGCGCGCGGGCCGGCCATCATGGCCGCCGATTCCGAACAGCGCCGGTCGCTCCCCCGCCTCCGAGACGCCGAGGAGGGACTGCGGGCGTTCCTCGAGAAGCGCCCGCCGCGCTGGACGAATCGCTAGGTCGCGGACCACCCCCGCTCGCAGGTGTTGATCGTCGTATCGCGCCGTTAGGCTTCGCGTGATGCAGCCGGGTCTCTACGTGACCTTCTTCGACGCGGACGAAGCGCCGGCGCGCGAGCTTCCGCCGGTCGGTCCGCTCGACCACGTCGTCGTCCGCCATCACCAGCTCGTCGCCGAGCGCATCTCGGTCCAGCAGGCGGACGACCTTGGCGTCGCCATCGACCGTTGGCTCGAGGCGGAGCTCGAGCTGCAACGCGCGACCGGCGAGGAGCCGGGCGGCACCACGCACCGGGAGATGCGACTGAGCGCGCGCGACGGCGTCTTCGCGCGCTTCGCCGTGTTCGGCGACGCCGGCGAGCGTGACACGATGGCCGAGCTCGGTCCGTACGCCGTCATCGTCGTCGGCCCGCGCAGCGTCGAGGCCGATGGTCAGGTGCTCGCGACACGCGCGGCCAGCGAGCTCGCGCCTTGGGAGCTGACGTCCGGAGCGAGCACCGATCTCGCCGGTCTGCACAAGCCGGACATCGCGTTCCGCACGGCCTCGGGCACATACCACGCGGGGGTCGCGCCGGCGCCGCCGACGCGCATCGCGGCGATCGAGCCGAGGTTCACGCCGCCGCCACGGATCGAGCCGGCCTTCACGCCGGCACCGCGGGTCGAGCCGGCGATCGTGCCGCCGCCCCGCGGCGAGCCGCTCTTCAGACCGTCAATGGAGCCGGAGCCGCTCTTCAGACCGCCCGACGACAGACCCGCCAAGAGACCGGCGCCGCTGCCCACGGCGCCGCCGCCCCCGGGCGCCGAGCCCGCCGCCCTCACGGCGAGCGATCGCGAGCTCATCGAGCGCATCGAGCGCGAGAGGGCCGAGGAGACACTGCGCGCGCGCATCCAGGGACAGGAACGGCGGCGGCTGGGTGTGGACGAGGCCGCCGCGGCCGAGGACGCCGCGACGACGTGGGCGATGCGCTATCGGCCGCAGGCCGAGGGCGGCGGCGCGGACGCAAGCGAGGCGCCGACCGGCGGGTTCAGCTTCGGCGGGCTGCTGTGGCGGATGCGTTTCGCGATCATCGGCATCCTCCTCATCGGCGCGGGCGCCTACGGTTTCATCGCGATCCGTACCGGCACCGCACCGAGCGTCGCCGGCGCGCAGCCGTACACGTTCGTCGGCGTCGGGTCGAAGTTCACCGGGACGCGCTGGGACTGGGTCATCAATGGCGTGCAGCGCGTGAATGAGGCCGGCAAGGTCCGCGCGCAGGGCGTCTACTACGTCGTGCGTGTCGGCGCGACGAACAAGGGCACCGACGGCGCGCAGCTCGCACCGAACGACTTCACGCTGATCGACGCCAACGGTGTCGAGCACACCGCGTCAGGCCTCGGAAGCGGCGTGTACCAGAACGCGGACAACGCCGGATCGCCGAACCTCTGGCCGGCGAGCTTCCCGGCCGGCAAGAGCGTCACGTTCAACGTCGTCTTCGAGATCGATCCGTCGCTGCCTCGGGGCATGGATCTCGGGATCGCGGACGCGCCGCGCATGAGGGTGCATCTCGATTGAGCTCGGAGAACACGGACCCCGCCTAGCGGAATGACTCCGCGCGCCTCACGAGATCGTCCAGACCCGGTTCGTTCGGATCACGCGGTCTGCCGGGATGGATGATGGCGACCTGGCAGCTTTCCGCCGCGTCGACGAGGTCCTTGTATGACCCCGCACCGACATCCTTGATGTACGCCTGCTTGTTCTCGTTGTACGCGAACATCCGCGGGTTCACGCCGGTGCACTCGTTGCATGTCGTGCAGCGCGGAGTCTCGATGTACGGCTCGTCGGACGCGGCTACGGCGACGGGCTCTGACACCGGCGCGGCTGCGGGCCCCGCCAGCACCGCCACGGCCTCCGGCGCTGGGAGGGGCTCGGGCGACGCGACGGTTCGCTCGTGGCGAAGGTCGTCGAGCTCGCGCAGCCGGCGCCAGGCCTGCGCGCAGCGGCGGGTCTGCTGAGCGAGCTGCTCGTCCACGATGACCCTGTGAAGACGGCCCTCGTCATCGACCGCGTAGACGAACGGCACCGTGCCATCGGCCGGTCCCTAGAGCCACGCCGCGAGCGGTCTCTGCTGCTGGATCCCGCGGTCGGACGGGACGCGAGCGAGATCGTCGGCCCGGCCCGGATCGCACAGAGCGAGGTCGGCGAGCGTGAAGGCGACGCGCTCCTTCACACGCCGCATCGCGTCATCGGCGTACGCGAGATCGTGCTCGGGCCAGGTCCTCTCCGGCTGTGGATCCTCGCCGAGCGCGAACCGATGCGCCCACTCCGCCCCGGCCGATGGGTCATACGTGAACGTCGGGAACGCGCGCGACTCCGTCGCGGCAGCGGCGACGAGGTAGGGCGGGAGAGACGCCGGCGTGGGGACGAACACGCTGACGAGCGCTGGCCCGCGGAACTCGATCGCCGCGCGAACGCGCTCGCCGACCCGGAGGAGGCGCGCGGCCGACGACTGGAGGACGAACGCATCACCAAGCCCCATCGCCGTCGTCGCGAGCTGCGCACCCACGCCGAAGGCGTCATCCGTCGTGAAGACGATCTTCAGCGGAGCGTCGCTCACAAGACCCTCGATGATGCGTGCGCGCCCATTCGCGTCACCGGTCAATGGGCCGAGCCGCACCAGATAGTCGGGGAACAGCGCCCGGTCCTCGGGCGCGAGACTGCGGGCCCCGAACTGCGCGAAGTACTCGTCGTGCTTCGCCTCGACGTACGCGCCACGCAGCTCGAGCTCGGCCACGGCGATCGCGCCCACGAGGTCGGCCATCGGCCGAAGGCGGTCGCGGTACGCGGCGAGCGCGTCCTCGACGAGATCGAAGGCGAAGACGAAGGGCAGGTCGGCCTCGAAGAAACGCTGCGAACGCAGGATGCCGAGCGTGACCTCGATGCGCCGGCGCCGCGACGCCGACAGCGCGCTCGCGCCGGATGGTGCCGACAGGAGCTTCGCCATGAGGTCGAAGTCGAACTCATCCTGATGACGCGTCCCGACGCCGGCGCGCAGGGTCGCGGCGTGACGCCCGGCCTCCGAGCGGAGGAAGTCCGCCCTCACGAGATCCGCGAGCCTCTGCGCGAGCGCGTCGATGGTGCGGCGCATCGCGCGGGCCTTGCGCTCCTGAACGGCGCGCCACACGTGGGACGAGAAACGGGACGCGACCTCGCGGTCGCACTCCAGAAGCGCGCCGTCGCGTTGGAGCGCACCTCGCGCCCGAGACGCGTCCAGGACGAACGGCTCGCCGCCGAGCGGAGCGAGCCCGTCCGAGGCGCGTGACCACATCTCGCCGAGCGTGCCGCGCTCGCCGGCCGCGAGCCTCGCGCGGATCGCTCGTTCGATACGAAGGACGGTGCGACGCATGTGTTCGCCGGCGAGACCGGCCGGCGCGACCTCGCGCAGGAGCTCGTCGATGATGCCCGAGAGCGCTGCCACGACCGGCTCGTCGCCCTGCGCGGCGAGGAGGACGAGCGGAAAGTCGTAACGGAGCTTCGCCAGACCGTCGAAGCGCGCGAACAACGCCGGCCGCAGGCCATCGACACGACCGAGCGCGGTGCCCGAGCGCGCACCCGTGCGATGGAAGAGCACCTGCTCCTCCATCAGCCGCGCGCCTCCCCGGGCCAGATCGTGAACGTGTCGAGCTCGGCCTCGAGCCCGCGTCTCACGTGGTCCGGTGTGCGCAGCGCGCCCGCGTGGCGCGTGTCCTCGTAGCGGGGCACGTCGGGATCCCAGTACAGGACGCCGACGGGTATCGGATCCTCCGACGAGGCGATCCGGCGCGCCGCGTTCATGTCGCGCGGGTCGTGATCGAGCTGGTTGCGGTACGTGCGCGAGAGCTCGGCGCTCGGCATCACTCCGTTCGGGTGGCGTAGAAGAAGCGTGCGCTGTGGGTCCTGCATCCACGGATCGAAGAGACCGGGCATGAACTCGGGGCAACGCTGGATGATGCGGACGAACGAGAGGCCCTTGTGCCGGTACGCGGCCGAGATCACGTCGTAGAGCAGCTCGGGGATCCAGTCCACCACCTGCGCCACGAATGACACGTTCGCGACGCCAAGGGTCACCGTGAGGGGGTTCAGCGCGGCGAGGTAGCTCCCCTTCGGCGTCGTGTTGCTCTTCGTGCCGATCGGCGACGTCGGAGAGGCCTGCTTCTTCGTGAGCCCGTAGATGCGGTTGTCGTGGAGCAGGACGGTGAGGTCCATGTTGTAGCGGAGGCCGTGGATCCAGTGCGCCGCGCCGATCGAGAGGCAGTCGCCGTCGCCCGTGCTCACGAACACCTTCAGGTCGGGCCGGGACATCTTCA
>Ga0334722_10005773_pt1 | contig 12401 bp, 10 predicted proteins | sample C3_bottom_MG_FD_207210 | JGI IMG/M metagenome (GOLD analysis project Ga0334722, IMG submission 207210) | Sediment microbial communities from Yellowstone Lake, YNP, Wyoming, USA - C3_bottom | ecosystem: Environmental > Aquatic > Freshwater > Lake > Sediment | place: USA: Wyoming | collected...
CACCCAGCTCCCGGGAGTCGTGGAACGCTCCTCGGTCGTCGATCGCTCCGAGTGGGTGAGGGCAAACCTGGGGACGTTCCGTGCCCTCGTCTCGCGGATGGAGGGTCAGCTCCTGGAGCAGGTCATCCGGCCCGGCGGGGGGTTCACCGCATCCGCGATGGTCATCGCCAACCGCTGGGTCACCAGCCGCCAGCTGGCGTTCCTCCTCGGCTTCATGGGCGCGCGCGTGCTCGGCCAGTACGACATCGCGCTGCTGGCCGCGGAGGCGCAGGACGGGCGGCTCCTGTTTGTCGAGGAGAACATCCGGGCGACCGCGCGGAACCTTGACGTCCCGATCGGCCCGTTTCGAACGTGGATCGCGCTTCACGAAACCACCCACGCGTTCGAGTTCGAAGGACATCCCTGGCTGCGCAGGTATCTCGGGGAACGCCTGGAGCGACAGCTCGCGCTCTTCAGCGGATCGACGGCCTCGCTGGGGCGGGACGCCGCGCGTGCCCTTGGCCGGACGCTCCGCGGAGAGGCAACCGGCGAACACTGGATCGAACGCCTGATGAGCGACGAACAGCGGGCGCTGTTCCGCGAGACGCAGGCGGTCATGAGCCTGCTCGAGGGGTTCGGCGACTACGTCATGGACGAGGTCGGAGGGGGCCTCGTCCCGGGGATCGATCGCATCTCGGCTCGGTTCCACGAACGCCGGAACCAGCAGACCGGCTTCGAGCGCGCCGTTCTCAGGCTCACCGGGATGGATCTGAAGCTCGAGCAGTACCGCAGGGGCGAGGCCTTCGTGCGGGCAGTTGCCGAGGCTCGCGGTCGGACGGCGCTCGATCGGATCTGGGCCTCGCCGGCATCGCTCCCGACGGCCGAGGAGATCGGGGCACCCGAGGCCTGGATCGTGCGCGTCCTTGACGGTGCCGCCGCGGTCGCCGTATGAACCGACCCACGGACCAGCCCGGGACGCGGCCGGGTCCGGGCAGCGGGCCGCGAGGCGTCCCCGTGGCGATCGCGGTGAGCCCGATCCTCTCGGCGCGCATCCGGGCCCAGGATCTCGACATGATCCGGGCTGCCGCGCCCGGGGCCCGGGTCGTCAACCTCTCGGTCGAGGGCCTCGCCGATGGTCCCGTGGAAGAGGTGGAAGTGCTCCTCCGGGGATGGTTGAGCACGGAAGCATTCGACCGTCTCCTTGCCCGGGCCCCGCGCCTTCGCTGGGTGCACTCGGCGACATCCGGCGTGGAGCGGGCGCTGACACCTGCCGCCCTCGAGCGGGGCATCACCGTGACCAACGCCCGGGGTGTCTTCACCCGCCCCATCGCAGAGCACGTCCTGATGCTCATCCTCGCGATCAGTCGTCGTCTGCCACAACTATTGGAACTCCAGCGCGAACGCACGTGGCAACCGCTCCAGGGGGTCGAGCTGCGCGAACTGACCATCGGGATCGTCGGGTATGGATCCATCGGCCGGGCGGTGGCGTCGCTCGCGGGTGCGTTCGGCGCCCGGGTCATCGCCCAGCGGCGGAATCTCCAGCCGGCGGCGGGGCCGGGTCCCGGGCGGGGCGGTCGCACGGGCGCGTCGGGCCCCACGGCCGCGCCTGACGCCCCGGAGAATCGGCTCGAGGAGGCCTTTCCGTTTCCGCCGGCGCCCGAGCGGATCCTCGGTCCGGACGGGCTGCATGAGCTCCTGGCGTCGTCGGATGTGGTCGTCCTCGCCGCGCCCCTGACGCCGGAGACGGAGGGCATGATCAATGCGGCGGCGCTCGCCGCGATGCGACCGGAGGCGTGGCTCATCAATGTCGCCCGCGGACGGCTCATCGACGACCGAGCCCTGATGGAGGCACTCCGCGAGCACCGCATCGGGGGCGCGGCCCTCGATGCGTTCCGCGAGGAACCCATCCCGCCGTCGTCGCCGTTCTACGACCTGCCGAACATCATCCTGACCCCCCACACCGCGTGGTCGTCCGCGCGCGTCCTCGACCGGAGCATCGAGCTCTTCTGCGACAACCTTCGACGCTACGCTGCCGGCGGAGCGCTGCGCAACACGGTGGATCCCGGGGCCGGCTACTAATTCCTCGATGGACTCGGCGTGCAAAGTGCGATCGAGCCACCGACGCCGGCGGCGGACTGCCGCGCGGACGGACCCGGCCACCTGCGGCACAATCCGCGGGTCATGCAGATCGCCATCGTGGGACTCGCCGGGAGCGGCAAGACCACCGTCTTCAACACCCTCACCAGGGGCCACGCCGAAACAGGCGGGTTCGGTGGCCTGACCCTCAACGTCGGGGTCGTCAAGGTGCCCGACGAGCGCCTGGATCGGCTGGCCGAGATCTTCCACCCGAAGAAGATCGTCCACGCCGACGTGACGTATGTCGATCTGCCGGCGCCACCCCCGTCCTCGGAGGGCCGCGTGGGGACTGAGGAACTGCCCGCCGAGCACCTCGCCCGGCTCCGGGACTCGGACGCACTCCTGCACGTCGTACGCGCCTTCGATGACCCGTCCGTCCCGCATCCGGACGGCAGCGTCGACCCCGCCCGTGATCTCGAGCACCTCGACCTCGAGTTCATCCTCGCCGATCTCGCGATCGTCGAGCGCCGTCTCGATCGCTTGGGCTCATCGGGGCGGCACGGCACTGTGGCTGAGCGCGAGGCCAACCAGCGCGAGGAGGCACTCCTCCAATCGCTCAGGACGGATCTCGAGGCGGGGCGTCCGATCCGGGATTCCGGGCTCGACGTCGAAGCAGCCAAAGCCCTGCGGGGCTTCCGCTTCCTGACCGAGAAGCCCGTACTCGTGCTCTTGAATGTCGGCGAAGGTGAGCTCGAACCTCGTAACACGCAGGTCGCGGAGATTCGGACCGGCTACGCTGCTCATCGCCACGCGATCGTGGCCGCCCTCTCGGCGAAGATCGAGATGGAGCTGGGCGAGCTGGAGCCCGACGAGGCCGCCGCGTTCATGACGGAGCTGGGTATCGCGGAGTCCGGCCTCGGCAAGATCATCGGCCTGTCCTACCGCCTTCTGGGGCTGATCTCGTTCCTCACGGCCGGACCGGACGAGGTCCGCGCCTGGCCGGTTCCGGATGGGAGCACCGCCGTCGACGCCGCCGGCGCGATCCACACGGACCTGGCCAAAGGCTTCATCCGGGCGGAAACGATTGCCTACGAGGACCTCCTTCGGCTCGGCTCGATGGCCGAGGCGCGCAAGGCCGGACGCCTGCGCTCGGAGGGGCGAACCTACTGCGTGCGTGACGGCGACGTGCTAGAGATCCTGTTCAGCCGGTAGGCGGACGCGGGCTCTCGCTCGCGATGACCGGGTCAGTTCCGGTCGGGATCGGTCGGCTCGAAGTCGGCATAGACCGCTCGATAGTCGACGTCCTCGGACGCCTCCTCGCCTTCGTCATCGAGATCGTCCCCTTCGAGGTCGGCCAGGAAGTTGTCCTTGTCGACCTTGCTGACGTTCACGGCAGCGGTGAGCCGATCGTCCGAGACGAAGACGAACCCGTAGCCGCGCTCGAGCTCCTCGGCGATCGCCTCGATGAGCGAGTTCGTCTCGAACGAGTCCTGGACCTGCCGTCGGATCGACTGGACGACGGCGAAGAACTCGTCCGGGTCCATCTCCTCCTCGCGGAACAGCAGGACATCGAAGAAGACGTCCCCGTCCCCCTCGTGGAGCTCGTAGAAGTGCATTCGCCCACGCTCCTCGCCGAGGGGCCGCGGGTCACGGCCGAGAGTCGGAGTATAGGTTGCCGACGAGGCGGGTTGACGAGGACGGGCTCCGCCTTGCAACAATGGGCGCGAACGTCAGACCGGATGGATGTCCGGCCCGCCCGAGGAACAATGGCGCATGGCCTCCGCGAGCCCCATGACCCTGCCGCCCCTGGCCTCCACGCCCCTCGGTCGGACGATCGCCACGACCGCGACCGACATCTGGAACGATTCGTGTTCCGTGGAAGAGCTGCGGTACGCGATTTCCTATGGTGCCGTCGGGGCGACCGCGAATCCGACGATCGTCGTCGATGTCTGGAGGAAGGAGCCAGAGCTCTGGCGCGACCGCGTCCGGGCCATTGCCGTCGCGGAGCGTGAGCTCACGGAGGTCGATCTTGCCTGGCGGATCGTCGAGGAGATGTCGGTCCGCGGCGCCCGCCTTCTCGAGCCTGCATTCGAGGCGCATGGCGGGCGCCAGGGACGGCTGTCCGTTCAGACCGATCCTTCGCTGTACCGGACGCCGGCAGGGATGCTCGAACAGGGGCTCCGGTTCACGACCCTGGCCCCGAACATCATCGTTAAGTTCCCTGCCACCACAGCAGGGATCGGGGTCATCGAAGAGGCGACGTACCGGGGCGTAAGCGTCAACGTCACCGTTTGCTTCACGGTCGCGCAGGCCCTGGCCGCCGGCGCGGCCATCGATCGAGGTCTGCAGCGTCGAGCGGCCGAAGGGCACGACACGTCCACGATGGGCCCGGTCGTGACGGTGATGATGGGCCGGCTGGAGGACTGGCTCAGAGTCCAGGCCGAGCGGGATGGAATCGTGGTGGATCCGGCTGTGTTGCCGTGGTCCGGCGTCGCGGTTCTCAAGCGCGCCTACGGGCTCTTCCGTGAGCGGGGCCATCACGCGCGACTCCTGGGTGCGGCGATCCGGCATCACTACCACTGGTCCGAGCTCATCGGCGGAGATGTCGTCATCACGCTTCCGGCTGCGTGGCAGCGCCGGTTCAACGCCTCGGACGTCGAGGTGCGCCCGCGGATGGACGATCCCGTCTCGACGGCCGTGATCGGGCAGCTCGAACGGCATTTTCCCGACTTCGTCCGCGCGTACGAGCCGGCCGGTCTCGGCCTCGAGGAGTTCGATGCCTACCCGGCGACGGCGCGCACCCTCCGCGCGTTCATCGCCTCGTACCACGAGCTCCTGCACCAGGTCACCGACGCCGTCATCGTGAACCCCGACGCGCTGAAGAGCTGATCGGCCCCTGCCCCTCGCGGGGAGGGGGCTGGCGGGCTGGACCGACGGCCGGCCCATGGCCGTGGCGGCGAGCGATGCGCCGACGGAGCCTGGTCGCGCGCCTGGCCAGGTCCCGCTCCAGCCGGCCGTGCGGCCGGCCGAGCATTCGAGCGCGCTCAGCGAAGCGCAGCGCCGCCAGGGTCGCGGCCATGGCCGCTTCCGGGTCGTGACGATGGTGTTCCCGAACCTTGGCGATCTCGACCCAGGCCAGTGCCCCGAGGAGGCCGCCTCGATCGGCCAGCCCCAGCCAGGCCGCCTCCGACTCGCGGAGCCGCCCGAGTCGTCGGAGCAGCCGCGCCCGGTCCGCAACGAGGCGGTCCTCCGTCCAGGTGGCATCGAGTCGGTCCATCGAGGCCGACCGCCAGGTTGACCAGGGATCCTCACCGACGGCTCGCCCGCCGAAGTCCGGTCGCCGGCGCGGCGACCACCAGGCCTCGTCCTCGTCGCGAACCCGGATGGGCTCGCGGATCGCGGGATGTGCCGGGTTCAGGTGCGCCTCATCTGGCCCGGCCACCTCGGGGCCTGGGCTTCTGAGCGCTGACTCGACGCAGTCGAGGGCCTCAGCGAACCGGCCATCGGCGGCGAACCACCGAGCGAGTCCGGCCAGATCGCCGGGCGGCGCCGTCCGTCGCGCGACCGGGTCGCCGAAGCCCTGCTCGACGTGGGTGAGCAGCCGCGCCAGTGAGCGGACGTCCTCGTGGTTGTGGCGGACGACCGCCAGGAGCAATGCCGGATCGCCGTCCCGGAGAAACTGGAGGTACCGCGCCGGGATCTCCCAGCCCGCCACGTCGTGGCGGCGAGTCAGACCGAGGAGGTGCCCCTCGGCGGTCTGCAGTCGTGCATCTGGCATCCGATGCCGGAACAGGCGACGGACGAGCGGCAGCAGGTCCAGGTGGCCACGATGGGCGGGAGGCCCGGCACGGATCATCCGGTAGCGCGCCTCGAGCAGCGGCCAGTCGAATCCGCGGCCGTTGTAGGTCACGAGCCAGCCCTCGCCCGGGATGTGCCGGCGCAGTTCGTCCAGGAAACCCGGTTCATCGGCATGGTCCGGGAGGAGCAGCTGAACCTGGCGAAAGCGCGATTGCTGCCACCAACCGAGGCCGATCAGGAACGCGAGCGTCCCGGACGCGGTCGCCAGCCCGGTGGTCTCCGTGTCCAGGCAGATGAGCGGCACCCCCACCCCGGGCTGTCCCGGCAGTGTTGCGAGACGCTCCCGGTCGATGGCGATGACCGTCGATGGCCGCTCGACGCGCACGAAGCTGCCTGTCGCTGTCCGGACGAGCTCCCCGTCGACCTCGGCTGCCAGGCGCTCCGCGCCGATCGCGACGGTCCGTGCGCGATCCGCCGCGAGGTTGGCGATGGAGGCCCCGGCCCCGGCCCGAAAGTTGGCGAGCCGCCGCTCCAGCGTGATGGTCACGTCGCGCCTCAGGCGACCCGGGCTGCGGGGCGCAACGTTCCGGCCGTGCCTGGAGCTCCGAGGCTCCGCAACAGCCGGAGGGCGAGGGCCTTGGCGTCTACCTCGGGATCCAGGCGGGGACCCGTGCAGGCTGGGCAGCCGCTGTCGCATGAGCACGCCGCGACGAGCTGCGACGCCCCCGCGACGAGCTCATCGTGCCTGGCCCACAGTCGTTCGGAGAGGCCCACACCGCCGGGCATGGTCTCGTACAGGTAGATCGTCGGCGACTCCTGGTGGGGTGAACGGACCTGGGACACGAGCCCGAGGTCCCGCGGGTCCACCATGAGAAGCACGGCGGCAACGGCCTGGAGTGCCCGCCCGGCGCCAACGAGTGCGACGTCGAGGTCATCGCGCCGCCATCCGCTCGTGGCGTCCTCCGCGGTCAGCCAGTAGGCCGTCGTCTGGAGCTCAAGCTCGGGCAGGTCGATCGGACCCCAGCCCACGTTCTCATCCGTCCCGAACTTCAGCTTCTTGAACAGGGTCACGAGGCTGGCCACCATGACCTCGCCGTGAACCCGCCGGCCGCCGATTGCCGGGCCTTCAGCGAAGACATCGAGCGGCTTCAGGGTCACCGCCCGGTTGGCGTACGTGTAGTGGTCGACGTCGACCCGATGGACGTAGGCCTTTCGCTCGCCCCATTCGAGGCGGTCGACGTAGTACTGGATCGATTCGTGGATGTAGATCGCCCGTTCGTGGACGAGAACCTGGGCTGAGAACAGGTCCACCTCGCCCAGGACCTGGGGCCGATCAGGTGTGGTGTTGATGATCACCACGTTCTCGGGGGCCGCGGCCCGGAGGCTCACCTCGGAAGCGGGGAAGTTCTCCGAGCTCCAGTACCACCGGCCGTCGCCGGCCTGCCGGACATGGCCTTCCTCGGCAAGGAACGCCAGGAGATCGTCGGCGGGGCCAGGCCCGAAGACCTCACCCGGTTCGAACGGACGCTCGAAGGCCGCGCAGCGGAGGTGGGCGAGGAGCACGTGCAGGTTGTCCGGGTCGATCCGGGCCTCCTCCGGCGAGCGGTCCAGGAGGAACTCCGGATGATGGATCACGTACTGGTCCACCGGCGCGGCCGAGGCGACAAGGATCCCGACTGACGGCTCAAGGCGCCGTCCGGCTCGCCCCAGCTGCTGCCAGGTGGCTGCGACGGACCCGGGGTATCCGGCGAGGACGGCGACATCGAGTGAGCCAATGTCCACGCCGAGCTCGAGTGCGTTCGTCGACACAACCCCGAGGATCTCGCCGTCCCGAAGTCCTCGTTCAATCGATCGGCGTTCGCTTGGAAGGTACCCGCCCCGGTAACCCCGAATCCGTGAGCGGGGCCCGAGATGCTCGCGCATCGCTTCGCGAAGGCCGGTGAGCAGGATCTCGACTGCAACCCGGGCTCGTCCGAAGACGATCGTCTGGCGTCCCGCGCGCAGGAACGGTAGGGCCCAGCGCTGGGCGTGGGAGAGTGCCGAGGTGCGCGCGCCCGTGGCCTTGTCCATGAGCGGCGGGTTCACGAGCAGGAGGTGGCGCTCGCCCCGTGGCGCACCGTTCTGGTCGACGAGGCGCGGGGACCTGCCGGTGAGCTGGGCCGCGAGCTCTGCGGGATTGCCGATCGTGGCTGAGGCACACACGATCACAGGGTTGGAGCCGTAGTGGTGGCACAGGCGCAGGAGACGGCGCAGGACGTTCGCGACGTGGCCTCCGAATACGCCGCGATAGGTGTGCAGCTCGTCGACCACGATGACCTGCACCTGCTCGAACAACTGGAACCACTTCGTGTGATGGGGAAGGATCGCGGAATGGAGCATGTCCGGGTTCGTGACCACCACCTGGCCGGCGGTCCGGATGGCCGATCGAATCGGTGCCGGCGTATCGCCGTCGTATGTCGCGGCCGAGATCGCGAGGCCGCTCGCTCCGGCCAGACTTCCCAGCTCGGCGACCTGGTCTTGACCGAGCGCCTTTGTCGGGAACAGGAACAGGGCCCGCGCCGATGGATCCTCGGCGAGGGCCTGCAGGACCGGCACCATGTAGCACAGGGTCTTGCCCGACGCAGTGGGCGTGACCACGACCACGTCCTCGCCCGCGTGCACGGCCTCGATCGCCGCCGCCTGGTGTCTGTAGAGCGTCTCGATCCCCCGTGACCGCAGGCCGCGGGCAATCCGGTCATCCAGCCATGCAGGAAACGGGGCCGTATCGGCGTCGAGCGCGGCCATGATCTCGTGATGGACGACAGCCGACGCCAGCGACGGATCCTCGAGGAGCCGGGATAGCACGGCCTCCGTCCCGGCGGGGGCATAGGTTCGCATGCTGGTCGCCTCCAAAACGAACGGGTGTTCTATCGAGAGCGTACACCCAGCGTGGACGCTGCATGTGCCACCTCGTGTGGCACAGGGGCAGGGCGGCCTGCAAACGCTTGTTGACAGTCCGGCGACGGGTTAGCTACCCTCGCCGGCAGTGACGAACGACTCGGCCCCTGATCTGCCCGACGATCTCGAAGGCCGGCGCGTGCCCGCGACCGAAGTCCAGAGGGACCTGTCTGCGGTTCCGGCGTTCCTGCGAGCAGGCGGCCAGGAGAAGCGCACGAAAGCAACCTCGCACGAGCCCGTCCGTATCGGTCGATCCGCGCCTGGGAGCGTCGAGCCAAGCCGGGGAGACGTGCCCGACCCTGCGGCACTGCCGATCGCCCGGATCTCGCCGCGCCTGCTTCTTCAGGGGGTGGCGGTCCTGGTGCTGGCATGGGGCGTGGTCTCGTTCGGCCGGCAGGTCGCCTCCGCCTCGGCGGCATCTGGCCAGGCCCAGGAACTTCGGGCCGCCAACGTGGCGCTGAGCGAGCAGGTCAGCGCGATGGGGCGTGAGCTCGCGCTCATCCAGGAACGTCGCTACGTCGATCAGCAGGCGCGCGCTTACCGCCTCGGAACGGCACGCGAGATCCCCTTCGTCCTCGAGGCGAATGCCCCGGCCCTGACGTCCGAGGCCCCCGGGTCGTCCGCAGTCCGGCTCGGGGCCCCGGAAACGGGCGGCGGCCCGCTCGAAAGCTGGCTTGGAGTCCTGTTCGGGCCGGAGAGGTAGGCCTGGATCTCGACGGATCCGCAGGAGGCAGGTCACCGTCACGGCCGCCGTCATGGAGGCGACCGGCGGGATCGCGTCTGGCGTGCGATAGAATGCCCGGCGCGGCGGAGTAGCTCAGTGGCAGAGCAGGGGACTCATAAGCCGCCCCGACGATCCGCTGCACTTCCTTAGTGAAATCGTGCGGGAGCATGCTCACTTATGCGCTGAATCGGGGCCTCGATGAGCGACAGGATGAACCGCCGTTGCGCCGAGGACTAGACTCCTGAGGTTGCGGTGAACCTCGCAAAACTACGTCCTTCCTTGGAGCCGGTCCAAATGGGGCATTCTCCCGCGATCCCGGCCTGAGATACTCGAGCGTCCCCATGGTGGCCCCAAGTCATGGATGACGATCTTCGGGACGCCGGCCCTGTCGAGCAGGGCACTCTTCCACCTGAGTCGCGCCAGTCCCATGCGAGAGCGTTCGTGGCGGCGTCGATGGCGACCGCGGTCGTGGCACTCGCATACCCGCCGATCTGGTCGATCGCGGACGATACGCTGGTGCTCCGTCAAGCCGGCGAGCGAGGGTTGGCGGCGCTCGTCTGGGCCTATTCTGGCTATCTCATCGTGGCTCAGCGCGCGGTGTCGCTAATCCAGACACCAGACCCGCTGCTGATTGGCGCCCTCGGGTCGTACGCTGCCGTGTTTCTCGTCGCGCTGTTCCTTGCATGGCGCGTCCACCCGGCGGCGGCGATTGCCCTAATCCTCGCGCCGGGATATGGCGTGTATGGAACGCTCTCGGACATTCAGTGGGTCTTGGCGGTGTATCTGCTCGGGATGCTGGTGGCAACGCCCCCAACATCGGTCCGCGGCCTGCTTGGCGACGTGATCGGGGTGTTCGCCTGTGGGCTGACCGGGCCGTTCTCGATCTTCTTGTTGCCGTTGTATGGAGTCAGGGCGCTGAACCCGATCTGGCACCGGCATCTGCTCGTCCTCGCATCTACCGCGGCGATCCAGATTGTCTCGTTGGCATTGACACCGCGCCACCACCCGCCCAGCCACGACTTTCTCCTGGTACTGGCGGTTCGGGATGTCGTGCCCGTCGTCCTCATCATGTTCGTTGGCTGGTGGTTCTCGATTCGGCGAACGCTCGGCGCGTTGTATGTCGCGATCGTGATCCCGACGTTGGGCGTTTTGGGCACCCTCCATACGTCGTCCGAACTGTTGGCTGGCAACGGGCAGGGGTACTTCTACGGGACGCGGTATTTCTATCTGCCTTGGATCGTGGCGCTTGCCATGGTGCTCATCCTGCTCGCCAGCCGTCTCGGCGCGCATTCACCCCTTCTTCGCCGCTAGGAGCCCCGTGGCGGGCCTTGGCTTCGGCGGCCCCCCGTTCGTCTGCCGCTCCTCTGGCCCGTTGCCGGGGATCGAGGGCGGCGGCGCGTTGCCGATCGCGGACCACGGCGTCGGCCACGCGCTGATCGCGGGCTCGCGTTTCCTTGCTGACCACCTCGGCGGCGGCGTCGGCGAACTTGATCAGGTCGGGGTGTGGAGCGGGAGGGCGCATCGGTCGCTTGTGGCGCTCGGACCGGTGGCCGTTGGAGCCGGGGTATCGCGTTCTCATCGCAGGATCTCCGCTATGCGTTGGATGTCATCGGGGCGCCAGAGGAACACTTCGACGCCCGGGCAGGCGCCGAGCAGGTCAAGCCATTCGGCCTGATGGGGTGACACTTTGCCGCGGGCGGTCTTGAGCTCGGCCAACACGAGCCGCGGCGGGCGGACCATCGCCACGTCCGGCCAGCCGCGATCGGATCGGATCGACAGCCACGGGTGATAGACGCGCCAGCGATAGAGGCGCGCCAGCTCCGCGACCTGACGGAGAAACTCCCGTTCCGTGATGGCCGGGAGGGTGGTCGTCATTACGTCCAGCCCATCCATGCCGCGGCTTCCTCGGCCTCAGCGGCCATCGCATCGGTGACGTGCAGCTCGTAAGAGGAACACGTCGCCCGTCCATCCGAGGAACCGTTGCGACTACTCGGCAACGGCGTTGCCGTGTGTATCCCGCGAGCGCTGCTCGACGCCCACCCCGACGTGGAGCTCGTCTTCGGCCATGCTGCGTCACTGCTCCGCCGTGCCCGGGCCGGAGGCTCGCGGGACCTCGCCTTCCGGGCAGAGGATGGCGAGCTGTTTCGCGTATTCCTCGGCTGCTCTGGTCACGGTGCGTCCCTCCGGGTGTCGATGGCGCGGCGCATCAGAACACGCAGTTGTCTGCGCAGCGTTGACTCGGAAACGTCGAGCCTGCCCGCGACTTCCAGCTGACTGGGCCTAGCCATCTTCGTGGCGCGATAAGCCTCGCACAGCCATTCGGGGAGCTGGCATGGGTCGGGTCTCATGGTCCGAGTTCGTCGCAGTCGTTCGACATCGCCTTGCCGCATGGGACCGTAAGGCGTCTCGACCCTCGGGTCATACCAAGGGCTCACAGCCGGTCACCGGGGCTGTGAACGCGATACGCGTCGCGGGCGCGCTCGGCCTTGGCGCTCGCGCCATACCGGTCGAGCATCTGGCGGGACTTCCAGCCACCGAGGCTCATGAGGTCGCCCTCCTGCATCCCATCTGCGAGCATCGCATGGGCGTAGGAGTGGCGGAATAGGTGGGGGTGGACGCCGACGAGCCCGGCCTGCGCCGCCCTGCGCTTGACGAGCTGCTCGACGCCGGTGTCGGTGAGCCGGCCACGCCGGCCGACCCACATCCACTCGGACTCGGCGTGGGGGTGACGACCGCGCACTCGCAGGTAGCGGTCGAGGGCCTGGGCGGTCTTGCGCCCAAAGGGGCAGATGCGTGGCCGCCGCCCCTTGCCCATGACGATCGCGGTGTCGTGGTCGAAGTCGATGTCGGCTAGGCGCAGCCCGGCCAGCTCGCCCCGGCGCATCCC
>Ga0334722_10005774_pt1 | contig 12401 bp, 6 predicted proteins | sample C3_bottom_MG_FD_207210 | JGI IMG/M metagenome (GOLD analysis project Ga0334722, IMG submission 207210) | Sediment microbial communities from Yellowstone Lake, YNP, Wyoming, USA - C3_bottom | ecosystem: Environmental > Aquatic > Freshwater > Lake > Sediment | place: USA: Wyoming | collected...
AATTGGCAGAGCGCTTTCTAAAAGAGGAGACGGGGTTAATTTATCTATGTTTACACCCCAATATCCATTTTAGTAAACAGGTCAAGCTGATCGACGCCTGGGGAATTTCTCATTCGTTGGATTTAAGTCGGACGGAATTTGCTCTGCAGCAGAAAGCGGAACTTTTTTTTACACGTTTGGATAAGCTCGTGCATAATAGGGAGGGCATGAAGTTGGCGATCGATGCTCTGCTCGACCAAATCAGCTGGCGGTGTGCTTCAGGTATAGGTGATCGGGATCCTAATTTGCTCATCAATTTTGGCTTTGTGGGAAATCGAGCGATTGAGGTCGATTTGGGATCATATTATCTTCAGCCAGAGCTCGCATTCCCTCTAGCAATGAGAAGAGAACTTTTTCTTTCGACCCATCTTTTGCAAAAGTGGCTGGAAAAACATTGCCCCGACCTCTTAGACTATCTCTTAGACTCCATTGCAAAGGTAGCCACTTGAAAGCACTAAAAACCCTTCTTGCCGCTTTCCTGCTCTACGCCACACACCACCTCTGCCACCAGGCAACCGATGGCTTCCAAATTGTGAAGATCCACTCCGACCTCCCCCCCTCCACACAATGGGACGTACCAACAACACCCCCACAAGCACTGCACACCCTCCTCGGCCAACCCTTCTCCTACCTCGGCAGCGGAGGGCAATGTTACGCCTTTGTGTCTCAAGATGGACAGACAGTGCTAAAATTCTTCAAAATGCACCACTTAAGACAATACCCCTGGCTGCAGAAACACTCTCTACCTGGAGTGTTCGACAGATTAAGAGTCCAGTTTCTACTGCTCCAAAAACAAAAACTGTGGCGCCTCTTTGCAAGCAGCATGCTCGCCTACACACAGTTAAAAAAAGAGACAGGCCTGCTCCACCTCCACCTCAATCCCACCCCAGATGCTCTACACGTGCAGGTAGTTGATAAACTCGGCATCACACATCATGTAGACCTCAAAAACACCCCCTTTGTGCTTCAACGCCGTGCCAGCAATGCCTTCAAAACACTCAAGGCGCACATTAAGCAGCGCGACATTCCCCATGCCAAAGAAGTGATCAACAACATCTTGCACTGCTTAAATACCCGCTATGCACAAGGGATCAGAGATCACGATCCCGCCCTGCGCCGCAACATCGGCCTTTTTCAAGACCGCGCCATTTTCATCGACATCGGCTCCTTTGCCGCAATACAGACCCCCTTTTCTAACACCCCATTCTCCCCACAAGAAGAGCGCCTGCGCGATACCCGCCGCATGCGCAAGTGGCTCCACAAGCGCTCCCCCGAACTCACACAATACTTCGATTCCCTGGTGCAAATGAAGGCCCCTCCTCAGGATTAAAAAATACTTTTACCATCCCTCAAAAGTTGTTTGAGTATAATTGCAAAATGAGGTAGTATAGTCCCTTTGCCGGGGACCTTATGGAACAGCATAGTCTGAACCAGGTCAGGACAGGAATGTAGCAGCCTTAAGGACAATGTGCTGTGCTATGAGTCATCTCCGGCTCTTTTTCTAAAAGTTGTAGTGGCCTCGCTCTGAGGTTTTAACTTATTATTTCCATAAGGTTTCGATTCCAGCGCGCTAACGCCGCTGCTGCCACCTTGCCGGCGCTTCTTTTTTCCAGCGCTAGCCGCGTCCGGAAAAAAATATCACCTATGTTCCTTACATAAAATCACGCTAACTTGTTTATTATTAAATGGTTAAGAAAAAAACCAAAAATGACTCTTGAATTTGTAAGAAAAACATGCCAGTATTTCTTACATGAAGAGCAATCAAAAGAATCCAAATAGCATTGATCATCAAATACTTAAATCTATAAACAGTCTTGGGCAGGGCGCTGTTTTTGTTCCAACGGATTTTTTGGGTTTTGGTAGCCGGCAAGCAGTCGACATCGTTCTTCACCGACTGGTTCGAAAAGGAACCATCCGCCGTCTTGCAAGGGGAATATATGATTTTCCTAAAGAACACCCTAAGCTTGGAAAACTCCTACCATCTCCAGAGAAAATCGCGGAGGCGTTGGTTGGCAGAGATTGTACACGCATTCAACCAACTGGGGCTTACGCAGCAAATATCTTAGGACTATCCGAACAGGTCCCTGCCAAAGTTGTATTCTTAACAGATGGGCCAAGTCGAACAGTAAAAATCGGAACAACAACCATTCAGCTACGAAGAACAACGCCAAAAAATATGGCAATGGCAGGGCGATTCAGTGGACTTCTAGTTCAAGCTCTCCGTGAATTGGGCAAAGAACATATTACTTCAGAACGAATTGAACATTTAAAACGGACTATTCCACTGGATGCAAGACAAGAACTACTCAAGGATATTCGATTTGCACCGGAATGGATGCACTCCATTTTCAGGGAACTAGCTAACTCGACTTTGCACATTTTTTGACCCGCCTGCCTCGCCTATTTGCGCTCGAGCGTTCGGCCGGAGGCCGAACTAGAGATTCAATTACACTGGAAGGGGTTGTTAACCCCTTCCAGTGTAATTGAATCTCTTCGAGCGCAAATATTTCGAGGCATGCGGGCCAAACATGTACAAAGTCGAGGCTAAGGAGGTTTAAATGAAACTCGATTTTTTAAAATTGCCTTCCAACGAACAACGCCTCTACATTGAACAAGCGGCTATTCAGAGAAATATCTCTCCAGTAATCATGGAGAAAGATTTTTTTGTATGTTGGTTGCTCAGTATCCTGTTTGAGTCGCAGTTTGCTACCAGTCTCGTATTTAAGGGAGGCACCTCTTTATCAAAGATATTTGGAGCAATCAACCGATTTTCTGAGGATATTGATCTTTCGCTATCCCCAGCCTTTCTTGGACTGCCTGAATCTGCGGCAAATCGCAGCCAAGCTGACAAATGGTGGGAAAAAGCTGAAAAAGCATGTGATATCGCTGTTCAAACTCAGATTATGCCGATGTTAGAAGCATCAGCATTGGATGTATTAGGAAAAAATGAGCAAGCAAGATTTGAGTTTTTAAAAGACCATCAAACAAAATCGCCAGTAATTATTTTTCACTATCCATCATCACTGCCAACAGGGCTTGCCTACATCAAGCGTTCTGTAAAACTCGAATTCGGCTCTCTAACTGATCAACAGCCCACTGGTCGGTATCCAATACGACCCTGGATGGTCGAGGTTTTTCCTGAAGCATTTCCCGATTGGCAATGTACAGTCATCTCCCTAGAGATTGAGAGAACTTTCTGGGAAAAAGCTACAATTCTACATGCAGAGTACCATCGCTCTCTTGATAAACCAATGAGAGATAGGTTCTCTCGTCATTACGCTGATACTGCGGCACTAGTGAATCATTCGGAAGCCATCAAGGCTATCGATTACCACGACCTCCGAGACAGAGTCGTTTTATGGAAAAATCTATTTTTTCGGGACTCATCAGCAAACTATACCCAAGCCAAACCCGGTACTTTTCGCCTCGTTCCTAGAGCTGAAAGATTGCCTGAATTGCGACGTGATTATCAGTTGATGCGCGACATGTATCTTAACCAGCCTTGCAGTTTTGATGATATCCTGAGCATCTTAACCAATCTAGAGCATCGTATTAATCAAGTAGAGTCATTGCCCTCTTGTCGGCACATTTGCCAAAGAAAGCCTGTGACTTCGTAGTGGCGTATGCACCAACAGCCCGCCTTGTTGGTGATTTTTTTTTCCAGATGCGCTGGCGCATCTGGGAAAAAGAAGCGCCGGCAAGGTGGCAGCAGCGGCGTTAGCGCGCTGGAATCGCAACTTCACGTAGATATAACTTTAAAGACGTCCTCAAACAACACACACACTAAAAGCTGAACATCAGGCCAGCAAATAGTCCGTGGATAATTGCATTCCCGTGCGTGTGGTCCTTCTTGCCTGCACTACCTGTGACTTTGTGGCTGATCTGCTCGGGAGCTAGGGAGAGGCCGCTAAAGAATAGCGCCTGGTAGCCTCCGTGCAGGTAGACATGCTTGAAGCAGCGGAAGCCCACTTGCGCAGCAACGTCTGTGTAAATACCGACCTCTCGTTCCTGCCTTTTTGAGTGTCGCAAGGTGACGGTATCGTCCTGGTCTCCCATGAACTGCCGCTGCTCTGTGTGGTTGGCAAAGGGGCCAGCTTTTGCAAAGATGTTCCAAAAGAGCCACCGATTGGGGTGGATTTGCAGGTCGAGCCCTAGCTGCGCGCCAAACATTCTGTTGTGCGTGTGGATATTGTAGGGGCTTTTGTCGGGGGGATTGCCCATGATCAGCTTGAACTGCTCATCCCAGTGAAAGTAGCGCAGGCCTATAATTCCTGAGAGGCTGAAGTAATGTACGCCCCTTTCTCCAAAATGGCGCAAATAGTTGGTTTCAAGGTCCCAAAACTGGCTGCTATACTCTGCTTGTGCAAAGGAGGCATCTGTAAAATCTTGGGCATAATCCTGGTTGCTTAAGGGAAAGCTGAGGCTCTGATCTGCATGGGCGTGTTTCTTTGCATGCCACGGCTGCAGGTAGAGAAAATTCCCCTCAAAGCTGTTTTTAGGGTCGGCTATGAATCCAAGTCCCACGCGATAGCCTGGTTCAAAATCAAAATTTTGCACCAGGTCTTTTGTGTCGATCACGGTGAAATTAGGGCATCTGCCGGGGCATTGCCTCTTATTGTCATCTTTGACAAGGGTGTGATTATGAATGTCCGTGCGGCGCATGTAAACAAAATCGCCCAGCAGACTCCAATGCTCGCCTAAGGCGGGGTACTCCCCTGCTCCTAAAGCTGCCGCTTGAAGAAGCAAAAGCAGGGTGGTATAGGGCACGGCTCTTTGCATATTCTTTGAGGCCTCCAAAAAGAAGAGCTTAAGAAAGTTTCCAAAAATAGTATACCAAAAAGCGGTTGGGTAAAAAAAATTTAAAAGAGCCTATTTGGGGGGATTTAGAAATTTAATAATCTGATGGTAAATTTCGTTTATTACTTCAAATTGGTTTGAGTATATTACAAGATAATTACGTCTTGCTATTTTTGTTAATTATAGATAAACTGCAGGAGAAAACTAACTTAATATAACAGGAAGTCTCCGTTATGCCCAAAGCAGCAGGCACTCAATTTTTTACTGTTCAGCCAAGTACTCAGCCGCCTATTCCAGCACCAGCGCCTGGTTTGGGAAGAAGGGCATTGGACAACACTGCATGGGCTGCGGGTAAAACATTCTGGGCAGCGACGCGCCCCTTAGCATGGGCGGCAAGCCCTCTTGGAGATGGGCTTGGAGAGGGTCTCAGCGGCAGGCTGAAAGAAGAGCTGAGTGCTCTTGCGCAACCCGATGGACCTCTGGGGGCGCAGCTGCGAGAGACTTTGACACAGGCGCTGCTCAGACAGCCTCCTCAAGAGCTGCTGCACTTACAGATGCTGCTGCGCACATTGCTCACCTCACCACAGCAGTTTCAGCAGGAGCACTTGGAACAACTGCATGCTTTAATCGAGCAGCTCCTCAATGAAGATGCACGCCTTTTGAAAGAGTTAGCTCCCGATCTTTCTGCAGAGGGGCTGGCACTGTGTCAGCAGACACTGAACTTTTTTCAAGACCAGATCGACTGTACGGAGAGATTCTTTGACACCGCGCCAGAGGACATAGCAGGCCCTCCTCCTGTGCATTCCGACGGGGAAGAGGAGAGAGAGGACGCTGGGTTGCAATCGCTTCAGGAGGTAGTGGCAAGTGGTGGAGAGCAGGCGCAGAACTTGCACCATTTTCACTCGATCATCGATACAGTGATGGCGCGCCACCGCGGGGCACTGACTCACGCACTCTGCAGCGTCTCTGAGTTTATCGAAGATCTAAAACACAAGGGCAAGGGGGAGATGGGCTCCCTGGTTCAAGAATTAGAACACACACTTTGGGCACACCCTCCCGAGGAATTGATCCACTTAAGGGAATCGCTGTCCAAAATGATCTCTCCAGAACAGCTGTTTGAAGTAGAGGACGTTATTAGGACTGCGCAACATTTGCATGCGCTCTGCGACGGGGATGCCGCGCTACTCAAAGACTCCTCTGCTGAGGAGAGGGAATTATTTCGTGGGATGTGCGAATTTTTTAATACACTGGCCACTCATGCAGCGCATCAAGATCCAAAAACCCATCTCCAGGGGGCAGAGATTCAGAAGGGACTGAAGCATTTCAGAAGGACTGTGAGTAGGCTTCTTGAGGGTGGACAAGGTCCAATGACCAAACTCAGTGCGACAATCGAGGGGTTTGAGGGGCGGTTTTTTGAGGGGCAGGCAGGCCATATTCCAAAGACACTTGCCACTGTGCAAGCAACGATACGGGAGCTGAGCACGACGCTAGAGGGGTTTGAGAGGCGGTTTTTTGAGGGGCCGGCAGGCCACGTTCCACAAACGCTTAGCTCGTTGAAGACGACGCTAGAGGGGTTTGAGACAAGATGTTTCACAGATCCAACGGGCCATGTTCCAAAGACGCTTGGCGCTGTGCAGGCGACAATAAAGGAGCTGAGCACGACACTAGAGGGGTTTGAGAGGCGGTTTTTTGAGGGGCCGGCAAGCCACGTTCCGCAAACGCTTAGCTCTATGAAGACGACGCTAGAGGGGTTGGAAACAAGATGCTTCACTGACATCACAGGCCACGTTCCAAAAACACTTGCCGCTGTACAAGCTGTCTTGCAAGAGCCACAAGAGCTGCTGACAAGGGAGGCGCACCCTTTGCTCTCGCAGACACACCAAACAGTAGTAGCGCTGCGCAAGGCAGTTTTTGCAAGGGATGCTGTAGCAATTAGAAAACAGAGCCGGGCGCTAGAAGAGCAGATCGATGAGCTGATACCAGTGCGCGCGAGCGTGTTTACAAGAGCCCCCTTGCAAAGCGCAGATCAGCAGCTGCTCGAGCGCATGAGAGGGCTCCTTCCCACATTCTATGCGCCAACTGACGCCTCTTCGCACGCGACGATGGTAGCAGAAATAGAGATGGCGTTTGCCGTGATCGACCGCTACTATCTGGCTCATGCAGGGACTGCAGAGCGCGTCGGGGGGATTTTAAAAGCCACACTCAACCCCCTCATCGAGCGCGTGGAGCAGTTGCCCCAGCAGATGTTAGGTAATGTTTTTGGAGTCGTGCCACCTGCTGCAGCTCCAGTGGCAGATGCTGCTGCCCCAGTGGTAGCAGATGCCGCTGCTCCTGCTGCTCAAGAAGAGGGCACAGTCTCTCAGCTTCTGACGTTTGGAAGTGCCTATATGCAGGGCCTGCTAGGCAGGGGCACAGAGGCGGTTTCTAGACACGCGCTGACAGGGTTTGCCCAAGTGCTGAGCATGGGTCTTGAATCTGTTTTAGCTAAAATGGATGGGAATCCTGCAACCGCTGCGCAAAGTACAGCGCTGCGCTCTGTTGTCACAGCGCTCAACTTTACGCAAGAGACGGGCACATGGTCCAATCTATGCGCTCAGATGCAAGCAGCTGCAACGACACTGAGCGGCCTTAAGATCTACGTCAACGGGTTTCGCATCCCCAGCTCGATCCCCTCTGCAAACGCAGCTAGGACAGTAGGGGCGAGCAATCCCCCTATTTTACAAGACATCATTGAAGAGACCCCGCGCATTGAAACTCCTCTAGACTGGAAGAAGCGCGCGGAAGAGGAAAAAGACCGGCTGATCCACAACACGGCCAGTCTCATGACATTGAAGCGCATCTATGAAAAGCTCTGCAGACGAAAACCTGCCAATGATCAGTTCTATATCGAACTCATTAACCGGGCGCGTCAAAATACGCAAGGGCTTCACCCCGTCCCAAGCGTTGAACTAGAAAACGCAGAACTAAAGCAGTTATTCTTTGCCAAGCTTGCCGATGAAAAAGTAAACTTCTTTGTCCGCCTCTTTGCAAAGGGGCTATATTTCATATACGGAGGTCTTGTCAGGCGTTTGACAGCGAAGGTCACCACGATTTATTTTAACGAGGTGTTTGATTATATCGCACGCAGCAGGGAAGAAAATTTTGAAACCATGCGCCACCAAATCACCATCAACTTCACGCGCTACCTGACCATCTTGGGAGGCGCCTATGAAAGTGTCGCTAAAACGGAGGTCCCTGGAGGCCTTCCCGACGAAATGTTAAAAAATGAGCTGGACAAGCAGCGGAGCAACCTAGGGCACACAAGCCAAGAGCTCTACAGAGACTGTGCAAAGACTGCCCTCAAAAAGGCGCTGCCCTTCCCCATCAGCTGGCTTGTCTGGACCCTTGGAAAGTTCTTCGGCAAACCTGCAAACATCATCGGCTCGATGGTCGAAAAAGCCACAGCGTCCATTCAAGATCCGCGCGGCTACACCCATGCTTTAGACTCCACTCTTCTCGAGCAACTCGATGAGGTGTGGGCGCTGCTGCAGCAGACAGAGAGAACGTACACCCAAGCGCAACTTTCAGAAGGGCAAAAGGCAGAGCTGAGAAGTCTTGTGAAAAACCTTATTGAAATCTTGCGCAAGGCTAAATGCGACACGCGCGGGGAATTAAAAGACCTAGTCCAGGGCACCTCCCCCATTACAAAAATGACCCAGGCACTCGACAACCAATTCATCGAAGGGGTTTTAGAAAGTGTCATCAACCTGTTTGCAATCACCATGCAGTCGCTGGCCAAAAAGGATCAACTCGAGAAGCTCACGTTCAAATTCGCCAGCATGGTCAACAGCAGCTTCATGCCTGGCGAAGAGGTGACAGAAGAGCACATGCGCGATGTGCAACACAAACTCGCTGAGCGCTCAGAGGAGATCCTGCGCTACACAATCAATGCTGCGGTGGAAGAAAAATGTGATTTCTCCGGAGAAAAACAGCAAGCTAAAATGAACGGTTTGGTGGAGGAACTCAATAACCAGTTCACCACTGCCCTCACAGCCGCTGACACAGATTTACAGGCACTTGAAGCCATGGATCTGACCACTTCTGCAGCCTGGGAGAGGGTCAAAAAAATCCATAAAGAGGCGCAGACCTACCAAAAAGAGCTCCACAGGTCCACCTTCAAGGTCAACAGCTTGGAAGTCAGCACAGACAACAAACAAGAGCTCTCTAGGCGCTACGCAAACATCAAGAGAGAATCAGAACCTTTTACACGCAGCATTGCAGCACTGACGCAGCAGGCTGAAATTTTAAAGAACATCCGAGTGACGACTCCCCACTTGAACGCAGTCAGGACAACCCTTGCTGCTGCGCTCGGAGTGAGAATTGCTGGGAACACTCCTCTGACAAAAGAGGGGCTCGATGAGGCTGAAAACCAGTTTAAAATCTGCGAAGCCCATGTGGCAGAACTGAAAAAAGTCCACAGCATGAGGACAGAAGTTGCGGCAATCAGCGCAAGGATGCACGAAATGGGAGCGATCTTAGTCGCCCTGCGCCGCACGCTGCTGCAAGCTGAAATGCACTCCACACTCAATAGGCCAGGCTCTTTGCTCGAACAGATTGTGAGTGAAAAGAAGCACCACCTGGGCAGCATCACCTTGATGCAGAGCTCCCGCGTCAGCAGCTATTGCGCCCTCCTGAGACGGCAGCTGGAGCAATCTGTACACACTGCCACTTTACCTCACTTGCTACATGCGCTGCACACCATCGAGACTGCAAAACAAGCGCGCGATGTCGACACAGCTAGATCCACATTGATGACCCTTCTTGGACAAGCTGTAGAGCAGGCAAATGTGACTGCAGGCCAGGAGAGGGGCAAATTCAGAGCCTCCTGCGACGCAATTCAAGCAACCATCGATGGCACCCGCCTGCTAGACCCAGCTTACGCCCAAACCACGCGCGACGCGTTGCAAGCTAGCATTGTCACTGCGCGAGGGCTCCACCAAACCCTCACCACCTGGGGAAGGGAGAATGGGCATGCAATCCCCTACCTCAACTTCTCCCCCTTTGATTTGACAGGGCTGCAAGATTGGGCATCGGGACTCATTTACGGAAGGGTGAGAGAACACTTAGATGGGTTCACAGGTCTTGTCAAAAAGCAAGCCATCTACCCAGGCCTCATCAACCACTTGGTGCTCCTCCCAAACACAACCCTGCCCCTGTCTACTCCGCAGGCATAAAAAAGAGGTCTTGACGCATTTTTACCTAAGTTCTATTCTGGCTAGAATTTTTTATTCCTAGCTGGAAACTGTCATGGCCAAAGAGAGAAAAAAAATCTTCACATCAGTGCATGCATGGGTCATTTGGCTGCTGAGCGCCCTATTTATGTTCTATAAGTACGCGCTGGAAGTCTCCCCCAGTGTCATGACCTCCACCTTGATGAGCACTTTTGACATCAGTGGCACAGCTCTTGGGAACTTGGCAGCGTGCTACTTCTACGCCTACCTTCTGCTCCAGATCCCCGCTGGCTTGCTGCTGGACAAAATTGGCCCGAGAAGGATCACGACCCTTGCCATTGCTTTGTGCGCTTTGGGGAGCATGGTGTTTGCCAAGGCAGACACGGTGCTAGTCGCTGGAATCGGACGCTTTTTGACCGGTGCTGGGGCCGCTTTTGCTGCGGTCAATTGCTTGAAGCTGATTGGTAACTGGTTTCCCTCCAATAAATTCGCCTTTATGGCCGGTTTGATGATGACAGTGGCCATGCTAGGTGCTGTGGGAGGACAGGCTCCCCTTGCTACCTTCATCGAAGCGATGGATTGGCGCTATGCTATGGAGTTCATTAGCTTTGTAGGCTTTATACTGGCGGCCGTTTTTTGGTTCACCGTGCGCGACACCTCCTCCACACACAAGAAAGACAAGCAGCTCTCCCCCGAGCACCTCTCTCTGGGCAGAAGCTTAAGGCGCGTTCTCAAGAACCGGCAAGCGTGGTGGCTCTCTGTTTATAGCGGCTTTGCCTTTGCCCCCGTGATGATTTTTGGTGGCCTTTGGGGTGTGGCCTACACATCGGAGGCCTTTCACCTCTCCTCCAACCTGTCTGCCCAGGCAGTCTCCCTCATCTTCATTGGCTTTGCCGTCGGCGCTCCCTTCTTTGGGTGGTTCTCCGATTGGCTAGGGCGCAGGGTCATTGTGATGTTCTGGGGAACCCTCCTGGCCTTGATCACCCTCTCCGCAGTCATCTACGCCCCAGGAGTAACCTACTCCGCACTCACCCTACTGCTGTTTTTATTCGGCTTCTTTATCAGCAGCTTCCTCCTCTGCTTCACCATGATCCGCGAGATCAGCCTCCCCATCTTGGCAGCTACCGCCATTGGGTTTATGAACGCATTCGACGCCCTCTTCGGCGCCTTTTCCGACCCCCTGACCGGCAAGTTTTTAGACATGGGCTGGGATGGCAAAGTGCTAAACGGAGCCAGAGTCTTTTCAGTCTCCACATATAAAATAGCATTTATCACCCTGCCCGCCTACCTCATCCTCTCCCTTCTGATGCTCCTGCGCATCAAAGAGACCTACTGCAAACCCTCCAGCCCCGCCTCGCTGCCTTAAGCTTAAGGAAAGCGTGTGGGGGGAAAGCTCCTGCGCACACCCCCCTAGAGGGGGTCCACCCCGAGTCTGACTGCCTATTGCCTAACTTTTGACTCTTGTTGAGTGTAAGTGGTTTAGGATCAAGGAGTTGTGTAATAGTAAAGATATAGTTTACATTTAAACTATAAATATATAAAATATAGACTAGTTAGTTACATTAAAAACAAATTAATTTAAGAGGTATATTATGGCAGCATTGCCGGCAACCACAACAGGATCCTCAGGCGTTACCCCACCTGCTACCCTAGAAGGCCCTCCTCTCACAACAGGGACATTCTATGCTATTTTTAACGGTTATCTCCATGGCGAGATAAATAATGCCTACAATCGGGAACTGGCCCAAAGAGGATTAACCCATCTACAGATCCCCGGGGGAGAAGACCTACAACAATTGAAGATGGATCAGACCACTGCAATAGTGCGTCCTGACCTATACATGCGGGCGCATCAGTGCGTCTACTCCCGATTGAGAGTGGAGGCAGCACCGCTCCCTCTGAAGCTTACAACAAAAAACTATTTTTATGTTCTTCACGACTTAAACTGTGCACATAGCGACAATATCCGAGGCAAAGTCAATGCTAGATATAATCAACGGATACTTCACAATCTGCTCCGCACGCGCCCCATTCCAGGGGAAAATCTTGAAGAACTGGGCATGAATGGAGAGAGAAAGTATCCCATCCTCTTAAATTCACACTGGTATATCAAAGCCTTTGAAGATGTCGTAGGGAAGCAAGATCGCTTTCTTCGGTGCCCCGGTCTGTCTGCAGAAGAATCTATTATGGATAGGTTGGGAGGCATGGATCCTATTAGAGTGATGCTTAGCCATTTACCTGTGCGCGATTTAGCTGTCAGCAAAGGTGTATGTAGGGCCTGGGCAGCTGAAGTGCGCGGCTTGCAGCAGTTGGACGCTTCACGCCCCATTAGTGGGCCAATCGAAGCGCAATTTC
>Ga0334722_10005775_pt1 | contig 12400 bp, 10 predicted proteins | sample C3_bottom_MG_FD_207210 | JGI IMG/M metagenome (GOLD analysis project Ga0334722, IMG submission 207210) | Sediment microbial communities from Yellowstone Lake, YNP, Wyoming, USA - C3_bottom | ecosystem: Environmental > Aquatic > Freshwater > Lake > Sediment | place: USA: Wyoming | collected...
CGACGACTACAAGGGGGTCGACGTCAAAGGCAAGATCGTCGCGATGGAACCCGAGGCGCCGGTCGGGCCCTCGCCCGACGCAGAGCTCTTCAAGAAGTGGCGCGCCTACTCGTTCCACGACTACAAGATGAAGAACGCGGCCGCGCATGGGGCCGTCGGCGTGATCTACGACTACCACATCGCCAATCCGAACTGCGTCTTCATCAAGGGCCTGCAACTGGACTACGTCAGCCCCGGCGTCATGGCCGACCTCTTCGCCGGCACCGGCAAGTCCCATGGCGATGCGCTGGCGCAGATCCGCAAGACGCAGCAACCCGCGTCCATGGCGCTCGGCAAGACCGTGACGATGAAGAACGTCACCGAGTTTCACCCGGAGGGCGTCGGGTCCAATGTCGTCGCGTACGCCGAAGGCGCAGACGCGCTGCTGAAGTCGGAGACGGTGATGGTGGGCGCGCATCTCGATCACCTCGGGCTGAATCCCGAGTTGATGCCGGGCGCGCACGACAATGCGTCCGGCGTCGCAGTGACGCTCGCCGTCGCCGACGCGCTCACCAGGCTCCCGAAGCCGCTGAAACGGTCGGTCGTCCTGATCCTCTTCGGCGCCGAAGAGCAGGGCGTCAAAGGGTCGGAGTTCTACGTGGCGCACCCGTTCGTGCCGAACGCCCGGGTGACGGCTTTCATCAATCTCGAGAGTGTGGGCCGCGGCGAGCGCATCGGCGTCGGGTCCGGCGTCAACTACCCCCAGATCTACGACGTGATGGAGCGGATGAACACGAAGTGGATCCACCGCCCCATCAGCGCCAGCGCCAACGCGAACCTCGCGCGGCCCCGCCAGGATGCGGCGCACTTCCTGTGGGCCAACATCCCCACGGTGTCGATCGGCCTGTCGGGCGCGCCGCCGCTGCCCTACGCGACGTACCACACGACGAAGGACCGCTGGGAACTCCTGAGCCCGGAGACGATGGAGGACCTGGCCCGTCTGGTGTTCCTGACCGTCGTCGAACTGGCGAACAGATAGGATAGACGCCGATGAGACCCGCCGAATCGGGAAACGACCGTCGCGCGTTGCGCGTCCGGCGCGTGCCCAGTCTGTTCGTCGCGCACGGGTCCCCGCTGTCGGTGGTCGACAAGGACTTCGGCGCGGCACTGCGCAAGTTCGGATCACGCCAGAAGAACCTGCAAGCCATCGTCGTCGTGTCGGCGCACTGGCAGACGGCCGGGGCCATCCACGTGACGAGCAGCCCCAGCCCGGCGCTGATCTACGACTTCGCCGGCTTCCCCGCGTGGCTGTACGACTGGACCTACGCGTGCCCGGGAGACCGCGCATTCGCCCAGGGCATCGCGATGCGCCTCCAGCACGCCGGGATCGACGCGCGCCTTGACCCCGAACGCGGGCTCGATCACGGCGTGTGGGTGCCGATGGCGCTCGCCTTCCCGGATGCGGCGCTGCCCATTATCCAGGTGTCGCTGCCGGCGAACGCCAATCCCGAGACGCTCGCGACCATGGGAAGAGCCCTCGCCCCGCTGCGCTCCGAGAACGTCCTGCTGGTCGGATCGGGCGGCATCGTCCACAACCTGGCCCGCGTCAGCCTCGACACGCCTGACACGGTGGCGGAACCCTGGGCAGAAGCCTTCGACACATGGGTGCGAGACCAGGCCGCCCGGATGGATGCCGCTTCGCTGGCCGCCTACGAACGCCTCGCTCCCCACGCTGCCGCGGCCGTCCCGACATCCGAGCACTACGATCCGATGCTGTTCGTGATGGGGACCGCGCTGCCCGGCGATGCGGTGATGGAAATCTACGAGGGCTTCCGGTACGGATCGCTGTCGATGCGGACGTTTGGTCTGGCGGGCCGCCGGCGGGAGGATCGGGGCTACTAGCGGGACGCTGATCCGCAAAACGCCGGTACAAAACAGTAGCCCGTCGCCCGGTATCCGAGGCTCCTGGCCCCCATCAGTCACCCCAAAGCCCGAGCGGCGGGCTGCTGTGGTTTCTTATCGCAATCCCGGTGCCAACCCTGTCGAACCAACAACTTACTGAATTGCGCTGAAATTCTTAACGTTCCGACTTCCGCCACGGCCGAGCGCTTGCGGATTTCCGGCACCTTGCCGAAAGCTCGTCGCGACTCTTCGAAAGTCGGGCGGTCCTATTCCTGCCCGGGCGTGGGTTCAGACGCGCCGTCGAGGTCCCGCTGGAGGATAAGCGCGTCCTGGACGACTCGGCCGCCGATGATGTGTTCCTGAATGATGCGCTCGAGAACAGGCGGGTCACAGCGCCGGTACCAGGCGCCCTCCGGGTAGACGACCGCAATCGGGCCGTCCAGGCAAATCCGCAGGCAGTTGGCCTTCGTGCGCTGGACGCCCCCGGCGTCGGAGAGCCCCAGCTCAGCGAGGCGGCGCTTCAGGAAATCCCATGCCACCAGCGACCGCTCTTTGTCGCAGCACTTCGGATTGGACTGATCACAGCACAGGAAGATGTGGCGCCGGGCCACAGGAACGCCGATGCGGGTTGCCTTGGCGACGTCGGGGCGTGGATCGGGACCGGGGCTCGACATGGCCCTATCATTCTACCGCCCCTCTGGGTTACCCTTCCGGGACCCGTCTCCTGACGGGTGCTCGACGCCCCCTCAACTCATTCGAGTCGGTGCCAAGGAGTCCGGTCATGGCCGAACCGCAGACGCGAAGCCGCTTCCCCCGCACGTTCTGGACCGCCAACGTGATGGAGTTGTTCGAGCGGGCGGCCTACTACGGCCTGCAGTCGGTGATGGCGGTCTACCTGACGACGAAGGTGGTCGAGGGCGGGCTGGGATTCACGAAGCAGTCCGTCGGATTCCTCCAAGGGATCGTCTACGCCCTGACCTACGTGCTGCCCATCCTCGGCGGCGCGCTGGCCGACCGCTACGGCTACCGGCGCATGCTGATGTTCGCGTTCTCCCTGCTCGCGACCGGGTACTTCGTCGCCGGCTATGTGTCCACGTACGCGGTGGTGTTCCTGGCGCTCCTCGTGATGGCAACGGGGGCCGGGCTCTTCAAGCCGATCATTTCCGGGACGATTGCACGCACCACCGATGAGAGCAACTCGTCGGTCGGATTCTCCCTCTACTACTGGATGATCAACCTCGGGGCGTTCCTGGCGCCTCTCGTCGTCAGCGTGCTCAAGGGATTCGCGTGGCGGTACGTGTTCATCGCGTCGGCCTGCTATACGGGGCTGATGCTGCTTCCGACGATCTTCCTGTTCGAGGAACCCCCTCGGCCCGCGAACACCAAGAGCCTGCGCGACGTGCTCGTCGGTGCGGCGGAGGTGCTCGGTGACGCCCGCTTCATGCTGATGATCGTCGTGTATTCCGGCTTCTGGATTCTCTACTTCCAGCAGTTCGGCTCGATCCTGTGGTACCTCGGCGCCTTCATCGATCGGACGCCGGTGAGCAACGGCATCACGGGCATCCTGCACGCGGTCGGCCTGCCGTGGAACTTCGTGTTCGACGCCGAGCACGTGACCGTGATCGACGCGGGCATGATCATCCTGCTGCAGGTGCTGGTCAGCCGCATCGTGAAGAACTGGGCGGCCCTGCCCACGATGATCACCGGAATGGTAATCGGCGGCCTGGGGTTCGTGCTGCTCGCGGCCTCGCAGAACGCATGGGTGTTCGTGCTGGGAATCGCCGTGTTCGCGATCGGCGAGATGACCGCGCACCCCAAGTACTACAGTTTCGTTGGCCTGGTCGCCCCCGCCGACCGCAAGGCCGTCTACATGGGGTACGCGTTCCTCTATGGCGTGTTTGGCGCGCTGCTCGGCGCCAACATCGGCGCGTTCCTGTACGAGCGGCTGCTCGCGCCCCTGGCGGGCCGTCCCGACGTCGCGGGCACGATTCGCCTGTACTGGCTGATCTTCGTGGCCATCGACGCGGTGGCGGTGGCGGGGCTCCTGTTCTTCTCCAGGGCGCTCGGCAAGGACACGCCCGGCACCCGGGCGCGCGCCCGCGTCGTGATGAACGTCGTCTACGTCCTCATCCTGCTGCTCGGCGCGTTCTTCCTGTATCTGGCGCTCTCCGCATCACCCACCGACTACAAGTCCGTGATCCAGGCGCTCATCTTCCTGGCGCTCGGCGTGGGCGGTCTCCTGATGAACCGGAGGGGCTAGCGGGAACGCCGCGCGTCCTGCTCGCCGACGCCCACGCGCACCGGGGTGGCGGACAGGACGGCGGTGAGCGCGGCGGGGGCCAGTGCCACGAGCAGGCCCTGCCGGCCGCCGTTGATGCAGATGCGGTCGAGCGCGAGGATGGTTTCTTCCACGTAGACGGCCAGTGTCGTCCTCGTCCCGAACGGGCTGACCCCGCCAGGGCGGTAGCCGGTGTGCTTCTCGACGACTGCCGGACTGCACGGTGACACCGTCTTCACGCCGAGCACGCGCGCCAGTTCCCTGGTCGACACTTCCTGGTCGCCGTGCATCAGCACCAGGAACGGTGTCCGCCGGCCGGCGTCGCCGCCTTCCATCACCAGCGTCTTCACGACAGCATGCTCGGACACGCCGAGCGCCTCGGCCGCCACTCGCGTGCCCCCGTGCTCCACGTACTGGTAAGACAACGGCTCGAAGGGGACGCCGGCCGCCCGGAGCGCACGAATCGCCTGCGTGGCGGGAATCTCGCCCACGGGCTACTCCCCGGCAGCCGCCCTGCGCGACCGCGCCGCTGCCGCAACCGCCACCCCACCCGCGGTCGACGGCAGCCACATCGGCACGCCGAACGGAGCCGCCAACAGGTAGCCGAACGGCGGCATCATCAACGCGGGCACGAGGAACGTGATGATCGTGAACAGGCCGCCGACGATGGCCCCGGCGGCGAAACCCGCCACGCCGAAGAGCCAGGCTCGTGCCCCGAGTCCCTCCCCGAGCGGCAGCAGCCCGATGGCCGCCGCCACGACATCGATGATCCCGATCTTCGCCACGATCGGCAGGAACGTCAGCACGGATCCCTCGCCCGTCAGGTCCGGCGTCCCGAGCATCGCGAACATCGCTCCGGCGAGACCGAGCGCCGCCGCACAACCGAAGCCGATCCTGCCGGCAATCCGGTCCGTCACGGCGCCGGCTGCCCACGCGGTGGACACCACGCACACTGCGGGGACGGCGAGGAACGGCAGGGCACCACCGGTCAGCACGACACCCATGAAGGCGACCCAGCCGACGGCATTGGCCGCGATGAACCGCAGCGCCACGCGGCGGACCTCGTGAGCGGTGCTCACGCGAGAAGAGTCCTGGTACGACATCAATCGACGATGAAGAGCTTCGCGCCCGTGGACGTGTGCGACTTGTGTGACGACGCGCCGTCGGCCACCTCGTAGCTCATGCCGGGCCTCAGCGTGACGCGCATGCCGTCGGCCAGCTCGGTAACCAGTTCGCCTTCGAGGACGAGCAGGACGTGGCCGCGCTGGCACCAGTGATCCGCCTCGTAGCCCGCGCTGTACTCCACCATGCGGACCCGGATGTTGCCCGTCTCCACGGTGCGCCACAGGGCCATGCCGGTGGTGCCCGGGTGTTCTGTCGGCTGGACCACGCTCCAGTCGGTGGTCATGAACGGGACGTTATCGATGCGCATGGGAACACTCTACTGCGGTTCCGGAATTCCGGCAGGACCGGGCCCCAAGAAAACAGACCTGCTACCTTTATCTCCCGATAAAGGTAGCAGGTCTGTTTATTCTGACAACTGTGGTTTACAGGTAGCCGAGTTCGATGGCTTTCTGCTCGAGTTCGGCCCGGAACTCCGGCGCGGCGATGTCGATCAGCGCCCGGGCGCGCTGGCGAATCGTCTTGGCGTACAAATCCGCCACACCGAATTCCGTCACGACGAAGTGGACGTGGTTGCGGGTCGTCACGACACCCGCGCCCTGCTTGAGCATCGACACGATCTTGCTGAGGTTCTGCCCCTTGATCGTCGCCGTCGACGGCAAGGCGATGATCGGCAGGCCGCCCTTGCTGCGGGACGCCCCGTAAATCATGTCGACCTGCCCGCCGACGCCGCTGTAGAACTTCGGCCCGATGCTGTCCGCGCACACCTGCCCGGTCAAGTCCACCTCGATCGCCGAGTTGATGGCGACCATGGTGTCGTTCTGGGCCACGATGAACGGATCGTTGACATACTCGGTCGGGTGCATCTCGATGATCGGGTTGTCGTTGACGAAGTCGTACAAGCGCTTCGAGCCGACCATAAACCCGGCGATGATCTTGCCCGGGTGCAGCGTCTTCCGCTCGCCGTCGATAATGCCCTTCTCGACCAGGTCGATGACGCCGTCCGAAAAGAGCTCGGTATGGACGCCGAGGTGCTTCCGGTCGGTCAGTTGCTTCAGCACGGCGTCGGGAATCGCGCCGATCCCCGTCTGCAGCGTGGCCCCGTCCGGGATGAGCCTGGCGACGTTGCTCGCGATCCGGACGGACAGATCCGAGGTGGCCGCCATGTTCACCTCGGGCAGGTCGTAGTCGGTCTCGACGATGTAGTCGAGTTTCGAGACATGGATGAAGGCGTCGCCCAGCGTGCGCGGCATCTTCGGGTTGACCTCGGCGATCACGACCTTCGCCGACTGCGCCGCCGTCTTGGTCACGCTGACTTCTACGCCGTACGAACAGAACCCGTGCTCGTCGGGCGGGCTGACGTGAATCAGCGCGGCGTCGAGCGGCAGGTTGCCGTTCTTGAACAGCAGCGGTATCTCCGACAGGAAGCACGGGGTGAAGTCACCCCGCCCTTCGTGGATGGCCGCCCGCTGGGTATCGCTGATGAAGAACGTATTGATCCGGATGTGGCCGGCGAGTTCCGGCGCGGCGTAGGCAGCCTTGCCGAAGGTGAGCACCTGGACCAGTTCGAGATTCTCGAGATCCTGCGCCCGCTTCACGAGCGCGCCGATCACCACCTGCGGAACCGAACAGTTCCCGGTCATGAACACGCGCTGACCGGACTTCAGGTGGCTGACGGCCTCGTCGGCCGACACCACCCGCTTGCGATAGACATCCATCCAGCTCACAGCGACACCTCCGGTACCCCCAGAAGCGACGCGAGCATGCCGCTCACGACATGACCGTTGTGCGTCGCAACACCGCGCCTGAGGGACGGCAGGTTGGCCAGCGCGGACTCGAAGCCTTGTTCAGCGACCGCCGTGATATACGGCAGGGCCGCGTTGCTCAATGCGTGCGTCGCCGACCGGGCGACCACCGATGTCAGGTTCGGCACGCAGTAGTGGATCACGTTCTCGGCGACGAAGGTCGGATCGCGATGCGTGGTCGGACGGCTGGTCTCGACGCAGCCGCCCTGGTCGATCGAGATGTCCATGATGACGGAGCGGGGCTTCATGGACTTGACCATGTCGCGCGTCACCACCACCGGGCTGCGCGCGCCCGGAATGTGAATCGCGCCGACCAGCACGTCGGCGAAGGCGACCACCTTGCGGATGTTGGCCGCGTGCGCCACCATCAGCACGAGGTGACGGCCGATGCCCAGCTTGTCCTCGACCGTCTGCAGCCGGATCAGGTCCTGGTCCAGCATGTACACGCTGGAACCAATGCCCAGGAACGCGCGCGCCGCCGCGGTCCCGAAGGTGCCCGCACCGAGAATGGCCACTTCGGCCGGCGGCACGCCGGGCACGCCCGACAGGAGGATGCCCTTGCCGCCGTGGTCGTTCTGCAGGAGCGAACCCGCCACCTGCGGGAGCATCATCCCGCCCATGTGACTGAGGGATGCCAGCACCGGCAGCGTCCCGTCGTCGCACTGGATGGTCTCGTACGCAATGGCCGTGATGTTCTTCTGCAGGAGGCCGTCCACGCGGTCCCTGCGGCCCGCGGCGAGATGAAGGAAGCCCATCAGGATGGAGCCGTCCTTCAGCCAGCCGATGTCGACCTCCGTCGGCTTCGTGACCTTGAGGACGAGGTCCGCGCGGCCGTACGCTTCCTCGCCCGAATACACAATCTTCGCGCCGGCCTTCTCGTAGTCGGCGTCGGAAAATCCCGCGCCCTTTCCGGCGTCCTTCTCAATCCAGCAGGTATGACCTGCCGTCTTCAGCAACTCCGCCGCAGCTGGTGTCAGCCCGACGCGGTACTCGTCTGGTCGCCGCTCGCGCGGCACACCGATATTCATGGATCCTCCTGGTGTTCGGGCTCCAACTGCCAACGGCTCAACGGTCGCATCCGCAGTATAGAAGACGGGTCGATCTCGTGGGGGCGAAAGCCGGGGGGAGGGCGCCCGAGGCGCTCGGGCGGGGTTCGAATGCCCGAGCCGGCTCCTATTGTATCGCGGACATCCGGAGATCTGACAACCAAGCAAAACAGTCGGAGTTTATCACCGCCTGGCGCCCGTATCTGCCAGTAATTCCGGGGACTTAGCCGACCGCCATCAACCGGAGGACGGCGGCGAGCGTCGGCACGCCCCCCATCGCCCCCACGTTGAGACAGGCTGCGGCGGCCGCGGCGTTGCCGAAGCGCAGGGCGTCCTCGACGCCAGCTCCTGACAGCCACGCCTGAATGACGCCCGCGCGGAACACGTCGCCCGCGCCCGTGGTATCGACCGCGCTGACGCGGAATGCCGGCACACGAACGAACCGGTCGCCCTCCAGCGCCGCGGCGCCCCGGTCACCGAGCGTGACCACCAGCAACCCCGGATGGCGCCGGCGCAGGGCCCGCAGGGCCGCTTCCATCTCCGACTCGCCGGTCAGCTGCTGCGGAACGTGCTCGGCCATGATCGGGATGCTGACGTGGGCCAGGAACTCGGCCGTGCCGGGCGTCACGTGATCGAGGTCGCACGTGACCGGCACGCCCGCTGAGCGCGCCAGCCGCGCCGCTTCGATGGCCGCCGGCTCGTCGACATCGTCCACATGGACGAGCCTGGCTGATCGCAAGGCGGACGCCGGCAGCCCGGCCGTGCCGTACAACAACGCCGGGTCGCGATGCCAGAGCACGAGGCGATCGCCGGTGTCGTCCACCAGAATGGTGGCCGTGGCCGTGGCCACCCCGGAGACCCGCACGACGTCGGCCACGTCGACGCCGCGCGCCGAGAGTTCCGCGCACACGCGATTGCCGTCGGCATCGTCGCCCACGGCCCCCACGTACTTCGTGCGCAACCCGAAGGACTGACACGCCGCGAGCGCGGTCGCGGTCTGCCCCCCGCACGTGCGCGACTCGGACCGGAGGCGGACCTTGGACCCACTGGCGCCGGCCACAGGAAAGACCGGGACGCGGCAGGCGTGATCGATGCAGCTGGCGCCGACGCCGACCACGTCCCACGCCATGGCTGGTGCCCTGCCCTACCCGCCGAACTGCTCGGCGTCCCACCGGAGGCCGAGCGCGCTGGGCGGCGCCATGTAGCCGGCCAGCGCCGACGCCACGACCGTCGACGGGCTGGCAAGGTAGCCTTCCCCGCCGAGCCCCATCCGGTTCTGCCAGTTACGATTGAACGAGGTAATGGCGCGCTGCCCCCGGGTCAGCGCGTCGGGCCCCTGGCCGAAGCACGGTCCGCACCAGGACTGGCGAATCGCGCCGCCGCACCCCTCCAGCACCTCGGCGATCGACTCGCCCCCCAGGCGCGGGTCACCCTGCCTGATGAGCCGGGCTACGCCGATCGATCCCGGGAACACGATGAGCGGGGTCACCGTCCGGAACATGCCGAGTTGCCGCGCCGCGCGGATGACGCGCGCCGCGCTCAGCAGGTCGTCGTACGAGCCGTTCGTGCACGATCCAATCATCGCCTTGTCGAACGTGATGCGCTCGTTCGCCACCTCCTCCGCCGGAAACGCGTTCGCCGGGCTGAACGGCTTGGCGATCATCGGCGTCACGGCCGCGAGTTCGAACGTCTCGTCGATGGCGTACCTCGCGTCGGCGCCAGGGCGGATCGGGGGATACGGCAGATCGGCCATCCCCTTCGCGCGGAACCACTCGTAGGTCGTCTCGTCGGGCGCGAAGATGCCGTTCAACGCCTCGGCTTCGGCCATCATGTTGGCGATGGTGTTGCGGTACGGGATCGGCAGCTGGCGGTCGCCGTCCACGAATTCGACCGACATCCCCTGCGCCTGCTTGGCGCCCCAGCGCCGCAGCAGTTCCAGGACGATGTCCTTGCCGGTCGCCCAGGGCTGGAGCCGGCCCGAGAAGATGACGCGACGCTGCTGGGCTGCCGTGAAGAAGACGTAGCCCGTCGACCATCCGAAGCCGAGCGTCGTCGATCCGACGCCGAAGGCCACCGCGCCATAGGCGCCGTACGCGCGGCTGTGCGAATCGGCGCCCGGGATGAACTGCCCCGGCATGACAAGCCCCTGCTCGGGGAAGTAGAAGTGAAAGATCCCGTCGCCGGCGTCCGCGTAGTACGGCTTCACAATGCCGTGCAGACCGGCGAACGCCCGGCCAATTGCCGTCTGGCGGTCGTCCGATTCCTTGCCGGTAAAGACGAAGTGATCGTTCGCGACCGCCGCCTGCCGCGGCGCGATCGTGTTCCCACCCGTGATCTGGTTGAACGTGTGAATGGCGAACGGCGCCGTCCCGTCCGACGCCGGCAGCAGGTCCGCATAGACGCGGAGCGTCGCGCCCGGCTTGAGTTCCGCCTGCTTGTCCACCCGATGCGCCCAGACGATCTGCTCGGTGGTCGTCAAGCGCCTTGCGGTCTCGGGGTCCGGCCATACGACCGACGGCGGCACCTCGACCGACCGGCGCAATTCGCGGCGGCCGACGGCGAAGATACCGCCCGTCTGGCGAATCTCGTCTTCCTTCGGCGTCAGCGGGATCGGCTGATACGCCTTTCCCCTGGTCTCGTTGCGCAAGTCGCGCGTCACGGCGTCGAAGCTGAGTTCATCGCCGTCCCGGGCGTCGTCCACGGCCTCCGGGCACTGCACCACGTGCAGGCCGAGGTTCAACGCGTTGCGCCGGAAGATGTCGCCCATGTTCCGGCTGCAGATGATGACCATCACCAGCCCGGCCTCGTCGGCGATCCCCTTGAGGCCGGCCGGGCTCATCTCGCGCGACGATCCGATGGCGAACCGTTCGCCCGCCACGAGGAACGTCTCGCCGCGGTGGACGCGGGCGCGGAAGTCCGGCATCAGGTAGCGGAACGAGCCTGCCTTCCAGCGCTCGTCGAGCGTCTCGAGACTCTCCGACACGCAGTCGGCCGCCGGCGTGATCTGGTCGGTGTCGATGGCGTCGAGCTTCTTGCCCGGCGTCGCGGGGTCCCAGAAGATCAGCGCCTTGCCGCGAATGCGGTGACGGGACGCATCCCCTCCGGATGCACGGGCCGCGTCACCCGCGGGCAACTGGTCGATGGACACACCGGGCTTGAGGGCCGCGGGGGAAATCGTGTGCATGGCGTCAGTATCCAATCGCCCCGCCGTCCGGGGCGCGGCGGTCGCAGCCGCCTTCGAGTTTCTTGTCGCGTCCGTTCAGGATGATGACCTGGGCCACGCCCTGCGAACCGCCGGCCTGCAACTGGTGCCCGCGCGCCTTCAGGATGGCGATCGTGTCCGGCGAGAGCCCGTTCCGCTCGTACGAGATGCGGTCCGGCAGCCACTGGTGATGGATGCGTGCCGCGTCGACCGCCTCCTGCGCGTTCATGCCGAAGTCGATGACGTTGAGGATCGTCTGCAGCACGGTGTTGATGATCGTGCGGCCGCCCGGGCTGCCGGTGACCATGAAGAGCTGGCCGTCCTTGGTGACGATCGTCGGCGTCATGCTGGACAGCATCCGCTTGCCGGGCGCCGCGAGGTTGGGATCGGTGCCGATCAGGCCCTCGGCCGTCGTCAGCCCGGGGCCCGCGTTGAAATCGCCCATCTCGTTGTTCAGGAGGAAGCCCGCGCCGGGCACCACCATCATGGCCCCGAAGCCGCCTTCGAGCGTGTACGTCAACGACACCGCGTTGCGGGCATCGTCGACGACCGACAATTGCGTGGTCTCGTCGGACTCGCCCGGCCATTCGAAGGCCGAGGGTGACGACACCGACGCGCGATCGGGCGCGATCGACTTCCGCAGGCCGGTCGCGTAGTCCTTCGAGATCAGGCGCGCGATCGGCATCTGCGGGTTGAACGCGGGGTCCCCCAGGTACCGGGCGCGGTCCGCGTACGCCCGGCGCATCGCCTCGGTCATCAGATGGGCGGCCTGGGCGGACCCGGCCCCGGCGGCCGTCAGGTCGTAGCCTTCGAGGATGTTGAGCATCTCCAGAAGCGCCGTGCCTCCCGAACTGATGGGCGGCATGGAGATGATCTCGTACCCGCGGTACGTGCCCCGGACCGGCGCCCGTTTCTCGGCTTTGTACGCCTTCAGGTCGGCCTCGGTGATGAGGCCGCCGTGGGCTTTCATGTCCTGCGCCAGCAGCCGCGCCGTCTCGCCCTCGTAGAAGCCTGCCGGTCCCTGCTCGGCGATGCGGGTCAGCGTGCGCCCGAGGTCCGGCTGCTT
>Ga0334722_10005777_pt1 | contig 12397 bp, 18 predicted proteins | sample C3_bottom_MG_FD_207210 | JGI IMG/M metagenome (GOLD analysis project Ga0334722, IMG submission 207210) | Sediment microbial communities from Yellowstone Lake, YNP, Wyoming, USA - C3_bottom | ecosystem: Environmental > Aquatic > Freshwater > Lake > Sediment | place: USA: Wyoming | collected...
GGCGATTTGTTGACGATGGGTGCTGGTCCTACGGTTGGTCGTATCGCTATTGGTGCTTCAACGTATGTGCTAACTTCTAACGGTACTGATGCTGCTTGGGCTGCGCCTGCGGTTACAATTACTTCGTCTGACGCGGATTTGGCTTTAGCAATGCAAGTATTCGGATAAACTTAGGAGAATAAATTATGGCAGCAACATTCACAAAACTAGCGTTACAACCAGCAGGCACCACAGGTGACGGTCTTGGTATTACTGTTGCTGCTACCGCAACTGCGGGTACAGCAATTCATACAGCGTCATCTACTGCTACAACGATTGACGAGTTGTGGTTGTATGCAGCGAACATTCATTCTTCGGCAGTTACTTTGACTGTTGAGTTTGGTGGTGTATCTGTAACGAAGGACATTATTCAGCAATCTATTGCAGCGACACCTAGTGGTCTTGTTCTTGTTTGTGCTGGTCTTGTTATTCAGGGTAACGCTACGGCGAAGGTTGTTCGTGCGTTTGCTGGTACAGCATCTAAGATTGAGATTTTTGGTTTCGTAAACAGAATCACAGCGTAAGGTTTAGCGATGTCTAGATACGGTCAGCGCACACGAGTAGGGCAAGCGGTATCAGTTTTTGGTACGGCTGGTGCTACTAGTGCGCCTACATTTAACTGTGATTATCTTGTGCAAGGCGGTGGCGGTGGCGGTGGCGGATACCGTTATGCTGCAGGCGCAGGTGCAGGTGGATTGCGAAGCACAGTTACAGCAACAGGCGGAGGTGGAACTTTAGAAACTGCTTTCGTGACTTCATACAGCACCAACTACACTATTACTGTCGGCGCAGGTGGCTCTGGTATTAGTGGGTCTGGTTATGGACAATATGGGCAAGCAGGCAGACCTTCAACTGCTTTCAGCAACATTGTTGCTTTTGGTGGTGGTGCTTCTAATTCTCAATTTGGCGGTTGTGGCGGTGGGTCAAGTAGTGGTGCTGGTGCATCAGGCACAGCAAATCAAGGTTTTGCAGGTGGGTCAGGGACAGGCGGTGGTGCTGGTGCAGGTAACGGCGGTGGTGGTGGAACTGGTGCTGTTGGAGTTAATGGTGCTGGAAGTGTCTCGGGCGCAGGCGGTGCTGGAATTGCAACTTCAATTACAGGCACTTCCGTAACAACAGGCGGTGGCGGTGGTGGAAGTGCGTATACAGGGACTCTTGGTGTTGGCGGAGCAGGTGGCGGTGGCAATGGGGCAAAAGGGGCTGGCACAACATCGCAAGCAACTGCTGCTACTGCAAACACGGGTGGCGGTGGCGGTGGCGGTAGTAATACTGGGTTCACTTCAGGTTCTAATGGTGGAAGTGGTGTGGTGATTTTGTCTTTTCTTACATCACAAGCCACAATCACAGTTGGTGGCGGTTTAACAAGCACTACAACTGCTAACGGGGCTTATACTGTAGTGCGTTTCACGGCTGGAACTGGCACAATTTCTTTTGCACAATGATTAACCAATTTGTTGCGCTTAGTGGTTTGCCACGCACAGGTTCAACTTTGTTGTCGGCTATTTTGTCGCAGAATCCAAACATTCACGCTGAAGGCAATTCGGCGGTTTGTTCGCTTATGTGGGATATACAACAATCAGTTTGTAATTCAGAACAAATTAAAGCGAGCAACAGAAGTGTTCTTGACGCTTTAGTGAAACCAATTCCACACATTTACTATGCCGATGTCACAAAGCCAATCGTGGTTGATAAATGTCGTTCGTGGACTTTGCCGATGAATATAGAAATGTTAAACCGCTATTTTGACAACGCACCAAAAGTTATTGTGCTTATAAGACCGCTTGTTGAGATAGTCGCTTCATTTGTGGCTTTGCGTAAAGCAAACGGTTGGCAAGATTTAGAAGCAGGCTTGCTTGATGACGGGAGTGAACCGATTATGCGCTCACTTGCTGGTGTTGAATGGGCAAGAAAAAACAACAACGGAGAGTTTTTGTTTGTTACTTACGATGAACTTATTGACAATCCGCAAGCATCGCTCAACCGTATTTATGAGCATTGTGGTTGGCAACCCTTCAAACACGATTTTGACAACATAAAAAAAAGTTGGTTAGAAGATGACAAGGCAATGGGTTTGATTGGAACGCACGATATCCGAACGACCCTTACAAAACGATTTGTTAATGTATCTCTGTCAAAAGCAACTGTTAAAAAATGTCAGTCCTTAGATGATTGGATTAAATATGGCTCATTATGCAATAATTGATAAACACAACAACATGGTTGTTGATGTAATAACGGGAGTTGATGAAACAGTCACGCAAACTGATTTAGATGGCACTCTTGTTGGTGGTTCTACTGAAGCGTGGGAAGCGTTTTATGAATCACAATTAAAAAATGTGAACCTGTATGTTAAACGCACTTCATATAATGCTTGTGGCGAACAAGGCAATTATCGTGGATACTATGCTGGAATTGGGGATACTTTTGATAAACACTTAGATTTGTTTATTAAAAAAACACCACAGTTGAGATATCCGCCTTTACCGATTGAGCCGTAGATGTGGGTCGCTATTTAACTAGGTGGCTTATACCGCTACCTGCAATCTTGTTTGCAGTTTTCCCACAAACCGCTAACGCTGAACCGATACAAGGTTTGAACGCTGTCGGCTACACGATAACTGAGATACCGCCAACAAAATCAGACACCGCATATCAGACTTGCGGAAGCGAAACAGAAAACAACATTAACCGAAACTTTAACGGTGAACCATTCCAACAATGCCCTAACGATTGGTTTATGGTTCACTACACGGGCTTTATAACTGTTCCTGAAAACAACACAATTAAATTTATGATTGCAGCCGATGACGGTGGCACAATTCAAATTGGTGACACATTGTTTGGCACTTGGAATACTAAAGGTTGTTCATGGTCAGCAATAACAACGGCTGCTTTCCCTGCTGACACTTATGCACTAGATGGTTGGTTTTATGAAGCGGGCGGAAACACCTGTTTTATGCTTGCTTGGAATATCAACAACACAGGCTGGGCAATAGTCCCAGACTCGGCGTTTACTACTAATAGTAGCCCAACCACCACAACAACAACCACGACCACGACAACCACAAGCACACTGCCAGAGACAACAACAACAACTTCAACCACAACCACGACTTCATCTACAACAACCCTTCCACAAGAAACGACCACAACGACTTCAACAACTCTTGCACCAACAACCACGCAAACGACAACAACAACGACAGTGCCTGCCACCACAACGACAACAACTGAAGCACCTTATGTGCCAACTCAAACAACATCTACAACCGAACCTGAAGAAACAATTACAGCCGAACCTTTAGAAGAACAGACAACAACCACAACCGAACCTTTAGACGAAATAGAGGAAACATCTACAACCTATCCTGACGAGACTGGTCCCAGTATTCCTGATTTAGAACTTGACGAGCCTGAAACTCCAACCACTGTTGAGATAACCGTTCCTGAGACTTTTGACGAACTTGATGTCGTTGATACAACGCAGCCAGAAGAACAAGAGCAGACAGAGGAATATACACCAAAAACAACAGAACTAATATTAGATGATTCATCATCAGACATTATATCAGATGAACAATTTGAAGAAATATTGGATGACCTAAAAGATGCCAGCCCTGAACAAGTTGTTGCCATTATAGAATCCATATTGGCTAACGACATCTCTAGCGACCAAGCAGCAGAGTTGGTTTCCAATGTGGCTGTTCTTCAAGTAATTAGCAAAGAAGATGCCGAACAACTGTTTTCCGAGGTTGTCCCTGCTGATTTAACGGAGGAACAGGCTGCGTTAATTGTAGAGGCTGTTCAAGCAGCCCCGATTGAGGTACGACAAGCATTTGAGGGAGTGATTGACATTTTTGGTTCACAGTTTGAAAACTATGTTCCTACGGGGTCAAACATTCCTGTCTCTACTAGGCGTACTTTGGTTGCTATTGGGGCAACATTAACAATGTTGCCTACCTCTAGGGCTAAACGATAATGAAACGCATATTGGATTATCTTGTAGATAATGCGTGGACATGGGCGGGAACTGGCATGGTTTTGATTACTTTGTCTGGTCCTACTTTTAGACAGGCAACTTTTCTTACAGGTGCAGCGATTATGGTTCATTCCATAATCACTTTTACAAAAAAGGATAAAAATGAATAACATGATTGCAAAAAGTTTAGACCTTGGGCAGCGTTTGATTTCGTTGTTTATTGCGAGCGCTCTACCAATTATTACTGGTGGCGCCATTTTGGGTGTTGATGTTGTTAAGTCTGCTGGTGTTGCTGGGCTGACAGCGTTGTTTGGTGTTGTTCAAAAGTTGGCTGCGGCTTCTGTTGATGGCGAATTGTCATCTGAGGAAATCACTGCTGCTTTTGGTACTAAATCTTCAAAGAAGTAATGTCTTATCCTGTTGTTGCAGTAAAGTTCTGCACACATCTTAAAGGCAAGAAGCCGTCTGAGATTACGCCCGATATTTTGCGTAAGTGTTCTGGTGGTGGCAAAATGGAGTTGTGTGCTGCTGATGCTTGGGATGCTATGGTTGCTGCCGCTGCTGTAGATGGTGTCGTTTTGAAGCCAACTAGTTTGGGTGACCAGTTTCGTAGCATTGACCAGCAGAAGGCTGGTTTTTTGCAACGCTATCAGAAGGAACCTGTAACGAATTCTAGTACCCGTACTTGGAATGGTGTTAAGTGGTGGCTTAAGAAAGGTTTTGCACCGTTGGCTGCACCGAATGACGACCCTAAGACTTGTAGCCGCCATATGTTAGGGTTGGCTGTTGATGTTGCTAATGCCAATGGCAAAATTTTGAAATGGTTGCTAGATAATGAAGATAGGTTTGGTTTTAGTCACGAGGTTCAATCCGAGCCTTGGCATATCCGTTATGTTGCGGGAAATGATATTCCTGTTGCAGTTGTAGAGTTTGTAGGAAATAAACCTCAACAATAATCCGTTAGGATGGTTTTATGAAGAAATGGTTTGTTACTGTTTTTGTCATGCTGTTAATTAGCCCAGTTGGGCATTTGCATGCTGTTTCTAAAGAACTGGTAGGTAAATGTGGGCATTGGTTGGATGATGCTTTAGATGTTGGTTGGTCTAGGAAAGATTTGTCTAAGTTGGATTATGTGATGTGGCGTGAGTCCCGTTGCATCCCTAAGGTGTTTAATAGTCTTGACCCGAATGGTGGTTCTGCTGGGCTAATGCAAATTAACCAGTTTTGGTGTTTGCCAAACAGATACTATAAACAGGGTTGGTTGCAGGCTCAAGGCATTTTGGATTCATGTTCTGAATTGTTTAACCCTGAAATCAATTTGCAGGCTGGTTTAGCAATTTTTGAATACTCTAAGGAACATAACAACAATGGTTGGCAGCCTTGGGGTAAATAATGGAATTAACTGAACTTTTAAACGAGAAAGAATGGCGTTTATGTAAAGGTCCAGAGAACGCCAGCATTGATGAGCAGTTGGCTGCTTTTGTTTATTTTTGTGAAAACTATTGGTTTATTAAACATCCTGAGCGTGCAAGGATTTTGTTTCATTTGCGTGAAGCGCAAATAGAGTCTGTGCGTATCTGGTTGTCGTCTAGGTATTCTGTTGTTTTGAAAGCCCGTCAGATTGGGTTTTCTACTTTGGCTGCTGCTTATGCGTTTTGGCTAACATATTTTTGGTCTGACAGATTTGTTGTCATGTTGTCCAGAACTGAGCGTGAGGCTATGAAGTTGCTGTCCAAGGCTAAGTATGGTTACAAGTTTTTGCCGTATTGGATGAAAGAAAAAGGTCCTAAGCAAACAACTGAGCATCAACTTAAAATGACTTGGGGTAACGAGTCTGCTATTGAGTCTTTGCCGTCAGGTAATGACCCTGCTCGTGGTGAGTCAGTGTATTTGGTTATTGTGGACGAGATGGCGTTCTTGCCGAACCCTGAGGAAGCGTGGGCATCTATTGAACCTATTGCCGATGTTGGTGGTCGTGTTATTTGTTTGTCCACCGCTAATGGTTCTGGTAACTTTTTTCACAATTTGTGGGTTGGTTCGCAAACTAAAACAAACCAGTTTGTTGGCATTTTTTTTCCTTGGTCTGCTGGTGACCGTGACGAGGGCTGGTATGACATTAAACAAAAAAACATGGTGTCTTGGCAGTTGCATCAAGAGTATCCACGCTTCCCAGAGGAAGCGTTTATCAAGTCAGGTAATCCTGTATTTGATATAGATTTGTTAAGCGGCATGGAAACTGTTGAACCTGATGTCGGCTATTTGCATGTTTATTCAAATAATGTTGTTGAGTTTCGTAACAGCGAAAACGGCAATCTTGATGTTTGGGAGTTCCCTGACCCAGAATCTGTTTATGTGGTTGGCGCCGATGTCGCTGAAGGTTTGGCTCACGGTGACTTTAGTTCTGCTCACATAATTAATGCTTCTAATGGTTATGTTGCGGCAGCGTGGCATGGACATGTTGAGCCAGATATTTTTGGTGAAATGTTGGCTCAAATGGCGTGGTGGTATAACACTGCGTTGTTGGGTATTGAGTCCAATAATCATGGTTTGACAACTCTTAAGGCTGCCCAAAAGTTGGGTTACCGTAATCTTTATAAACAACGCCGTCTATCTAAGGTGTTGCCTCAGGCTACGGATACTTTGGGTTGGCGTACAACGGTTTCTAGTAAACCGTTGGCTATTGACGAGTTGGCTGGTGCTTTAAGAAATGCTGACCTTGAGGTTTATTGTTCTAAGACTTTGGCTGAGTTAAAAACCTATGTCCGTAAACCTAATGGGAAGATGTCTGGTAGTCCGTATGATGACCGTACTATCAGTTTGGCTATCGGTAATCAGATGTTGAAGTATGTGTGGCTTCCTGAGTATCGGGGTGATGCGAAGGTGCCTAAGAATAGTTTGTTGTGGTGGGAGCAGCATTTGATGAGTAACCAGACATCTAATAAAGTGCCTATGGGGGCACATAATGTGCGTGAGCGGTCTTTGCGCTAGTTTTGGGAACAGAAGTTACATATTTGTATGGACATCGTGTGTAAATCTTGTGAAAAAAACTTTATTGCTGACGAAATGCCTAGACGGGGCGCTGTTTGCTTTAGTTGTCATATCAAAACCGTTAATTTAGGTTTCACTTACGGCAAAGAGGATTTTCATGGTCCTACGGTTCGTGAACGGCAACGGAAACAAGTTGCTGATGCCGCTATTCATGGTATCAATGCGGAACCTGTGACAAATTGGATTTAATGTGGAATCTATTATTGTGCCCATCGTTGTTGCGGTTATTGGTGGTCCGATAGTGGTGTTGTTAAGTAAGGTTCGTTCAGAGAACAGCAGCCAACATGCTGAGGCTAGAACCCTGTTGAAGCAGGTTGCTACCAAGGTGGATAAGGTTGGAACTAAGTTAGATGAACATATTGGATGGCATAAGGGACGACAGGGGAAATAATGGCACGGAAATCATCAGCAGATTATCTTAAACAATATAAACAGAAACTGGAGTTCTCTAAGAGGTGGCGTAAAAACGATGGCTACGATGCCACTTGGAAGCGTTTAACTGACCTGTATAAAGGTCGCCATTATGAGCATTATAGCGATGATGACCGTTTGCTTATCAATGTGGTGTTTTCTACAATCAATGTTATTGGTCCAAGTATTGCCATTAATTATCCTAAAATTGTTGTTAATGCTGTAAAGCCTGAGAACGCACCGAACGCAATTATTGCTGAAGCGGTTGTGAACTATTGGTGGAGACATCGTGATATCAAAACAGAGTTCCGCCGTGCGGTCAAAGATTTCATTATGTACGGTCATGGCTGGATTAAGGTTGGGTACCGTTTTGTTGAGGAAGAAGTCGTTGGGCAAGATGAGGATGTTTCTGACCCGATTGAAGGTGGGGAGTCCACAACGAATACAATCATTTTGGAAGATTCACCGTTTGCTGAGCGTGTGTCCCCAATGGATGTATTTGTTGATGCCGATGCAACGAGTATGGCTGATATGCGGTGGATTGCTCAACGCATCCGCCGCCCAATAAGCGAAGTTAAATCAGATAAACGGTACAACAAAGCAGCCCGTGAGGCTGTAACAGTTATGGCTGTTAGCCGCTACTCGGACGACCCGAGCCGCCGCAAAATCTATGACACGCAGGCTGGGTACGCAGAAATTTGGGAATACTACGATGTTACGACTAAAACTATGTCGGTGTTTTGTGAAACCAGCGAACAGTTTTTAGTTAAACCAACCCGTATGCCATATTCGTTTGGTCATCCGTTTGTGATGTTGCGTGACTACGATGTGCCAGATACTTTTTATCCAATAGGTGAACTTGAGGCTATTGAGCCGTTGCAAAAAGAATTGAACGAAACCCGTACACAGATGATGAATCATCGTAAACGGTATGCCCGCAAATATCTATACAAAGAGTCGGCGTTTGACCAGTTGGGTCGCACAGCATTAGAGTCGCAAGAGGACAATGTTATGGTGCCTGTTATTACTGATGAACCTTTAAGTAATGTGTTAATTAACTTGCCTGCAACTATTACTCCTCCAGAGTTCTATAACCAGTCCAATATGATTATTGGTGACATTGACCGTATTTCTGGTGTGTCAGAGTTTATGCGTGGTGCTGCCACCGAGATTCGCCGTACCGCCACAGAGTCGTCTTTGCTTCAAGATGCAGCCAATGCTAGAACGGCAGACAAGTTGGCTACTGTTGAGCAGGCTGTTGCACAGGTTGCTAAACGGTTGGTGTCTTTGACTCAACAGTTTATGACTGGTGAGCAGGTTGCTCGTATCACTACTAAGAATGGTGAGCAGGTTTGGATTAATTATGACCGTGAGTATCTTGAGGGCGAGTTTGATTATGAGGTTGAGGCTGGTTCTACTCAGCCACAAAATGAGTCGTTCCGCCGTCAGATGGCGTTGCAACTTGTTGATGCTATGGCTCCGTTTGCCAGCATGGGTGTGATTGATATGAAGAAACTTGCTGCACATGTGTTGCAGTTTGGTTTTGGTGTCAAATCGCCTGAACAGTTCATGGCTCAGGCTCCTGCGGGTGCGCCTATGGGCGCACCTGAGGGTGCTATGGGTGCTGAGCAGTTACCTCAGGGCATGCCGTTACCTCCTCAACCAGAACTTGGTGCAGAAACAGGTCAGCCTCCAGTCCTTTAGGGAACAGCCTTTTCTATTGATGAGAGCAACCATTTTTTACGGACTCTTGGAGAAAACATAATGAGCGATGAAATCGCAACACAGGACAGCATGGAACCCTTGACTGGGACAACCGAAGATGTTGGAATGGAAACGCAAGTTTCTGATATGCCATATTTGGAGACAGAGAACTACGCTAATCATGTAGTTAGAGTCAAATTAGATGGTGAGGAATTACAAGTTCCTTTGTCGGAAGCGCTTGCTGGTTATCAACGACAGGCAGATTACACTCGTAAGACGCAAGAGTTAGCGGAGCAACGCAATCAAATGCAGTATGCCGCAACGATTCAAACGGCTTTAGAGCGTGACCCTGAAGCGACTATTGACCTACTTGCTAGGCATTATAACATTAGTCGTTCACAGGCTGCTGCTGTTGCTGCCGAGGTTGATGATTTTGAATCACTTGACCCGCAGGAACAGAAAATGCGTGAACTGGATAAGCGGGTTGCATCTTTTGAAGATTACCAATCTCAACAAGAAGTTGAGCGGGAAATTCAGAACCTTCAACAGCGTTACAGCGATTTTGATGTTCCGCTTGTAGTTCAAACCGCTTTGCGGATGGGGACAACCGATTTAGAGGGAACATATAAACAACTTATGTTTGACAAAATTATGGCACAACAAAACATTCAGAAACAGGCTGAGGCAAAGAAGCAACAAACCGAGAAGTCGGTTGTTGATGCTAAGCGTCAGGCTGCTGTGGTTTCGGGGGGTTCTAACCCTGCGAGTACTACTACTGAGTCTGTTGAGGCTATTACCAATATTCGTGATGCTTGGGCTGCTGCTAAACGGCAACTTGGTGCAGAACTATAATTTTCATTACAAACAACTTTAGGAGAAATTAAAATGGCAAATAGCAACTTTGATGCGCTGCTCACTACAACGCTCGCAAATTATCGTGACCAACTCACGGACAACATTTTCACGGCTCGCCCGCTGACTTACATGTTGAACGAAAAGGGTCGCATCCGTATGCTTAATGGTGGTACCAAAATTGTGGAACCACTTGTTTATGCAACAAACGACACAATCGGTTCATACTCAGGTTATGACACGATTTCATTGACACCACAAACTGGTATCTCGGCTGCTGAATATGATTGGAAGCAATATGCTGGCTCAATCTCAATCAGTGGTATTGAAGAAGCCAAGAACAACGGTGAGCAAGAAATTATCAACTTGTTGGAAGCCAAAATCATGCAGGCTGAGGAATCAATGCGTGAAGGTTTCAACACAATGTTCTACGGTGATGGAACTGGTAACAGTTCAAAAGACTGGAACGGCTTGGGTAACCTTGTTGAGTCAGGTAACACTGTTGGTAACATCAACTCATCAACATACACTTACTGGGCGTCATATGAGGAGAACACATCAACTGCTTTGACTCTTGCTCAAATGGCAACTGCTTACAACACAATTTCTGTTGGTAACGACCACCCAGATGTGATTTTGACATCACAAACATTGTACGAAAAGTATGAGGCTTTGTTGCAACCAAACCTTCGTTACACAGACACCAAGACTGCAGATGCTGGTTTCCAGAACCTGTTGTTCAAGGCTAGTCCTGTAATGTACGATGTGTCTTGCACAGCAGGCGTAATGTACTTCTTGAACACGAAGTATCTCACACTTGTCGGTCACTCGGCTAAGTGGTTCCAACAGACAGAGTTTGTTCGTCCAGAAGATTTGGATGCACGCTACGCTTTGATTATGTGCTACGGTAACCTCACGGTCCGTAACCGTAAGAAGCAAGGCAAACTTACCGCTAAGACCGCTTAATTAACAACTACAAAAACTAGGAGAAAATACAATGCCACTATTAGGAAATGATACAAACGGTGCGGTAACACGCAAGCGTATTGAAACATGGGTAGCACAAAAAGAAAAGTACACTGCGGTTGCTTTAAGTGATGCTGCGGCAACACCAACAGCAGCACAACTAATTGATAGCAAATTGTTTGTGCAAACACCAACAGCAGACCGAACATTCACCCTTCCAACAGCAGCACTCGTAATTGCTGCTTTGACGGATGAAGCAGTAGGAACTTCGTTTGAGTTCACAATCGTGAACCTTGCGTCTGCTTTTGAAATTGTCGTAACAACCAACACTGGTTGGACAATTACAGGTGGCGGATATATGACAGTGTTTGATGCTTGTTCAGCAACATTCCTTGCTGTCGTAACATCAACCACAACATGCCAACTTTACCGCATGAACTCAGGCGGCGTAGTTAAGTAATTAATTTGTTTGGGTGGGGGGATAAAAGCCCCTCACCCGACATAATCAATATAGGAGAACCATGCCAGTTAAGTACCGTATTTTGTCCTCGCATGCTGATGCCAAGCCGAAGGCTGGCACCAAAACATCCAACTACCCTAAGGGCAGCAAGTCAAAAGGTAAGTCTGTTAAGAAGGGTTACTAATGCCTAAGATGCCGAATCCGTTTGACCGAGAAACAAAACCACGATACGGAAAACCACGATACGGTGGTCGGAACAGTCCGCAGCGTTTAAAGCCAAAACCTAAATCAAAAAGTAATTTAGAAAAAGCCGTTGGCGTTGCTTCCTTTGCTGCAAAAAATATTACAGGTGCTGCTAAAACTATTGGTAAAGCAGAAATTGCTGGTTTAAAAACAGTGGGTGGTTTTTTGATGCCGCAAAGCAAACCCGCAAAAATGGCTATGTTACCAAAACGCAAGGGTCCTAAGGCTGGTGTTGATACTCGTCCAAATGAGCGTGAACCGAAGCGTGTTGCCCCTAGGCAGCGTATGCCAAAAGAATTAGAGTCAATGCCACCAAGGCGTGGTGGTCGTTTAAAGCCACGACCAATGCCACGACAAATGCCGAAGAAGCCAAAAAGAAAACCATAATCATGTCAAGCAAACCACGCAAAGCATTTGATGGCATTGCTCGTCCAGCAGGAAAAGGTGACGATTTGGCTAAACTGCTAACCAGTGTTGTAAGCAGAGCCATAAAAAACGGTGCACCTGTATTGGTTAATCAACCAGTAAAGAAAGCAGCCAAGAAGGCTATGTCACCTAAGGTTCAACAACAGGTTGCCCGTAGCATGACGAAGCGCCGTGCTATGGCTAAGACAGAGAAGATGGCTAAGAATTATTATGGCAAGTAAGCCTCGTAAAGCATTTGATGGCGTAGGTCGTCCTCAGGGTTTTATTGA
>Ga0334722_10005778_pt1 | contig 12396 bp, 9 predicted proteins | sample C3_bottom_MG_FD_207210 | JGI IMG/M metagenome (GOLD analysis project Ga0334722, IMG submission 207210) | Sediment microbial communities from Yellowstone Lake, YNP, Wyoming, USA - C3_bottom | ecosystem: Environmental > Aquatic > Freshwater > Lake > Sediment | place: USA: Wyoming | collected...
CACAAAAACCAACCATCCCACCCTTGACGACGCCGTCCGGCAAAGCCTCATCGTGACCCGTCTCCAGGACGTACTCGCCTGGGGCAGGAAGAACTCCATCTGGCCCTTCAACTCCGGGCTCTCGTGCTGCTACGTCGAAATGGCCACGAGCCTCACGAGCAAGTACGACATCGCCCGCTTCGGGGCCGAGGTGATCCGGGGCACGCCGCGCGAAGCGGACCTTATGATCGTGGCAGGCACCGTCTTCATCAAGATGGCCCCGGTCATCAAGCGGCTTTACGAGCAGATGATGGAGCCGCGCTGGGTCATCTCCATGGGGTCCTGCGCCAACTCCGGCGGCATGTACGATATCTACAGCGTTGTCCAGGGCGTCGACAAGTTCCTGCCCGTGGACGTGTACGTTCCGGGATGTCCGCCCCGTCCCGAAGCCTTCATGGAAGGCCTCCTGCTGCTCCAGCAGAAGCTCGGCGCGGAACGCCGTCCGCTGAGCTGGGCCGCCGGTCCGCAGGATGTGATCCAGCCCGCGCCGCCCTGCATGCGCGACCTGAAACGGCAGGACCGTACGGCAGCGACCGTCCTGCCGTCGCCGGACGAGGTGAAATAATTGAATGGCATAAGACAGGGAAGAATATGACTTTGACAGGATAACAGGATAAGGACGGATAAGATCCTGTCACCATAGAAACACAGAGAGTGAAGCGTAAATATCCTTATCTTTGGATTATCATTTCGACAGCCTGCGGTCTTCATCAGATTTTATCCTGTAGATCCTGTTATCCTGTCAAGGAAGTAGCAGAAAGGTTGTATTCTCTGTGCCTCTATGGCAAACTTTCTCTATGATCCAGAATAATTCAATCATCCAGAAGCTCCAGAGCGCCTTCGGCGAAGCCATCCTCGCGGTCCAGCCGACGAAGGACGGCATCCCCACTGTCTGGGTTACGCGAGACCGTGCCCGTGACGTCCTGCGCCATCTCAAGGCAGCGGTCGACCGCCCCTACCGCATGCTCTATGATCTCACGGTCATCGACGAACGGACGCGCGCGAACCGCCAGGACCAGCCGGCGTCCGACTTTACCGTCCTTTACCACCTGCTCTCCTTCGACCGGAACGAGGACATCCGCGTCAAGGTCCCCCTTGCCGGTGCCGACCTTTCCCTTCCATCCATCACCGGCATCTGGCCTGCCGCGAACTGGTACGAACGGGAAGCATGGGACATGTTCGGAGTAACATTCGAAGGCCACCCCCATCTTACGCGAATTCTGATGCCGCCGACGTGGAAGGGCCACCCCCTTCGCAAGGACCATCCCGCCCGCGCCACGGAGATGGGCCCTTTCACCATGCCCGACGACAGGATGGACACCGAACAGCAAGCGCTCCAGTTCCGTCCCGAAGACTGGGGCATGGAGAAACGCGGGGACGGCACGGAGTTCATGTTCCTGAACCTCGGCCCCCAGCATCCCGGCACTCACGGCCTTCTGCGCATCATCCTCCAGCTCGACGGCGAGGAGATCAGGGACGCCGTGCTCGACATTGGCTACCACCACCGGGGCGCGGAAAAGATGGCCGAGCGCCAGACCTGGCATACCTACATTCCCTATACCGACCGCATCGACTACTTCGGCGGCGTGATGAACAACCTCGCCTATGTCCTTGCCGTGGAGAAGCTCGCGGGCATCGAGGTACCGGACAGGGTCAAGGTCATCCGCGTGATGATGGCAGAACTGTTCCGCATCCAGAGCCACCTGGTCTGGTACGGTACCTTCGCCCAGGACGTGGGCTCCTTCTCGCCGGTGTTCTACATGTTCACCGACCGGGAGCGCGTCTTCGATATTGTCGAAGCGATCTGCGGCGGCCGCATGCATCCGGAATGGTTCCGCATCGGCGGCGTGGCGCAGGACCTTCCACGGGGATGGGACCGGCTCATCAAGGACTTTTTGAACTACCTTCCGCCACGCCTTGCCGAGTATGACAAGATCGTGATGAAAAATTCCATTTTTAAAGGCAGGACGAAAGGCGTCGGCGCCTACACGCAGGACGAAGCGATCGAATGGGGCGTGACCGGCCCGGGCCTCCGGGCCTGCGGCATGGACTGGGACTTCCGCAAGAAGCGGCCTTATTCGGGCTACGAGAACTTCGAGTTCGATATTCCGACGGCAGTGAAGGGCGACTGCTATGACCGCGGGGTGGTGCGCGTCGAAGAGATCCGCCAGAGCCTTCGCATCGTCGAGCAGTGCGTCCGAAACATGCCCGAGGGCCCGTACAAATCAAGCCATCCCCTGACAACGCCTCCCGTCAAGGCGCGCACCATGAAGGACATCGAAACGCTTATCACCCACTTCCTCGGCGTGAGCTGGGGTCCCGTGATCCCCGCTGGCGAGGCGTTCATGGGAATCGAAGCGACCAAGGGCAACAACGGGTATTATCTCGTCAGCGACGGGGGCATCCACTCCTATCGCACCCGCATCCGAACACCTTCGTTCCCCCACCTGCAGATGGTGCCGAAGATGGCGAAAGGGCTGATGATCGCGGACCTGCTGGCGATATTGGGGAGCCTTGATTTTATTCTGGCGGATTTGGACAGATAATTTTTTTTGACAGGATAACAGGATAACGTCCGATAATACCTTATAACCACGGAGACACAGAGAATGGCAACATCATTTTCTTTGCTTGTTGTTTAAAACACATGACGAGAGCTTTTGATCTTCATCCGCCTTTATCCTGTTGATCCTGTTATCCTGTCAAAAGGCATTTGATCCTGGTTTTGGACGATTCACGAATATGCTGACCGAAGACGAAATAAAAGAGATCACCGCCGAACTGGCTCACTGCGAGCTCAAGTCCGCCGCGAGCATCGAAGCGCTCATGGCCATCCAGAAGCGCCGAGGGTGGGTGTCGGACGAGAGTCTCAGGGACATCGCCTCCCTGCTCGACATGACACCGGCAGAGTTGGACGGTGTGGCGACCTTTTTCAACTTCATTTACCGGAAGCCCGTCGGCAGGCACGTGATAGCCATCTGCGACAGCATGGTCTGCTGGTCTCTGGGATATGATCCGCTGCGGGAACTGCTGCAAAAGAAGCTCGGCATCGGGTTCGGGGAAACGACGCGGGACAACCGGTTCACCGTCCTGCCCGCTTCCTGTCTCGGCGCCTGCGACCGTGCGCCCGCCATGCTGGTCGATGAGGACCTCTACGGCCCGGTGACGGCGGAGATGGTGGACGGGATCCTGGAGAAGTACAAATAACCTGTAACCACAGATGAACACTGATGGGCACAGATAAGAATTAATTGCAATTTCTAGAGTCAGAACAAAAAGGCTGATTGAATTATCCATTTTATATAGTGAGGCCTTGACTAGCCCGTTAACGTCTTAGCCTGGTATTATCTGTGTTCATCTGTGGTTAAACGATCTTATGTCTGTAGAACGTCCTTTAACTAAAAATATCCATCCCGGTCAGGAGCCTCTCTCCCTCGCGGAATATGAGAAGGCCGGCGGCTACCGGTCCCTGCGCAAGGCCCTTGCCATGCCGCCCCAGGACATTGTCATGATGGTCAAGGCTTCCAACCTTCGCGGACGCGGCGGTGCGGGTTTTCCCACGGGCATGAAATGGGGCCTCGTGCCCCCGGTCAGCAGCGCGCCGCAACCGCGATACTTCATCGTGAACGCCGATGAGATGGAACCGGGAGCCTTCAAGGACCGCATGCTGCTTGAAGGCGATCCGAACCAGATCATCGAAGGCATCATCGTGAGCGCCTACGCGGTCCAGACTGAAAAGGCCTTCATCTTTCTACGCAGGGAATACTTTCTTGCCGAAAAACGACTAAAGAAAGCGATCGCCGAAGCGTACGAAAAGAACTATCTCGGCGCCAACATCCTGGGTTCGGGATTCAACCTCGAACTCCGCATCCATTCCAGCGCGGGCCGGTATATCTGCGGCGAGGAGACAGCGTTGATCAACGCCCTCGAAGGAAAGCGCGCCGTGCCCCGCGCCAAGCCGCCGTTCCCGCTTGCCTGCGGCCTCTGGGGAAGACCCACGGTCGTAAATAACCCGGAGACCATCGCGAACATCCCCCATATCGTGAACAACGGGCCTGACTGGTTCAAGTCGCTCAGTTTAAGCCCCGACGGCGGCACCAAGATCTACGGTGTGTCAGGAAGAGTGAATAAACCCGGAGCCTGGGAACTGCCTATGGGCACCACGATCGAAGAACTGATCGAGGACCACGGCGGCGGCATGCAGAAGGGCTACGCGCTGCGCGGCATCATCCCCGGAGGCGCTTCGACCGACTTTCTGCTTCCGGAACATTTGACCGTGCCGATGGATTATGACTCCGTGGCGAAAGCCGGGAGCCGCATGGGCACCGGCACCATGACCGTTCTTGATGAACGGACCTGTCCCGTCGGCTTCGTACACAACCTGGAGGTCTTCTTCAGCCGGGAATCGTGCGGATGGTGCACGCCTTGCCGCGAGGGCCTGCCGTGGATCGTGAAGATCCTTCATGCCATTGAGAACGGCCAGGGAGAACAGGATGACATCTCGATCCTGGAGCAGCAATGCAGGCTTTTGGGACCGGGGAACACCTTCTGCGCCCTTGCCCCCGGCGCCGTGGAGCCGCTCCAGAGCGCGCTGAAGTACTTCAGAGAAGATTTTGACAGACACATTAAAGATAAACACTGCCCTTGGAAAAACTTTTGACAGGATAACAGGATAAAGGCGGATGAAGACCAAAAGCTGTCGACTCGGGTTTTAAAACCCAAGTAAGGAATTTGACGCTGCCGTTCTCCGGGTCTCCGTGCCTCCGTGGTGACAAGGTTTTATCAGACGTTATCCTGTTATCCTGTCAAAAAGTAAGATTCTACTATGATAACCATCTTCATCGACAACAAACCGCACCAGGTCAAGCCCGGCCAGAACCTTCTTCAGGCCTGCCTCTCCCTGGGCTTCGACCTGCCCTACTTCTGCTGGCACCCGGCGCTGCACGCTGTCGGCGCGTGCCGCCAGTGCGCGGTGAAGCAGTTCAGGGACGAGAAGGACACGCGGGGCAAGATCGTCATGTCCTGCATGACGCCGCTGACAGAAGGCATGCGCATCTCTGTGGACGACATCGATGCAAAGGCATTCCGAAAAGGCGTGATAGAGTGGCTCATGGTAAACCACCCTCACGACTGTCCGGTATGCGATGAAGGCGGCGAATGCCACCTTCAGGATATGACCGTCATGGTGGGCCACAGTGAGCGCCGGACCCGGTTCAAAAAGCGCACCCACCGGAACCAGTATCTCGGCCCCTTCATCAACCACGAGATGAACCGCTGCATCCAGTGCTACCGCTGCGTCCGGTACTACCGCGACTATGCCGGCGGCAGGGACCTGAATGTGTTCTCAGCCCATGACCACGTCTACTTCGGCAGGCATGAGGACGGCGTGCTCGAAAGCGAGTTCAGCGGGAACCTGGTCGAGGTCTGCCCTACCGGGGTGTTCACCGACAAGACACTGAAACAGCACTACGCCCGCAAGTGGGACCTTCAGACCGCGCCGTCCATCTGCGTGCATTGCGGCCTGGGGTGCAACACCATTGCCGGAGAGCGGTACGGCACGCTTCGTCGCATTGCGAACAGATACCATCAGGAAGTGAACGGATATTTTCTCTGCGACCGGGGCCGGTTCGGATACGAGTTTGTGAACAGCAAGAAGCGGATCAAGCAACCTATGCTTTCGCCCTCCCTCTCTCCCTCCCCTCAAGGGAGGGAGGAAAATACTCCCTCTCCCCTCGCGGGAGAGGGCCGGGGTGAGGGGTGGCGGCCGGTCGACAAAGATACCGCTCTTGCTCACATCACCGCTGTTCTATCGGAAGCAAGAGGCATCATCGCCATCGGCTCGCCACGTGCGTCACTGGAATCCAACTTCGCCCTCCGGTCCCTGGTCGGCCAGGACAACTTCTATTCAGGCATGTCTGAGCAGGACCACCGTCTTCTATCCTTGATCATCGATATCCGCCAGAAAGGCACCGCCCGTTCACCTTCTCTGAGCGATGTCCGCATGGCAGATGCCATCGTAATCCTTGGCGAGGATCTCACTAATACCGCGCCCCTTCTCGCGCTCTCCCTTCGCCAGGCCGTGCGTGGCAAGGAATTAGAAGCGGCAGCAAAGCTCAACATCCCGCAGTGGCATGATTCAGGGGTTCGGAACGCTGGCCAGGGCGCACGCAACCCGCTCTTCATCGCCTCACCTGTTGACACCAAGCTCGATGACATTGCCCGGAAGACCTATCATGCCGAACCTGAGGACATCGCCCGGCTCGGCTTCGCCATCGCTCATGAACTGGACTCCTCCGCTCCGGCAATCCCCGGACTTGCGAAGGAGATTGCCTTGTTAGCCCGGGAGATCGCGCAATCTCTAAAGAACGCCAAACGGCCGCTTATTGTATCCGGAACGAGTCTGTTGAGTGAACCTATCGTTCAGGCCTCGGCAAATATCGCAACAGCTCTTTGTTCAAGCGGCAAGGACGCCGCCCTCTGTTATACCGTCCCCGAATGCAACAGCATGGGCCTCGGTATCATGGGAGGCAGAAACCTTGATGAAGCCTTTACGGTCATGGACGACGACCTTGCCGATACGGCCATCATTCTCGAGAACGATCTGTACCGCAGGGCCGATGAGAGGAAGATCGATGCGTTCCTGAAAAAGGCAAAGCATGTCATCGTTCTTGACCATATCCTTACCCGGACAGCGGCACGCGCTGATATTATCCTTCCCGCTGGCACGTTCGCCGAGTCAAGCGGAGCTCTGGTCAACAATGAATGCCGCGCGCAGCGGTTCTATCAGGTATTCTTTCCCCAGGGTGACATACAGGCAGGCTGGAAGTGGATACATGCTATAATGAATTCGGCCGGAAGGACAGATGCTGATCGCATGCGATCTCTTGACAGCGTGATCGAGGCCATGGCCGACGCGTTGCCATTCCTTGCTCCGGTAAAAGATATAGCGCCTCCTGCGGATTTCAGGATGAACGGGATGAAGATTCCCCGCCAGTCACATCGATACAGCGGTCGTACCTCCATGAACGCCGACGTCGCGGTCAGCGAGGACAAACCACCGGAAGACGCCGATACTCCCCTCGCCTTCTCAATGGAAGGGTCTGAGAAGCAGCCGCCCCCGTCACTCATTGCTCGATACTTGTCGCCCAGGTGGAACTCCACCCAGGCACTGAATAAGTACCAGCAGCAGGTCGGCGGAGAGTTGAGAGATCCCGGACCGGAAGTACGCCTGCTCGACACAAAGCCTGATGGAAAGCCAACGTACTTTACGATCGATCCAGCAAAAACACCAATAGCGATGGACAGGATTATTGCTCCGAAATACAATATTTTCGGGTCCGAGGAATTGAGCAGTTATTCTCCAGCGATCGCAGAACGGGCTAAAACAAGGAAGCCATGACCGACACTATGCGTCATTTACTCGTTCTCTTCGGCATCCTCTTCTCCGTCCTGACAGTCGGTGGCCTGCTGATATGGCTCGAGCGGCGTCTTCTGGCGTTGTGGCAATACCGCTACGGGCCGAACCGCGTCGGACCGTTCGGATTGCTCCAGGTTGCCGCGGATATGATCAAGGTCTTGATGAAAGAGGACTGGCTGCCGCCCTTTGCCGACAAGGCGGTGTTCATCATCGCGCCGGCGGTGATCGTGATCGTTGTGGTCATGTCCTTTGCTATCATTCCGTGGGCGCCCGGCATCGAGGTCGTGGACCTGAACATCGGTGTGCTGTTCTTTCTCGCCATGTCGTCCCTCGGCGTGTACAGTGTTGCCCTGGCCGGCTGGGCGTCGGACAGCAAGTATTCGCTCCTCGGCGGCCTTAGGGCATCAGCCCAGATGCTCTCTTACGAAGTGTTCATGGGCTTATCGCTCATGGGAGTTGTCATGATCGCAGGCTCGTTCAACCTCCGCAAGATCGTCGAAGCCCAGCAGGACATGTGGTTCGTCGTACCCCAGTTCTTCGGCTTTGTCGTATTTTTCATTGCCGGCATCGCCGAGACGCACCGTCTTCCCTTCGACCTTCCCGAGGCCGAGAGCGAACTTGTCGCCGGTTATCACTCGGAATACTCGGGCATGAAGTTCGGCATGTTCTTCGTGGGCGAGTACCTGGGCATCGCCCTCATCTCGGCGCTCACGGTGACGCTGTTCTTCGGCGGATGGAACGGACCGTTCCTTCCTCAGGGGGTCTGGTTCGGTCTCAAGACGTTCCTGTTCATTTGTTTCTTTGTGCTGATCCGGGCGTCCCTTCCCCGGCCGCGATATGACCAGTTGATGTCTTTCGGATGGAAGGTGTGCCTGCCGCTGTCGCTGGCGAACCTGGTTGTTACGGGGGCGATGATCTTATTGAATCCGCCAATAGGTAGCGGTTTACTCGCTAAATAAGTGATCCATGCTCAACTGTCATGCTGTTGCACGGAAGATCATCCTCTCTAAGTCGTCATCCTCGTGTAAACGGGGATCCAGTGCCCCATTAATGAACTGGATTCCCGCGTTCGCGGGAATGACGGGATAACCCTTGCAGTATTACGGTGCAGATATGCTCAGTCTCGTTAGATCCATATGGACGGTCCTCAAGACCACTTTCCGGAAACGGGCAACGGTCCAGTATCCCGAGGAGCGGTCCCCTATCCCGCCCCGCTGGCGCGGCAGGATCATCCTGTCCAGGGACCCGGGCGGACAGGAGCGCTGCGTGGCCTGTAATCTTTGCGCTGTTGCCTGTCCGGTGGACTGCATCTCGCTTCAGGCGACGGAGGACGAGCGGGGCCGCCGGTATCCTTCGTTCTTCCGGATCAATTTCTCGCGCTGTATCTTTTGCGGATACTGCGAGGAAGCATGCCCCACCTATGCCATCCAGCTCACCACGGATTTCGAGATGGGCGAGTATGTCCGGCAGAACCTTGTGTACGAAAAAGAAGACCTGTTGATCAGCGGACCGGGGAAGTATCCCGGTTACGATTTCTACAAAGAGGCCGGCTTGGCAGTCGGGGGCAAGGCCAAAGGCGCAGGTCCGAACGAGGAGCCACCGGTGGACGTGAAGAGCTTACTTCCCTAAATAAAAAACCACTGGCATCTTTGACACTGAAGGAGCCGATGAACACCGGATAAAGGCGGTTACCTTTACATTTTTCGTTCCGTCATTCCCGCGTAAGCGGGAATCCAGGGTTCTCAATTCATTGCTGGATCCCCGTTTGCACGGGGATGACGAATTAGCCTATTACGTTCAAAAGTTCACTACCAGCTGTTAGACGTATCATGCCACTTCAGGTTGTTGATCGTGCATCTTCCGTGTCAAAGGTTTTGAAGTCATATTATGACCTTTCTCTTCTACATATCGGCCTTCATAGCTGTCCTCGCAACAGTCCTGGTTATCACCAGGTCCAACGCGGTGCATGCGCTCCTCTATCTCATCGTGTCGCTCCTGGCGGTGGCGCTCATATTCTTTACCCTCGGGGCCCCTTTCGTCGCGGCGCTCGAGGTCATCATTTACGCGGGCGCTATCATGGTCCTGTTCATCTTCGTGATCATGATGCTGAATATGGGCAACGAAACGACAAAGAAGGAATCCCCGTTGTTCGACCCGGGCATATGGATAGGTCCATCCGTACTCTCCGGTATCCTGGCGTGCGAACTTGCCTATGTACTGATCGGAGTTCACTCCACTATCCCGGACCCCGGAACAGTGTCGACTAAGCAGGTTGGCATAGCCCTCTTCGGGCCTTACGCGCTTGCTGTGGAACTGGCGTCGATGCTCCTTCTGGCCGGCTTGGTGGGAGCGTACCATCTGGGACGGAGGGAGAATCAATAACTTCGCCATGCTTCCGTCATTCCCGCGCAGGCGGGAATCCAGGGTTTTATTCATTGCATTGGATCCCCGTTTTCACGGGGATGACGAATTAACTTAATTATTCTTTGACGTTTCTGTGGCAGAAGTGGAGGTAATGTTTGATCGCATCTATCCCTATGGAACACGGTCTTATTCTCGCGGCCATTCTTTTCGCCCTCGGGTTGATCGGCGTACTGGTGCGCAGAAATGTCGTGTTCATGGTCATGTCCATTGAGATCATGCTGAATGCGGCCGGCCTTGCCTTTGTCGTTGCCGGCGCGCGCTGGGGCCAGGTAGACGGTCAGGTGATGTTCATTCTCATCCTGACCATGGCGGCCGCGGAAGTGTCCGTGGGGCTGGTGCTCGTCCTGAGCCTCTATCATCGCTTCAGGTCCCTTGATTCTCGCATCGTATCTTCGCTGAAAGGATGAACCCGATGGCCTCACTGCAAGGCGATCTTCTGATCGTCCTTCCCCATATCGTTCTTGCCGCCGGCATCGTCGTCGCACTTGTCGCGGCTGCCTTCGCACGCCGCAATAGGACGGTCATGCATGTCGCCGTGTCGACCTTGCTGTGCTCGTTCCTGTCCCTCGGCATCATCTATTCCCGCCTCCCGGCTGGCTTCAGCGGCCTGTTCTTTTTCGACGGTCTTTCTACGATCTCGTCCGGCTTGATCCTGTTCGCCTCGCTGTGCGTCGCCATCCTTGCCGATCCCTACTTCACGATGCACAAGATGCCTGCACGGGAGTTCTATATCCTCCTGATGCTGGCGACACTGGGATGCCTCGTCATCGCTGCCAGTTCGCACTTCGCCTCCCTTTTCCTGGGGATCGAGTTGGTCGGCATCCCGCTTGTTGTCATGGCCGCCTATCACCGCGGCAGCCCCCCAGGGATCGAGGCAGGCTTCAAGTATTTGATCCTCGCCGGCCTCTCTTCGGCGGTCCTGTTGTTCGGCATCGCTCTCCTCTACGCAGGCTCCGGCAGCCTTTCCTTCGGCCCCGCACTCGCCTCGATGTCGCGTCCTGCCGCTCAGACGCCGCTCATTCATCTTGGCGCATCACTCCTGATCGCGGGAATCGGGTTCAAACTGGCCCTTGTACCCTTTCACTTCTGGGCCCCCGATGTCTATCAGGGAGCCCCGGCGCCGGTCACTCTTTTCGTTGCTACCGCGTCGAAAGCGGCAGTCATCACTGCGCTGCTGAGGCTCTTTCCACCGGTTGTCATTGCGGCTGATCATTACCTGTTCATCCTCTTCGCCCTGTTCTCCCTGGCATCGATGACCGTGGGAAACCTGCTGGCGCTCCGCCAGCAGAGCATCAAACGCATGTTCGCCTACTCATCAATAGCCCATAGCGGTTACCTGCTTGTCGCTTTCCTGTCCGCCGGCCCCCTGGCAAACACAGCGATCATTCTCTACCTCCTGTTCTATGTCCTCACGAACCTCTGCGCCTTCGGGGTCGTTTCGCTCCTGTCCGGCAGCGGCTCTGATGCCGACGACCTGAACGATTATGCCGGGCTTTCCTGGCGAAAGCCCTGGATGGCGCTGGTATTGACCGTTGCCATCCTGTCGCTTCTCGGCATTCCGCTCACTGCCGGGTTCATCGCCAAGTTCTCCGTAGTTTCGGCCGGCATGGCGGCGATGCATCTCGTCCTCGTACTGGCCCTTGCGATCAACACCGCTGTCAGCGCTTACTATTATCTGCGCATCATCATGGCGATGTTCATCGGCCCGGACGATGTTCTTGCCGGAGAGATCCGCCATTCGGAGCGTCGCGTTCCGATAATCGGCGCCTGTATCGTATCGATCCAGGCAGGGCTGCTGTTATTTATCGGGATCGCGCCGAAATACCTTCTCCAGCTCATCGGGAGACTGGTATCGTGATTGGATCATCAGAGGCAGGACATTGGGATACGTCTTTGACAGGATAACAGGATTGACATGATATTATTCATGCTGTCGATTCAGCTCCATTTCCGTCATTCCCGCGCAGGCGGGAATCCAGGCTTTTCAGCCTATACTGGATCCCCGTTTTCACGGGGATGACGAATTAAGTTGCATGAGATTTTATTTCATCCAGATGATAATTCTTTTAACCGCCTTTATCCTGTAATCCTGTCAAAAATATTTACTTATGTCTTGTAGGAGGTTCCCATGAACGATCTCGAAGGTCTGGCAAAGCTCATCCGCTACTACTCTCTCGCCTCAACCACCGAGTCCGGCTCGGGCCATCCGACCTCGTCACTCTCCGCTGCGGACCTCATGACGGGACTGATGTTCGGCGGAACCTTCCGCTACGACCTTAACGATCCGTCCCACCCGAACAATGACCGTCTTATTTTCTCGAAAGGCCACGCCTCGCCCCTGTTCTATGCCCTCTGGGCAGCCGCCAATCGCGTATCGGAAGAAGAACTAATGACGCTCCGCAAGTTCGGCAGTCCTCTGGAAGGCCACCCGACCCCCGCGTTCCGCTATACCGAGGCGGCCACAGGGTCGCTCGGCCAGGGCCTGTCCATCGGCGTCGGCATGGCGATAAACGCTA
>Ga0334722_10005779_pt1 | contig 12395 bp, 11 predicted proteins | sample C3_bottom_MG_FD_207210 | JGI IMG/M metagenome (GOLD analysis project Ga0334722, IMG submission 207210) | Sediment microbial communities from Yellowstone Lake, YNP, Wyoming, USA - C3_bottom | ecosystem: Environmental > Aquatic > Freshwater > Lake > Sediment | place: USA: Wyoming | collected...
TCCGAGCTGCCCTTCCTGTACAAAAAAGGCCAATCCCTCATAAGCGGCGTCATCGACCGGGTGCTCGTGAAAAACGGGAAAGGCTTCGTGATTGACTACAAGTCCATTTTCATCGAGAATGAAACCGGCCTCGCCTCCTGGAAGGAACACTACCGGCCGCAGCTCGGCATCTATTGCGAAGCAATAAAGGAGATCTTCCGGCTTGAAAGCGTGGAAGGCTACCTGCTGTTCCTTGACAGCAACAGGCTGGAATTGACGAGCAGAATTGCATAACGGACGGGAATGGCGGCGTGATTTATCATCTCCCCGCGTCGGCCCTTGCCCGCGCATTCTTCATTGCGATGAGATAATTCGCGGTGAAAATATAGTCATCGATATAATCCCGCTTACCGCCGCCGTTCAGGTCGAACCCTTTAAGGTTCTTCCCTTTCGGACCCTGGAGAAAAAGAGCAAAATCCTCCTCAGTAACCTTTCCCGACCGATCCATATCCACGTCAATGTCAGGAGCAATCGTCAGTGGGTAGACCATAATAACCCTGTCCTGCGGAACAGAGATGCTTGCTGAATACTCCCCCTTCGCAGGTTCCAGTTCGGCGATCCAGGTATTGGTGAAATCCGGATCACTCTTCAGGGATATGAGCCGCGCGCCCATGACCGCCATATCCGATGAGGATTTACTACCCGCCGTGGTGATAAACACTGCCTTGACTCGATCTTTTCCCGTTGAGAGTGCAACAGGCGGCTCCTGTCGGAAGCCGATCATGCCATCCTGCTCAAAGATAGTTATAAGCGCCTTCACAGTTCTCTCACCCTTATATTCACGGAACCGGTCCACAACGCTTTTCTGCTTGTAAACTTTCTTTTCCGAGACATTAGCGCTCGCATCCGGCGGCCTATCAGTTTTTCGCGCAATCACAGCGGGTTCTTTCACAGGTTCACGATATTTATCCGTTGAAACAGGCTGTGCCGCCATCTCGTCAGAAGAAGCCTTTTCCCCGACACTGTCCGGCTGTCCGGCAATAATGATTGCCGGTGGCGGATTGGTCCGCGATACCGGCATACCGGAACTGGACGATGCAGTAGCTGCTGGAGAAGAAGCTGTGTCCTGAGAAGCGCTCGATGCAGAGGAAGTATCCGGCGGATTCGTGACCTGAACCAAGGCGGGAAGCGGCTTCCCATCTATATTCACGAGGTGAGCATACAGGGAGTTGACCTTTCCGGGAGCGCTTCCCTTCCGATCAAAGGAGATCGTTGCAATAATGCCGCTCCCCCGTATCGGCGTGGTGTGGATAATGGCCATGCGCACCATGCCCGGCGTATTCGGGTTCACCGCCAGCATAGCGCCGGAAATCAGGCTGCCCTGGTCCACGCGCGGATTGGCGAGGGTCGCAACGTCGTAGTTGATGGTGATGTCGAAGGCCCCCGCGTCCTCAATCCCGACGCCCTGGAGCGAAAAGACTCCCTCGCCCGAAGGCGTCAGGGTAAGGGTGGAAGCCGCAAAAGCGGGCAATGCATACGCAATCGCCAGAATTATGATTATATATGTTGATCTTATTCTCATTTAATCTGCTACTGAATGTCCGCAGTGAACCCGGCGGTCAATCCGTTAATCGAAGACCCGTTTATGTCCGCAGGGTAAAATTTGCTCAGGCTAAAGTCCTCTGCATTGGGTTATAGACGATTGTCGATAAGGTGAAAAGCCGACGCCACCGTAAAACTAAAACAGTTTCTTGAATCCCAGCCCCGCGTCCTCGAAGTGCTTATCGGCTGTCAATGCCTCGGAAATTCCGAGCTCCTTCATGACGACGAAAGACGTGAAATCAATGAAAGAGATGTCGGGCTTATCATGGTATTTTTTGCCCAGCGTCCATGCTTTTGCCCAGCGCGTCTCGCTGATTCGCTCGATCACGAGCTTTCCGTCTTTGGCGGCGGAAAGGACGGCGTCGATGAATGCTTCAACCCCATGGGTTTTTGCACGTAGAAGAGTTACTGTTTCGCCGAGGACATAGTCCGTGGTGATGGGAATGCCCTTCTTCAGCAGGTAGGCCTTGTAAAAGGGGAGGACGTCCTTATGCCGGTCATCCTCTTTATGGGCTATTGCCACCCACCCCCAGGTGTCAAAAAAGACCCTTTTCATTTTTTTCGCGTTCCATAGAGATATTTATCGTGCCCGTCCGCAAGATCACGCGGGCCGCCTTCACACGCGCCTGCGACCGCAAGCAGCTTGTCAGTAGACGCATCTTCAGTGGGCAGAAGCTTCTTCTTTTTATAGTCCGCTATAAGCCGGTCGATCGCGTCTCGAATAAATTCCGACATGGGGACCTTCGTATCACGCTGGAGAAGCTCAAGCGTCCTCTTCTGGTCCTCGTCTATGAACATTTGAAATCTGACCTTGGCCATATCCACCTCCCAAATCATACACACATTATATATTTTCAGTATGTGTATGTCAAGGTTTTGATAACACTTGACTTGCCCCTCTGTTTCCTCTAAACTTTCTTTCATGTTGAAAACACGTGATGAAATACGAGAGCGGGTCTTTGCCTGCTGCGTTCCCGATATCGGGCCCCTTTTGTAGCAGCTGTGATTTTGTGACTTCCTATCCTATCGACAACATACTCCCCCGGCTGAAAGAGGCGGTCCTCAAAAACCCTTCGATCATTCTGCATGCGCCGCCCGGCGCGGGTAAGACCACGCTCGTCCCGCTCGCGTTGCTTGACCTGCTGCCTCCGGAAAAAGGCCGCATCGTCATGCTCGAACCGCGCAGGCTCGCCGCTGTCTCGGCCGCGCGCTGGATGGCTAAAACGCTCAACGAACAGGTGGGAGAAACCGTCGGATACACGATCCGCTTTGACTCAAAGAAATCCGCAAAGACCAGGATCGAGCTCGTGACCGAGGGCATTCTCACCCGCCGCATCCAGTCCGACCCCGGTCTCGAGGGCGTGGCGCTGGTCATCTTCGATGAGTTCCACGAACGAAGCCTTCAGACAGACCTGGCGCTCGCGCTTTGCCTCGATATCCGCAAACAGCTTCGCGAAGACTTGAAGATACTCGTCATGTCCGCCACCCTGGATTACGGTCCCATTGCCTCGCTGCTCGACAATGCGCCGGTGATTGCCTCCGCGGGAAAAGCGTTTCCCGTGGAAGAACGCTGGTTCGAGGACAGCACCGGCCCTCTGCCGCCCCGTATTTCCCATGCCGTTAAAACCGCGCTGAACGAGACCAATGGAGACATACTTGTGTTCCTTCCGGGATCGGGCGAGATCCGTTCCTGCGACAAGGCGCTCCGCGAAGCCCTTGACCTGTCCGGAGAACGCATTGCCCTCCATCCGCTTTACGGTGACCTTCCCTTCGAGGAACAGGAGCGGGCCATCTTGCCGGACCGGGAGCGCCGGAAAATCGTGCTCGCCACGAACCTCGCGGAGACGAGCCTTACCATTGAAGGCGTTCACGTGGTTATCGACAGCGGTCTCACGCGCATGCTCCGGTTTGATCCCGCCACGGGCATGAACCGCCTCGTGACCGTGCCTGTTTCCCGTGCCTCGGCGGAACAGAGGAAAGGAAGAGCGGGACGTCTGGGACCCGGTGCGTGTTATCGCCTGTATAGCCGCCACTCGTTTCAAGGCCTGCAGCCCTTTACCCAGCCGGAGATGCTGACATCCGACCTCTCTCCGCTGGCGCTTGAACTCGCGGCCTGGGGTGTGAAAGATCCGCAAACCCTCTCGTGGCTGGACGCGCCGCCCATGGCTGCGTGGGCTTCGGGTCAACGGCTGCTCAAGGAACTCGGAGCGCTCGATTCTTCAGGGTCTATCACTTCACTCGGCAGGGAAATGGCGCGCCTGCCGCTTCATCCGCGCCTGGGCCGACTTCTTGTCAGGGCCTCGGAACTCGGCTGCATGCGCCTCGGCGCGGACCTCGCCGCGCTCGTGAGCGAGCGGGACATTATCCGTCGGGGCGGAGCGGACCGGATAATCGCAGAGCCGGATGTTTCCGAAAGAATTGACGCGCTTCGCTCGTGGCGAAAAGGAAAAGAAGCCGGCGGACGTCTGGACACGTCCGCGCTCAAGGCGGTGGACAGGACGGCAAAACAGCTTTTGCGCCTGATGCCGGAGACAAAGGAGCTTCCTTTGAACGATGCCGGGGATGATGTTAAGATCGCCCGGCTCATGCTCTCCGCCTTTCCGGACCGCATCTGCAAACGCCGCGACGAGGGCGGGGGCCGGTTTGTCCTTGCCCAGGGAAGAGGGGTGCGCCTTTCCCTCGACAGCCCTCTTGGGGGGAACGAGTATATCATCGCCGTCACCGTGGACAGTGGTGAGAAGGTTGAAGGCTTTGTTCATGTCGCCGCGCCGGTTTCCGTGGAACTCATCAGGCTGGAATGCAAGGACCGCATCGAAACCCTCAGGCGGGTGGAATGGGACAAAAAGGAGAACAGGATCGCGGCCGCCGTTGAAGAGACGCTTGAAACGCTGCTTCTTTCGAGAAGGCCGTTCACGCCGACGGACGAGGAAGCCGCTCCCATTCTGTGCGAAGAACTTCGGACAACCCCCGGTCTCCTTTGCTTCAGCAACGCCGCAAAACAGCTTCAGGCCAGGGTGGGACTCATACACAGGGCTTTTCCGGAGGAGCCCTGGCCCGACCTGTCCGAGGAACAGCTTTTCTCGAAACCCGAAGAATGGCTGACGCCCTGGCTCGTCAACATCCGAAGCGCGGAGCGTCTCCGCGAACTCAATGTCCTTCCGGCGCTCAAATCACTGCTTTCATGGGAACAGGGACGGCTGCTGGACGAGCGAGCGCCTCTTTCCCTGACAGTGCCGAGCGGAAGCCAGGTAACGCTTGATTATTCTTCGGGTGAGCTGCCGATACTTGCCGTAAAGCTGCAGGAAATGTTCGGTCTTGCTGACACGCCGATGGTGGCGGAGGGCAGGGTAAAGGTGCTTCTGCATCTTCTGTCTCCGGCGCGCAGGCCGGTCCAGATCACGCAGGACCTGAGGGGTTTCTGGAACACCGGGTATCCGCTGGTTAAGAAAGACCTGAAGGGACGCTACCCGAAACACCCCTGGCCGGACGATCCGTGGAACGCCGCGCCGACGCGGCGCGCGAAACCCCGGGGGCAGTGAGCGGTTTTAGTCGGTTCTGAATCCAATGCTTCTCAAAACGGCAGGGAATTTTCTCGCAAAGCTCGCCAAGCCCGCCAAGAAAAGCCACATCCTTGATTTTAAAAACCAGGATTTAAGATTCTATTTGCGTACTTTGCGAGCTTTGCGAGAGACGCCTTTTGGTTTTGCTTCTTGTTCCAGGGTGTCCGTGTTGGGATTTGCAAAAATGGACCTCTGCCTGATCGGAATATTTCCAGGTATGTCTTAAATACGGAGTGCGGAAAGCGGGGGTCAAATGCTGTTTCCCTCGGGATTTGTGACTTCCAGCTTTTCCGCTTTCGCAGCGCGAAGGAGCTGTATATCGGAGGCGACAAAGGTAACCTTCTCCTTCGCCGCTTTTTGTATCCAGAGCGCGGACGCAAGATGAACAAGATCAGCGCCTTTCAGGGCATGCTTCATGGTCAGCTGTTTGATCACGGCGAGAAGCTCATCCTGAAACTCTATTATGAGAAACGCATTCCAGTCCGACTCGAAATCAGCGAGTGCGTCGCGATGATCCTTTTCCGTGATCCCTTTTTCACGTTTCTTCCTGCTTAATCCGGCCAGGAGTTCTGGGTAGGCCAACTTCGAAGTCACCACGAACCCGGACCGCGCCATAAGTTTGAGCACCCGGTCGCTCCCCGTTTCCTCAACGTATTTTTTTACCAGTGCGCTGCTGTCCACATACAGCATCATCGCCGGTCCTCGGTGATAAGGGCCGAGACCGCCCTGCCTTTGATCTTGCGCGGCAGAGCTTGCGACAACCGGGTTTTCGGCCTGGGAAGCCGCACCAGACCCTTTCCGGCAAGAGACAAGAGGCGCTCCTCGACGCCGGCGGTCTCATCCACGGTTTCCAACGTATGAAGAATTGCCATGGGCCTTCCCCGGTCGGTAACAATAACATTGTCACCGTCCCTCGTGAGCCCGAGATAATACGTAAGTCTGTTTTTCAGTTCGCGAATGCCGACATAATGCATGGGGTCACCTCTTGAGGCTATTGTAGCCACATTATTATGCCCTGTCAATATGTTTAAGAGGGAGGATGCGAAAATAACGCGGTCGGGCGCAGGTATTTTGCGGGCAGTTGCGAAAGACTGACGTTCCCGTTGTGAAACAACCGGCTGCCCGGCTATTGTTCCTCTTCCTCTTCTTCCCCGTTCCCGAGGAATGAGCCTTTGATCCCCAGTTCCTTGATCTTCTTCCGCAGCGTATTGCGGTTGATCCCGAGCAGGTTCGCGGCGCGCACCTGGTTGCCCTCTGTCTTCTTGAGCACCAGGGTGATCAGGGGCTTCTCCACGCGCTGGACCACCATGGAATAAATGTCCCCGTTCTCGAGCCCGCCCATGCGATCCACGAGGTCTGCCAGCTTCTCTTCCAGAAAGTTCTCGAACGAGAGATGGGCGCCATGCCCCGGTTTGAATATCTGCGGCGGCAAGGCGTCGGGAAAAATCTTGTCCCCCTGCGACAGCGTGAGCGCGCGCTGGACCGCGTTTTCCAGCTCGCGCACGTTGCCCGGCCAGTCGTAGGCGCGCAGGATCTTGAGCGTCTCGGGGGTCAGGATCTTTTTCTTCGTGTCGGCGGACTGGTATTTCTGCATGAAAAATCCGGCCAGCGGGACGATATCGTCCTTGCGCTTCCTGAGCGGGGGAATGTTGATCTGGATGACGTTCAGGCGGTAGAACAGGTCCTCGCGGAACCGCTTCTCGCGGACCATCTTCTCAAGATTATGATGGGTCGCCGCAAGCATGCGCACATCGGTCTTGATCGGCTCCATGCCGCCGACGCGCTCGAACTCCTTTTCCTGCAGCACGCGCAGGAGTTTGCCCTGGAGCGGCAGGTCCATGTCCCCGATCTCGTCCAGGAACATCGTTCCGCCCGCCGCGGCCTCGAACTTCCCGATCTTTCTGCCGACCGCGCCGGTGAAGGAGCCTTTCTCATGCCCGAACAATTCGCTCTCAAGCAGTTCCGACGGTATGGCCGCGGAGTTCACGGCGACGAACGGCCTGCCCGCCCGCTTGCTGTGGTAATGGATCGCCCGCGCCACAAGCTCCTTCCCCGTGCCGCTCTCGCCGTGGATCAGGACCGTGGCGTCGCTCTCTGCCACGCGGCCGATGGTCTTGTAGATCTCCTGCATGGCCGCCGTGTTGCCCACGAGCCCGCCCTCGTATTTTTCTCGCACCTCGGCCCGGAGCGCGCTTACTTCCTGCGAAAGCCGCCTTACGTCGATGGCTTTCCTGACGAGAAGGTTCACCTCGTCAAGGTCGAACGGCTTGGTGATGTAATCGAAGGCCCCTCGCCGCATGGCCTCGATGGCGTTCTGCATCGTGGCCTGGGCCGTCATGATGATGACCGAAACGCCGCGGCCTTCGGACTGGATTTTATCGAGGGCCTCGAACCCGCTCATCCCCGGCATGCGGATGTCCATCAGCGCGATCGCGATATCGCCCTCTTTCAGCCGCTCAAGCGCCTCGGTCGCGTCCTTTGCAAGCACGGTTTCGAGACCCTCCTTCTCAAGGGACTTCTTGAGCACCCACCGGACGCTTTCATCGTCATCCGCTATTAATACTTTTTCATTCGTCATAATATTACACTCTTCACGCAGGCTTAAGCCTGCGCCTACCATCACTCCACACTCCGAACTGAAATCACCCCTCCAGCGGCAGATACACGCTGAACGTCGTTCCCTCGTTCTCCTGACTCTCGACCCGTATCGTCCCCAGATGTTCCTGCACGATCTGGTAGGACAGCGCAAGACCTAGACCGGTGCCGCGGTCCTTGGTGGTGAAGAACGGGGTGAATATGTCCTCCAGATGCTCCTGCTTGATCCCCGGTCCGGTGTCGCTCACCTTCACGACCATAAGCTGGTATTTTCTGCCGTCGGACTGGACAGTCGTGAACAAATCCGACATCCGTGTCATAACCGTGAGCCTGCCGCCCTTCGGCATCGCCTCCACCGCGTTTTTGATGATGTTCAGAAACACCTGGACGAGCTGGTCCTCGCTGCCGTAGACCTCCGGCAGGCTCGGGTCGTACAGCCTGGCGAGCACCACGCCCCTTTCCCTCGCGCTCTCCTCGTTCAGAAGCAGCACGTGGTCAAGTACACTGTGGATGTTCGAGGGCTTCATCTCACGTGGCTTGATGCGCGTGAAATCGAGAATGCCTTCCAGCACCTTGTTCAAACGGTCCGATTCCTTTAATATCACGTCAAGATATTCGGTAAAGCTCTTGCCCGGGCCCGGAGCAGGCGCTTTCTCCTCCAGAAGCTCGGATCTCATGAGCTGCGCCGCGCCGCGAATGCCCACGAGCGGATTTTTTACCTCGTGCGCGATGCCCGCGGCTATCATCCCGAGCGTTGCCAGGCGGTCCGCCCTCCGCATACGTTCTTTCAGGTCCCGCACGCCTGACTGGTCGCGGATCGTAAGTATCACGCCCGTGGGCCGTCCCTCATCGTCCGTCAGCGTGCTGGTAATAATACCCACGGGACGGCGCGGTCCGTGTTTTACAGCAAGCTCAGCCTCATAATCCGAATAGGATCTGCCCGAGGAAACGGTCTTTTCTATCTGGCTGACCACCGCAGGATTTTCCGGGAACAGGGTATTGATCTTCTTCCCCATCGCATCGGCCCCCGCAATCCCGGTCATTTCCTCCGCGGCCCTGTTCCAGATCAGCACCAGTTCATCCGCATCGGCGACCACGACGCCGTCGATGGTGCCGGAAAGAATATCGGCGGCAATGTCCTTTATGCTGGTCCGGGATGGCTCCATGACTCATTGATAGCACAATATATTTGAGTATTCAAGCTAATTCCTGTATAGTGCTGTCATTAATCGTCGCATAATAATATAGACATCTGAAAGCCACCCATCCCCCCTCCCTCTCCCCCTTGAAGGGGGAGAAATTATATTCACCCTCCCCTTCAAGGGGAGGGCTGGGTGGGGATGGGTTGTATGCGATGCGGTATGCCTTATGTTCAACCTCGGTCTTCTATTCGTCGCCCTCGTCTGGGGCATAAACTTCTCCGTCATCAAATTCGCGCTTGCGGAATTCGATCCCCTTGGCTTTACCGTGGTCCGCTTCATCCTTGCCGCGCTGTTCCTTTTTTCCCTCCTGCTCTTGAAACAGGAGTCTTTGCACATCGACCGCAGTGACCGTTTCGCGCTCGCACGGCTCGGCTTTCTCGGAATTACGCTTTACAGCATCTTCTTCATGGAGGGTCTCAAGTTCACCACGGCGGCGAATTCCGCGCTGCTCATTTCCCTGTCTCCCCTGTTCGGAGCGTTGATCCAGGCGGTCTCGGGCAGGGAAAGACTCACGCTCCGCATCGGAGCGGGGCTGGGGCTCGCTTCCGTCGGCGTGTTCCTTGTCATCACGAGCCACCACGGCGAGGTGAGTTTCTCATCCTCCGCCGTGATCGGAGATCTGCTCACGCTCTGCGCAACGCTCACCTGGGCGTTCTACACCATTACGGCCAAACCCCTGCTCGAAAAATATTCCGCCATAAAGGTCACCGCCTACAGTATGGCCGCGGGAAGCCTCCTGCTTCTGCCCGTCAGTCTGCCCGGACTCGTGCGCCAGTCCTGGACCGGCCTGGGCGCGTCTTCATGGTGCGCTCTCGGCTTTGCCGCGTTCATTGCCGGCGGAGCGGCCTACAGTCTCTGGTACCAGGGCGTAAGGAAGATCGGCGTCACGCGAACCATGGTGTACCATTACCTGATGCCCTTCACAGCCGTTGTCTTTGCAGCGTTGTTCCTCGGCGAACGGATCGCCCTTCCCCAGATCATCGGCGGAAGCGCGATTCTCTCCGGTGTCTACCTGGCGCAGGGGAGAGCGGGAGAGGGTGAGAGGGTGAGAGGGTGAGAAGAACCCCCCTTCCTACCTTCCTACCATCTTACCCTCCCACCCTCCCAGCCTTCCCGCCTTACAACGCATACCCCGCTTCGCCATGCTGGCTGATGTCGAGGCCTTCTGTCTCCTGCTCCGCGTCCACCCGAATACCCATCGTCAGATCGAGGGCCTTAAGAAGCACATAGCTGACTGCGAACGAATACAGCGCAACCAGGAACACGGCCCCTGCCTGGACGAAAAACTGTCTTGCATTCCCGAAGAACAGGCCGTTCGCTCCCGCCGCATTGATTGCCACGGACGCGAACAAACCCGCCATGAGCGTGCCGAGCGTGCCGCCTACTCCGTGGACGCCGAAGGCGTCGAGCGAATCGTCATACCCGAACTTCGTCTTGGCGTTCAGCGCAATATAGCACACGAGGCCTGCCGCAATGCCGATGCACAGCGCCGGCATAGGTCCGACGAAGCCGGCTGCGGGGGTGATCGTGGCGAGTCCCGCAATGGAGCCGGTCGCGGCCCCGAACATCGTCGGTTTTCCCCGGTGTGCCCATTCGACCAGGACCCACGTGATCGTGGCGGATGAGGCCGCAACATGGGTCGTCAGGAACGCCATGGTCGCAAGCCCGCCGGAAGCAAGAGCGCTGCCCGCATTGAACCCGAACCACCCGAACCACAGAAGACCCGCGCCGAGCACGGTCATGGGCAGGTTGTGCGGCGGCATATGCTCATGCAGGAACCCCCTCCGCTTTCCTATATAGAGGGCCGCGGCAAGGGCCGAGAAGCCGGACGTTGCATGGACCACTATGCCTCCTGCAAAGTCGAGGACCCCGAGGTTCCTTAGCCATCCGCCGCCGCCCCAGACCCAGTGACAGACCGGGTCGTACACGACCGTGGTCCAGGCAAGCGTGAAAATGAGGAACGTCGAGAACTTGATCCGCTCCGCGACCGCGCCGCTGATGAGCGCCGGCGTAATGACCGCGAACATCATCTGGTATGCCATGAACAAAAGATGCGGGATCGTCGGCGCATAGTCGGGATTCGGAACGAGCGTGACATTACTCAGACCCGCCCAGCTCAGGTTGCCGATGACGCCCCTGACATCAGGGCCGAAGGAGAGCGAATATCCGAACAAGATCCATTGAAGACTGACCAGCGCAATGGCGATAAAACTGTGCATGATCGTTCCCAGCACATTCTTTCTGCGCACCATGCCGCCGTAAAACATGGCAAGCCCCGGCGTCATGAGCAGAACAAGCGCTGTGGAAACCAGGATCCACGCCGTATCGCCGGTGTCGATCCGTACTGCGGGGACCGCTGCGGTTGAAGCGGAAACCGCTTCCTGGGCCGATGCTGCAAGCGGTGAGAACACCGCCAGTGAGAGCAGCACAGCCGCAAACATTGTTAAAATACGTCTATCCATTGAGCACTATCCTCCCTTTTGATTTCATGCAAAACATACCACGTATATGAATTGTCAAAGATCACCACGCTGCTCTCTGAAGCAACGGTTCCCGATAAAAGCAACCGATCATGCTTTTTCTTTGAACACGTCAGACATTATATTAGCAAGGCCCGTGCCACCCACATGCGCGCTCGCTGATTCATGAATATGTTGATTTCATTGTTCTATTGCTGTTTCAAAGAATGGGCATGCGCATAATTCCATCAAGGGAAGCTGATAATTTAGGCACGTGATTATTTTATAGGCATTGACGCGCCTGTTTCGTCGGACAGCTTGTCCTATGAAACCGGCATCAGCTTCTATTTTTCCGGTGGAACCAATACGCAACTTCTGCTTTCAGCAACATTATAATTTTAACCTGTATCATTGGTCCTACTGGTACCCGTTATATCATCTTTACAATTGACAATGTGTATGGTTCTACATATAATACACACTGAGGTGAAAACATGAGTACGGCAGAAAAAACCAGGAAACAATTCATTCTCGATCAGGATAAAATCAGGCGGGTTAGAAAGATTGTGAACGCTAAAACCGACACCGAGGCAATAACGATGGCGTTAGATATCATTATAGAAAATACCAAAATAGAAACGATGCTCGGATCAATAAAGGGCAAGGGAACAATAAAGGATGTCTATGGCAGAGCATCCGGTTAAGCTGATTCTCGACACCTCTATCTACATCCCCTTCATAAACCAGGGTATTGCCCACCCCATTATCGAAAGCCGTCATGGGCGCCCGCTGATTTACATGAGTGCAGTTGTGCTGGAAGAACTCTACGCGGGCGCATTGGATATTCATTCTGTAAAGCTTCTTGATAAAATGTATGACACTTTTTCTGGAATGAGCAGGCTTATTATTCCAGATGCGGTGGACTGGCGGAAAACCGGAAAAGTTATTGCTCAACTTGGCGGCAAATATGGTTTCGAGCAACTATATTTATCAAGACT
>Ga0334722_10005780_pt1 | contig 12395 bp, 13 predicted proteins | sample C3_bottom_MG_FD_207210 | JGI IMG/M metagenome (GOLD analysis project Ga0334722, IMG submission 207210) | Sediment microbial communities from Yellowstone Lake, YNP, Wyoming, USA - C3_bottom | ecosystem: Environmental > Aquatic > Freshwater > Lake > Sediment | place: USA: Wyoming | collected...
GCCCGGCCGCGAATTTCGCGGCCCGTGCTGCCCGCGGCCGTGGCCTCTTACTTTGACGAATCCACGGTCAGCATTGGCTCTGACAAAGATGAAGGCGGCGCCCACGAAGAAACTGCTGCCTTCGGCCGGGCTCGCATATCCCGCAATCGATCTGGGGCGAGTGTATTCGTGGCGCTGGTTGCGAGGTGTGCGCACGACCGGAGCGATGTAAAATCGGCTCGATAATGATGTCTGACCCAATTCCAGGTGTAGTTCTCGGGATCGACGTCGGCACCAGCGGCGCGCGCGCGGTGGCGGCGACGGCGCAGGGAGAGGTGCGCGCGGAAGCTCAGGTCGCCATCACCGATGCGGTGGCGGACGGGTCGCGCCACGAACAGCACCCGCAGGAATGGTGGCGCGCCGTGTCCACCGCAATCCGGAAGGTGCTGACGACTCTCGGCGCCTCGAGCGACACCATCGCGGGCGTAGCGGTGACGTCCACCTCGGGATCGCTGGTGCTCACCGATGCCAGCGGCCAGCCCGTGCGGCCGGCAATTCTTTATGACGACGCGCGGGGAGCGGCGGAAGCGGAGGAATTGAATCTCCGCCGGCCTCGGGGAGCGGCGCCGTTCAACCCCTCCTTCTCGCTCGTCAAGGCCGTGTGGGTTCGCCGCGCGGCGCCAGCGGTGTGGGAGCGAGTCCGCTTCTTGCTTCACCCCGCTGACTGGCTAACCGCAAGATTGACCGGCCAGTTCGGAACGAGCGACGAATCGAACGCCCTCAAGCTGGGATTCGACAGCGAGACTGGCGGGTGGGGACCTGCGGTCGCGCTCGCGGGAATCCCTCCTGAAATACTGCCACGCGTAATTCGACCGGGTCAGCAAGCAGGCGAGGTCTGCCGCCAGGCGTGCGAGGAAACTGGACTGCCGCAGGGGACTGCTGTCCTCGCCGGCGCGACGGATGGGATGGCGAGCCTCGTTGCCTCGGGTGCGAGCGCGCCTGGTCACGCGAACACGACCCTCGGCACGACCCTCGTCTGGAAAGTGCTTTCGGAGACAAAGCCGCAACTGACGGCGGGGATGTATTGCCACCGCCACCCGGGCGGTTGGTGGGCGCCCGGCGCCGCGAGCAACACCGGGCCCGGAAGCGTTCGCACGCCAAACACAAACCTCACGCCGGCGGAGCTGGACGCGCTGGCGTCTGTGCATCTTCCCAGCTCGCATCTCTGCTACTTGCTCCGCTCCACGGGCGAACGCTTCCCCTTCCTCAATTCCCAGGCGGAAACCTTCTTCGAAGCCGAACCCGCCCGCCCGGCGGAGTCCTGGGCCGCCCAATTGCAATCGCTCGCCTTTGTCGAGCGCTGGGGATACGAGCGACTGCGGGAGTGCGGGGTGGCGGTGGGCTGCCAGATCTTTTCCACCGGCAGCGCTGCGGCCAGCCCGGTGCTCTCGCAGCTTCGCGCCAGCGTGCTGAACCGCGAGGTCATCCGCTGCCGTTATCCCCATTCCGCCTTCGGCGCGGCGATTCTCGCGGCCTCGGCGACGCTCTTCGCCGGTCGCTTGCGGTCCGCCATCCGGACCATGACCCGCGTCAGCGCGAGTTTTGCGCCTGACCCCGCCACGACGGAGCGATACCAGAGTCTTTACGAGGCTTTCCGCGCCGCCTGCGCGCGACGTGGCTACCGGTGAACGGTGTCAGACGGGCACAACTAAAGGCTTGTGCCGGGGATGACCGGGACCAATGATTAGTCCGGCGCAGAGGCTTGCCTCTCAACAAACTCCGTGATAGAACGCAAGATAATATAGAAAGAAGTAGCACCCGGATCAGGATTACCCAGGGCTCGGTCACCCAGCCGGCTGGAACGCCCGAGGCGCGCCGTCATCTGGGCGGTGCTTTCGGCGCCGCGGCGCGCCCCCTCGCTGGCCACCTTGAGCGCGGTCCGCAGGTCTTGCGCCGACTCCGCGGCGAGCGCCTGGTTCGCCGCGTGGACCGCGTCCAACAGAGTCTTATCCCCCGGCTGAGCTTTGCCCGCCGCCACAAGCGCGGTTTCCATGGCAGCGAGAAGCGCTTGAAATTCCGTCGCCCCGATTTCCTGCTTGCCTTTCAGGGTGGCGCCGGCGGCGATCAGCATCTTCCCGAGCAACACCCCGATCGCTCCTCCCGTCGCACCCATGAAGGCCAGCCCGGCTTCGCGCAAGATGGCATCCAGGCCCGCGCTCTCCGGCAGGCCCTGCACCTTTTCCCGGATGGCTTGGAAGCCCAGGCGCATGGTGATTCCGTGGTCGCCGTCACCGATGGCCGAGTCGAGCGAAGTCAGGTACGCTTCTTCGCGTGCCATGGATTCGGCAACATAGGCGAGCATCTGGCGAAGGTCGGAGGCGTTCATAGGGTTCGGAGGCGTTTGATGGGGTCGCGCGGAAAACCCGCGATCACGGAATTCACGCCGTCTGCACGATCGCGGGCGACTCCGCGGGAGCCAGCAACAAGCGTTTCAGCTCGGAGTCCAGCCGCATGATCGTGAACGAGCACCCGGCCATGTCCAGCGAGCTGGCGAAGTTGCCCACATAGGTTCGCACGATGCTCAGGCCGGCGTCGCCAAGGCAGCGGCTGGCGGTCCGAAACATGATGAAGAGTTCGGAGAGCGGCGTCGCCCCCAGACCATTGACCAGGACCGCCACTTCCTCCCCGGCCTTGACCGGCAGATCGGCAAGGATTCGCTTCATCATGTCCGCGGCCACGTCCTCGGCAGGAAGGATGGGGCCGCGCTGGACGCCCGGCTCGCCGTGCAATCCCATGCCGATTTCCATGTCGCTCTCGGAAATCTGGAAGATCGGCCGTCCCGATGCCGGGATCACGCAGGAGGTCAGCGCCACACCCATGCTCCGCGTGTTGTCGTTGGCCTTCTCCGCCGCCGCCGTCACCTGGTCCAGCGTGGCTCTTTCTTCCGCCCGGGCCGAGGCGGCCTTGATGACGAAAAAGTCGCCGGCGATTCCCCGCCGCTCGCCGCGCCTTTCGGGAGGAGCCGAGGCGACGTCGTCCGAAATGCGGACGGTCGAAACTCGAATCTCTTCCCCCGCGAGCATCTCCGCCGCCATATCGAAATTGAGAACGTCGCCCGCGTAATTTCCGTAGAGGAACAGTATCCCGGCGCCGCCGTGAATCGCCTTGGCGGTTTCATAAATGGGCGAAGGCGGCGGAGAGGTGAAGATATTCCCGGCGATGCTGCCATCGGCCCAGCCGGGGCCGACGAAACCCGCGAACATCGGATCGTGACCGCTGCCGCCGCCCGTCAGCACAGCCACTTTACCGGCGATCGGAGCGTCCCGCCGCACCACCGCCATCAAGCCATCCAGCTTGCGCAGGTATTGGGGATAGGCCAGCGCCAGCCCTTCGATCGCTTGCGCTGCCGCCGCGTCCGGGTCGTTGATCAGCTTTTTCACGGTTCTTCAGTTCCTCTCCAATCGCCTCGTGAAGCCGCAGGAGCGCGGCAGGAGCGGCCCTTGTTGCGTTCTTCAGACTTCTCGCGTCGGCCGGAGGTTCATTTCAGCGCCGGCGCGCTCACGAACTGTTTCAGATATGCGTAGCTCTCGTCCAACTCTTCCAGGAGCTGTTCTTCGGGAAACTCGAACGGGTGAATCAACTCGGGGAAGAGATAGACCTCCTCGGCTCCGGACTGCTCCAGGGCTTCGACGACCTTGTCCATTTTGATGGCGCCCTTGGCGTTGTTCGCCTTGGTGAAGCTCCAGTGGCGGTCCCAATCGGCTTCGGTCTGTTGAAGGTGGACAAGCGGCGAGAGCTTGCCCAGTTCGCGCAACCAGAGATAAGTGTCGCGGTCTTTGCCGCTCACTTCATAGCTGCACTGGTGCCCCACGTCGAGGATGTAGTAGATGGGGATCGGCGTGTTCTCGTTGAAGCGTTCGTAGAGTTCCTTGGCTTCGTCCAGATGGATGAGCATTTCGCGACCGATGGGTGTGGGCTCCCAGCAGACGAACTTCAAGCCCTGATCCGCCGCGTAACGGGCGAGCGCCTGGATGCCTTCCACCAAAGTGTCGTGAAGGAATTTCCGTTTGCTCGGGTCGGAGTAATCTCTCATGCTGGCGGCGGCGATGGGGCCGCCAACTCCCTTGGCGCCCAACTCGGCGGCGGTGAGGGAAGCGAGCCGGCACCACTCCAGCGCGTCCTTCCGGAATTCCGGGAAGGGATGGAGGAGGAGGTTGTAGATGTAAGCTCCCACTCCGATGAAGGCGCTATGAATCTCAAAGCCGTATTTCGCGGAGGCTTCCTTCACTTTCGCGGCCATGGCTTTGCGCGCCTCGGGGCTGGAGCGCGGGTCAAGCAGATCAAAGCAGAATTGGACGTACTTCAACCCCCAGCGCTCGGCTACCTGCCGCCCCCACTCATCGGGCTCTGGCCAGCGCTTGGCGGCGTAAATGTTGTTGATCCCAAGATGCAATTTCATATGCCCTCTCCTTTCCAATTTCCCGCTTGCGCCTGAAGCGCTAAAAGATGGCGATGGGATTAAACAGCGACCCGGTCCCGCGTGGCAAGCGCAACGGCGCGGCGACCACCAGAAATTCCCAGCGCTTTTCCTCCTCGCAGACCTTCACCAGCTCCTCGAATTGCAGGCTGTCTGCACAGGCCATCCCCATGGCGGCGATTTGCAGGGCGTGAATGGGATAGGCGACCCCCTCAACGTTGCTCGGAACGGTTTCGCCGTCGCCATCCGGGAAAAATGCCGCCACGTGGCGTTCGTGGAGGAGAACGATGGTCTCGACGTGCAGGCCGGCCTTGCCCTCCCCGTCGTAGCCGTTGTTCCACGGGCCCAATTCCAGCCGCCGGCGGTGGTGACCCGTGCGGAAAACGAAAATGTCTCCCTCGCCGAGGCGCACCCCCTGCGCCTTCTCCGCCGCCTCGAGCTCCGCGGTGGTGACGGCTTCCCCCGGCTCCAGCCACTTGACGCCTCGCAGCCGGGGAATATCCAGCAGCACTCCCCGCCCCACGATGCCATGCGCATAGGCGGTGATGTCCTGAAGGGTGGGGCCGTGTGTGGTCACGGCGCTCGGCGACTTTCCGTTATAAAGCTTTCCTTTGTAGGCAATATGGCAAAGGGCATCAATATGGGTGTGACAGTCGCCGTGGAATTCGGTGGCCAGATAGTCTCCGCAGAATTGCGGCTCGCCCAGATCCGAACGAATATCGTAATTCTGAACCATGTGGTGGGTGGCGGGACGGGGATTGTCGGGACCCGCGACGGTGTTGATAGGAATCTCCATCGACACCGACCGGCCCGACCGGACCAGGCGGGCGGCGCGACGGATATGCTCGGGAGTAATATAATTCAGCGTGCCGCGTTCATCGTCGGACCCCCAGCGCCCCCAATTGCGGACGCGGTCAAAGAGTTTGTCGAACTCCGCTCGGGAAACAGGACTGGGGGCAGTCTTCATGAATTCAATTCCTCCCGTCGCGTTCTTCATCCGGCGAGCAAGCCGCCGTGGCCGGCGCCCCGGGGCACGATCGGCCAGATGTCCACCACGACGTCTCTCTCCACAACGTGGTAGGCATCGTAAAGATTTACGGTGGTCGGCGCGTAGCCCGGAATCAACTCCACCGTGTCGCCGAGTTTCAAGCGGCAGCGCTCATCAACATCGAACAGCGCGTGCTCCTCGGCGAAGTAGCGCGCCTGGTAGAAGGGATAAGCGACCATGGTGGGAAGCACGAAGTCAATCCCCACGGACTTGCGCCCCGAATCCAGGACAATCGTCTTCCCGTGCTCAATGACCACAGTCCCCAGCACGGTCAGGGCGCGCGAAAATCCCGGAACCAGGTTGCCGTGAAAGTTGTCCATGAAGGTATAAGACCCAGCCTGGATTTCGGTCACGCGGGGATTGTTTCCGGTGATGTCGTAGGTCCCGGTCCCGCCCGCTGAAACGATTTCACAACTGAACCCCGCCGCGGCCAGCCGGTCCACAAAGCTCCCCAGGTAAGCCATCGCCGCGTGCGCTTTTTCAATCCTGACGGCGCGGTCCGGCTCCAACATGCAATGGCCTTCATATCCCTGGACGCCGCGCAAACGCAAGCCCGGCAGTTTGGCCACGCGCTGGGCCAGCGTCACCGCCTCCTCGGCCGAGCGGACGCCCCCGCGTCCCATGCCAACGTCAACCTCGATCACCACGTCCAGCTTGCTTCCCGCCGCCTGCACGGCGTTGGAAAGGTCTTCGGCATTCCTGGTGTCATCAACCGCCACAGTCAGGCGGCCGTCTTTCGCGGCCTTCGCCAGCGCGGCAATCTTTTCGCGGCCTCCTACTTCGTTGGCAATCATCACGTCCTCGACGCCCGACGAGCTCATGACGATGGCTTCCCAGACCGTCGCCGTGCAGACCCCGATCGCTCCGGCCTCGACCTGCAGGCGTGCCAGCTCCGGGCTTTTCTGGCATTTCACGTGGGGCCGCAATTTCGCTTTCATCGTGGAAAGCCGTTGCATCATGAATCGGATGTTGCGGCGGACAACATCCAGATCCATGATCAGCGCCGGCGTGATCAGTTCCCGGCGGTTCCGGCCGACGGCCGAGTCGTAGGCTTTGCGAACGCGATCATGCCAGGTGCTCACGACGCGATGAATTCCTTCGCTCACCTCTTACCCTCCCCAATCACTGGTTCTTCACGGCGCGTCGTGAGTGGTTCCGTACTTGTAAAGGAACCGATGGCGCTCCGAACGCACAAACTCTTCCGGAATCGGAATCACCTTCCCCGCGCCGCCCGCCGCCAGCAGCATCGCCGCCGCTTTCTCCAGAATCTGGCTGGCGATCAGAGCTTCCTCCAAGTTGCGGCCGCAACAGATCACGCCATGATTGGCGAGCAGGACGGCATTTTCCTCGCCAATGGTCTTCGCGACCTCTTCCGCGATCTTCTTGTGCTGGCCGGCCGGAACGTATCGCGTGGTGCGCACGGCCCCGCCGATGATCTGCGCCATGTCCTCCACAAAGACAGGGATTGTCTGATGCAAGCATGACACCGTCGTCGCGCAAGGCGAATGGCTGTGAATGATGGCGCCCACTTCCGGCTTCTTGTTCAGCACCGCGCGGTGAATTTCGGCCTCTGAGGACGGAAGCCGGTGGCCCTCCAGGACCGTTCCCTCGAGCGAGACCGTTACGAAGTCTTCGGGCTGGATCACGGCATATTCCACGCGACTGGGCGTGACGATGAATCCCTCGGGAACACGCACGCTGATATTGCCCCAGGTTCCAATGAAATAGCCCATCTTCTCGAGCCGGCGGCACTTCTCGATCATTTCCCGCTTCAGGGCCAGATGTTTGACTTCCGCCATCTTCACTGCTTCCTGTTGATGATCTCGGCGCGCAGATCCCACAAATCCATCTGCCGTTCCGCCGTCTGCTGATAGACCTTGTAGAGCTGGTGATAGAGCTTGGTGTTCGCCAGGTTCGGTTCGTAGAGCCGGGCCGTCCGCACCGACTTCGCAACGGCATCCTGCGCATCTCGATACACGCCCACGGCAATGCCGATGTTCAGCGCCGCGCCCTTGGCGCCGAACTGCGAGCCCTCCGGAACGCTCACCGGCTTGCCGAGACAATCGGCCACAATCTGGCACCAAGCCGGACTGTTGGCTCCGCCGCCGGAAAGCACCACGGTTCTGGGATCGATAGGCATGTGACGATAACAGTCGAGCGTCGCGAACGCCACGCCTTCGTAAACGGCGCGCAAGAGGTGTTTGGCGGTGTGATTCAGATTCAATCCCGTGAAGCTGGCGCGCGCCGTCGGCTTCACAAAAGGCCCGCGCTCGCCGCCCGGAAAGAGGTAGGGGTGGAAGATCACGCCCTCCGCTCCCGGCGAAATGGATTCAACCGCCTTTTCCAAATGCTCGTACACATCCTTCCCGACCTCGCGCGCCTCCAGGCTGAGACCTGCGCCCAGTTCCTTGAGAAACCAATCAAGGTTCGGCGTCGCGGTCATGGCGGCGAGCATGCGCATCCATCGGCCCTTCACCCCGTGGCAGAGGGTCATCCCGACCATGCGCGGCTCCAGGTTCGGCTCCTCCATAATCACTTCGTGAATCCCTGCCGTGCCCAGGATGGACGAGGCCTGGCCGTGCTCGATGGCCCCCGTGCCCAGCGCGCAGGCGGCAACGTCCATGGGGCCAGACCCCACGGGAACGGCTTTGGGAAGACCCAGTTCGGCCGCCACTTCGGGAAGCAACGGCCCCACGTTCTCCACCGTCGCCTTAACGGGAGGGAACTTGGAGTAGAGATCTTCGATATCGAAGATTCTGAACAGTTCCGGATCATATTGCCGGGTGGACATCCGGAGCATCGTCAGCGATTCGTCGGTTTCGTCGCTGGTAACGAGCCCCGTGAGCTTGAAGAACAGCCAGTCTTTGGCGTGGAAGATAATCTGGGCTCTCTTCAAAGACTCCGGCTCGTTCTCCCGCAGCCACAGGAGTTGAGCCGCCTGCGAGCCCGTGAAAACCGAGGTGCCGCAAATATCAAAGGCGCGCTGGGCAATCCCCTGGGCGTGCAGGCGCTCAACCACTTTCCCCGCCCGGCCGTCACACCACAAGATTCCGCCGCGAACCGGTTTCCCTTCCCGATCAATGATCCAGGTTCCGTCACCCGTCGAGGTAATGCCGATTCCTTCGATCTCCCGCTTGAGTTCCTTCAGTTGCGCCGCGATGCTGCGGAGACAAATCTTCACTGTCTCCCACAGCTCGGTCATGTCCTGCTCGATCCAGAGCGGCTCGGGCTGCCGCAGCGGCATGGGCGTTTCGTGCGCGCAGACTTCGTTTCCGAGATGGTCAAACGCCACGGCCTTGACCACCGAGGTTCCCGCGTCCACGCCAATCAGGCATCGCCCGTCAGTCATCCAACCCTCTTATCACCTGGAAATCGCTTCCGCCTCGCCGGGGCGCCCCCTGCACCTGGAAACAAGCCGTCGCCACCACGCCTGCGCTCAGCCCGGAACATATTCACTTCGGTGCATCCCATACACCAGGAGCTTGACCTTGGCGATCTCCACGGTCCCTTCCAGTCTCTCTCCCAATCGCTCCGCCACACGGATCGACCGGGCGTTGTCAGGATAGATCAAGCTGATCACATGCGGGACGTTCAGAACCGTGAACGCATGGTCGAGGGCTGCCCGGGCTCCCTCCGTGGCGAATCCGCAACCCCAATAGCGGCGGGAAAGCATCCAACCCAACTCAAACCCCGGCCAGCCTTCCGGCTTCCAGTGGCCGATTCGTCCGATCAGGTTGTGGGTGGCCCGTTCCTCGACGGCCCACAGACCATAGCCCCGCAGTTGCCAATGGCCGAGGATGACGGCCATGTCCCGCCAGGTCTCGTCACGCGTCAGCGTCCGCCCGTCGTTGATATACCGCATCACCTCCGGATCGGCGCACATCGCCGCATAGGCGTCGAGGTCGCCAGACCTGAACATGCGCAGCGTAAGACGCTCCGTCTCGCGGGCCAACATGTCCGTTCGACATGAACTGAGAATCGTCCTGCAACTTCGCCAGTCAGCTTGTTGAATGCCCACTCCGAAGTCTATAAGAATTTGGTCTTGGTTTGTTGAGATTTGGTCACGGGGTCAAGGGACGCGATATTCCGCCGGCCCCTTCATTCGCAGCGGCCTGGGCGGTGCGCTCCGCCTCCGAACGTCAGTCTGAGCAACGAGGGAGCCTTCCCGAGTTCGTATTGTTTGGCACATTCCCGTGTGCTATCGTCGCAAGGGACTTTATGTCTGAGATTGCACAGCTCCCGCTCCCCGTCATCCCTTACCCCGAGGTTCTGGACCGCCCGCGGCATTCTGTTTTCGTCCGCGTCACCCACGGGATTACCGCGCTGAGCTTCCTGGGTCTGCCCGCCAGCGGAATGCCGATTCTTCTGGCCCACCCGCGTCTCTATTGGGGCGAAACCGGCTCCTTGGCAACTCCCTCGTTTACCGATCTGCCGTTGCCGTTCGTGCTGGAAATACCGATGCGGGGTCCGGGCCGTTACTTGCACTTCTTCTTCGCCTGGGTGTGCGTCTTGACCGCATTGGTTTGCGTTGCCGTACGCCGGGATTTGAGGAAAACCCAGGCGGCAGAGTAGTGTTGGCAGGCGGACGCCGCAGCTTAATCCGCTCGCGCCGCCCCCCGAGCCAGGGCAATAGGCAGTCGAAAAATATTGCTTGCAATGTGCAAGCGACACTGCTATTTTGGCGCGGGTGTCAGGGAAACCGAAATCAAAACGCCGATCCGGTTGCCCGGTGAGTATCTCCCTCGAGATGCTCGGGGACCGCTGGTCGCTTTTGATTATCCGCGACTTGATGGTGCGCGGGTTCCGGACGTTTGGGGAGTTCGAGGAATCGGGCGAAAGGATTGCCACCAACATCTTGGCCGACCGCCTGCGTAAGCTTGAAGCGAGCGGGGTCATTATGACGGAGCCGGACCCGGCGGATGGGCGCAGGATGAACTACCGGCTGACCGAGAAAGGAATTGATCTGGCGCCGGTCTTGTTGGAACTGCTGATTTGGGGGGCGCGGCACGAACAGACGAAGGCGCCCTGCGCGCTCATCGAGAGCATGGAGAAGAACCGGGAGTCGGTTCTCGCCGAAGTCCGGCGGCGCTGGCAGGAGCGCGACCCGGCCCCGCTGTTACCCAGATTTCATGCCGCAAACGGCCAAACGGGACGCACGCGACGAAAATCCTGAGGAGGTTTTGTGAACACGGACTCTTCGACCTTTGCTCGCATGTCTGGGACACAGGCCCGATCTCCGCGCCGCCTGGGGCACAGCGTCGGCGCAATATTCGCCGGGTTTGTCGCGGTCGTGGTCCTATCCCTTGGGACCGACGCGGCGCTGCACGCCACCGGCGTCTTCCCGCCGTGGGGCCTGACAATGAGCGACGCTCTCTTCCTGCTTGCAACGGTCTATCGGGCCGCCTACGGCATCGTGGGGAGCTACGTCACGGCGCGGCTGGCGCCCTATCGCCCCATGCTGCACGCCATGGTGGGGTGCGCCGTGGGAATGGTGGTAGCGATTGCGGGCGCGGCAGCGACGTGGAACCGCGGCCCCGAATTCGGCCCCCATTGGTACCCAATCGCCCTCATCGTGCTCGGGCCGCCGACCGCCTGGGTGGGCGGCCGGATTCGCGAATTGCAGTTGCAGGCGTAGCGCCGGCCTCTCCGTCGGCTGGCGGACCGGCCCGCGCCACAAATCAAAAGGAGGAAGGGATGAGCAAAGTTCGAGTATTGGTTGGCACGCGCAAGGGCGCTTTCGTTTTGACGTCGGACGGAAAGCGCGAAAAATGGGAAGTCAATGGTCCCCACTTCGCGGGTTGGGAGATTTACCACATGAAAGGCTCCCCCGCCGATCCCAATCGGATTTATGCCTCGCAGACGAGCGGCTGGTTCGGGCAGATCCTTCAGCGTTCCGACGACGGCGGCAAAACGTGGTACGCGCCCGGCGGCGAGAAGATTCCCGCCCCCGGCGAATTCCCCGCCGGCGTCAGCAACAAGTTCGCCTACGACACCTCGGCGGAAACCGGCAAGCCGCTCACCACGCACCAGTGGTACGACGGCACGCAGCACCCCTGGGAGTTCAAGCGAGTCTGGCACCTCGAGCCGTCGTTGAAGGATCCGGATACGGTGTATGCGGGCGTCGAGGACGCGGCTTTGTTCCGCTCGACCGACGGCGCCAAGTCGTGGCAGGAGCTCGCAGGACTGCGCGGCCACGGCACCGGACCCAAGTGGCAACCGGGCGCCGGCGGCATGGGCCTGCACACGATCCTGATCAATCCGATCAATCCTCAGCAGATCTACATCGCCATTTCGGCCGCGGGCGCCTTCCGCACCGACGACGGCGGCAAAACGTGGAAGCCCATCAACCGCGGACTCAAATCCCAATATATCCCCGACCCGAATGCCGAGGTCGGCCACTGCGTGCACCGCATCGCGCTGCACCGGTCGCGCCCCAATGTGCTCTTCATGCAGAAACACTGGGACGTGATGCGCAGCGACAACGCCGGGGAGCAGTGGACCGAAGTCAGTGGCAACTTGCCCACCGATTTCGGCTTTGTAACTGACGTCCACGCGCACGAGCCGGAGACCATCTACGTGGTCCCCATCAAGAGCGACTCGGAACATTTCCCGCTCGACGGCAAACTCCAGGTCTATCGCAGTCGCAAGGGCGGCAACGAATGGGAGGCCCTCACCAAGGGCCTGCCGCAACGCGATTGCTACGTCAATGTGCTGCGCGACGCCATGGCCGTGGACTCGCTCGACAAGTGCGGCGTGTATTTCGGCACTACGGGCGGGCAGGTTTACTGCTCGGCTGATGCCGGAGACACTTGGGCCCCGATCGTTCGCGATCTTCCGGCTGTGCTCTCAGTCGAGGCACAGACACTGGCATAAGGAGAAATCAAAATGGCA
>Ga0334722_10005781_pt1 | contig 12394 bp, 9 predicted proteins | sample C3_bottom_MG_FD_207210 | JGI IMG/M metagenome (GOLD analysis project Ga0334722, IMG submission 207210) | Sediment microbial communities from Yellowstone Lake, YNP, Wyoming, USA - C3_bottom | ecosystem: Environmental > Aquatic > Freshwater > Lake > Sediment | place: USA: Wyoming | collected...
GGCGATTTTTTATCGAATATAAGGCCACGCTGAAATGCATTGGGTGTTGAGGAAGACCATTCTCATTGACAAAACCAAGTATTTTTGGTATTTTATTGACAATATAAGCTGGTTATTTGATCAACAGGAAGGCGTGCGTGATAGGCATTCATCGATGGTTCATAGCGGCAGGTGTTCTCGTGCTGGCGGCAAGCATCCCGGCAGCGAATGCGGACATCTACCAGTTCGTCGATGAGAACGGTGTGGTCAATTTCACCAATGTATCGGGCGGACGGGTCAAGAAACCGTCGAAGATAATTGCGGAGAATAGAAGAACCGCATCGCAATCGCCATCCCCTTCTCGCGGTTCTGACAACAGAACGCAGCAGACGGACAGCATCCCCGCTTCCTACTTGAATATCATCAATTCGACCTGTACGAGGCTCGGCGTGGACCCTTCACTGGTGCATGCCATCGTCAAGGTGGAATCGGACTTCAATCCCTATGCAATATCGCGGAAGGGTGCAATGGGGCTTATGCAGCTCATGCCGCAGACCGCCAATACCATGAACGTACGGAACACGTTCAGCCCCGATGAGAATGTCGAAGGAGGCGTTAAATACCTACGCTACCTCCTTGACCGGTACGAAGGCAACATATCACTTGCCCTGGCTGCTTACAACGCCGGAGAAACAGCCGTTAAAAAATGGGGTACGATCCCGCCTTATAAAGAAACTCAGGAGTATGTAAAAAAGATACTGCGCATCTATAACGGTACCGGCACGACCTTCGCTCCCCGCTATACCATCTACGTCGGCGCCGGCGCTGATGGGACGATCCTGCTCACCGACAATCCGTCAAACCATCCTGACAAGACGCTCCGCCGAAAGATGGGACAGAGCCTCTGATCCTGTTGAAGTTCCTCTCAGCAAGCGGTATGAACTGCGCAAGTTCCTGGATCAAAACCACCTTTTCATGATCCCCCTACCCTTCAGCAGTTAAGATTCGTCATTCCCAAATAGCCTCCCTTTGGATCACAGCACCGCTCCCGTAATAAAAGCAATGGCCTCATGATACTTTTCGCAAAACCCCAACGACCTTCCCAAGGATTCTCAGATCTCCGCCGTCGAAATACATCGGCTCCATCGTCCGGTTCTCCGGCTGCAGCCGCACCCGGCCGTTCTCTAAAAAGAACCGTTTGACCGTTGCGTCGCCATCTACCATAACGACGACAATATCACCGTTCGATGCCACAGATTGCTCCTGCACTAAGACCGTGTCCCCTTCGAGGATGTGTGCATCCATCATGCTGCTCCCCCGGACACCAAGGGCAAAGACCTGCTGAGATGATTTGAGATCAAAGAGAGAAAGGTCGACGGTAAGATCGCTTTCCTTGTTCTCCGGCGAGAGCACCGGCACACCAGCTGCGACCCGTCCGAGGAGCGGAACAAGAGCCGCCTGCCGCGAGCCGCCAATCACGGCTATGCCTCGGGATCTTCCGCGCTCCCGGCTGATATAGCCGCCCCGTTCGAGGGCCACGAGATGCTTCTCAACACCATTCGTGGACCTGATACCGAACTTCGCGCCGACCTCCCGCAGGGTCGGCGGCATGCCGCGTACCGACATCGTTTCCCTGATAAATTCGTATATCCCCTGTTGCCGTTCGGTGATTTTACCTTTCATGCGGTCATCCTTTTCCAATACATTCTAGCTGCACTTCGCAGCCTCATATCCGCGCTCATCAGTATTCCCGGTCCCCTCCCGGCCGCCATGCCGGTGAGATGACCCGCTCATGGCGGTAGCGTTCGGCAAGCGTGCCCCAGGTAACCGTGAAGTCTCCGTAGCGGTCATTGATATCGTCCATGGCTTCGGACGTGAACTTCCGTTTGCGCTCATCGATGAAAAGCGGGACCTGGTCCATCTGCCGCTGAAGTCCTGACACGCTCACGCCGACAAGCCGGACAGGCTGTTCAAGCGAAAGACCTTCCAGGATCGCCGCCGTTGTGGCAAAGATATCCAACCCGTGATCCACGGGACGATGAAGCCGCTGCTGCCGGGTAAAGGTCTGGAAATCCGAATAGCGGAGGGTCAGCGTAACAGTTCGCCCGCTGTATCCGCCTCTTCGCAATCTGCGACCTACCTTCTCGGAGAGCTGCAGCAGATGCCGCTGGATCATATCGCGGTCGCCGCAATCCTGGTCCAGCGTCATGCTGTGCCCGACGGACTTGGACTCCTCTTCGTCCTGTTCGGACCGTGAGACCACGGGATCGTCGTCCATGCCCTGTCCCATATCCCGGAGCCGTTCGCCAAGGACACCGAACCGCGCGGTCAGCTTCGCGAGCGGCGTCCGCCCCAGCTCCCCGCAGGTCCTTATCCCCAGGGCGGCAAGTTGCTGCGTCAGGCTGGGGCCGATGCCGCAGAGCTCCTTCACGGGCAGGTCCTCCAGCACCTCCTGTTCGTCTCCAGGGGAAATGAGCACGATGCCATCGGGCTTCAACATGTCACTGCCCAGTTTGGCAAGCAGCTTGTTCTGCGCTATGCCGATGGAACAGGTAAGCCCCATGAGCTCCCAGATCTCGTTCTTCAAGCGTATAGCGATCTGCAGCGGATCGCCCATAAGGAACTCACAGCCTGTTACGTCAAGGAACGCCTCATCGATCGAGAACAGCTCGACAAGCGGCGTGAACCGTTCCCAAATGGTGATGAGCTGCTTACAGGCCGAGGAATACTTCCCCGGCGAAGCGGGGACCAGCACGATGTCCGGGCACTTTTTCCGCGCTTCGTGGTATTGCATCCCCGTCTTGACACCGAAGGCGCGCGCCTCGTAGGACGGCGAGAGGATGACACCGCGATGGCTCGATCCCCCGACGGCCATGGGCCGGTCCCGGAGCTTCGGGTCTGCCCGCTGCTCGACCGATGCAAAGAACGCGTTCATATCGATGTGCAATATATTTCTCATTTTTTTACTCCCTGTCTGCGAAAACACCGGCAATAAAACTAAACATCAACAAAATGAATTTTTACCGCAGAGATCGCTGAGAGCGCAGAGTTTACATCACTAATATTTATTCACTACTCGCTGAATGCCGTCTTTCAAGACCTTGACATTGAAGTTGATCAGTAAACCAACCTTACATCCGGATGGTTTCAAATAGGAAAGCATCTGCGCCTCATGAAGGGGCAATAGTTTGTCAACAGACTTCAGCTCGACAATGACCAGATCGCTAACAAGCAGATCAAGTCGGTATCCGCAGTCAAGGCTTACCCCGCGATAGATGACTTGCAAGGGTTTTTGCTGTTCCACTTTGAGACGATGGCGATCGACAATTTCAAAGACCATGCAGGACTCATATGCTGATTCTAAGAGGCCTGGACCGAGGGCGCGATGGACTTCTATTGCAGCTCCGATGATGATATCAGTAATCTGGTTCAAAGCATCCCGTTCTGTCATTTTCACTTTTCCTTTCTTTATCATTTGACCTGCGATCATTAAGATCAGAGTCGACTTATCTTGCCCTTTTCTCTGCGGGCTCTGCGATCTCTGCGGTGAAAAAGGTTTATGTTTCTTCTGCCCGCGCCAACCGCCATTGCAGGTTGTCGCTCTGAAAACAGAGCTCATACAACCCCTTCCCGTCGCTTACGGAAAAATGATGGATAATGGAACTCCCCTCAAAAGTCGTCCAGATAAAGGTCGTTTCCTTGATCCGGACCTGCCTTCCATTCCAGGCGAACCAGACCGGGCGAATCGTCCCCCGGCTGAATACAGCGCCGACCTTGACCGGTTCATCTATTACGATTGCCATAAAACCAGTATAGTGAACATTTGTTCACCTGTCAAGCATTTTTATATTTTACTAATTTTATACGTTTAATTTATTTATTTTCATATACATACATATGCACTGCAATATTTTTCATAGTATTCCTTTACAATATTAGCGAATTAATGTAACTTTTTCAGGTAGTCATAAATCCACAAACTATTCTGTCTTTGGAGTACAAGCCCCTATGGCTTCCATCACCCAGCAAGAGATCGAGATAATCCTGAACTCCACCCATGACGGAATGATCGCCATCAACGAAGCCGGCGTTGTTACCCTCTTTAATAAAGCGGCGGAACGTATTACCGGTTTGAAGGCCGATAATATTGTCGGGCGCGAGGCGGTACAGGTCATCCCGAATACAAGGCTGCATATTATCCTTGCCAAGGGTGTCGAAGAACTCAATCAGCAGCAAGACCTTGATGATACGACCATCATCACGAACCGTGTTCCCCTCCGGAACGCCGCGGGCCAGGTCATCGGCGCGGTTGCCGTGTTCCGCGATATCACCGAGGTCAAGGAACTCACTGATCAGGTGTCCGTTCTCTGGAAGTCCCGCAACCTGCTGGAAGCAGTGATCGATGCGACGGAAGACGCCATTTCCGTTGCCGACGAAAAAGGCAACACGATCATCGTGAACTCGGCGTACACAAGGATCACGGGCCTCCCGCCCGAGGCGGTGCTGAACAAGCCGGTGACCGTGGACATCGCCGAAGGCGAGAGCATGCACCTCCAGATCCTCAAGACCGGAAAGCCTGTCCGGAACGTCCGGATGAAGGTCGGACCGGCCAAGAAGGAGGTCATCGTCAATGTCGCGCCCATCTTCATCGACGACGAGATACACGGCAGCGTGGGAACGATCCACGACATATCCGAGATCATGGCGCTTACCGATGAGCTTGCCAAGGCAAAAAAACTGATCCGGCACCTTCATGCACGGTACACCTGGGGAGATATTATCGGCATCAGCCCTGCCATGGTCGCCGCCAAGGACCAGGCCCGCAGGGCCGCGGAAACGCCTGCCACCGTGCTGCTTCGGGGCGAGAGCGGGACCGGCAAGGAGCTCTTTGCCCATGCCATCCACAACGCGAGCACCCGTCAGAAAGGACAGTTCGTCCGGGTCAATTGCGCGGCACTGTCCGAGAACCTTCTGGAAAGCGAGCTCTTCGGATACGTTGAAGGCGCCTTTACGGGCGCCCTGAAAGGCGGTAAGAAGGGCCTCTTCGAGGAGGCGAACAACGGCACCATCTTTCTCGATGAGATCGGAGAGATCAGCCTGTCCCTCCAGCGAAAACTGCTCCGGGTCCTGCAGGAACGGGAGATCGTGCGCGTCGGAAGCACTATGCCCGTTCCTGTTGACGTGCGGGTGATAACGGCCACCAACATCAATCTGGAGCAAAAGGTGAAGGATGGCACCTTCAAAGGCGACCTCTACTATCGCCTGAACGTCCTGCCCATCGCCATTCCTCCGCTCCGAACACGTGAAGAGGACGTCCCGCGGCTTGTCGAACATATCATCTTCCGGCTGAACCAGGAGTTCGGCAGGCAAGTGATGGGCATGGCCCCCGAAGCGGTGGCGGAACTCATGAAATACCCCTGGCCCGGCAATGTCAGGGAGCTCGAGAACGTCCTCGGCAGGGCAATGATCAACATGAGGCCCCAGGAGAGAGTGGTCGACACACAGCATCTGCCGCTCCTGGAATGCGAGAAAATAAACGAGGCATTCCTTGCCCTGGAGCAAACAACGGTCGTGCGCCCTCTGGCGGATGTTGTTGCCGATGCAGAGCGTGCGGCCATCACGCGGGCACTCACGGATTCAGGCGGAAATCGGGAAAAGGCGGCCAAGTTACTGGACGTTGCTCTGAGGAATTTCTATTATAAAATAAAAAAGTACGGTATCGTGACATCGAAGTAATGCAGCATCCTGCCTGCAATATTTTTCAATTATTGCTAATTTTTGCGCTATAATAAACGGCATATAGCTCAAACATAAATACCTATCTGTTTTATTTCCTATAATAACAATTGCTTATATATTTCACACACAATAAATTGAATCATTTTATATTGGCGCGGGTCTTGCTCTTATAGTAGAAGTGTAGAACAGAGGTGGAACTCTCCAATCGTTCCGAGGAGGATATGAAATGACAAGACCGATCTCGCCGGGTGCCCGTTTCCGGGCTGCTGTGCGTGAAGAAAAGCCGCTCCAGGTCGTAGGCGCTATCAATGCCTATACAGCGCGCCTGGCTGAGCGCTCGGGGTTCAAGGCGCTTTACGTTTCCGGAGGCGGCGTTGCCGCCGGTTCGCTGGGCGTTCCCGACCTCGGCATTACTACGATGGAGGATGTGCTGACCGACGTCCGCCGCATCACCGATATTACCGATCTGCCGGTGCTGGTTGACATCGATACGGGATGGGGCGGCGCTTTCAACATTGCCCGCGCCATCAGGTCTATGATCAAATACGGAGCGGCGGCGGTGCATATCGAAGACCAGGTCCAGGCCAAGCGCTGCGGCCACCGGCCCGGCAAGGCCATTGTCAGCAAGGATGAGATGGTGGACCGGATCAAGGCCGCTGTCGACGCGAAGACCGATTCCGACTTCGTCATCATGGCACGGACCGATGCCCTCGCCGTCGAGGGGCTTGAGGCCGCCATCGACCGGGCTTGCGCCTGTGTCGAGGCCGGCGCGGACATGATCTTTCCCGAGGCGATCACCGATCTCTCCATGTACAAAAAAGTCGCCAAGGCCGTAAAGGTCCCGATCCTCGCCAATATCACCGAGTTCGGTTCGACACCCCTCTATACGGTGGAAGAACTGCGCGGGGCCGACGTTTCCCTTATTCTCTATCCCCTTTCCGCGTTCCGGGCAATGAGCAAGGCGGCGCTCGCTGTCTACGGCACGATCCGCAAAGAGGAATCACAGAAGAATGTGATCGGCCTGATGCAGACCCGAGCGGAGTTGTACGATTACCTTGACTACCATGCTTTCGAGCAGAAGCTTGATTCGATCTTTTCCAAGGAGGAAAAAATATGAGCGCAGAGACAGAGGTGATATCGACCAAAGTGAAGAAATCAGTCGCGCTTTCCGGCGTCATGGCGGGCAACACCGCCGTATGCACCGTGGGGCGGACCGGGAACGACCTCCATTACCGGGGCTACGACATCGTTGAACTCGCGCGGCAATCAACGTTCGAAGAAGTGGCTTTTCTGCTCATACACGGCGACCTGCCGTCGGAGTCGGACCTGAAGGATTACCGAAAGAAGCTGAAGAGCCTTCGCGGCCTTCCGGTCCAGGTGAAAACGGTGCTGGAGCACATCCCGGCGGCGGCCCATCCCATGGACGTGCTGCGGACCGGCTGTTCCATCCTCGGCACCGTGCTTCCTGAAAAAGAGGACCGCAATATCCAGGGTACGCGGGACATCATCGACCGCTTGGTGGCATCCTTCGGGTCCATGCTCATCTATTGGTGGCACTACAGCCAGAGCGGCATCCGGATCGATGTCGAAACGGACGACGAGACCGTGGCCGGGCATTTTCTGCATCTCCTCCACGGCAAGAAGCCGTCGACCCTTCATGAAAAGGCCCTCGACCAGTCACTGATCCTCTATGCTGAGCACGAGTTCACTGCGTCGACATTTGCCGCCCGCGTGATCACCGGGACGCTCTCTGATGTTCATTCCTCCATCACCGGCGCTATCGGCGCCCTCCGGGGGCCGAAGCACGGCGGCGCCAACGAAGCGGCCCACGAGATCCAGCGCCGCTACCGGAACGCCGACGAAGCGGAAGCGGATATCAAGAACCGCGTTGCCAGCAAGGAGATCATCATCGGCTTCGGGCATCCCGTCTACACGGTGAGCGATCCTCGAAATCCCATCATCAAAGAGCTTGCGAAGAACCTCTGCAGCGACGGCGGCAATATGAAGCTCTTCTCCGTCGCCGACCGGATCGAAGCGGTCATGAAGCGTGAGAAGAACATGTTCGCCAACCTGGACTGGTATTCCGCCGTGTCGTACCACATGATGGGCGTGCCCACCCTCATGTTCACGCCCATCTTCGTCATATCACGGACCACCGGTTGGGGCGCGCACATCATCGAGCAGCGCCTCGACAACAAGATCATCAGGCCCTCAGCCAACTATATCGGCGAAGAGGACCGGAAGTACGTGCCTATCAAAGAGAGGAAGTAGCCGATACAATGACACGGAATACATGCGGTTGCATTATTAATACAACCAGGATGTCATTGCGAGGAGCAGAGCGACGAAGCAATCTTTTTCCATCGAGATTGCCACGCTTCCTACGGTCGCTCGCAATGACCGCGTAACAGAACTTTGTAAATATCAACCGCGATAGCGAAAGGAAACTTCAAGAATGAGTTCTCACATTTCCAATGTACGTCCCGATCCAGACAAAGTACTCACCGATATTGCCGACTATGTCTGTAATTATTCGATCACCTCCCAGGAGGCCTATGATACCGCCCGGCACTGCCTGATCGATACCCTGGGCTGCGGTCTTGAAGCGCTCGGCTATCCGGCCTGCACAAAGCTCCTGGGACCGATCGTTCCCGGTACGGTCGTCCCCAACGGCGCCAAGGTCCCCGGAACCCAATTCCAGCTCGATCCGGTCCAGGCGGCCTTCAACATCGGTGCCATGATCCGCTGGCTTGACTTCAATGATACCTGGCTTGCCGCTGAATGGGGACATCCTTCCGACAACCTCGGCGGGATCCTCGCTGCAGCGGACTACATCTCGCGCAAAGCGGTGTCTGAAGGCAAGAAACCGCTGACCATGAAGGATGTCCTGACGGCCATGATCAAGGCCCACGAGATCCAGGGCGTGCTCGCCCTGGAGAACTCCTATAACCGCGTCGGACTCGACCACGTCGTCCTGGTGAAGGTGGCCACGACCGCCGTAGTGACCAGGATGCTCGGCGGCAGCCGCGAAGAGGTCATCAACGCGGTCTCCAACGCCTGGATCGACGGCCAGTCCCTCAGGACCTACCGCCATTCCCCCAATACGGGTTCGCGAAAATCCTGGGCAGCAGGCGACGCGACCTCCCGCGGGGTCCGGCTCAGTCTCATGGCCCTGAAGGGTGAGATGGGCTATCCGTCGGCGCTCACGGCAAAGACCTGGGGCTTTTATGACGTATCGTTCAAGGGGAATGAGTTCAAGTTCCAGCGGCCCTATGGCTCCTACGTCATGGAGCAGATTCTTTTCAAGATATCCTTCCCCGCGGAGTTCCATTCCCAGACTTCCGTGGAGTGTGCCATGACCCTGCACGGGAAACTGAAGGCGATGGGCAAGACCGCTGAGGACATCAAAAAGATCTCCATTCGCACCCACGAGGCGGCCATCCGCATCATCGACAAGAAAGGACCGCTCAACAACCCTGCCGACCGGGACCATTGCATCCAGTACATGGTCGCCGTACCGCTCATCTTCGGACGGCTCACCGCGGCCGATTACGAGGACAGTGTGGCGAACGACCCGCGTATCGACGCCCTGCGCGACAAGATCGAATGCAGCGAAGACAAGCAGTTCACCAAGGACTACCACGATCCCGAAAAACGCTCCATTGCCAATGGTCTTACCGTGGAGTTGAAGGACGGCACCAAGATACCGGAAGTTATGGTAGAGTATCCCATCGGCCACCGGCGCCGCCGCAAGGAAGGCATGCCCGTCCTGGTCGAGAAGTTCAAGACGAACCTTGCTCGTCGCTTTCCAGCTAAGCAGCAGAAATCGATCCTCGATGTCAGCCTCGATCATGCTGCGCTGGGGTCGATACCGGTGAACGAATATGTGGATCTGTTCGTGATCTGACCGAAAACAACATTGGTACTGATGAGAGATGCAAAATCTGCCACGGAGGCACGGAGACACGGAGAGAACCGTGATGTGATAAAGATGAGAAAATTAAAGTTATGAATTGCTTTTTCACACATCGCATTTTTCCTAATTCTTTATTTCCATTTTATTCTCTGTGCCTCTGTGTCTCTGTGGCGATATTTTTCTTCCTCGTTTGTCCGTTTCAGGTGGAGGCGCAGTGACCCACGACCCTTTTAAGACACTTCGTGAATTCGATCCCGGTACGGGCAGAAAGGGAAAGTTCCATTCCCTTCCCGCCCTTGAACAGGCCGGGCTCGGCCAGGTCTCGCGCCTCCCCGTCTCGATCCGGATCGTCCTTGAGTCGGTCCTTCGTAATTGCGACGGCAAGAAGGTCACCGAGGCCCATGTCCGGCAGCTCGCGACCTGGAAACCCACTGCCCATCGCACTGAAGAGATCCCTTTCGTCGTTGCCCGCATCCTTCTCCAGGATTTCACCGGCGTCCCCCTCCTCTGCGACCTTGCCGCCATGCGCGGTGCCGCCCGGAAGATGGGCAGGGACCCCAGCATCATCGAACCTCTCGTTCCCGTGGACCTGGTCGTGGACCATTCCGTCCAGATCGACTATTACGGCTCGCACGATGCTCTCCAGAAGAACTTGGAAATGGAGCACAAACGGAACCGGGAGCGCTACGAGTTCCTGAAGTGGGGTATGCAGGCATTCAAGACCTTCCGCGTCGTTCCGCCGGGCATCGGCATCTGCCACCAGGTCAACCTGGAATACCTGGCGCGCGGTGTGCACTGCAGGGATGGTCTGTATTTCCCCGATACCCTCGTCGGCACTGACAGCCATACCACCATGATCAACGGCATCGGCGTTGTAGGCTGGGGAGTAGGCGGTATCGAGGCCGAGGCCGGCATGCTTGGCCAGCCCCTTTATTTTCTCACTCCCGATGTGGTGGGCGTAAATCTGACAGGAAAGCTGAACAAAGGCGTAACGGCCACGGACCTCGTACTGACGATCACCGAATTACTGCGGAAGCAAAAGGTCGTCGGCGCCTTCGTGGAGTTCTTCGGGACCGGCGCCTCAGGCCTCAGCGTACCGGACCGCGCAACGATCGCGAACATGTCGCCCGAGTACGGCGCGACCATGGGTTTCTTCCCCGTTGATGATGTTACGATCGAGTATTTTTCCGCGACAGGACGGACTAACGACGAGATTGCGGCTTTCTCTGCATATTTCAAGGCCCAGGGTCTCTTCGGCATGCCGAAGAAAGGCGACATCGATTACACACGCGTTCTGGACTTCGACCTTTCCACGGTCGTACCTTCCGTTGCAGGTCCCCGTCGTCCCCAGGACCGCATTGAACTTCCCCGTTTGAAAGACAGGTTCACAGAGCTGTACAGCAAGCCTGCCGCTGAGGGCGGCTTCGCGAAAAGAACGTCCGATCTGGGAAAACGCTTCAAAATACGTGAAGGCATCGACGCTGGCTCTGGAGATATCATCATTGCGGCCATCACGTCCTGCACCAACACCTCCAACCCGTCGGCGCTGATCGCCGCAGGCCTGTTGGCGAGGAAAGCTGTAGAAAAAGGCCTGACGGTGAACAAGCGCGTCAAGACCTCGCTCGCACCGGGTTCGCGCGTCGTGACCGAATATCTCAAGAAGGCAGGCCTGCTCGCCTCCCTGGAAAAGCTGGGATTCTACATCTCCGCCTATGGCTGCACCACCTGCATCGGAAACTCGGGCCCCCTTGATGAAGACATCGAGCAGGCCATCGTGCGGAACGATCTGGTCTGCGCCGCCGTGCTCTCGGGCAACAGGAACTTCGAGGCCCGCATCCACCCTAACCTGCGTGCGAACTTCCTGATGAGCCCGGCGCTTGTCGTGGCCTTCGCACTCGCGGGGACCGTGCTCTGGGCTCCCGACGCGGATCCGCTCGGCACGGACAGGGATGGCAAAAAGGTCTACCTGCGGGACATCATGCCCGACAGCTCCGAGATCGCCGCTTTGATGCGGCACGCCACTGATCCCGGTACCTACCGGCGCCTCTATACCAACCCCGGCCAGGACGACGTGCTGTGGAACCGGATATCTGCCCCACCCTCCGCGGTCTATAACTGGAAGCGTTCCCTCTACATAGCCGAGCCGCCCTTCTTTACGGACTTCGCGATGCAGCCCGGCGCGACCGGTGATATCCGGGGCGCCCGGTGCCTCGGCATCTTCGGAGACTCGCTCACGACCGATCACATCAGCCCTGCCGGTTCCATCAAGGAAACAACGCCTGCCGGGCAGTATCTCATCCGGAACGGGATCGCGAAGGCCGACTTCCAGAGCTACGGCACCCGGCGGGGCAATCATGATGTCATGGTACGGGGCACCTTCGCTAACGTGCGAATAAAGAACCTCATGGTGCCGGCCAGGCCCGATGGCTCGGCCGTTGAGGGAGGCGTCACGCTCTACTATCCATCAGGAGAACAGACGGCGATCTTTGATGCCGCAGAGCGTTACCTGGCGAAGGGTACGCCGACGGTCGTGTTCGGCGGCGAAGAATACGGCACCGGCTCGTCGAGGGACTGGGCGGCCAAAGGGACCCGGCTTTTGGGCGTTCGGGCCGTCATCGCGAGAAGCTTCGAACGCATTCACCGTTCCAATCTCGTGGGCATGGGCATTCTCCCCCTGCAGTTCAAGGGTAATGATTCAGTTCAGTCGCTGGCTATCGGTGGCGATGAAGAGTTCGACATCCTCGGGGCCGATGACCTCAG
>Ga0334722_10005782_pt1 | contig 12389 bp, 11 predicted proteins | sample C3_bottom_MG_FD_207210 | JGI IMG/M metagenome (GOLD analysis project Ga0334722, IMG submission 207210) | Sediment microbial communities from Yellowstone Lake, YNP, Wyoming, USA - C3_bottom | ecosystem: Environmental > Aquatic > Freshwater > Lake > Sediment | place: USA: Wyoming | collected...
GGCTGTAAAATAAAAGATATAGCGCCGGTAAATAAAAGAAGTAACAAGATTGCTTGACCGTAAGTAGCCATGAATTGCTGCACCCGGTAAGAAAAGAAGCGCCCGAAAATCTTCTCGCCATCTAAAGGAAAAACCGGTAAAAGATTAAATACCCCCAGCGATACGTTGATTGCCACCGCCGTAATCCCTATTTCCCAGGCATAGGGAATATTAATTCCCCCCAAACCTAAAAAAATAATAATAATTAACGCTAAAATAAAATTAGAGATAGGTCCAGCCAGCGCCACTAACGCCATCCCGGTACGAGGATCCCCTTTAAAATTAGAAGGATTTACCGGTACCGGCTTGGCCCAGCCAAAACCGGCAATTAAAAGCATTAAAAAACCAAGAGGGTCAAGGTGGGCCAATGGCGACAGGGTAAGCCTTCCCTCCGCTTCGGCAGTTTTATCCCCCAAACGGTGGGCAACTAAAGCATGAAAATATTCATGAACAGTAAGACCAAGGATAATGCCCGGCAGCATTACCCCTAAGTCATATAAAGAAGGGATACTTAAAAAACCAGCCATTGTCATTAGAACTCTCCTTAGGGTAAATAATTTTGCCTTACATACAATATTTCTTCTTCCTTATCTTTTAAAACCCCATCAATTTTTAACATTTTTATTTTATTAAATATCTCTTTGTAGCTCGGCCCCGGTTTTATTCCTAAAGCTTTTAAATCCTCTCCGGTTATCGCCGGTTTAATAAATCGTAACTCGTCTAAATACTTACGAAAACGCGTGCGTGCCCGGTAGCGGTCAAGCAGTAAATATAATGCCCAAAATCCTTCCGGCGGTAGTTTTTCTAAAGTTTCATAGATTTCATGCTCTTTTACATCCCGCGGCGAAGGTAATAACTTTAAGGCTTCAATAATTCCTGCAGAAACTTTATTTAGCGTTTCCGCCTCACTCCAACTTAACGGATATTTATTAATAAAACCTTCTATTTCGGCTATATTTTGCGCATAAATACCGATTACCCCAAAAAGCCAGGGAATTTTTATCTGTTTTTGAAAACGAACCGCTTCTACGGTAAATTCAAAGTAACGTTTATAAAATTCTCCATCATATAAAGCCCCGGGAAATACTTTAGAAAATATTCCGTACATTTCTAAAAGCGCTACTACTTTTAAGACCTCTTTTTCCTGAAAAATAAGTTTAAGCTCCTGGTAAACCCGGGCTGGTGAAGTATGCTCTAAAAAACCATTATTTACGGCATCAATTAACAGTCTTTCAGTATTTTCCTCAAACTTAAACCCCATCCTTCCTAAAAAACGCACTCCTCTTAAAATGCGTGTAGGGTCTTCGACAAAGCTTAAATTATGAAGAATTCTAATAATCCCCTCTTTTAAATCTAAAAGCCCGCCAAAGGGATCGAGAAGCTCACCAATTCGGCCGTACGTTACATCAATTGCCATCGCATTTATCGTAAAATCCCGGCGGTATAAATCTTCTTTAATTGTAGATACTTCCACTTCCGGCAGAGCTGCTGGATGCTGATAAAACTCTACCCGGGAAGTGGCAAAATCAATCTTTTGGCCGTTTTGTAAGATTAGGGAAGCAGTTTTAAAACGTTCGTGGGTTATTAGTTTTAAGTTAGGAATAATCTTACTTAAGTTTTCAGCAAGTAACAGGGCATCTCCCTCTACTACAAAATCTAAGTCTTTTTGCTCATAACCCAAAAGTAAATCCCGCACGATTCCCCCAACCAAAAAAACACGCATACCAAGGTTACTTGCTTCCCTACCGACGGTATTGATAAGGTCAAGCCCCGAAGGCGGAATTTTTTCTGCTAAAAGTTTCTTTAAGTTTACCGTAACCTTCCCTTCCCGGTAAAGGGTTTTATGGGAAGCTACGTCTTTAGGTTCATGGAAAAGTTTAAGAAGGTCAGTCCGGGAAAGAATGCCTATAAGCTTTTCCTTTTCCACCACCGGAAGACGTCCAATATCATGTTTAAGCAGTAATCCCAGAGCTTCTTCTAAAGAAGCATCGGGTGCAATAGTAATGGGATTTTTACTCATATAAGCTTTAACCGGAGCATGTCCTAAATTAAGGTGGATAACTTTATCTACATCTCTTCGCGAAATTATCCCAACAAGCTTTTCTCCGTCCATTACCGGTAGCCCCGAATGACCGTAGCGCACCATGATTTTCCTGGCTTCTTCAACAGTATTCTCTAAAGTTACAAATTTTACCGGCCAGCTCATTGCTTCCCGCACAGTTTTTGCCGGAATTTTAAAATTTCTGATTAACTTTAAAGCTAATTCCAGAACTTCTTCCGCCTTTTTTCCCTTTTGCACCGTCGATACTGCCTGGGGATGGCCTTTTACCCCAAGGCCATAGAGAATCGAACGTAAATCTAAATCTTCTTTAGAAGACCTTCCCACTAAATGCACAGTTTTATCCATTTCTACAACCATTACAAGGATATCCGGCCGGTGCAGTTCCATTAAATAGCCGGCCATAAAGGATAGTCCTGGTAAATAATCGTTGGTTTTGGCATAAGTCGTAAGAAACAATAAGCCATCCTTTTCTTCCGTACGAATATTATTTATTAGCTCTTTTAAAAGAAGCTCCTGCTCTTTGGCCAAAGGCCGTCTTAAAAAACGGTGGACTACTTCTAAATTTACGCCAAAGTTAAATAAATAAAGAAGAGCTTCAATATCCTCTTTTGTCGTGGAAGGATAAAGTAAACCACCGGTGTCCTGGTAGATTCCTAAAGCCATAACCGTCGCTTCTACAGAGGTAAGCTTTAAACCTAATTCTTTTATTTTTTGAATTAAAAGAGTAACCGCTGCCCCTAAAGGATTGACAAACTTTTCCGTAAGATAAGGCTTAATTTCTAAAGCTAAGGAGTGGTGATCATATAAAATAACCTTGAGGTTATTATTTAAAAACTTCTTTATATGAGGAAAACGGGATAGTTCCGAACTATCCACTAAAATTAGCCTTTTTACTTCTTGTGGATTTTGGATTTTTTCCTGGATGTTAAGCCGGTCTTTATAAAGCGCCAAAAACTCTTCTACTGCCGGTAAGGCCTTTGCCGGCAGTAATAAGCTTGCCTTGGGATATAAAAGACCTGCAGCCACCATCGATGCCAAACCATCAAAGTCCATATTGTGGTGGGTTGTAATTAAATCCATAATTTCCCCCTCAATCCCTAATCTATATAATTATATCATGAAATAAAAAGATGCACAAAAAAATGCCGGGCTTAGCCGGCTTTCTTTTTCTTAATTAGAGTCAACGTAAGTAATAGTAAGGGAAAAAAGTTTTCCATAAAAAGAGCCAAAAAAGACAGCATCCGCAAATCGTCTCTAACCTCTCCTATATTTTGCGGTGATAGCGCCCAGAAAAATAAAAGGAGTAAAATTGGCGCTGTTAAGTGCCGGTAATCGTTTTGCCCAAAAGCTTCGCGCAAAACCAGGAGTACAGTAAAAACACAAAGTCCCACTACGGTAAAGATTGCCGTCATCCAGCCGGCAAGAAGCAGGCTGTCTAAACGGTAAATTACATTACCAAGGTTCATCATTTTAATAATCTCATAAGAAGGGTAGCTCATACGAGCTAAAGTATAAGGTCCAAAAATTAATAATCCCACCAGGCATACCGCCATATAGGTAAAAGTTACCAACCCCATCCCTAAAACTACCGCTTTTACCCCATCTTTAAGATCCTGAAAATCTTTTGCAAAGTAGAGAAAAATGCCATAACCAGAAAAAGCAAAAACACTTCCAAAAAAAGCTTTGGTTAAATTTATCTCGGGATTTATTAAGGGTTTTATGTTTTTAAAATCCCATTTATTCATTACAAAAAGTAGCACAATTAACAACAAAAACATTTTAATTAGCAAAAAAATGATATTAACATTTTTAACGGTTTCGTAACCGGAGTTGCAAAAATAATAGGTTCCCATTAAAAAAAACAAAATTAAAACATACCCGGGCGTCTCTTCTAAAAGCGTATCAGCAACAAAATCAGTAAATACCCGAATTACAAGACTCCCCAGCCAAATAAAGTAAAAGACAAAAATTACCGCAAAAACCCTGCTTAAAAGTTTACCGTAAAGTTTTTCGCCATACTCAATAAAATTTTGCTTAGGCCAGTATTGCTGGGTATAAATAATTGCTAACAACGATAAAAGATTAATTAGCCCTCCCGGCAAAATAAGCCACCAACCAGAGCTTTTGGCGGCAGCGGCCATTACTGCAGGCAAAAAAATAATACCCGAGCCAATAGTCACTCCAATAATTAAAATAGCTCCTTCTCCCCAGCTAATTTTCATAAATAAACCCCCTGACTCTATATTTAGTATGGAAGAATCAGGGGATTTTCATTCTAATATATTGCTGCAACCTTCCGGTTTCTTAGTTTAGCCGGAATTAAATCGTGACTTATTAAATCGTCGTAGGTTTCCCGGCGGACAATTAACTCCGCCCGACCACCACCTACTAAAACCATTGCCGGACGGGGCATGCGATTATAGTTCATAGACATTGTATAATTATAAGCTCCTGTATTGCTTACCAATAAAAGGTCTCCCGGCTTAATTTCCGGAAGGGCAATATCCCAAATTAACATATCACCAGACTCACAGTATTTTCCAGCTACTGCTACAAGCTTTGCTGGCTTATCGTTTGCTTTGTTAGCCACAATTGCTTCGTATTTAGCCTGGTATAAAGCAGGTCTTGGGTTATCTCCCATACCGCCGTCAACAGAAATATAAGTTCTGACGCCCGGAATATCTTTAATAGCTCCAATTGTATAAAGGGTGCTTCCGGCCGGGCCTGCAATCGACCGCCCGGGTTCAACAATTACCCGAGGGACCTGAAGACCCAAAGCCTTACACTGCTCTTCTAAGGTATTAAAAATAACCTCGGCTAATGCCGAAACCGCTGGAGGATTGTCTCCTTCAGCATAGTATATGCCAAGACCACCGCCCAAATCTAAATCCTCGGTCATAAATCCAGTTTCTTTTAAAACCTCAGCCATAAAGGCGGTCATAACTTCCACAGTGTGGATAAAAGAATCAAGTTCAAAAATCTGAGAGCCTATATGGCAGTGAAAACCTTTTAATTCAATGTTTTCTAACTCTAAAGCTTGGGTTACTGCTAAAAGAGCCTGTCCGGTTTCAATGGGGAAACCAAACTTGCTGTCAATTTGGCCGGTTTTAATATACTCATGGGTATGAGCTTCTATCCCCGGGCTTATTCTTAACAAAATAGGCTGTTTTACTTTCTGCGCCCTGGCAATATCATTTAAAAGATAAAGCTCATAAAGACTATCGACGACAAAACGGCCAACTCCTGCTTCCACCCCAAGCTTAATTTCCTCGGGACTTTTATTGTTGCCGTGGAAAAATACTTTTGTCATGGGAAAATTAGCTTTTAAAGCAGTATACAGTTCTCCCCCCGAAACTACGTCAAGTCCTAAGCCTTCTTCCTCCACCATCCGGCAAATCGCAGTGGTTAAAAGGGTTTTTCCGGCATAAATTGCCAAAGAATTTGGCTTTTTTTCAGTAAAGCTCTGATAATATTCCCGACAGTTTTTCCGAAACTCTTCCTCATCCAGGAGGTAAAGAGGAGTTCCAAACTCCCGGGCTAAATCCACCGTATCAATGCCACCAATCTCTAAATGTCCTTTTTCGTTTACGCTCATTGTTCCAGTAAAACGCATGCCTTCTCCTCCTCTTTGAAAATAAATATTGCGGGCCCTTGGTATTTCCCCAAAGACCCGCAATGGCATGCGGCAATACGAGGAAATACCTCAGCTCCCAGCAAGGTAGCGCTCCACCCGTAAATCCGGGTGACAGTCCTATACCTGTTCGGCATAGGCCCAACCCCTTACGTCCGCTTCCGTAAGGGATTTCGGCGAAGGCCCCTTTCACCGGACAGCATCAACCTGCGGAGTTTTTGCCCGGCTACTCTTGACCGTTCGCGCCTCTACCTCACCTCGTAAGAGATGAGGTATATATTTTTTTAGTTATAATTATACATTACTCATAGTAACTATAACATTTTAAGTTAAATTTCGTCAACCGCTAACCGCTAATTTTTTGTAATGGGCTTGACTGTAGCGACCACACCGGTCATTTAAATACCCCACTACCAGATTATCTTCGTAGATTTTAACAACTTCACAGAGATTGGGGCAGTTTTGACATTCAAAATTTTCGGTGTTAAATTCAGCATCTTTTACCTTAAACCCTTTAAACCTGGTCTTATAAGGTAATTTTTCCTGTTCAAAAAGGGCAATTAAAGCTGCTCCTAAAGCTCCCATAACATTAAAGTACGGCGGCACAATGATTTCCGTATTAAGCATCCGGGCAAAAGCTTGGCGCATGCCCGAGTTAGCAGCTACACCCCCCTGGAAAACTACTTTATCGTAAAGCTTTTTCCCTTTAGCCAAGTTATTTAAGTAATTTCGCACCAGAGCATCGCAAAGCCCGGCTAAAATATCTTCTAAACTACAACCCATTTGCTGTTTGTGAATCATATCCGATTCGGCAAAAACCGCACAGCGGCCGGCAATCCTAACCGGAGATGCGGATTTTAAGGCTATTTCACCAAATTGTTCAATAGGAATATTTAACCTCTGGGCCTGCTGGTCTAAAAAGGAGCCGGTACCCGCTGCACAAACGGTGTTCATAGCAAAATCGGTAACAACCCCATCTTTTAAAAGAATTAACTTTGAATCCTGGCCTCCTATCTCCAATATGGTCCGAACTCCAGGCACCAGGTAACTTGCGGCAACAGCATGGGCAGTAATCTCATTTTTAACCGTATCCGCCCCCAAAACCAGGGCGGCCAGCTGCCGTCCACTGCCGGTAGCCCCAACTCCTAAAACCTTTTCCTCCTGACACACCTCGTAAATTTTCAAAAACCCCTCTTTTAAAGCTAAAAGCGGTCGCCCATTAGTTCTAAGATACAAACTTGCCTTAATTTCCCTGTTACTATCAATTACTACAATATTGGTGCTCACTGACCCCACATCAACCCCCAGATAGACGCCTTTGTTCATAAAGCCCTCCTTCTTTACGAAATCTTAAAAGATCTGTAAACGCTTCAATGCGCGTTAAAAGCCCCGCTTCTCCAGTATGTTCATCAACAACCAACGTTAATACCGGGATATCGAGTTGTTCACTTACTTCCGGCAAGATAGCTTGCGCCACAATTTCCGGCATGCAGGTAAAGGGTAAAAGCTGGATTATCCCATCAAAGCCCTGTTTTTTTAGATATTTGACACCTCCTACGGTTTCCTGCCCGTGTCCCCCAACAAAGTGGCAAAGAAAAGGAAAAGCTTCTTTGATTATCTCAGCATGCCGGCTGTAATTTTTAAAAAGTCCCATAAAGAGATGGTCGTTTACCCATTCACTTAAATAAATAGTGCGTAAAACCTCTACCCCTAAGCTTCCAAGAATCCGTTCAACATTAAAATTAGTAAACGGCTCTAAAACAGTGTAAATCTCCCCTACAATTCCTACCTTTAGTACTTTGCGGGTTAAATCCACAGGAATCTTCGCTAAATTCTCTTTAGCCAAAATTATTGCTGCCCTAATTTCCTTTTCGTTTTTGGCTTTAGCTAGATCGTCTAAGAAATCTTTCCAAACCCGGTCGGTTGCTCCCTTTAAAAGCTCCCTTGCGCGAAAAAAGGCGCTCTTTTTTTCAATTTCATCAGCAGCTTTAATTTTTAAAAATCCTTTTTTAACGGCTCTTATTACCTGGGGTAGGGATTTATTGCCAGTTAATTTTTTTAGTTTAGCAAGAAACTCCAAAATATTTCGTTCCGGTGGTTCTAACACTAAAAGCTCATAATTTATCCCAATATCTCTTAAAATTTCCTGTTCGACATAAGCATAGTAACCAAAACGACAAGGGCCCGTACCTCCGGCCATGAGAATGGTATCTGCTCCCAATTCGTAAGCTTCAATAAAATTGCCCAGATTAATTTTTAACGGCAAACAAGCATACTCCGGTCCGTATTTTGTCCCAAGAGTTAAAGTCTTTTTGGTTATGGGCGGAGGTAAAATTACCTCAACCTCCAATTCTTCCAGCATCGTTTTGACCCCTAAAGCCATATTACCCATGTGCGGGTAGGTAACCTTCACCACTAAAACTCCTTTCTACCGTCATATCCCAAAAAGCCTCCAAGCGGGTTAAAAGCCCCGCTTCTCCGGTATGCTCGTCAAGGGTGAGATTTAAAACTGGAAGATTACTTATTTTTTTTAGGTAACGTTCGGTTAGTTCAGTAATTATGGAATCAGGTCCACAACCAAAAGAGTTTAAGTGCATAATTCCTTTTAAAGGGTATTTTTCCATTAAGTACAAAGTGCTGCCAAAGTTTTTAACGGCAAAACTCCAGAAAGGTTTTTTGGGAAGAATTTTGCTTTTTAAAAGCGCCTCTTGATACGAAACGTTATCAGGAGTCAGTACTTCTCCTCCAAAGGAGCGAATTTTATTTACCAAATCCATACTGGTATGGTGGTCATTGATGTTATAGCCATGGCCGATTACTGCAAAAAGAGGCTTATTTAAATCAATGGCGTGGTTTTTCATTTCTAACAAATCAAGAGACTGATACCCTTTAAGTTTCTTCTCTAAAAATTCCTTTTGCCGAAGTTTTGCTTTATAAATTGCTTTCATAATTTTTGCAGTATTGGGGGATATTTTTTTACCTAACTCATAAACTCCCCGGTAAAACTCCATTTCATTTTTGTACGCCGTTAAATCCGCCGACAAGATATTTTTTGCTTTTAAGCGGTATTTAATCATTTCCGGGAGACCTAAAAACTTTGGACAGATATAGGTCCGCCGAAATTCACTGACAAACCGCGGAATAAAAAGAAAGTCTACTTGGTCTTTTAAATATCCCGCATGGCCAAAGAAAACCTTAACGGGAAGGCAAGCATCATCTACCGCCCATTCCACCCCTAAGTTTAAGATCTCTTTATCGGTGGGTTTAGAAGTTACAACCTTGGCGTCTAACTCCTGAAAAAAAGTCTCCCAAAAAGGATAATAGTCATAAAAATATAATCCTCGCGGAAATCCGATTAACATTAAAATCACCCCATCTTCACCGAGTATTTCCCATATATTTACTTTTTATACTTATCCTTTTGGTTTAAATAAAAGGGCAATTAGATAGCCTGCTACAATGGCCGCTGAAATCCCAGCAGCCACATTTTTAAGGCCACCTCCCAAAAGCCCAAGGAAGCCTTTTTGTTTAAACCCTTCAATTGCTCCCTGCGCCAGTAAGTGGCCAAAGCCTGTTAAGGGCAAAGTAGCCCCGGTACCAGCAATTTCAATTAACTTTTCATAACCACCAAAACCGGATAGAAAAGCCCCTGTAGTAACAAATAAGACTAAAACATGGGCCGGAGTTATCCGAAAACTTGTTAGGTCCATTATTAACTGCCCTACTAAACAAATAAGGCCACCCACTATAAAACTTAATAAATACTCCACCTTCTAACCCCCCTCTAATAACTTTCAATTGCCACAGCGTGAGCAATAACCGGAATGGTCATTCCCTGCTGGGTAGTCACTTGCGAAAGTAAAGCTCCGGTTCCTAAACCAAGAAATTTAGAAATTTTTCCCCGATTTAATTCGTCAAAGACGTACCCAACCGTAACCAAAGCCGAACAAGCAGCTCCACTACCTCCAGCATTAACCTCTTGCAGAGGACTGTAAATCAAAATCCCACAGTCAGTAAGCTTTGAACCAAAATTAATCCCTTGTTCCGCTAACAACTTAACTAAAACCTGGTGACCAAAATTAGCTAAATCTCCCGTGGCAATTAAATCATAATAATCATAGTTAAATCCCGTTTCTTTAAAATGGGCCAACAAAGTGTCATACGCCGCCGGAGTCATAGCTCCTCCCATATCCGAAGGGTCGGCTAAACCAAAATCCAAAGCCTTGCCCACCGTCACCCGGGGAATTTTTAGTTGCCCTTCGCCTTCTCCCAGCAGTACCGCCGCAGCCCCGGTTACCGTCCACTGGGCAGTAGGAGTTTTTTGCACTCCCTGCTCGGTAGGATTTCGGTACTGCCGCTCAGAGGTAGCATAATGGCTCGAAACCCCAACTAAAACCTTTTGGGCAAAACCACCGGCAATTAACATCGACCCTAAAGCCAAACTTTCATAAAAAGTGGCGCAGGCATTGTATAAACCAAAAAACGGCAGTGAAAGCGTTTTAGCTACAAAATTAGCAGAAATAACTTGATTTAATAAATCTCCTGCTAAAAAAAAGTCTACTTCCTCTTTGGTAACATTAGCTTTTTGCAGCGCAAGTTCACAAGCTTCCAAAAGCATTTTTTGTTCGGCTTTTTCCCAGGTATCTTCATAATAATAAAGATTGTTTATTACTTTATCAAAATAAGAAGCAAGGGGCCCCTCCCCCTCTTTAGGACCGGCTATGGTAGCATAACTTAAAACCACCGGCGGTTTATTAAAATCCCGAGTTTGCCTCATAACCTACCTATCCCCCTAAGTAAAATTGCCACCAGTACTGAGCTTATAATGCCATAAATGATTACCGGGCCAGCTACGGTAAAAACTTTTGCCCCGACGCCTAAAACAAGCCCTTCCTGCTTATGTTCTAAGGCCGGTGAGACCATGGAATTAGCAAAACCGGTGATGGGTACGATGAGTCCTGCTCCAAAAATTCGCACCAGGTCATCATAAATTCCCACCCCAGTTAAAAGAGCCGAGATAAAAATAAAGGTTATGCTCACATAGGTATAACTATCTTTTTCCGAAATACCCTGGTTTACCAGAAGCTGAAATAATATTTCCCCTAACAGGCAAATAAAGCCGCCCATCACAAAAGCAAGAAAACTGTTTTTTAGAGCCGGCGGTTTAGGTTTAATTTTTTCGATAGTTTTTTGGTACTCATTTTTATCAATAGCCATCATTATCACCTCAAAATATAATTTTCCCTTAAAAACAAAAAAATAACGGAGGAAAATTCCTCCGCTACCGTTATTCAATATAAGCTACTTTGACATTGGCTTTATATTCTACTACCCTTCCGCCTTCAACGTTAGCAGTAAAGTTTAAAATTTCCACCCCCGTTACCGTACCTAAAGACCGGGTTGCTTCATTTACTGCCGTTTGCACTGCATCTCTCCAACCCGCTTGGGATTCACCCACTAATTCGGCTACTTTAACATGCATAGCTAATTCCTCCTTTCATTTATTAAAATGAACTGCAAAACGACTTCTTATTAAGGTAATTTTTATTTTATTTGTTAAAATTTGTATTTTGCTGACATAAATTTAACTCTCGTTTAGGTACTGCTTTAATTTTAGGAGGGCTTGACGTTCAAGCCGTGAAACCTGTACCTGGGAAATACCGAGAGTTTTAGCAATTTCCATCTGGGTTTTGTCTTTAAAAAAACGGTTAATTAAGATATACCGTTCGCGCGGTTCTAACTTGTTTAACACTTCTTTTATCGAAAGATTCTCCAATAAACTTTGTTCCTCATCAACAGTTCTTTTGATTTGATCTAACAAATAAATAGGATCACCATCATCCTGGTGAACGGTTTCAAAAAGAGAAGCAAGATTTTGCCCGGCTTCTAAAGCTTCGATTATTGCTTCGCGCGGATAATTTAAAGCTTCTTCTAACTCCGAAATAGTAGGTTCCCGGCCTAATTTTACCATCAAAGCTTCCTTTTCTTTAAGGATTTTGACTCCCAGCTCTTTAGTGGAGCGGCTAACCCGGATCGGCTGGTCATCTCTTAAAAAACGGCGGATTTCTCCCACAATCATCGGTACCGCATAAGTGGAAAACTTAACATTCTGACTTAAATCAAATTTATCGATGGCTTTAATAAGACCAATTGTCCCAATTTGAAATAAATCCTCAACCTCGTAGCCACGATTTAAAAAGCGTTCCACCACTTTAAAAACTAGTTTTAAATTACAATTAATTAGCTTTTCCCGGGAGGTGATATCCCCCTCTTGCGCTTTTTTAATAAGTTCTTTTATTTCCTGGTCACTTAATCTTGGGAAGCGGGGTAAATTCATCGAGGAAAAACGAAAATTCAAACGGTATTTTCTTTTAAAATGCGCTTAAATAATATTACTTTTGTACCCCGCTCCCCAGGGATAATCTCAACTCGATCCATAAGACTCTGCATAAAGATAAATCCTAATCCCGGATGTTCATCTTCCGGATCTAAAACTAATTTCTTGCGAATTTTTTCCCGTTCAATCCCTTTGCCATAATCAATTACCTCAATAAATAAACCTTCATCGGTAAAATAACCATTAATTTTTATCTCGCCGGGATTATTGCCGTAGCCATGCACAATACTGTTGGTTACCGCTTCAGAAACTGCTACTTT
>Ga0334722_10005783_pt1 | contig 12387 bp, 10 predicted proteins | sample C3_bottom_MG_FD_207210 | JGI IMG/M metagenome (GOLD analysis project Ga0334722, IMG submission 207210) | Sediment microbial communities from Yellowstone Lake, YNP, Wyoming, USA - C3_bottom | ecosystem: Environmental > Aquatic > Freshwater > Lake > Sediment | place: USA: Wyoming | collected...
TTGTAGCATTGAAAAAGGAGAAAATAATGGCCAAAATCCTGATTGCCGACGATAGCCTGGCGGAACTTCAGATCTTTCAGGCAGCACTGCAGACGACAGGCCACACCATTGTGACCGTTATGGATGGTGAGGCTGCCGAGGCGAAAGTGAAGTCGGAGAAAATAGACCTCATCATTCTGGATGTCGTCATGCCTAAAAAAAATGGTTTCCAGGTGTGCCGGGATATCAAGAGCAACGACCAGTACAAGAACATCCCGGTCATCATGGTAACCTCCAAGGACCAGGAAAGCGACAAATTCTGGGGGATGAAGCAGGGCGCAGATGAATACTTGATCAAGCCGTTCAAGCCGGAAGACTTGCTGAAGGCCGTTAAGAAGTACATCTAACCCTGGAGGGAGGCCGTTTGGCCGACATCAGTGATGTAGCCGAGAACGCAAACGAGGTCATGCCCGGCGAAGTGATACGGGTGTGCCTCTTCCGTATCGGCGAGGATTCCTATGCCATACCGGTCGACCTGTTGACGGAAATCATCACCCCACAGAAGCTGTTCCCGGTCCCGACCACACCGCAGCACGTCCTCGGGATTATCAACCTGCGAGGCAACATCGTTCCGATTGTTGATATCCGCCCGGTGCTTTCCCTGCCACGACAGTCTGAACCAGGCCAGATCGCAATTTTAAAGCACGGATCGATCACGCTGGGCATCGTTGTTGACGACGTCTCCGAAGTGGTCGCTGTGCCGGAAAGCAGTCTCATGGCGATCCCGGCTGAGAATGCCCTGCAGTCATCCGGCAAGAATCGGAGCCGCTTTGCCCTGGCCCTGATCCCGCGGGAGCACAGCGTAGCGGCGCTGCTGAACGTTGAAAAGATAATCGACGAGATCAAATTGTCGTGATCGAATTTTTGTTCGCCGAGTCTTCCTGCGGCAGGATCGCCGCTACATGCGTGAAATATCCACACGTAAGGAGCAAACCATGAAACTCAAGAATCCCCTCAGACGCATAAGCATCCAGACCAAGATTGTGCTCATGATCCTGGGCATGTCCGCCGCTTTCGGCACCGGCATACTTTTCTTCATTTATGCCCAGATCCAGACAACCATCAAGGATGAGGCGATCAATAAGACGCTCATTCTGGCCGACGGTCTGAGTGTGAAGGCTGCTGAGCCTGTGCAGGTCGAAGACCTCAATGCGCTGCAGTTCATTCAAGGTGAAGCGATCAGTCAGCCGGACGTGGCCTATTGCTTTATCCGTGACGGCAGGGGGCGGGTGCTCTCGTCCTCCTTCGAAGGGAATGTGATCCCGGCTGAGCTGCAGAGCATTAATATGCTGAAGGCAGGCGCGCCCTTCGGGACGCAGGCTGCAACGGTGTCCATGAGGGACCGCGTTATCGAGATCATCGACATCGCATCTCCCATCGCGAACGGCACGCTCGGCACGGTGCATGTCGGCCTGAACATGACGCTGATCAAACTGAACATCAGAAAACTGCTTCAGGGGATCATGGTCGCGGGTTTCGTCGCCCTCGCCATACTTTCGATGGTCACCCTGTTCATCACCTACCGGATCATCCGCCCGGTGAAGGACCTGATGATCGTTGCCGAGGCCCTTGGCCGCGGCGATCTGACGCGCAAGGCAAATGTGAGAACGGGCGACGAGCTCGGGCAGTTGGGTGATACGCTGAACCAGACCATCGACCGCCTGCAGGGTCTGATCCAGACCGAGTCCGACCGGGACAAGATGCAGCACCAGGTCATGGACCTGCTTTCGGTCGTGAGCTCCGCCGCCGAAGGCGACCTGACGGTGAAGGCCGAAGTGACCGCCGACGCCCTGGGTTCCGTGGCTGACGCATTCAACCTCATGATCACCGGTCTTATGTCACTTGTTACCCAGGCGCACAATGTGGCCCTCGAGATCCAGCGCTCCACGACCGACATTCTCCATTCTTCCGACCGGATGAAGCAGGGCGCCGTGCAGCAGACCAATCAGATCAAGAGCGCATCGGACGCGGTGAACACCATGTCCAACACCACCCAGCGCATGGCCAAGAACGCCGATGCCGCCACCCAGACGTCGCTCAAGGCCACGCAGGCAGCCGTCAAAGGCGGTGCGTCGGTGGCGGAGACCATCAAGGGTATGCAGCGCATTCGGGCTGCCGTGCAGACCACCGGAAAAAAGATCAAGGGCCTCGGTGAGCGTTCGCTCGAGATCGGCGCCATTATCGAAGTGATCAACGAGATCGCGACCCAGACGAACCTGTTGGCATTGAACGCCGCCATCGAAGCCGCGCGGGCCGGCGAGCAGGGCAGGGGCTTCGCGGTCGTTGCCGACGAAGTGCGGAAACTGGCAGAGCGCGCCGCCCGTGCGACGAAGGACATCACCGGCCTGATCAAGGGCATTCAGGTGGAAACGAGCGAAGCCGTGACGGTTATGGAAGAAGGAACGCGCGAGGTGGAGGAAGGAACCAAGCTTGCCGACCAGGCAGGCGCCGCACTCCGCGAGATCGAGCAGATCGTTAAGCAAACCGCCATGCTTATGACGGACATCACCAAGGCGGCCGACGACCAGGTGGAGGTCACGGCCCAGGTGGTGCATTCCATGGATACCATATCCAAGCTGACCCAGGAAACCACCCATGGTGTGCAGGATACCGTGTCGACCATCGGCAAGCTGGCCGACCTCTCGACCCGGCTGACCAGCGCAATCGGCCGGTTCAAACTGGGCAAGGAGTATCAGCTTCCGGCGACCGCAAAAGAGTATCAGCCTCCGGTGACCGAAAAAGAGTATCAGTCTCCGGTGACCGAATCGGAGCTCCCCGCGCTCGAGGGTTTCCCGGCGATCACGACGGATATCACGACGAGCGACGAAGAGATCAAGCTCGGATTTATTGAGTAGAGACCTATGGCCGCGCCCTTTGACAAATCCGGGATCATAGAATTCTTCCTGATAGAGGCCGGGGAACACATCCAGAACCTCAATAAGGGACTGTTGTCCCTTGAGAAGGACCCGAAGAACAGCGGCATGATCGACGAGCTCTTCCGGGCCGCGCACACGCTCAAGGGGTCGGCCGCCATGATGGGCTTCCAGGGGATCAGTGATGTGGCGCATAAGGCCGAGGATATGCTTGGCCAGTTCCGCGCCGGATCAGCTCCGATCCGGAAGGATACGCTTAATTTCCTCTTCGACAGCGTCGACGCCATAAACATTCTGGTCGATGGTGTGTCGTCAAACAAACCTGAAGATCCCCTCCTGGTTGAAAGCATCTCGCAGTCATACAAGGACGTTGCTGACAATCTGCATAAAGCCGCACCCGCGCAGAAGGACGGGCCAGCCGAGGCGAAGGGAAAAGGCGCCTTCCCGGCTGCCCGTGCCGCCGTGCCTTCTCCCCAGAAGCATAGGGACGAGCTCGACGAAGCCTGGGAAAAGAGCTTTGCTTCATCGCCTCTTGGCGGCAAAACTGCAGCTCCCTCACCAACTGCAAAAACAGCTTCTTCGGCTCCACCAAAGAAGAAAAAAGACGATATTGACGAAGCCTGGGAGCGGACCTTTGATATCGGGATCAGTGCGCCGAAGCAGCGTTCGGACACTGCCTCTGCCGAGGCTGCCGCCGAGGCGGCATCGCTCAGAGATGAGCTCGAAGCGGCCAAAAAAGAGGGGGCCCCGGAACGGCGCGGCATCGGCCGGCGGTCCGTGGACGCGATCGACGTCGAGAAGCAGTTTATTCGCGTTAACATCGAGCGGCTCGATAACCTCATGAACCTGGTGGGCGAGATGATCGTCAACCGCAACCGGCTTGCACGGCAGGTGGATTTCATCAAGTCGCTTCGAGAGGAGCTTGAGTTCAGCCAGGGGCGGCTGCTCCATGAGATCAAGAAGTTTGAGGAGAAGTACGAGTACACAATGAACGTTGAGACGCCGGTTCCGCAACAGGCCGCGGTCGAGCAGCACCAGGATTTTTTTGAGCTCGAGTTCGATCGGTATGACGACTTCAACCTGCTGTCACGAAAGTTGACGGAGATCACGAACGACACGAACGAGATCATGCTGGAGCTTGCCGGATTCTTCGATTCCTTCGAGATCGACACGGCGCGGATCTCGACGATCACGACCAACCTGCAGGACGAGATCACCATGGCCCGCATGGTAGAGATGGACAAGCTCTACCAGATGTTCCAGCGGCCTGTCCGCGACCTTGCGCAGGCCGAGAACAAAAAAGTGAACATGGTGGTGAAGGGCGGAGAAACGAAGATCGACAAGACGATCTTCGAGATCATCTCGGACCCGCTCATGCATATGATCCGGAACTCCATTTCCCACGGTATTGAGACCGTCGACCTGCGTGAAAAGGCTGGCAAGGATCCGGTCGGCTTGATCCTCCTGAACGCCCGGCACGAAGGCAACAACATCGTGATCGAGATAGAGGACGACGGCCGGGGCATGGATCTGGTCGTGCTCCGGAAGGCAGCGGTGGACAAAGGCTTCATGTCGGTTGCCGAAGTGAAGGCGTTGTCCGACACCGAGGTCCTGAATCTTATCTTCCGCCCAGGGTTCTCGACGACGGAAACCGTGGGCAAGATCTCCGGACGGGGCGTGGGCATGGACGTGGTATCGACGCATCTGGCCAAGATCAACGGACGGATCGAGATCAAGACCGAAAAGGGCGTGGGCACCAAGTTTGTGATCAGGCTGCCGCTCACGCTTGCCATTGCGCAGGCCCTGATCATCAAGTTCAAGGACCAGGAGCTTGCCATTCCGATGACCCTGGTGGAAGAGACCACCCGGTTCTCGGAGAAAGATATTCAGCGTGCGGCAGGAGAAGAGATGGTGAACCTGCGCGGCACGCTGGTGCGGCTCCACAAGCTGAATGAGGTGCTCGGCGTCGGCAAGTTCCCGAAAAAAGAGGAGACCTACCGGCATCCCACGCTGATCCTCGGCATGGCTGAAAAGCGACTGGCTCTGATGGTGGAAGATATCACCGGCCGCGAAGAGATCGTGGTGAAGTCCCTGGGTGATTACCTCAAAAGCGTCAGGCTGTTCTCCGGAGCGACCATTTCCGGAGAAGGCAATGTGCGCCTGATCATCAATGTCGCCACGCTTTTTGGAGACGAGGCTGCGGTCACGATGACGGCCAGCATCGTAGCGGCCAAAGAGGCCGCTCCGGAGCTCTCCAAGCGGAAACCGCGCATCCTGGTCGTCGACGATTCCATCAGTATCCGGAAATACGTGCAGCGGTTCCTGGACCGCGTGGGGTATGAGGTCGAAGTGGCGCCCGACGGCATGGAGGCGCTCAATATCATGGGCACGTCAAAGTTTGACGCGGTCATTTCCGATCTTGAAATGCCGGTGATGCACGGCTACGATCTCATGGCCGAGATGAAGAAAAACCCGGCGCTCATGAACATTCCGGTGGTTGTGCTGACGTCGCGTGCGGGAGACAAGCACCGGCAGAAGGCGATCGAGATGGGCGCCCAGGACTACCTGGTAAAACCATTTGAGGAGCAGGAGATGCTCGGGGTGCTCAAGAAAGTGTTGAGCGGCGCCGTTCATGCCGGCCGCGGCTGATCTCCATGAGAGTGTATGGCTGAAGGAACACGGTATCTTATACTCTCGCTGCAAGGAGAGGGCTACGCCATTCCCATCTCCCGCCTGCTGGAGATTGCGGCGCCGCGCGATATCCAGAAGGATAAAAGCCTGTCCGAGGTGTTCGAGGGGAAATGCGAATTCCGCGGCAGGTATGTCCCGGTGCTCAACCTGAAAAAGATCTTAAACCTTCCGGGAAACAAAGGTACGGCACTGCTCATGGTGCAGAGTGCCAAGGGTACGATGGGTCTCCTCGTTGATGAGGTTACGGAGATTCTTGACACGGCGCAGAAACCTGCTCCCGTGCCTGCCGGTATCCTGAACCCCAGCTTGCGGTATTACAGCGGGATACTCAGGCACCGCGACAACCTGGTGCTGCTTCTGAACGAGGACGGCCTGCTGCCATGACAACCAACTATTTGCTGTTTTTGCTGTCAGGACGGCTTTTCGGTGTTAAGCTCGACGGCGCCATTGAGATCCTGCCCTGGCGTCCGTCCCGACGCGTGCCGCTGGCCTACTCTTATGTAGAAGGGCTGATCGATTACCGGGGCGTTGTGTATCCCGTCTTCAATATTGCTCAGCAGCTTGGCATAGCCAAGCCGGGGCCGATCGGTTTTACCGCTGCCGAGCCTGTCGGCAACAGGGGCGGACAGAGCATTATTCTGCTCGAGGTGAACAAGAATCCCTTCGGCATTGTTGTCGATTCTATCGTGAAAATGACCCCGCTGGCACCCCCGACAACAGGCCTGGCCAAGCCGCAGGGTGTGAACCCGAATTTCGTTCAGGGGCTTGCGTATGAGGACGATCGCGAAGTCATGATACTCGATGGTGAAAGGTTGCTACATGCCGGTTAAAATTCTCTTAGCAGACAAGAGCATCACCATTCAGAAGGTTGTGGAAATGCTGTTCTCGGGCAGGGAGTACGAGGTCAGCTGCGCCAGTGACGGTGAAGCGGCGCTCAATGAGGCCGGGAGAACGCAGCCCGATGTCGTCCTGGCCGATGTTGATTTGCCGCGGATCGACGGATACAGCTTTTCTGCGCGGTTGAAACAGCTTCCCGCGTTTGCTCAGACACCGGTAATCCTCATGCTGAGCCGCGACGATGTGTTCGACGAGACAAAGGCACGGCAGGCCGGCATCGTGGATAATATCGCCAAACCCTTCGAGTCGCAGGAGCTGATCGGCAAGGTTAGAAAGGCGATCTCGGCGGCGCCGCAGCGGGCAGCCGAGCCTGCAGCGGCGGCACTCAGGCCGGCAGCTGCGGCCAGGCCGGTCCCTGCAGCCGCGCCCCCGCGGGCGTCCCCGGTCCAGAAGCCGAAACAGGCGACCCCGACAGATATCTTCGATATCATCGAGGAAGCGCCGAGTTCCTTTGATCTCAAACCGGGAGCATCGGCTCCGGCTGCAGAAGAAGAGGCGGTTTTCGAGGTCGAGTTCGAGGCTGAAGATCATCAGGCCATTGACGCGGAAGAGGCGCTGCCGGTCGGAAAGAAGGCTGTCGAGGAGATGCGGGCAGGGCTCGGTCTGTCTGGCGCCGCAGAACAGGCGAAGGTGGAGGCTGGTGGTGTCGAGTCGCTCGGTCTGGCTGCCGTTGCCGCCCTCGATACCTTTGAAAAACCGGCGCCACGCAGCCCGGAAACGCCCAAGCCCCAGTTGCCGGAGGCGCGTGAATATGTTCCCCCGGCCCGCTCCGAGCCTGCCACTGAGGCTCCGTCCGTTGCCGTGTCGGAAGACAGGCTTCGCAGCATCACCCAGGAGACGGTCACCAGAATGGCCAAAGAGTTCTTTGCGAAGCAGCCGCCTGTCCAGCCTCCGGCCATATCCGAGGAGATGCTCAAGAAGGTCCTCGATGAGAGCTATGCAAAGGTTCTACGGGAAACGGCGCGCCAGGTGATCGAGAAAGTTGCGTGGGAAGTTATTCCGGACCTGGCTGAGATGCTTATCAAAGCTGAGATCGAGCGGATGAAAGCGAAGCCGTAGCAGTTCGGAGTTTGGAGTTCGCCCGCCCCGGTTCCGATAGAAATTAGGACGCGGGCCGGGGGAGTTTGGAGTATCGTATAACGACGAGGGGACTTGCTCCCCTCTTTTATTTTGTTAGCGAAGTGATCGCTCAAGGAGATCGTTTTCATGTCAACGAAAGAATTGCCCAAGGCATATGAACCGAAATCGGTGGAAGAGCGGTGGTATGCCTTCTGGCTGGAAAAGCGTTATTTTCATGCTGACGAGAACGCCAACAAAGCTCACTTCTCGATCGTGATACCCCCGCCGAACGTGACCGGCTCGCTTCATATCGGCCACGCACTGAACTCGACGCTCCAGGACATCCTGGTGCGCTGGATGCGGATGTCCGGCAGGAACACACTGTGGGTGCCGGGCACGGACCATGCGGGCATCGCGACCCAGAATGTGGTCGAACGCCACCTCGCCAAAGAGCATGTGGACCGCCACGCCCTGGGCAGGGAAGGGTTCGTAGAAAAGGTTTGGGAATGGAAAAAGGAATACGGCAACAGGATCATTAACCAGCTCAAGCGGATGGGCGCGTCCTGCGACTGGGAGCGCGAGCGCTTCACCATGGACGAGGGGCTGTCGCGCGCCGTGCGCGAAGTTTTCGTGACGCTCTACGAAGAGGGGCTCATCTACCGCGGCGAGCGGCTGATTAACTGGTGCCCGCGCTGCCACACGGCGCTCTCCGACATCGAAGTGGAGCATGAGGACGAGAAGGGCAAGTTGTACCATCTTGCCTATCCCCTGAGCCACGACCACAATATCCGCCTCACGGTCGCAACCACGCGTCCGGAGACCATGCTGGGTGATACCGCTGTTGCGGTACACCCGCTCGATCCCCGGTATAAGGACCTCATCGGTAAGACCGTCGATCTTCCGCTCACGAACCGGAAGATCCCGATCATCGGGGATTCGATCCTGGTGGATCTGGAATTCGGCACCGGTGCGGTCAAGGTGACGCCCGCTCACGATTTCAACGACTACGAGGCCGGCCAGCGGCAGAAGCCGGAGCTTGCGCGCATCAAGATGCTTGATGACAAGGCCCATATCCTTCCCGATATCCCTGACGTGCTGCCCGAGGTTCAGAAGCTGGTCAGCGGGAAGCCGGCAAAGAAGGCGCGCGGCATCGTGGTCGAATTGCTGAGCGAACAGGGCAAGCTCGTAAAGACCGACGACCACGCGCATTCCATCGGCAAATGCTACCGGTGCAGGACCGTGGTGGAGCCCTATCTCTCGCCCCAGTGGTTCGTCAGGACCGGCCCGCTTGCCGAGCCGGCGATCAAGGTCGTCGAGGACGGCCGCGTCCAGTTCTATCCCAAGGGGTGGGAGAACACCTACTTCGAATGGATGCGCAACATCAAGGACTGGTGCATCTCGCGCCAGATCTGGTGGGGCCATCGCATCCCTGCGTGGTTCTGCGACGACTGCGGCCATATTTCGGTCAGCCGCACTGATGTGGCCTCCTGCGGGAAATGCAAGAGCACGAACATCCGGCAGGAAACGGATGTGCTCGACACCTGGTTCTCATCAGCCCTCTGGCCCTTCTCAACGCTCGGCTGGCCGGACCAGACCAAAGAACTGTCCGCCTACTATCCCACCTCGGTGCTGATCACGAGCTTTGACATCATCTTTTTCTGGGTGGCCCGGATGATCATGATGGGACTCCACTTTAAGCGCGAGGTGCCGTTCCGTCACGTGTACATCCACGCGCTGGTGCGTGATGCTGAAGGCCAGAAGATGAGCAAGTCCAAGGGCAATGTCATCGACCCGCTCGTGATGATCGAGCAGTACGGAACCGATGCGTTCCGGTTCACGCTCACGGCGTTTGCGGCCCAGGGCAGGGACATCAAGCTCGCGCCGGAGCGGATCGAAGGCTACCGGAACTTCGCGAACAAGATCTGGAACGCCAGCCGGTTCGTCATGATGAACATGGAAGAGGGTTTTACCCCGAACCCCGAACTCCTCACGCCGAACTCATCCCTCGCAGACCGCTGGATCCTCTCCCGCCTGAACTCGGTGGTCAAAGACGTTGAATCCGCACTTGCTGAGTACCGGTTCAATGATGTAGCCTCGGCACTCTACCATTTCACCTGGCATGAGTACTGCGACTGGTACCTGGAGCTTTCCAAGCCGGCATTGATGGGTGATCTCGGTGCCGCCCAGCGCAGGGCGACCCAGACGGTGCTGGCTCATGTGCTCGAAACCGCGCTCAGACTGCTGCATCCGATCATGCCGTTCATCACGGAAGAGATCTGGCAGAATTTGCCGGAGGCGGTCAGGGTTCAGGGTCCAGGGTTCGGGATCCAGAAGGGCAAGAGTATTGTCGAGTCAATTATGGTGGCGCCCTTCCCCGTTGCGGATGATGCGCTGATGAACGCCGGGATCGAACAGGACATGCAGATGGTGATGGACCTGATCCTGGCGATCAGGAACATCCGCGGCGAGATGAACATTGCGCCGTCCATGCAGATCACGGTGATCGTCAAGGTGGAGAACAAAGAACTCGGCGAGCATCTCGAAAAAAGCGCAGGGTATGCGAAGACCCTGGCGCGGATCAAAGAGCTCCGCATCGGCGTTGCCGAGGACAAACCGAAGAATGTTGCCACGGCGGTGATCAAAGGAGCAGAGGTCTATGTGCCGCTCGAAGGCATTCTCGACCTGACGCAGGAGCGCGACCGGCTCCAGAAAGAGATCGCAAAGCTATCCAAGGACATCGAAGTATTTTCTAAGAAGCTTTCGAACAATAATTTCGTGGACAAGGCTCCCAAGGACGTTGTGGAAAAGGATACGGCAAAGCTCGAGGAGTTTAAAGTTAAACGGGAGAAACTCGAAGAAAGCCTGAGGATGCTGGGGTAGGGACATGCTTACGAACAGGGCAATCACGAATCTGATCAGCAGCGCACTCGCAGAAGACCGCGGAAATGGCGACATTACTTCCGAGGCCACGATCACAGCCGAATCCACGTCCGAAGCCGTGATCCTGGCCAAGCAGCATCTCGTGCTTGCCGGGATCGATGTGGCACGAGAGGTGTTTCGCTATCTCGATCCGGGCATTCAGTTCTCTTCGTTCGCAAAGGATGGCGAGGTCATTCACGCGGGAACCGAAGTGGCCCGCTTGTTCGGGAACACGCGGGCACTGCTTGCCGGCGAGCGTGTGGCGTTGAACCTGCTGCAGCATCTGTCGGGGATCGCCACACTGACGGCGGCGTATGTGGAAAAGGTCAAAGGTCTGCAGGCCGAAGTGCTGGATACGCGGAAGACCCTGCCAGGCCTGCGGCTGCTCGAAAAATACGCCGTGCGCATGGGCGGCGGAAAAAACCACCGCTTTGGCTTGTATGACGGAGTGCTGATCAAGGACAATCACATCAAAGCAGTGGGCAGCATCACGCTTGCAGTCGAGCTTGCAAGAAAGAAAGCTCACCACCTCCTCAAGATCGAGGTCGAGACCAAAAATCTCGATGAAGTGCGGGAAGCGCTGACGGCGAAGGCGGACATCATCATGCTCGACAACATGCCGATCGATCTCATGCGCGAAGCGGTAAAGATGGTCAAGGGGCAGGCGCTGGTCGAGGCGTCGGGCAATGTAACGCTTGAGACCGTGCGGCACATAGCGGAGACCGGGGTCAATCTCATATCATCGGGAAGCCTCACGCATTCTGCGCCTGCTGCGGATATCAGCATGAAGATCAAGTGACGGGGTCCTGGGTCCAGTAGTCGGGTGCCAGGGAAAACAGTGCGTGTCGCGTTTATCCGGACCCCGGACCCTGACCACTGGACCCCGGTGTATTATGTCCAAAGATAAAATCCTTCAGCTCCTGCGGTCTTCCAAAACCGGCTTCCTCTCCGGCGCGGACCTGGCCTCACGACTCGGTATCTCCCGCACCATGGTGTGGAAGCATATCAAGGCGCTTGAGCACGAAGGGTTCGGGATCGAGGCGGTGCCGTCTCAGGGGTACCGGATCACGCTGTCGCCCGATACGCTTCGGCAGAACGAGCTGGGGCAGGGGCTTAAGACAAGGATCATCGGCAAGGATATTCGTCTGTTCCCCGAGGTTGTTTCCACGAACACGCTGGCTATGGAGGCGGCGTCGCAGGGCGCGCCCGAGGGTACGGTCATCATTGCCGAGACGCAGACAGGCGGCAAGGGCCGGCTCGGCAGGACCTGGATATCACCCAAAGGGAACCTCTATTTCAGCGTCATCCTGCGGCCGCAGATCCCTACGCACAAGGCGCCGCTCATCACACTGGTAGGCGCTGTGGCCGTGGCTTCGGCGATCAGGAAGCACTGTTCCGTCCAGACAACGATCAAGTGGCCCAACGATATCTTTATTTCAGGAAAGAAGGCGGCCGGCCTGCTTACGGAGATGAGCGCCGAGCCTGACCGGATACGGCACATTGCCCTGGGCATCGGGGTTGATGTGAATATGGACCTACAGGAACTGCCCCCGGATGTCAGGATGAACACAACGACCCTGGCCGTTGAAGCGGGCGCGAAGATAGACCGCAAACTGCTTCTGCAGCAGATCCTTCGCGACCTTGAACACTGGTACCGAATTTTCCTGGCGAATGAAGCTGACGTGCTTAAGGAATGGGAATTCCTGAACATGACCATCGGCTGCCGCGTAACAGTAAGCGGCATGGGCGAGGTCTTCGAAGGCCTGGCGCAGGGGATAGACCCTGAAGGCAGGCTCATGGTCGCGCTCGATGATAATACGATACGGATCGTTGCGGCAGGGGATGTGACGATAATAAAAGGATCCAGGGTCCAGTAGCCAGGATCCAGAAAGACAGGGTACAGGGTTCA
>Ga0334722_10005784_pt1 | contig 12386 bp, 14 predicted proteins | sample C3_bottom_MG_FD_207210 | JGI IMG/M metagenome (GOLD analysis project Ga0334722, IMG submission 207210) | Sediment microbial communities from Yellowstone Lake, YNP, Wyoming, USA - C3_bottom | ecosystem: Environmental > Aquatic > Freshwater > Lake > Sediment | place: USA: Wyoming | collected...
CTCTTAATCATTAGGTTCAGGGTTCAAGTCCCTGGCGGCTCACTGGATTACCGAAAGCCTAACCGCCGTGTTGGCAGTCGAGGTGGCGACGTGAATGTTCCTGCATTCGCGTCGTCTTTTTTTGCGCGGCTTTGAAAAAATGGCTGGCGATATTCATTCGCGTTGACACAAAACAAGTCGATTGAAAAAAGAACCGTGCGGTCAATGAAGACCGCACGGTTCTTTTTTTATTTCTACAACGATGAGCCCACAACGGAAGACCGCCAACGTTGATTACTTGTTCACGGTGCGAATGAACGCAATCACGTCCTGCAAATCCTTCTCCGTCAAGGCGGGATTACCGCCCTTGGGTGGCATGTCTACTTTGGTTGTGTTGGCTGGATCGTTGGCAGGTCGCCCCACCTTCAAGAAAGCGAGCAGTTGATCGTCGGTCTGTCCTTTGACAAAAGTGCTACCGGTCAAATCTTTACCGAGACCTGGCAAGCCCTTGGCATCGGGACCGTGACACGCCGAACAAGTCCCTACGAACGTGGTCTTGCCTTTGGCCGCATCACCTTTGGCAGACGCTGGCGCTGGCGCCGCTCCGCCGCCGCACGCGACCAACGCAAGCGCAACCATCACCAGCAACGAAAGTAAAACGAACAATCGAATCTTCATCCTTTTTTCTCCTTTGGAATTTTGATGATGTCTATCATAACATGTTTGCGATTAGATACAAAATCTACATCGATGGTTTCATCATTCGCACCTCTTCAAAACTCATCACCCTGGTGTTAAATTTTGCGGCAAACGTTTCTGCCGCGCTCTTGTCCGCAAACGCGACGACCCCTGTGCCCATCGGCGATTTGATGTCTTTGGCGATAACGTAGAACGCCGTCGACCCAGGAATCCATTGTTGCGAATTGTAATCGTGCGCAAACCACGCGCGGACTTGGAGTTCGGGATGCTTGGCGTGATACGAAAACATTTCGCCCGCATCATCGAATTTGAAGGTCTTGCCATCGGTCGTCACCGTGGCGGCGGCAAATTTTGCATCGCTGATGATCATCCCGCACGCATCGCACACATCGCGCCCGTAAGCGATGGCGGGTGGCTGGGGTTCGCTCGGCGGTTGCGCGCAAGCCGCAAGTAAAAAGCTAAAAGCTAAAAGTGTAAAAACCACTTTTGCCTTTTTACTTTCAACTTTTAACTTGATCATTGGTCTGCTCTCCGATTGAAAATTGCAAACGCAATGCCGAATCCGACGATTGCCCACGCGACAAGCAATCCTGTGAGCAGAAGTGGTAAGGCATTGCCAAATTCGTAAAATGCATATTGACCCACCGCGCCCAAAGTGTCAAGTGTCGCGCGCAATGAATAGATCGATGCCAGTTTGAAAATCTGAAGCGGATTGGCAACCAACATGGCAAAGAGCGTGCCAGGTGTCGGACGAAAGGACAAGGTCGCGCCAACCAGTCCCAGGTCGCCGAAGAAGACGAGCACGAGCCAGGCGATGAGCGCCGCGCCTGCCGCCGTTGCGCCTTTGCGCGTGAGCGCGCTGATGATGAATCCGATTCCTAGGGAGGCAAGCGCAAGCAAGAGTGTATATCCTGCGAGCGACAAGTATGCCATCGCGTTGCCATCGCCCGCCGATGCGAGTCCCAGCCCCGCAAGTCCAAATCCCAGCGCCAGCGCGGCGACGAGCGCGAGTCCCGCGCCCAAGACTTTGCCGAAAAATATTTCGGCGCGATTGACCGGTTGCGCGAGCAAATACAGCAACGTACCGCGTTCGCGATCACCCGCGAGCGCGCCCGCGCCGACGCTCAAGCCCATCAACGGCACAAACAACAATAACGCGTTGACCAAACTTGCCGCCGTGCGTCCAAATCCGCCCAGCCCAGCATACCCCGCCGATGCGAGTCCTGCTTGCGAAAGAGCGAGCGCGAGTCCTGCGAATGCAATCGCGTAAAACCACAGCCATTTATTTTTCAACGCCTCGCGCAATTCGCGCTGGGCGATAGTCCAAAGGAGAGTGAGTTCCATTGCCCTGTCCTGGTTGTCATTGCGAGGAGCGTTGTTTGCGACGAAGCAATCTCTCAAATCGCAAAGTGGGAGATTGCTTCGTCGCACCCGCTTCGCGCTCCTCGCAATGACAGATTCGAATATTATGCCGCCACGCTTTCAATCTCGAAATTCTGCACCGTCACGCCGCACTCGTTCAACAGATTGAGCGCGCGCATTTTTTGCTCCGAACGAATCCGCACGATGACGGTGCCGCGCCCATTCAAATGCGAGTCGAGTCCCTTGTCCGATAAGCACGCTTGCGCGAAAGCGCGTTGCGCTTCATTGACCCATAGCACCATTTCGATATTCGACGCCAGGCGCGCGCGCAATTCTTCGGGACTGATCGTTTCGCTCAGTTTGCCGTGATCCAACATCAACACGTGGTCGGCGAGCGTTTCCACCTCTTCAATACGATGCGACGCAAAAATGATCGTCTTGCCTTCGTGGTGCAATGCGGCGAGCAAACTCAAATAATCCGAGCGCGCTTTAGCGTCGAGATTTGCGGTTGGTTCGTCGAGCAACAACACGGGCGGATCGGCGAGGAGCGCGACGGCAAGCGCGAGGCGTTGTTTGAGTCCGCCCGAAAGCGCAGGCACGGGTTTGTTCGCGTGATCGGTGAGATCAACGCGATTAATGAGCGACGCGACGCGCGCGCGTTCGACTTTTTTCAAGCGCGCATAAAATTCCATCGTCGCTTGCACGGACAAGTCGTAAAAGAGGGCTTCTTGCGGCACGTAACCGATTTGTCGTCGCGCGGACTTGCCTGCGCGCGCCACATCGTACCCTTCGATTTCGATCTTGCCTTTGAAATCGACGAGACCCAGCATCGCTTTGAGCAAGGTTGTTTTGCCCGCGCCGTTCGGACCCCAGAGCGCAATCGCTTGACCTGGGTGCGCGTTAAACGAAACGCCTTCCAGCGCAATGACCTTGCCGTATCGCTTGATGAAATTATCTACGCGCACAGAAATTTTATCGGTTGACATTTGATGTATCCGTGGTAGAGACGTTCCGTCGGAACGTCTCTACGATTTTTTCATTCCCATCGCGCCGACACACACGCCGACCAACAAAATCGCCATCGACACGACGAACATTCCGCCTGCGCCATCGCGCGATGGCATTGCAAACGAGGGAATCGCCATCGGTTCGATGCGCGGGGCGTCATCGACGAACTTGGGGACGGGGCGCACTAGCGGAAACGCATTCGACGCAAACTCGATGGCTTGGGCGGTTGGACTGTAGAGCAACATTTGCAACAACGGCTCGCGATCGATCATGCCTTCAAAATATCGTTCAGCTTGATACGGCACGTTGCCTATGCCATTACCATTCGCATCAAACCCGTTATAGTCGCTCCAAAAATTTCCGCGCCAAATGCTCTTGCCCAACGTGCCGCCGCCCGCAATCGAAACTTGTTCAACATTTTCCCAGAACGAATTATTTTCAATCGTCGCGCCGCGCACCGCAGGCATCATAATGATCGCGACATCGTTGAACGCGATAATGTTGTCGTGAAAATGCACAAACCCTTCGGGGCTGAACGGCGCGCCATCCATAAACACGCCGCCGCGATTATCGATCAGCGTGTTGTTCGTCACTTCGATGTTGTCGGCGTCTTTGAAGCCGAGCGCATAGCCGCTGGGTCCGCGCTGACCGCGAATATAATTGCCGCGAATAAGCGTGTCGTTCGAATACATCGTGTAGATGCCGACGGAATTATCGATCAAGCGATTGCCTTCAATCGTCATATTGTCGCAGTACATCATGTGCGCGCCATAACGTCCGCGTTCGACCAGGTTGTTGCGAACGATGACACCGCTTGAATACCAAATGACAATGTCGCGCGCGTCGTGAACGTGATTGCCTTCGATGGTCGCGTTCGGCGAATACCACAAACGAATCGCGTCGCCTTTGAGACTGATTTCCAAATTGTCTTTGCTGGTAATGTCGTTGTTGCGAACGATGACATCGCTCGCTTTGGCGACGAAAATTCCAAACAGCACTTGGCGCAGTCGATTGTTTTCGACGACGACGCGCGGCGCGGTGATGGTGATGCCCGAATGGTCGTGGTCGTACTCGGTGCCACTGCCGCGCAGCTCAAAGCCGCGCAGAACGCTATCGGGCGCGGTCAACGTGACGACCGTGCCGTCGCCGCCGTTGTCGATGATCGGATAATCGATGCCGTTCAGCGTTACCGATTTGTTGACGACGAGCGGACCTTGATACGTCCCACTACGGACCTCGATGCTGTCGCCATCCAGCGCAATGTCGAGCGCGGCTTGAATCGTCGTGTACGGTCCCTGGGGCGAAACGACGAGGCGATTGTGCGATTCGGCGAAGGCAGGGGAAGCCAGGGAAATAAAGGAAATAAGGGAAATAATGGAACTGATCTTTTTCACGCTTTGCTTTCCCGCACTCGTTTGCGCGCATCGGCGAGGGGTTTGTATGCGGCGCGATGAAACCACAAGCCGATCAAAACAATTCCAATCGAAGCCAGCACAAAATAAAATCCAATTTCAAAATTGGCAATCGTGCCAAACTGTCCGACTTTGCCAACGCCGAGGATCGGGGGCGTGAATGGGCGAATCGCGCCGCCGAGCGCCGACTTGGGGTCGATACTGTGTCCGTACTGATAGAGGATATAAAATAAATCCGCGATAAAAACAATCGGGTAGCCGATTACCGGCAAGGCGATAATTGCCGCCCATTGGTTGTGCACGAACACGCCCGCGATCAGCAACAATCCAAAGACGCCAATCGCCACAAACGAAATCGAACGCTCGAGTTGCCCGCCGTTGTCGAGCGGCGGCATCCCCAGGTAGTGATTGAGTTCGTCGATCTCGCGCATATCGCCGTCGAGATGATTGACGTAGACATTCACCACTAGACCTTTGGGATACTGTGGCGCGGTCATCTTCATACTCCAGTACGGCAGAAACATCGAAATCAAAAGGATAAGCGCGGCGAGCATCAGAAACGCGCTGGGCAAAAGATAATCCGCGAGGTTATGCGTACTGCCATCGGGCAGGAGTACTTTGACGTCGGGATCGAGATTTAGAAAACGATTCATTATCACTCCGAAAGAGAAGGCAGTAGGCAGAAGGCAGTAAGCAAATTCTGCATCCTGCCTTCTGCAATCTGCTTACTGAACTACGGTTGTACCAAGAAATATCCCAGCATTTCCAAATGCAGGGCGGAACAGAATTCGGTGCAATAGTACGTGAACGTGCCAGGGAGTGTTGCATCGAATTCAATCGTCTCGGTCTTGCCAGGTTCGAGCGAGAGGTTGATGTTGTATCCCGATAGACCAAACCCGTGGGTTGCATCCGGCGTGCGTTCCAGCGAGGTCAAATGCCATACGACGTGATCGCCCTTCTTCACCTCAACGCGCTCTGGCGTATAGTGCGAGCGAATGACCGTCATAAACACTTCGACCTTGTTACCGGTACGCACAACCTTGGCATCGGCTTCTTTCAGCGTCGCGTTCGGATCAACCGACATCGTTTCCGCATTCCAACCCACTTGCGGATAGACCTGGAATGGTTTCAAGCGTTCGGCTTTGATGATCTGCGCGTAATGCGGTTCCGCCATGCCGATGGGCATATCGTACAAAACTTTCATCTGATCGCCCGTCTTGGAAATATCGACGAGTTGGAAATTCTGCGGCATCAACGGACCGATGTTCGCAAAGCGGTCGATGCTCCACTTGTTCAGCGCGACGACGAATTGTCCGCCCGGTTCGGCGGTATCGCCTTCGACGGCGGTGATGTGACCGATGTTGTACTGCACGGGCAATTTCTGGACGAGCTTCCACCCAGGTTCGGGATGCTTGCTGGCATACGGACCGCCCAGCGTCCAACGCGCGACGGCGGAATCGAGGAAGAGCGACGTGTACGCATAACCCTTGTCGTCGAACACGGTATGCAAGGGACCCAGACCTAGTTCGACTTGAGCTTCCATCGCTTTGTCGAGCGGAATCACTGGAACGCCGTAATCGTCGGTCTTGAGTCCGCCCGCTTTGATCGCGTCCTGAATTTTTTGGAACGAATAAATCGTAACGTGCGGATCGAGCTTGCCGCCGACGACGATGTACTCGCCGCCGGGCGTAACATCGGAACCGTGCGGACTCTTGGGTTCGGGCGAGAAGAAGAGAATGCCTTCCGCCGCCGCCGTTTTCAAATCGATCAACGTGATGCCGTTGACCTGTTTGGCTTTGCCCGCCTTGATCACCTCTTCGGCTTTTTTCCAATTGAGGATGTGCAAATAGTCGGTGTCGTTCTTGGTCGTCCCCGCTTCAAATGACGGATTGTTGCCGCCTGTCGCGAGTTCGGTGTTGAACGAGTTGCAGAACGCCCAACCGTAACTGGGCCCCTTGCCCGCATCGCACAAGTCTTGCCAGTACGGCGGCAATTCGATCTGGAACGATTTCGATTGATCGAAGCGACCTTTGACGCGGTCGAATGACCAGAACGTGATCAAGCCGCGATACTGTTCTTTGTACTGATCGAGCGGCGCGTAGACGTCGCCGATGGGCGCGGCGTACTGCGGACCTTCGATCACGTACTCGGTGTTAGGCGTGACAAACGCGCCGCCGTGATCGTTGATCGCATTCGGATTTTTCAAAATTTGTTTCGTGGAAAAATCGCGCAGATCGATAACGGCGACGCGCGCATTCGCCTTGTCGTTGATGAACGCAAACTGTCCGTCATAGACGCCGTTCGTTTCTGACAAGCCAGGATGATGCGTGTCGCCCCAAAGCACATCCTTGCCCGCCACTTTTCCACCTGCCAGAATGTCGTTGCCCGAACCGCCAAAGCCATAGCCCTGCCAGGGTTCGGGCGTGAACACGGCGATCTCTTTCAAAATTCGCATTGATGGCACACCGATCACCAGCACTTGACCGGACTGACCGCCCGACGCAATCATAATGTACGGATCGGTCTTGCCGGATGGCGTGTACGTTTTGAGCGCGGCGTAAATATCGTCCGATGTGAGACCGCGTGCTTGCGCCACCGCCGCCGCATCCGAGGTCAACCCCGTGGGCGCAGGCGTGTTGCCGCCCGCGCTCGGCGCGCCGCCGCCACAGGCGCCAAGTCCGACTGCGCTCAGCGTTAGTAATACCGCAAAAATAAACAACCGCTTCATTGAAGGAACCTCCTCTAGGTTTCAGTTTTTTCGTTTGCCGCAATTTTTGAAAGCAGGTTAGATTTGAAAATCGGGTTCTCGGGACACCTCGTGCTCGGACGTTAATGGCTCAGGCGAAGACGGTTTATTTTCGTTCGTGGATTCTTCAGGATGTTCGGCAAAAATAACCTGGAGAGGTTCATCGAGCTCGTCATCGTCTGGTACACGTTTAGGCGGACTGCGTGATTCAGAATTTGATCTGCTTTCGGAAGCGGCTAGTTCTTCCATAGCACGATTATCCTTTGAAACGCGCGAAAGCGATATGACTAAAGTCACATACCACAGCGGCGAATCCGCAAGTGCGCGATGGGGAGCGTGGTCGATACATATTTAAGAGCGCCTAACAAAATGAAGCGGCGACGGCTCCCACGCCGTCGATTGGCTGGGCATGGGAGCCCAGCCCGCTATTTTGTTAGTGCCTCTAAGGCAAGCGCACGCCGACAAACGCAAGGCGTGTCTCTGCCTCGATGCCGCGCTTGGCTCCATCCGGCACGACGACAATCGATCCGGCTTGGACGCGCACGCGTTGCTCATCGACGATCATCCAGCCATTGCCTTCCAAGAATTGATAGATGCCATCCGGGGCAGGATGCGGCGGCAGTTTTTGCCCCGGCTCGAGTCCGACCAAAACCGATTTGATTTTTTCGTTCTCGACCAAAACAAAGGGCTGGGGACCATTGGGAGAGAACGTAATTTTTTCGCGCCAGTTTGAAACGATCGTGGGAGTCATAACATTCATCCTTTCGATGATTTATTTTTTCTTGGACGTTGCAGAGCGGAGTACGCGCGCCGTGTTGAACATGAATGTGAGGATGGCGATCACGTTGAACATTCCGCCCCATTGTCGCAATTCTATTGTCGCCGTGAGATCGCCGACGATGCGCAGGGCGAGCGAGAGTTGTAATAGAACCAGGTGAATATAGAACGCGGATTGATATTTGACCGGCACTTGCAAGACCGATGGCAGGATGATCGGCGCGTGCCCAAAGATCATTGCAAAAACGAAACCGAGAAAAAGCGAGTGCAACACGGCATCGTACTGAAATCCTCCCGTGACTTGCCCGAACGCCATCGAGAGAATTCCACTGACGCCAAGCCAGACATAGCCCGACAACATGCACAGCGCAATAAAACGGGTCAAGCCAGTTTGTCGAACCGTTCGCCGCGCGATGTCGAATCGCGATAGCCACACCGCGAGCGCGAACATTCCCGCGCCGAACAATCGATTGCCGATGTCGCCGATGACGAAAGGGAGAACGAGTCCCGCGAGTAAAACGATGACTGCGCCAACAAACAGCCATCGGACTTTGACATCAAGTTGGAGCAAGCGTCCCAGTTCCAATCGCTCGCCGACAATCGTCAACACGAGAAACGCGCCCCACCAAAACACGACGCGATAAACCGGTTCGCCACTCAACCAAAGGACATTGCCGATCAACCACGCGAGCGTTCCAATCAGCATCGTGACCGTGAACAGCGCCGTGTGTCGGCGGACGATGACGATGTAGATGGCGACGAGTCCGACACTGCCCAGCAGCATCAGCACTTGTCCGATCGGAGCGGGCACGCCAAACACCAACGCGAGGACACCCAGCGCGCTGAATAAAGGCGCGGCGTACGTCCAGCGTCGTCCAATCGCAACCGCGCGTTCGATGCTGATGAGAATGCCGAGAAAGCCAGAGACCATCAGCGGTCCGTGATTTGCCATGAGCGTTGGCGAGAGTGGCGGAAATTGCCAACCGATGCGAACAAGCCCCGCCCACATCGCGGCGAGCGACGCAAAGATGGCGGCGGCGACGAGTGGAAATCGAATGCGTTCAAAGAGTGGCATAGTCGTCCATAAAAAATCTGGGTCTATATGCAATACCTTCGCCAAAATTTCTTCTCCCCACAGACGGAAGAAAACACGGAAAACAAATTAAAATCTCCGTGTTTTTTTCTTTCTGTGGGGTAATAATTCGGCAGTGTCCTCAAACGTCAAATTGGCGAAGGTATTGATATGATTTCAGTATAATCGATTGGCGCATCGTTGTCTGTGACTTTAGTCCAAATGAAAACCGCCGAGGTGAGTCGGCAGTTTTGCTATGTTCGTTCAAAATGCCAAGTTTGCCCACTGGCTTCGGTGAATTGGACGATGAGGTCTTGAATCGGCAAGGGATGACCCAATTGGGAGAGGATGATCGATAGCTCGCCGCGATGTCTCGCCGAGTGCATGAACGTGTGCAAGAGCATCTGCCATAGCGGAAAATGCAGCGATTGATCTCCGAAAGGTGCTTGCACCTCACGCGCCAAGTCGTCTTCGGTCAGCGCGGCGACCAGGCGTTTCAAGTCATTCGCTGTTTGCATTCCGAATCGCTGTATCTCGGCAAAGGTCTCGTGCGAAGCTGAATCAAAACTGAATGGGTCGCCCCGACAGCGCGCTGTATAAGCCGCTTCGACGACGAGCAAATGGCGCAACAGAATCTTGATCGATTCGCGGCTGGGGCTGGGCGTATTTGAAAACTCGGCTTCGCTCAATTGTGCGGCGACATTTAGCACAACCCCGTTGCAGTAATTGTTATAGTCCGCGAGCGCGGTTATGGCATTGGCGTTCATCATTCGCTTCAGGCGTGATTAAAAAGCCGCCAGCGCGTCTTGACGATTTTTGTAAATGTCCAAAAACGCGTCTGTGCCTGCCATCTTCAACACTTGGAGCACGTGGGGAGAAACGCTTGCCAGTTTGAGGTGCGGCGATTTGTAATTGTCGCTTAAAACTGTTTTCTCCGCCGTCTGTATTTCTTTGCTATTGTGCAGTTGGCTGAAGAGCGAAGTGAGCGCGCGAATTCCTGCACTGCTGATGTAGGGCGTTTCGGTCAAATCGATCAACAGGTCTTGCGCGCCAGATTGGATGGCTTGTTTTGCGCTCTGTTCGAATTGTTCGTACGTGGATGAATCGATATTTCCCTTGACGAGAAGTACGGCGACCGGCACGCGCGCTTGCTCTTGCAAAATGGTAACTTGCATAACATCCTCCAAGATGATCGAACGGATTGGGTTACTGGGGCGGATTCTAAAGCGAATCAGAGTTAGTGTCAATAGCCCCGCGACTTGCGTTTACGCGCTTCGATACAACTTGGTCAGCACAAACTCATTGTGCCGCAACACCTCGGCGGACGTGAGGCGACCGTTGATCGTGCGTTCCAACATTTGCAGCGCGGCGTCTGCCGCTTGATCGAGATTCATTTCGATGCGCAACATCGCGGTCAGATCGACATCGATGTGTTCCGACATTGTCGCAACGGTGAGCGGGTTCGCGGACAATTTGATGACGGGAATCACGGGATTGCCGATGACGTTGCCTTGTCCCGTCGTAAAGTAATGCACGACCGAGCCCGCGGCGGCGCACAGCGTCACCATTTCCGCGGCGGCGGACGACGAGTCCATAAACGACAACCCAGGTTTGCGCGGCTCTTCGGCGGGCTTGAGGAAATCGATAATCTGACAGCGTCCCGCTTTTTGAATGTTGCCCAATGCTTTTTCTTCGATGGTCGTCAAGCCGCCGCGAATGTTGCCCTCGGTCGGCTGCGAACCCAGGAGAGAAACACCCTGGGATTCGATTAGATGCTGATAATCGTCGAACGCGGCTTTGAATTGGTCGGCGATTTGTTTGGTCGCGCAAAGTTGCATAATCAAATCTTCGCCGCCCGTCACTTCGGTCGTCTCACCGAAGATGAGCGTTGCGCCCGCATCGGCGAGTCGTTCGAACGTGCGACCCACCGTCGGATTCGATGCAAGCCCCGACGTAGTGTCCGATTCGCCGCACTTACAACTCATCGTCAATTGCTTGACGGTGAAGGGTTCGCGCGCAAGATCGGTCGCGTAATGCACAAACTCCTTTGCCTTGCGCGATGCGGCTTCAATCGTTTTGTGATCGCCATTGCGCTCAATTGCAAAACCCGCGACAGGTTTCCCAGTTCTCGCTATTTCTTTGACGATGCGATCCGTCCAATTCGGTTCGATGCCGATGACGATGGCGGCGGCGCAGTTGGGATTGCGACCCTGACCTGCGAGCGTGCGAAACGTCAAGTCCAAATCTTCGCCGAATTGCAAACGACCGTACGGATGCGGCAATGCCATCGTCCCGCGAATATTGTGCGCGACGCCTTCGGCTGCGGCGTTCGACAAATCGTCGACGGGAATGATGAGCACATAGTTGCGCGCGCCGAAGCGTCCGTCGGGTCGGCGATAGCCCGTGAGTTTTAGGTCTTGTGGCTTGTACATCATTTCCACCTTTTCGTTTTGAGATTGTGCGTGTGCACGTGCGCGCCGCGCATTGCGGCTTGGAACGCCACTCCGATCACGCGCCCGTACTCGACCACATCTTTCGCTTGCGCGAGGTCTTTCATTGCGACCTTGTGACCGAGCGGCACGTCGTCGGTAAGTTTTACATCGGCAACGAATTTGCCTTCGAGCGTGACCGCGCCGACCGATTCGCCTTTCCTCAAATCCCGAACGGCAACGCCAACGTCGTCGTCGGGTTCGTGCAGTAGAATTGCGTGAGCCATTATTCCTCCTTTGGGAATTTCAGATTTTAGAGTGCCGATTGCGAGGAGCGCTGTTTGCAACGAAATGATTCGTGACGATGATCGAATAGTACAGATGAAAACCATTCTCGTCAAGCAAGTATCGAAAATGTGGACTAGTATAATTTGAATTGGTTTGGAAGAGATCATAAAACCAAAGTAACAAAAAAGCCCCTGCAATGCAAGGGCTTGTTCGGTGTGCCGACGAACAGAGTCGGACTGTTGACCAAGGGCTTATGAGTCCCCTGCTCTACCACTGAGCTACGTCGGCAGATTGCCGGTAGGGGCGAAGCATTATTCGATGTTTCGCGAAACGTCGAATAATGCTTCGCCCTTACCAACGGCTGGCATATTATATTTCAAAGGCAGATGATGTCAAATTGATTTTAATTACGCCGCACCATGAACGATTGCCATAATGCCATCTGCCATACGCGATATGCTATTAGCCATGCGCTATCGAAATTTCACGTCAGCAGGGAGTCCCGCTTTCAGTTCGTCATTCGGATTCGGAACAGTGACGCGGACGGCGAACACCATCTCCGAGCGTTCCTTGCTGTTGTAAATGTTCGCGGGCTTGAACTCGGCATCGGCGGC
>Ga0334722_10005785_pt1 | contig 12384 bp, 7 predicted proteins | sample C3_bottom_MG_FD_207210 | JGI IMG/M metagenome (GOLD analysis project Ga0334722, IMG submission 207210) | Sediment microbial communities from Yellowstone Lake, YNP, Wyoming, USA - C3_bottom | ecosystem: Environmental > Aquatic > Freshwater > Lake > Sediment | place: USA: Wyoming | collected...
GCCCTGGTGGTGGCCTACGAACCGGTTTGGGCGATCGGGTCCGGCACCCCTGCGACGCCGCAAGATGCCCAGGAAGTGGCCGCCTTTATCCGCGGGGTTCTGTCCGGGCGTTTCGGCACCGGGGCGGACGGTACCATCCGTATCCTTTACGGCGGCAGCGTGAAACCCACCAACATGGGCGGGTTTGCTGCCATGCCAGACATCGACGGGGCCCTGGTGGGCGGGGCGAGCCTGGTGGCGCCGGATTTCCTGGGTATCGTAGCCGCCACGGCGGCGGAGGCGGTCCGATGAGGCCGCGTCCTCTGGCTCTGATCGTACTCGACGGCTGGGGCCTGGCCCCGCCCGGACCAGGCAACGCGATTGCCCTGGCCGACACGCCGAACATGGACGGTTGGTGGCGGGACATGCCTCACGTCCCGCTCGCCGCGAGCGGGGAAGCCGTGGGGCTCACCCCCGGTCAGATGGGAAACTCGAACGTGGGACATCTGAACCTCGGGGCTGGCCGCATTGTTTACCAGGATCTCATGCGCATCACCAAGGCCATCCAGGTGGGCGAATTTTTCCGCAATCCCGCCCTGGTAGACGCCATTACGCACGTGCGCGAGTCCGGCGGCAACCTGCATCTGATGGGACTTTGCTCCGACGGCGGCGTCCACAGCCACATCGAACATCTCTACGCCCTCGTGCGGATGGCCCGCGACCTCGGTGTGACGCGTGTATACGTGCACTGCTTCACGGACGGCCGTGATGTTCCGCCCACAAGCGGCGCCGGCTTTGTCTCCGCCTGTGAGGCGCGCCTGCACGAGATCGGTACCGGGCGCATCGTGACGGTGATGGGGCGGTACTATGCCATGGACCGGGACAAGCGCTGGGACCGCACTGAAAAGGCTTGGCGGACGATCGTACGCGGTGAGGGCATTTCGGCACCCTCTGCCTTGGCGGCGGTGGAGCAGGCATACACGCGCGGTGAGACGGACGAGTTCATAATGCCGACGGTGGTGGGCGAGCCGGTGCCTTTGACACCGGCGGACAGCGTGGTCTTTTTCAATTTCCGGGCCGACCGTGCCCGTCAGATCAGCCACGCCATCGCGGACGCCCGGTTTACGCCGTTCGACCGCGGGGCAGGCTACGTGCCTCCTCATTTCACCGCCATGGCGGACTATGACGAAACCCTGGCCGTACCGGTGGCTTTCCCGCCACTTGAGATCCGTCACACCCTCGGCGAGGTATTGAGCGAGGCGGGCTTCAGACAGTTACGCATCGCGGAGACGGAGAAATATGCCCATGTGACCTTTTTCTTCAACGGTGGCCGTGAGGAGCCTTTCCCGGGCGAGGAGCGCCTCCTCATTCCTTCGCCGAAAGTGGCGACGTACGACTTGCAGCCCGAGATGTCGGCTCCCGCGGTCACGCGGACCCTTCTCCAGAAAATCGAGGAAGAAACCTACGACTTCATTTTGCTCAACTACGCCAACCCCGACATGGTGGGGCACACGGGCGTGCTGGCGGCGGCGATCCAGGCGGTTAGCACCGTGGACCGCCTGCTAGGCGAAGTGGTACGGGCGGTGGTGACCCGCGGCGGGGCGGCCCTCGTGGTGGCGGACCACGGGAACGCGGAGGAAATGATCGATCCGGACGGTGGTCCGCACACGGCCCACACGTCGAACCTGGTGCCGTGTGTGCTCCTGGGTGTGCCGGATGCCACCCTCGTACCCACCCAGCCGGATGGCAGTGCCCTCCTGGCTGATATCGCTCCCACGCTTGTTGAGCTGGCCGGGCTTTCGCAGCCGGAGGAGATGACGGGAAAAAGCCTTTTGCGCCGCCGGTAGCAAGGTCGCCGGGTGGCGGCGGTGCCACGACATTGCGGATATCGGGTATCACTGGAAGGGGGACGGTTCATGGCGCGCATCGAGGCAGTGCGGGGACGGGAGATCTTCGACTCGCGGGGCAACCCGACCGTGGAGGTGGACGTCCGTCTGGAAGATGGAAGTCTTGGCCGGGCAGCGGTACCGTCCGGTGCTTCGACCGGTACGCACGAGGCCCTGGAGCTCCGGGACGGCGATCCGGGGCGGCTGGGAGGCAAGGGGGTATTACAGGCCGTGGCCAATGTCAACGGCCCGCTGGCGGCCGCGGTGATCGGTCTTGACGCGGCCGACCAGGAAAGCGTCGACCAGCGCCTCGTCGACGTCGACGGCACGCCCAACAAGGAACGTTACGGGGCGAATGCCATCCTGGGAGTCTCGCTGGCAACCGCCCGGGCGGCGGCGGCGTCGGCCGGCCTGCCTCTTTACCGTTACCTCGCCCGCGGCCGGGACATGGCCCTCCCCGTGCCGCTTATGAACGTGCTCAACGGCGGCCGCCACGCGGCCAACAACCTTGATATGCAGGAATTCATGATCGTTCCCCTGGGTTTTGCCACCTTCCGGCAGGCCATGGTCGCGGCAGCCGAAGTGTACCAGACCCTGAAAGGCATCCTCACCAAGCGGGGCATGAGTACACTCCTCGGCGACGAGGGCGGATTCGGCCCGGATCTCGGCACGGAGGACGAAGCCCTGAACCTTTTGGTACAGGCGATCGAAAAGGCCGGCTACCGGCCGGGTGAACAGGTGGCCCTGGCCTTGGATCCGGCTGCCAGCGAATTTTACGACCGGAATCGCTACGTGCTCGGGGCCAAAAAAGGCGGCCAAGGCCGGTCACTGGGTGCCTCCGAGATGATCGCCCTGTACGACGAGTGGGCGCGGAAATACCCGCTCGTGTCGTTGGAGGACGGGCTGGCCGAGGACGACTGGGACGGCTGGGCGCTGCTGACGCAGGCTTTGGGCAACCGGCTCCAGCTGGTCGGGGATGACATCTTTGTCACCAACCCCGCGCGCCTGCAGCATGGCATCGAGGCCGGGGTGGCGAACGCCATCCTCATCAAAGTGAACCAGATCGGTACTTTGACCGAGACCATGCAGACGATCCATTTGGCACGGACGTACGGCTACAAGCCGGTGCTCTCCCACCGCTCGGGGGAGACGGAGGACACATTTATTGCCGACTTGGCGGTCGCAGCGGCCATCGGGCAGATCAAGACCGGGGCACCAGCCCGCACGGAACGGGTAGCCAAGTACAATCAGCTTTTGCGTATCGAAGAGGAATTGGGGGGCAGCGCCCGTTTTGCGGGTGCGGCAGCGTTCCGGCGGTAATGGTATGGCGTGGTGTAAGTTTTTTCTTTTCGGGGCTCGGCCGCGGTGTTACAATACCAGCGTGTCTTGCGGATCGATTTGTGACCGGGCGGCCAAAACCTCTATCGATTGAACTACGCAGGCCGGGGTGAATCCTTTTGAGCGTACTCAAGGCTATAGTGTTGACCATACACGTGTTACTATCGTTGGGCCTTGTCACCGTGGTGCTTCTGCAGTCCGGCTACAGTGCCGGGCTTTCGGGTGCGATCGCGGGCGGGGCACAGCAGATCTGGGGCAAAAAAAAGGGCATCGACGAGCTTCTTGGGCGGCTTTCCGCCTGGATGGCCGCTGGCTTCATGATTACCGCCCTGTTGCTGAGCATAGTGTTGTACTAGTTTTAGTCTGCTAGTCAATGCCGTGAGGCCGCCCCCGGCCCTGACCAGGCTTGCAATGCTTGTGGGATGCGGCCTTCCCGGGGGAGGAGACGCTTTTGCCAGCATCCATGTGGCTGTCAGCCTTGGCCGGTGTACTGGCGCTGGCCTTCGCCTATTACAACGCACGCCGTGTGAACGCCGAAAGTCCCGGTTCCGGCCGCATGGTAGAAATTGCCAAAGCAATCGAGGAAGGGGCCCAGGCGTTTTTGGGTCGTGAGTACCGCGTTTTGGCGGTGTTTGTCCTTGCCTTGGCGGCCTTCATCGTGGCAGCTGGCCTTGGCTTCCGCGGGGGCATGCATCCGGTCACGGCGATTCCGTTTGTGCTCGGGGCTACGTGTTCGGTGCTTTCCGGCTACATCGGCATGCGGGTGGCCACCCGCGCCAACGTACGAACCGCGAACGCGGCCCGCTCCGATGTAGGGCAGGCGCTCAGTGTGGCGTTTGCCAGCGGCTCGGTCATGGGCATGGCGGTGGTGGGTTTCGGGCTGGTGGGGCTTGCCTTGGTGTATGGGCTTTTCCGCGACCCAAGCATCATCAACGGGTTTGCCCTGGGAGCAAGTTCGGTGGCTCTTTTTGCCCGCGTGGGCGGTGGCATTTACACCAAGGCGGCCGACGTGGGGGCCGACCTCGTGGGCAAGGTGGAAGAAGGCATTCCAGAGGACGATCCCCGCAACCCGGCTGTGATCGCCGACAACGTGGGTGACAACGTGGGTGATGTGGCCGGCATGGGGGCGGACCTGTTCGAATCATATGTGGGCTCAATCGTGGCGGCGGTGATTATCGGCGCCGGGCAATACGGTCTCCAGGGGATTCTCTATCCGTTTCTGGTGGCGGCGGCCGGGGTGGTCGCCACGGTGCTCGCCGGGTTTTATGTGCATGCCAGTGCCCGCAATCCGGCCCGTGCCCTTCGTTCCGGCACCATCGTCAGTGCCCTGTTGGTGGTCCTGGCGAGCTTTGCCATCACCCGCTGGCTTTTTGGTAGCTACGGGCTTTTCTGGGCCACTGTGGCGGGATTGGTGGGCGGGGTGCTGATCGGGCTTGTCACCGAGTATTACACCTCTTCGTCCCAGAAACCGGTCCGCACCATTGCGGAGTCGTCCCAAACGGGTGCAGCCACGACGATCATCACCGGGCTGGCAGTGGGCATGCAGAGCACCGTGCTGCCCGTGCTGGTGATTGCGGCGGCGATCCTCGTTTCATACCACTTTGGCGGGCTTTTTGGCGTGGCCGCGGCCGCGGTCGGTATGCTTTCGACGGTGGGCATGACGGTGGCGGTGGACGCGTACGGGCCGGTGGCGGACAATGCTGGCGGCATTGCCGAGATGGCCGAGCTGCCGCCGGACGTGCGGCGGGTGACAGACGGGCTCGACGCCCTCGGCAACACCACCGCCGCGATCGGCAAAGGTTTTGCTATCGGCTCGGCCGCGCTGACGGCCCTGGCCTTGTTTTCGGCCTACGCCCAAAGCGTGGGGCTGCACCGGTTGGACCTTTTGGCCCCGCAGGTGGTGGCGGGGTTATTTATCGGCGGCATGTTGCCGTACTTTTTCAGCAGCATGACCATGCAGGCCGTGGGCCGGGCTGCCTTCCGCATGATCGGCGAGGTGCGCCGGCAGTTCCGCGAGATTCCAGGACTGATGGCAGGCCAGGCCCGTCCAGAATATGGCCGGTGTGTCGCCATCGCCACTGACGGAGCGATCCGGGAAATGATTGTGCCGGGGCTTCTGGCGGTGGTGATCCCGCTGGTAGTGGGTGTGTTGCTTGGCAAGGAGGCCTTGGGCGGGCTTTTGGCCGGTACCCTCGTGACCGGTTTTCTCATCGCCGTGCAGATGGCCAATTCCGGCGGGGCTTGGGACAACGCCAAGAAGTACATCGAGGCCGGCAACCTGGGCGGCAAGGGCACATCCACCCACCAGGCGGCCGTGGTGGGCGATACGGTGGGGGACCCCTTCAAAGATACTTCCGGCCCTTCCCTCAACATCCTCATCAAGCTCATGAGCGTGGTAGCACTCGTATTCGCACCCCTGTTCCGTTGAAACGGTTTGGGGCTGCGGACACGCCTGGCCACCGCACGGCAGGCAACTTTGCCAAGCCTGCCGAATCTGTCAGGCGGAGGTGGCCGGTATGCCAGTGCTTGCCGATGCGTGGCCGGAATACAAACCCGCCCTGGTGATCCGCGATCCCGTCCAAGGTGACATCGAACTTACCGCCATCGAAAAAGAGATTCTCGATACCCGCGAGATGCAGCGCCTCCGCGGCATCAAGCAGACCGGCACTGCCTATCTGGTCTTTCCAGGAGCTTTGCACACCCGTTTTGATCATTCGCTCGGAGTGCTCGCCACTGCCAGTGCGATCATGACGGCCTTGCACCGGAGCGGGGCCGCCATTTCTGCCGACGACTGGCAGCTTGTGCGTCTTGCGGCGCTGTTGCACGACGTGAGTCACCTGCCCTTTGGACACACTATCGAGGACGAACGGGCGATCTTCCCCCGGCACGACCGGCCGGCCCGGGTGGCCTACTTCCTGCAGAATGGTGGGATCGGAAAGGTTCTCGAACGGTCCGGTTGGTTGCAGGCGGTACTGCGGCTTCTGGCTGGCGGCAAAAGCCAGGAGGGCGAACAGGCAAGGGACTGGCGTCGTGATATCATTGCTGGTGCGGTGGACGCCGACCTTCTGGACTACCTTCGCCGGGACGCGTATTTCTGCGGCCTGCGGCACGATTATGACGACCGGGTATTGTCGTATTTCCGCCTGGCCACGGCGGACGGGCAACCAGGCTTGGAGCGACCGGTTTTGGCCCTTTCGCTCTCCCAGGGCGGCCTTTTGCGTCCGGACGCCCGTTCCGAAATCCTGCATCTATTGCGTCTCCGGTATTTCTTGAGTGAGCGGGTGTATTATCACCACACAAAAATCGCCGCCGGGGCCATGATCGCCCGGGCGGTGGAAATCGCCGTGGAAAACGGCACTCGAGAACAGGACCTATACGATCTTAACGACTACACGCTTTTCCGGTACCTGCGGCTTGGCACGCGGGCGGGCGAGGGAGACCCGCGGGTGGCGGAACTCATCCGGGCGGTGGAGGAGCGGCGGCTTTACAAGCGGGCGTACGTGGTGGACGCCGCCGAGGTCAGTCCGCCGCTACGCCGCCGCCTGAGTGCGGAGCTGTCTTGCCGCGCCGGCCGGCTGGCGGCGGAGAAGGCCGTGGCGGAGGCGGCCGGGGTGAAGCCGGAGCAGGTCATCATCTACTGCCCTGCCGCCAGTGCTTTTAAAGAGATCGACATGCCGGTTATCACCGCGGCGGGGCTGCGGATACTAAGCCAGACCGAGCCCAGGGACGGCCCCGGGGAAGTGGCCACGCTGGCTCGCCAGTACGAAGAGCTGTGGAGGTTATACGTCTTTACATGGCCGGAGAACATCCAGCCGGTACATGACGCGGCCGCAGAATATTTTGGTCTCCGGTCGACCTACCAGCCAAAAACAACGTGAATTGAAGGAGCAGCGAGAGTGAAACAAAACACGCAAACAGATTTACAGGAGAAAATACTTGGCTATCTCCGCGACCGGGCGCCGCACCCGATGACGGCAGAAGAGATCGCGGATGCGGTAGCCTTCGATGACCTGGCCGAGCTCCGGCGGGTGCTGGCCGGGCTCGAAACGGCCGGCCAGGTTGTTCGCACGCACCACAAGCGGTACGGCATTCCGGCCAGGCTGAACCTGGTAGTGGGAAGGCTCCATGTCCAGCCCCAGGGCAACGGGTTTGTGATCCCGGAGGTGCCAGGGAGCCAGGACGTGTTTATCCCGGCGGCGGGCATGGCGGGGGCCATGCACGAAGACCGTGTGGTGGCCCGGATCAACTCCCGGCCGCCAGGCCGCGCCCCGGAGGGGGAAATCATCCGTGTGCTCGCGCGGGCCAACCAGTTTGTCACCGGTACTTTGGAGGAGCACGACCATGTCGCGTATGTGGTGCCTGCCGACCGGCGGCTTCCGCACGATATCTTCGTGCTCCCCGCGGACCGCGGCGGTGCCGAGCCCGGTGATGTGGTGACTGTTGAAGTCACCCAGTGGCCGGATGCCCACCGGTCCCCGGCCGGACGGGTCGTGGAGGTCGTGGGGCGGCAGGGTGCACCTGGCGTGGACATCGAGATCATCGTGCGAAAGCACCGGCTGCCTGTGGCATTCCCGGCGGATGCGCTCGCCCAGGCGGAGGCGGTGCCGGCGGAGGTGCGGCCGGAGGATCTGGCCGATCGCGTCGACCTGCGTGAAAAGACGGTCATCACTATTGACGGGCCGGACGCCAAGGACCTGGACGACGCCGTATCGCTGGTGCGTACGGACGACGGCTACGAACTCGGCGTGCACATCGCCGACGTCGGGTATTATGTGCCGGAGGGCTCCCCGCTCGACCTGGAAGCCCGCCGCCGCGGCACAAGCGTATATTTGGTCGACCGCGTGATCCCCATGCTGCCGCCGCGGCTTTCGAACGGCATCTGTTCGCTCCATCCCGGCGTCGACCGCCTGACCATGAGCGTGTTCCTTGTCTTCGACTCCGCCGGGCGCCGAAAGTCGTACCGCATTGCACCGAGTGTGATTCGTTCCCGGGAGCGCATGACCTACGACGTGGTGGCGGCCATTTTGTCTGGGAGCGACCCTGCCCTGGCCGAAAGGTACGAGGACATTTTGCCTATGCTCCACGACATGCGCGCGCTGGCCCTGGTCCTCAAGGCCAGGCGGCAGCGCCGGGGCAGTGTGGACTTCGATTTCCCGGAGCCGAAGGTGACACTCGACCGGCTTGGCCGTCCGACCGACGTGTACCCGTACCCCCGGAACATCGCGGACGAGATCATCGAGGAGTTTATGCTGGCCGCCAACGAGGCGGTGGCCGAACATTACGCCCGCCGGCGTGTGCCGTTCCTGTACCGGGTCCACGAAGAGCCGGACGCCGGGCGCGTCGAAGAGGCCAACGAGTTTTTGGGTCGGTTTGGTCTGCACATCCGTGATCCCCGCCGTGCCGGGACGGGCCATATCGAGCCCAGGGCCTTCCAGGTGGTGCTGCGGCGGGTGGCCGGCAGGCCCGAGGAGAGCGTCGTCAACATGACGGTCCTGCGGACGATGAAACTTGCCCGCTACGCCGACCAGAACCTTGGTCACTTTGCCTTGGCCGCCCGCTACTATACGCATTTCACCTCGCCGATCCGGCGTTATCCGGACCTTTTTATCCACCGCATCATCCGCGAGACGCTGCAGCGGCCACGTATGACCAAGGCCAGGCGGGCGGCCCTGGAGGCCCTTTTGCCGGAGGTGGCGGCCAGCTCGTCCGACCGGGAGCGGGTGGCGGAAGAGGCGGAGCGCGACACTATCCGCCTCAAGCAGGCGGAATACATGAGCACGCGGATCGGCTGGCAGGCTGAAGGCGTGATCACGGGGGTAACCTCTTTCGGGTTTTTTGTGACGCTCCCGAACACCATCGAGGGTCTTGTGCGCGTGTCAAACCTCGCGGACGATTACTACCACCTGTCGGAGCAGGAACATGCTTTGGTGGGGGAAAGGACCGGCCGCGTGTTCCGGCTCGGCGATCTGGTCCAGGTGGAGGTAGCCAAGGTCGATGTACCGGCGGGGCAGGTCGAGTTCGTGCTGGCGGAGAGGCAGAGGATACCGCCCTCCAGAAATCGAAATAAGCGGCAAAGGCCAAGACAGCGCGGCCGCTAGTGTCCGGGCAGGCTTGCCCAGGACCGGTTGGCTTGGGGCTCGTTGGGAAGCTTTTAGGTGCGGGAGGGGATCCGGTCATGGCGGTGGCCTGGGAGCCGAGCGCCGAGTACTTGGAACGAAGCCTGTTGCGTAGTTTTCTTGTCCGGCATGGTCTCCATAGCTATGGCGAACTAGTCAGCCGGGCGGCCGAAGACATCGAGTGGTTCACCGAAAAAGCAGTGGAAGCCCTCGCGATCGAATGGCGCACTCCACCGGCCAGGGTCGTGGACCTGTCGCGGGGTCCGGCGTGGCCAGACTGGTTCCCAGGCGGAGTGATAAACCTTACGGAACAGGCCCTCGACCGCCATGTGCGTGACCACCCGGACCGGACTGCCCTTTTGTGGGAGGGCGAGGAGGGTGTCACCCGGGCGTTTTCCTACCGTGAGCTTCTGGCCGCGGTGAACCGGTGTGCGGCCGGTCTTCGGGCACTGGGGGTACAGCGCGGCGACCGGGTGGGGCTTTACCTGCCCATGATCCCGGAGGTTAGCATTGCCCTATTGGCCGTGGCACGCATCGGAGCCATTTACACGCCCATCTTTTCCGGTTTTGCCGCCCAGGCGGTCGCTTCCAGGCTGGAATCATGCCAGGCCAAGGTGCTTTTTACGGCCGACGGGTACTACCGGCGCGGGCGCCTCGTCAACATGAAGGAAACAGCGGACAAGGCGGCGGAGGCGGTACCGAGTGTGGAGCATGTGGTGGTGGTCCGCCGGACCGGCCAGCCGGTGCCGTGGCAGGCGGACCGGGACGTGTGGTGGCACGAGCTTGTGGGCGGGCAGCCCGATACCCTGCCGGCGGTGCCCATGGCGGCGTCCGATCCTTTCATGATCATCTACACCTCCGGTACCACCGGGCGCCCGAAAGGGGCGGTGCATTCGCACACCGGCTTCCCGCTCAAGGCCGCCATCGACATGTATTTCCTTTTCGATATCCATCCGGACGACGTGGTGACCTGGGTAACCGACATGGGCTGGATGATGGGCCCGTGGGTGGTGCTCGGCGGGCTGATCCGCGGCGCCACGGTGTTCATGTACGACGGTACCATCGACTATCCCGGCCCGGACCGGTTGTGGCAGCTCGTGGAACGCCACCGCATCAGCTCGCTTGGCATCTCGCCCACGGTGATCCGCAGCCTCATGCCCCATGGCCCGGAGCCTGCACGCCAGCACGACCTCAGCTCGCTGCGGACAATCGGCTCTACCGGCGAGCCGTGGAACCCGGAGGCGTGGTGGTGGACGTTTGAACATGTAGGGGGACGCCGCTGTCCTATCATCAACTACAGTGGCGGTACCGAGATCTCTGGCGGTATTCTGGGCTGCACGACGATCACACCTCAAAAACCGTGCTCTTTCAGCGGTCCCGCCCCGGGCATGGCTTGTGATGTCGTGGACGAAAACGGCCAGCCGGTCCGCGGACAGGTGGGCGAACTGGTCATCAGAAAGCCCTGGCTCGGCATGACCATGGGCTTTTGGCAGGATCCGAAGCGTTACGAGGACACCTACTGGTCCCGCTGGCCCGGGGTATGGGTACACGGCGACTGGGCCTTGATCGATGAGGATGGTTTTTGGTTCCTGGAGGGGCGCTCAGACGACACCATGAAGGTGGCCGGCAAACGCCTTGGTCCGGCAGAAGTGGAATCGGCGGCTGCCGCCCATCCGGACGTGGTAGAGGCCGCGGCCATCGGCGTGCCGGACCCGGTCAAAGGCGAGGAACCAGTCGTCTTTGTCGTGCTGCGGCCGGGTAGCCGGCGCGACGGTATCGAAGACGAGATTGCGGACGCGGTGGCGGCGGGTCTCGGGAAAGCCTTCCGCCCGGCGGCAGTGCATGTGGTGAGCCAGCTTGCGCACACCCGCAACGGCAAGATCCTGCGGCGTCTCATCCGGGCCGCCTATCTCGGGCAGGCCGGCGGGGACACCTCGTCGCTCGAGAACCCCCAGGCTTTGGACGAGGTGCGGGCACTGGGGGAGGTGCACCACCGCCCGCCGGTGTAAAGGCACCGGCCCGGCGGGCGGGCGATCAGTGGGCGGTCTCGTGCCTGGCGGCCGTACCCGGATTCTGCATGATTTCCCGGCCGAGGTGCATCAGGGCGGCGGGGCCCAGCACGGCGAGCAGGGCGAGGCCGCTGGCATGCAGGACCACGGCCACCGGCACAAGACTGCGTGTGCTGTAACCCATGAAAAGCCCGTATACGGCGCTGAAAATCAACTCGTAGGTGCCGAGGTTGCCGATCGTGAGCGGCATGCCCACGCCGATGGTCACAAGGGCAGTGGCGATGAGGAACGGTCCCGCCGGCACTGCCAACCCCGCTGCCCGGAAGAGGGCGATGGTGCTCGCCGGTCCGGCCAAGTTCGTGAGCGTGATGCCCGCCAAAAGTTCTGCCCGCGTATGCGGGTTTCGCAATGCGTCGCCCGGCACGGCCAAGGCCGCGAGTACTGCCTGTCCCTTGTGCTTCATGAGCCGGGCGAGGGGCCGCAAGAGCAATAGCACCGTCACGGCGGCCACGGTGCCGGCGGTAAAGATGAGCACAGTCCGGCGAGCCCAGGCCGGTGCGGCCCGTGTCAGGAACAGCCCGGCCAAGCCGTAGCCGGTGATGATGACAAGGTCGAAGGCGTGCTCCGAGGCGACGAGTGCTCCAGCCCGGAGCCAGCCGAGGTTGGCCTCCCGCGTCAGGTACACCACGCGCGCCGCGTCGCCGCCCCGGAAGGGCACGAGCATGTTGATGAAGCTCCCTGCCACATACAGATCGAAAGCCTCCCGGGCACTGAGCTGTGTCGGGGAATCATGGAGCAGGGCTTGCCAAACTGGCACCCGGGCGGCGTAGCCGGCCAGCTGGAAGACTACAGCCCAGAAAACCCACGACGCGTCCATCTGGCCCATGGCCTGTATGATCTCCTGGAAGGATACGGCCCGCAAGCCCAAGACCACGGCGGCGACCGTGGCCAGACCGAGGATAAGTTCCAGCACTGGCTGCGGAATGCCGCGGCGAGCGGCGGGCGGCGTCTGTGGCGCCGCGGCCGGCACGGTGCCCGCAGGCGCGGCGACCGCCG
>Ga0334722_10005786_pt1 | contig 12384 bp, 18 predicted proteins | sample C3_bottom_MG_FD_207210 | JGI IMG/M metagenome (GOLD analysis project Ga0334722, IMG submission 207210) | Sediment microbial communities from Yellowstone Lake, YNP, Wyoming, USA - C3_bottom | ecosystem: Environmental > Aquatic > Freshwater > Lake > Sediment | place: USA: Wyoming | collected...
ACCATTGTGCCTTTTGTCACCATTTCTCTAATAGATTTTGCAAGTGTCCCTGGCTCGACAGAATACACATCTTTGTGTGCTATAAGTTCTTTAACCGCTTTCAAAAACTCTTCGTGTGTAATGAATTTTGAGTTTAAATCGTTCTCAATCTTCTGTGCTGTTTTCTCAATTATTTCGTTCTTAATTTGTTCTACTTCGTTCATTGTTATCGCCCTCCTAAAGTGATTTTTTTAATTCATTTAATATGTCTAAAATTCTATCGGACTTTTGAGCAATCGCCTCTAATGAGGTGCTATTTTGCTCTACTTCCGACATGTCTAACAACTCTTTTAACGGGTCTTTCAAGTCTGAAAGTTCTTTTTGTAATTGAGTTATGCCATCAAGGACATTCTTAATCTTTTGCCTGTTTGCCTCGCTTAAGACTCTCCCGTATTTGACTTCAACATCTAAACCACAAGCCTTGTAAATCTCCTCGTCATCTTTATAGGACTTGTGAAACTCAGGAGGCTCTTTGTCAAAATCCTTGTAGTGTTTAGCAAGATGATTGTAAACACCTTCTTTATCTGAATCTGGAATGTCAACGCCACCTCTTGCCCCAAGAAGTGCTGCCATTGCTGCTGCAACACCTTTCCAAACTACGGCGTGCTGTCCGCTTGCGTGGTGGTGTGGTAATTTGTAACTTGACTTGACATCTGGATTTTGCTCATCATACCAAGCACACATAATTTTCAAGTCGTCTACCGTTGCATCTTTTACTTCTTTGCTAGCGTCCCAACTCTCATCTTCTGACGCCTTTGGTGTCTCCTTGTAAGGAATTACACCTTTTTGAATTTCGTTCATTTTACTCACCTCTTTTGTTTTAATTTCTTTAAAAGCCTTTATTAAAGGTTCATATACTAAATTGTCTTGCACTGCATATGGATTTGCAGGCACTAAAACTTGTGAAATTTCTAAAAGTTTTACTTTTGTGTAAATTCGTTTAACGTTATCACTCCCAGGGATACTCTCGACAGGAATAAAGCCTACACTATAACTTGCAAGCCCATTTTGTGCTAATACCCAAGCCCAGTCGGCTGTCTCGTTCCCCTGTCCGACAAAGTATTGAATTTTTACAAATAAACCCTTATCATCTGTCCGTGCCTCAATAACCTTCCCAAGTGCATTTTCAATCGTTTCATAATCATGAGAATTGATAACAACACCGTTATAGCCTTCCAAGTCCCAAGCGGTTGGGAGTATGATTTCGCCATCTCGGTCAACATCCTTTGTAGAAGCGTAAGCCTCTACGATGTGATTTTGAACATCAATTTGTTTTGCTACAAAACTTTTAATTATTTTATCCATTTTAATCCCTCCTAAATGCGACGGTGCATCTGCAGTTTATTGTGTTGCCTGGACTTCCTGCCTTGTCTCCTGGATACATCAATTCCTCTTTTTCTCCACCTGCTTCTATTGCAACGTTAAAAGGCTTGTCTATATCTCTTACTTGTGCGTTTGCTTCGGCATGTCCTGTGCGAGTTCTTTCGTCAATGGCAGTTATCCAGACTTTTTTTCTCATACCTGCCTGCGAACCTGCCTCAAGTTTTGCGTAATTCGTTGCACTTATTGTCTCAGTCCTTGCGATTGTTTGACTTCTATTCTTATAAGTTTCTTCAAAAAGCGTTTTCATTCTATTTGCTAAGTCTGGTATACCTTCGCCGTTCTGAATGCCCTCCAACAGTTGGTCATAAATGTCCTTTCTCGTAGTCTGTATAACTTCTGAAGCGGACTTCTCTAAAGACTTCATAAGATTTTCTTGTATCTTCGGCACTTGCAAATTAAAACTTGCTGAAAAACCAAGCGAACTTAAAACCTTATCGCCTGCTTGTTGCATAAACGAAAGAATAAACGGCTTGAGATGTTTAATGTAGTAATCCTTCCACTCATCAGGTAAAGTCAAGTCAACTATGTCTTCAAGTTTGATTTTCGTAATTATCCCGTTTTGAGATTTCTTTTTATTCAATTCATTTAAAATATATTTTTCTTGCTTAGAAAAAATATCCATAATCTCTTTCGCTAACCTTTTTTCCATCGGCTCGGTCATAGCAATATAGTCTTTTGAAATCAAATCAAAATCAAATTCCTTATTCTCTTTCACTTCAAGTCTCTGCTCTATTTTTTCTAACTTCTCAAGTATTTTAGCGGTTTCAGGATTAGGTTGTGGATTCGCTGTGCCTAATGGTGTCATGTTTAAATTTCCCCACCACTGATTGCCCCACGGCACAGGGTCAAGTCCGTCCTGTGTGCGTATCTCGTTTATGTATGTTGTGCCGTTTTTGATTTGTATATCACGTATTTGCTCTAAAATCTGTTTATCTTCAAGTGAAAGGTTTTCTGTAAACTTAAATCTAAATTCTGCTTTGTTGTCTAAAAGTTTTGTTGTAATTTGCTCTGCTAAATCGTTTGCTAAAGGTTTAGTCACATACTTCTCGAAAATATACTCTTGCGTTTGTGCTACTGCTTTATTCACGCCTTGCATATCATTAAAGAACACTGAAGGGATGCCGAATGCGATCATTATTCTCTGTTTAGTTAAGTCGTCAACTTCTTTCATACCGAATTGAAGCGGTGAGTTTCTAATGTCCACGACTTTCCAATCTGAACCGCTTAAAAGCATAACCTTGCCTGCGTTTGACGGGGCTGCGTATTTCTCTCGTATCTGCTCTTTAATCGTGTCAATCTGTTGAGGGGTAAGTTTGTCCTGCGTTGTAAAAATCATATTCAAAAATGCGCCGTTATTAAAAATATTCGATAAAACTTCCATCTGGCGATATTGAAGTTTTGAGTCTTCGAAAACCGTCGATAGCGGACTTACATCCTTTATAATTCTCACAAACGGCGACTGGCCTGTTATAAGTGCAACCTCTGAAATATCATAACTATCAGTCCAGAAAACTCTCATATACAAAACTTTTATTTCGCTTGGTGTTACTAAAAGCGTTATTCTGTCACCATCAAGAAGTTCAGGTTGTGGAAAGGATTTTCTAACAAACGCAATTCCTGTTATGTCCCTCCAATATTGTATCTTCTGAAGGAACTGTCTCGGTGTAAGATTTACAGGATTAGCAAACCAACTCATGAGTTTCTGATTAGGCTTGTCTCCGTTTACGATTTCCCATTCCAAGTCAGAAATCGCTTGTGCTCGTAAAGTCAAGGCTCTATTGACATACGGATTTTTTATAGCGGCGTCTTCAAGCGAACTTATATCTGAACTCACACCGCCAGTCAAAAGTCCCGTCCCGACATACGAAAAATTTTTCTTTTTAAAGAAATCAAAAAGTCCCATTAAAGTATCACCACCTCTGGTGTCCCCCGTTTTAAATGACTATATACTGCGTATCTCATAGCGTCCATAAGATGATCATTAAACTTCACTGGCTCTTCTAAAACATTGCCGTCTTTGTCTTTCCTGTATGAGTAGCCTTGAATTTCTTTTATGAAGTTTACACACTTTGGAGATATATGAATTTTAAAGTTCTTTACGAAATTGATACCTTGTATAACATCTTTATCAGTTTTGCCTACTGCGAACCCCGCCTCTTGAAGTTCTCTTATACGGTCAGGTTCTGCAAGGTCGGGATAGTAAACACTCGCCTGCGGCTTGTCTTTCAAAAGGTCAATGAGTTCGGAGTTCTTAAGGTGGCTCTGATAAATCTCGTCGAAAACATATAACTCGTTGTCTTTGATTCCAACATATGCTACAGCCGAAGGGTTATTAAATCCGAAATCCACGCCTGCAATTATCTCGTCAAAATTGAGTTCAAATTCCTTGACATCCCAATTGGTATAAATTAACTCCGACAGCGTTCCCCACTCACCTAATGCGTAAACTTTATATAAATTCTCGTTCTGAGTTTTTAAACCTTCCAGGACTTCAACATACGACGGGTCTATAAATTTGTTATCCTGGTAAGTTGTTTTGCGAATTTCTGCCCTCTCGTCTATCGTATCGAAGAACCTCTTTTTCAGCCAGTGTAAGGCACTCACGGGGTTGAATGTCAAAATCACCTGGTGATACTCGCTTGGGTCTCGAAGTCTCAAGTCAACTTGTGTAAAGTCGTCTTCCGAAAGTTCGGTTGCTTCCTCTATCCAAATTGAAGTTATGCCAGCGATTGACTTTAATTTCTCAACATCGTCTAAGCCTGCAAATAAAATTTGATTTCCATTTTGACACACGATTTTCATTTCAACATCATTGATTTTAAACAGACTTGTCAAGTTCCATTCCGAAATTAAATCTTTTAGTAAAAGGAAACTCGAATTTCGCAATGTCCTTGCAACCTTACGGACTACAAGAATACGGCTCTTTTTCTCTTGTAAAGTCCGAATAAGAATTTTCTGTGCTGCAAAATAAGACTTGCCAGCACCTGCACCGCCGTAGAGAATAAGATATCTCGACTTGTTTTCTAAGAGGTCAATATATTTAGGGTTAAAGACTTCCTGCTCGATTTCAATCACCATTTCGCTTAATCCTCACAACGATGTTTGCTTCACTAATCTCTTGGAGTTCGCCTTTGTATTTTAAACCCATTTCGATAGCCTTTAGGGCTTCAGCGGCGTTTGTAAAACCGTGAGATTTGAGAAATTCATATGCAAGTTTCTCAAGGTCAGTCACCATCAGAAAATCATCATGTTTTGCTTTCGCTATGGCGTCAATGAACTGCTCTTCTTTAGATTTATCACTGTCTTCTTTCGCTATTGCTTCAGTGACACCCTGTCTGACGCCTTCTTCCCAAAGTTGTTTCCAGCCGTATTTTTCAGCCCAATTCAAAATAGTTTTAGGGTCAATCTTATTGTGGAACTTTTGTAGAACCTCTGTAGAAATATCTCGTAGACTATATTTATGATTGCCTTGCTCATCAGGTGTGAGAAACAACTCTTTTACAAAAGCGATAATCTCTTCTTTTAGTCTTTTATCCAACCATCACACCTCGCAAACAAAAACAGCGGGAGAGAGAAGGAGGCAGAAACTCCCCCGCTTGCCAGCATTACTCCTTTTCGTGTTAAGAGGACAGCCCACCACCGAAAGTCCTCTTGTCCCGCACCCAAAGAGGGTGCACCCCCAGAAACTTTCACAATAACATTATACTTAAGTTATCGTCAAACAAAAATCTTTGTCAACCTTTTTTCGTGATTTTGCAAAAAATCTATGACAATGTTTTGCTCCTGTTGTGATAAATTTTCTGCCTCGATAAAGTTTAAAACCCTGTCAATATGTTGATTTTCTGTCGGAACGATTGATATCCAAGCCCGCCTGCAACTATCCAAGAAGTTCACAATTCTAAGTCCGATGTCGTTTAAAATAATGTCTTCGCCATCTAAAAACCTGACCGCTTTATGAAGTGCATCTACATAGTCTTGTATCTCTGGTATTTTCTTACCTTCGCCATCTCGACGCATTACTTTGCGTAGACGCTCTTCATCTTTCTTTTGGACGTTATAGTAGTATAATTTGCGTCTAAGAGAGACTTCCAATTTATGTTTATTATACCAGCCAACCCATCGCCTTTCGTGTCTTCGTTTAATGTTGTAGCGTTGTTTAGCAAGTTTTTCCCCCTCCGCACGACACTCATCAGAACAATATCTTGCATTTGTTTTGCCTTCAAATTCCTTGCCACAGATAACGCAAACCTTTTTCACGGGTTGCCTCCTTGATAGTCTACTTGTGAGTAGTATACTCTAAAGTATACTCTTCAACTCGAAACTCCTTACGCTCTTTAAATTCCTGTCTTTTTCCTTTGTTCCAGTGTTGCACTGGTCTGAGATAACCGACAGGCCTGCTCCAAACCTCGCATTTTGTCCGCAACTTCTCGGGAATCACGACCCCGTCTTCAATCAAGTCTTTACTCTCTTCCATTTCGCCATCTCCTTTCGTCAATAATTTTACCACGTTATGCCTCGTTCTTTTTTATAATCGTCTATCACTTGCTGATTGCGTTCTAACACAAGCCCAATCAAGACCTTCACATCGCTATCCTGTTTCATCTTTACCAAAATCGTGCAATAATCACTATTAACATAGACCTCTTTAAATACGATTTCAAATCCTTTTTCTTTTAGTTTATCCTCTAAAGTTAAAGGTGCATAATTGAACTCGAAAATTCCATTGTCTTTAATGTGCCAGCCCATCTTAATTGCGTTAGCCATATTTTTCCTCCCCTTCTGCATTTTCCCAAAGTTCCTCAAGTTCCTCTTGCATCTCTAAAAATTCTTTAAGAATTCTCTCGTATTTTTTCATTTGCTCTTCTGAGATTTCTACTTCTTTCCCGTATTTACCAACAACAAAATATGGGTAAAGTTCGTCATTGTCAATCCTTACTTTCATTGCTTCGCCTCCTTCATTTCTTTTTTAAATTCTTCAAAACTCATACCTGTGAGTTTCATAAATTCATTCCTTAATAACTCGTTCCAAGCCTGTGCGTAGGTTAAGTTTCGTTTGACAGGTTTTTTAGACAGTTCAAGTAGGTTTTCATAAGTCTCTTCGCCGACTGCGTTCTTGTAAAACTCAATCTTCTCTTCTTCTGTAAGTCGTCCCCCATGAATTTTAAATCTATGACAGTAATAGCATAGACTCAACCCATTTCGGGTGTCCCAGCGAGTGTTCCAATTATCTCTCCCGATGATGTGCGCCGCCTCAACATACTTTGTAGCCTTCCCGCACATTCGACAGGTGAAATTGTCCCGAAGCCTAACAATGAGACTCCAAATCTCGTCATTTTGCTTAACGACCTTCTTCTTCAAGTCCGTTTTGTTTTTCAAATCGTCCCTCCCACAAGGATAATTTTACGACTTTTTGTCCTTATTGCAAGGATAAAATTAAAACATTTCATTTTTTGCCTCTTTGCTCCAATACTCAATACGCTTTTTTGCAATTTCGACATATTCTTGCTCTTTTTCAATTCCAATAAAGTGTCTCCCGTTTAGGACTACTGCAATAGCAGTTGTCCCGCTGCCTAAAAACGGGTCTAAATAAACTTGATTAGGATTAGGCATTTTAGTTAACTTTACTAAATAGTCCATAAGTTTGATAGGCTTGACGGTGGGGTGGTTGTTTTTTATATTTGAAGTATTAAATCTTTCAATTCCAAAATCATCTCTCAATTGCTGTTCTGGAAATTCCTCCAATCCCGCATCTCTTTCCGACCTGCTTGCCTTTGCGACATAAAAGAAGCGAGAAGCAGTTCCTAACATCTCGGCACTTATCTCGTCTAATAAAAGATTTGCAGGGAAGCGACCTTGATTTTCTGTTCCTATCCTTGCCTTATCTATATTTAGTCCCGCCACGCCCCATTTGAGGGCGTTCTCTGCAAAAGTACCGTCAAGAGGCTTCATTGCAAGAATAATTGGCTCGTAACTCGGTTTAAGTGCTGTACCGTATCCTTCCCACCTTTTGGCTTCAGGGGTGGCGGGGACAGTAATATTCCATTCACCATTTGCACAATTTGGTGTGCTGGGGCTTGGCTGTCCCCAATTTTTCTCATGTCCGATAACTTCTCTTTTAGCAGGAGGAGCAAATGAATTATCGAACTTATCTCCAAGTCCTAAAAAATCTCTAATAATAAGATAATCTCTATAGGTAGGGATAGCGGGTTGCGAACCATTAGTTAAGTAGTGACTGAGCATATAATTTCCAAGTGCTTTTTCTAACTGCTTTCTGCTTATATTCTTCTCCTTCATAACCTTTTTCACTGTATCTCTAAATTCTTCAAAATCTGGAACTACACCACCCCTTTCGTCAATCTGCTTGCTAATATCCGTTGATTTGGGGAATCCGCTTCCATACAGCCACATCAATGTATCCACTATCTCCCACCCTGCGTCTTCAAGTCCGCAAGCAAGTCTATGAAAAGTCCGAGTGCCACCGAAGGCCATCAATATCGCTCCTGGCTTTGCAACCCTCAGGACTTCCAAAGCCCAACGCCTCGTCCATTCTTGATACTTCTGTAAGTCTGTTCCGAAATCGTCCCATTCTTTACCCATAAAAGCAAGCCCATAGGGCGGGTCGCAAATTATAGTATCTATGGAATTATCGGGTATTTCTTTTAAAACTTCAAGGCTGTCTCCTAAAATAACTTGGTCTATAAAATCATCGGGATAGTTCATTTTGCACCTCCTAACCAAACGAATAAGATAGCACCGATAATAATTATACTAATGAAAATGTTTAAAAGCACACCAAAGACTATTGTGGGAATGTCAAGGTCACGAAAATCAGGCAATGCCGAGAGAAATTTTGCTTCTATCATACCTAAAAAACAAACGAGAAGTGTTGTAAGAAAAATTTTGCCTAAAAGTGTCATCTTATCACCTCCAACATATACATTGATGCAATAATCCAACCAACAGTAGCTGCAAGAGAAACAAGGATTAACACCACATACGTCATTTTCGCATATATTTCGAGGTCAGGATCTTGCATTACATCTTTAGCGCCGTATAAGAAACACAAGAATGTTATTATAAACGCTATTAAAAAACTAAGACACAAAATACCAAGAAAAATTTTGCCTATAAGTGTCACCCCTCGCCTCCCAATTGTTTTTGTAAATGATAAATTTCTACAAGCCGTTTAAAAATCTCAAACTCAATGTCCGTATTTTTCTTAACAAGTTCCTCAAAGCGTTCGTTCTCTTCTCGGTTTATCCTTACTATCATAACTCGTTCTGGGTTCTCATAGCCGTTTTCAATTAACAGATTTCTGTAAGCACTCAATTGATAAACATATGAGTCATAAATCCCGCTTCCTGTTTTCCAATCTACAAGAGTAAGAATACCATCTAATTTTCCGTAAAAATCTAATGTCCCGCCGTATTTGTAGCGTTCTGAAACCAAACTTGTCTCTATCAGAATCGGTTCAATTGTCTTGTGTTTTTGCCACTCCAAAAACGATAAGAAACTATTTTCTGCAAGGTCAATAATATCTTTTGAATATTCTTTTGTATCGGTGCGTTGTAACTTCAAGAAGTCTAAAATCATTTGGTGTGCTAAACTGCCTGCGTCAGCAGTAGAGTTCTTTATCTTATGAATATCATAACCATTGATGCCTTGCTTCCAAGCCCACTCAATTAGTTGAGGTTTTGCAAGAAGTCCTATAACAGTCGTAACGCTTGGAACGATTTCGCCGCTTGATAAGGTATAAACTTGGTGGATTTTAGTATTCATTTTGCACCTCTTTTAAAATTTCAAGTAATTTTTGAACTGCGTTTTTCTGGTCTAACTTCGGAAGCCTGACTACGATTTTGTAGTCTCCACTTAATAACTGAAAACACTGATAAACCTCAAAACCCTCGTCTTTTAATCGTTTTTCTAACTCCTTCGGTGCGTGAATAAAGCCGAAAAAATTGTTTTCGATAAAATAGCCTGTTCTCATCCTTTTACCTCCCCTAATAATCTATAATCATCGCCGTCTTTAATAATCTTAGACTTTAAAATTTCTATTTCCTCTTTTGATAGTTCTCTCCACTTATACTCAAGAGAATCGTCATATTCGTATGCCATTTTAAAATCATCTGTAAATCTGAATCTATGCCACCACTTGACAACTTTTTCTCCCAAAAAAGTGTCTTCATAATACTCACGAACATAATGCCATTTCTCTATATGCTTTTTAGGTATTTCCCTTTCTCTCATTTTTCATCTCCTAAAAGTTCGGGATTTTCGTAAATATTGCCTATGACTTCCAGACCAGTAGGGTATGCTAAGTTTATTTCATACCCCTCAGGAGTTACTAATCTGAAAGATGCCAGCCTATCTATCCACTTTGCAACATAATATACAGGTTTAGGATTGTTACGCCCTTCTAAGATGTCCCCCTCCCAAATCTCTTTGCCATACTTATCTTTGAAGCCCGTATACTGCATAAGTTCAAAATTATAAATGTCGCTCCAGTAAGATTTGCCGTATTTTACTTCCCACGAGTTGTCAAGAGCATAGTGTAAAAAATTGGTATTAAAATTGATAGCCAACACAATAACCATTCTTTTTTCTCTTTTATCCCATGCCCTGAATTTTAGTTCTCTCATTTCTTGTCTCCTTTCGTTTTAAAAGTCCTCTTGAAACTTCCCCGATGGAGTTAAAACCATCTTTTTCCAGCCGTTGCTTAAGACACCTAAAGTTTGATTTTTCGCAACAGCATAATAGAATTTGTTTATCTCATCTTTATCTCTACGGATTAAAACAACAGAAGTAGCGGTTTGTTCCAACGCTCCTGAGTCTCGTAAACGTGAGAGGTCAATCTCGGTTTCGTCTTCTTCTTTTGCACGATTAAATTGACTGAGAATAACAATACATCGCTTTTTAGAAAGTCTTCTCAGTTCTCTTGCGATATATTCCATCTCTTCATTACGACTTGAACGGGTTTTTGTTTTAATAAGTTGAATATAGTCTATGAAAACTACATCAAAATTATGACTCTCTATCCAATTTTCAATATCTGATAAGTCCGAGTATTCCTCTACAAAATAAAAGTTTTTAAACACATCTTGATTTATGATAGCCATTCCAGCGTCCCACCACTTTTTGTCTTTTAAATTAATATTTGCAAGTGGTGTCCCTTGAGAAATTTGCGAAAGTTCATCTCCAAATTCCCAGTTGATTAATCTTAGAAGTAGTTGCTCTCTTCCGAGTTCCATACTTAAATAACCTACTTTTGCTCCTTGAAAGAGAAATGATAAAGCAAGGTTAAGTGCGATTTGAGTTTTGCCTGTCGAAGTTCTTCCAGCGATGTAAATATTTTCACCTCTCATAAATGGTATGAAATAAGTTAACTTTGACAGATTGTCTGAAGTCCAGCGTTTAGATTCAGCAAGTCGTTTGTAATCATCTTCGGTTAGAGTCTCACCGAAAGGTTTTTCGGATTCATCAATATACAGACTCGAAAGTTCAGAGCCGATTTGTCTTATAGTGTCTAAGTCTCCAGCGAGTGCCGAGTCCTGTATTTTTTCTCCGAGTTCGAATGCGTGTCTAAGGACTGATTTTTCTTTAACAACCCTCACATAGTAAGGAAGATTTATCGAAGTTGGTATCGACATAGAGAGTTGCATAAGATACGATTCGCCACCAACTTCTGCAAGTTTGTCTCCAAGTTCGTCTATGACTGAAACAATGTCGGGTTCAATGTTTTTAGACCACAAATTTTGAATTGCTTTAAAAATTGTCTGATGTTCCGTCCAGTAAAAGTCTTGAGGACTTAATTCTTCGCCACCTTTACCATAAGCAAGAATACAACCTAAAATAAACCGCTCAGATTCAATTGAATATGGGAGCGGTCTAAGTTCAGAAGTAGCCATAACCTGCCTCCTTTTTCTCTTGTTTCTCTTGTTTCTCTTTTAATAAACTTCTCCAAGTATCGATAGAGTTTACGACGGCCTCCAGGTTAGGTATAAACTGCTTTGGATTCTTGCCTTCTTTGATATACATTTCTTTGCCATATTTCACCGCTTCGATTATTTCGTCTATCGTAAAAACTGCTAAAAGTTTTTTAGCAGCCTTACTATTTTTGCCAACAGATAACTCATTCATTTCAAGCCCCATCGTCTCATAGAATGTTGCAACGAGTTTGAAAATCGCCTTGTGTAAGGACTTGATATCGCCGCTTGTTCTCACCACTTTTGAGGGGGGCATATTAATGGGGGATGTATCCTTGAAGTCTTTTTCTTTTTCAGTTAGAGAAGAATTTGAAACTTCGCTATCAGTATGTATATACTGATTATTGTTTTCTTTATTATTGTTTTCTTTATATATGTTTTCTTTAGGCAACCTTTCAACATTGTCTATAATTGAATTTGTAGGCTCTGATTGTTTAGAAGGTTCTAAATAATGTTTAGAAGGTTCTAAATTCTGTTTAGACTGTTCTAAACATTTAGAAGGTTCTAAATATTTAGACCATTCTAAATAATGTTTATTGATTTGAATTTCATCTCCATTTCTAATTATAACTTTTTTCTTCTCTAAACTTTTTAGTATTTGTGATATCCAAGACATTGAAAGCCCGAGATTTTTTGCAATAAAAGAAGTATGGAAGTATCCATTCTTCTGTTGATATCCATAAGTGTAGCGGATTATCCAATCAATGACCGCTCTCTCTCGTGCCGTGATAATACCTTGTGCCATTGCTTTAGATAAAGCCTCGAGAAGTTCATTTGAGATTTTTGTGAACCCGTCTTCTACTTGAGGATTACCGTTATACTTCTCTGACGGCTCTTTGACTTCGTTAACTTCACTTTTGTTATTCATTCCTCACCTTGCCTTTCTTAGAGTGGGGAAGGGAGAAAGGCGGTGAGACCCCAAGCCCTTCCCTCACTCTTACATATATTATACTCAAGTTTTCTACAAATCCAATACCTT
>Ga0334722_10005787_pt1 | contig 12384 bp, 11 predicted proteins | sample C3_bottom_MG_FD_207210 | JGI IMG/M metagenome (GOLD analysis project Ga0334722, IMG submission 207210) | Sediment microbial communities from Yellowstone Lake, YNP, Wyoming, USA - C3_bottom | ecosystem: Environmental > Aquatic > Freshwater > Lake > Sediment | place: USA: Wyoming | collected...
CCCGCTCCGGGGACTACTTCTCCTCCCAAGGCCACCGTGGTGTATAACCTGAACGGAAGAACTGATTCCGTCCGTTTGGCGATATATACCGTCACCGGCGATCTGGTGCGCGAATGGGCGGATCTTACCCATAATAACGACGACAATTTTACCGAGTGGGACCTGAAGAACGGAGCGGGGCGGGAAGTCGCCAACGGGCTTTACATAGTCCAGGTCGAAGCGAAAACAGGAAGGGCTTCCGTTTTCGGCAGGGCAAAAATGGCCGTATTTAAGAAATAGAATAAAGTCTTATGAAATCCTGTCAGGTGAAAACAATTTGGGTCTTTGCCGCGCTTTGTCTTATATCTTCCGCCGAAATGTGTCGGGCGGGAGGAGCTGCCGGCACGACAGGGGTAAATTTTCTCCGGTTCGTGAGCGATGCCCGAACGGGAGCAATGGGGGAAACGGGAACTTCTATCGTCGATAACGCCAATGCCGTTTTTTTGAACCCCGCCATGCTTTCCAGCGTGGAATGGCGTGATCTGTCTTTGTCTTACTTGTCGTGGGTCGAGGGGATACGTCATGAACAAGTCGCCTATGCGGGCAATTTCGGCCAAAAAGGCACGCTGGGCCTGGGGCTGAGTTATCTGAGTTCCGGAGACATTGAGGGCCGCGATGAATTCGATCTGCCCACCGGAAATTTTGAGGTTACGGATATGGCTGTATGCCTTGGCTATGGCAAAAACATCGGCAAGGGGTTTTCTTTAGGCGCGGCGGTGAAGTTTATACGCGAAAAAATAAAAAGTGATTCCGGGTCCGGTTTTGCCGGAGATGTCGGTATGACCCATCAGGGTAAATATGGGAAGCATCCCGTTACCACCGCCATAAGTATGCAGAACCTCGGCTACAAAATGGGGGTAGGAGAAAAGAGTCCGCTTCCGAGAACGCTGCGTGCCGGAATTTCCAGCCGGCCGTTCAGTGGGAAATTACTTTTCTCCGGGGAACTGGTTTACCCGTTAGATCTGAAGGTAAGGGCTAATGTGGGAACCGAGTTCCTTGTCGCAGACTTTTTGGCGTTACGCGCGGGATATCGTTTCAGGCAGGATGATGTGACAGGGCTTGACGCCTTATCTTTCGGTTTTGGCCTGATCTATCCAGGCCGCCGGGTTTATCTTCTTGATTACGCTTATACCACTCAAGGGGACCTGGGTTCGGTGCACCGGGTGAATGTCGGAGTCAGATTCTGACCGACTTTTGGCCGCTTTGAGCACGCCGTGTTCGTGGCGGCACAAGACTATGCCGGTGCCGCGTCGGGAGCTATGCTCAACAAGCGGCCAAACGCACGTTTGAATTGCATCAGTTTGAATTTATGAAGTACAATGGTTTGTCGTTAACTCTATACTGTGCCGGTCCTGCTTCATGAGTGGCCGCAATGATCTGCGAATAACAATTCGGGAGAAAAAATGAAAAGGCTTTTAGGATTTATATTGCCGTTCTCTATCTTGATCTTCGCCCAGCCCGGTTTTTGCGACCAACTGGACGAAAAATGGGAGGACATGAGCTACGGAATGGACGAAGCGGATCTGCAGAGTGTCGCCATTAGCCCGCAAAACCCGGATATGATATATGCCGCTTCGGCAAAAGGAATTTACAAAAGCTCCGATACCGGGAAAAACTGGCAGAAACTGAGCATGATCCAGGGAATCGAGGCGGCGGTAAATGTAATTTCCGTCGACCCTAAGAATATGGATGCCGTATACGCGGGGACCAAGAACGGACTCTATAGAAGCGCGGACGGAGGGTCCGAATGGAAGAGGTTGTACGAGGGTCTTTCCCCGGAGGAAAAAGATGTAAGGCGCATAGTGATAGACCGGGCGGACACGAACAGGATCTATCTGGGGACCGGTAAGGGCCTGTTCCTTAGCAGGAACGCCGGCTTGTCCTGGAGCAGGTTGTCTTTCGGCGAGATCTCAAAACTGGCTATAAATTTTATCGCTCAGGACCCCGCCGCTCCCGACGTTGTATACGTCGCGGCTGCAACCGGGGTGTTCAGATCGACCAATCGCGGCTTGTCTTTTGAAAGGATCTTTACGGTGGCGGCACAAACCCAGGAAGACAGCACCGATGAAGATTCCCAGGATGCCGGCGATAATGAAGCGGAATCATATTCGGATAAAACATCCAATTGCATAACTTTCGACAGCCACAGCGCCAAGAAGATCTATATAGGCACTAACTCGGGCGTCTTTGCTTCTTCAGATTCCGGCGAAACCTGGGAACAACTGCCGAGCGACGGGCTGCTGAACGATAAGGTGATGTTCCTTGTTTCGACAAAGGACGGATCTTTGTGCGCCGCGACAAGGAACGGCATCTTTAAGCTCTCCAGGCCTTATCAGCAATGGGATGAAATATATAACGGAATTCTTTCAAAGGAGGCGCGGTCCCTTGCTTACGATATGAACAAAGACTTCTTGTGGGCGGCGACCGGAAAGGGGCTCTACCAGGCGGCTCTTAAACCGGCTCCCAACCCGCAGGATGACTTATCCGTTCCCGATGATGTGGCAAAAGTGCTCGCAAAATTTAAGTCTGAACCCACCATCGGGGAAGTTCATGAGGTGGCGATAAGGTACGCCGACGTGCATATGGGAAAGATAGATAAATGGCGCCGGGATTCAAAAAGAAAGGCGCTCGTCCCGACATTAAGCGCCAGCGTGAGCCCCTATCTCACGAATACTTTGCATTGGGAGGGCGGTTCAAGTTCGATCCCTGAGGATGATATCCTTCGAAGAGGGGCAACTCCGGCTGACTGGGCCGTTTCCGTAAGCTGGGACCTCAGCGACCTGGTCTGGTCAACGGACCTGACGACTATTGACGGCCGGGCCAGATACCTGGTCCAGCTCAGGGATGATGTGCTGAGCGCGGTAACACGGCTTTATTATGAAAGGCGAAGGCTCCAGATAGAATTTATCACAAAACCCCCGAAGGAGCTTAATTTAAAGATCACTAAACAACTGCGGATCGAGGAACTCACCGCGAACCTCGACGCTTATACGGGCGGCTGGTTTTCAAAGAAAACGCGGGGGGGCAGGCAATAAAGCGTGCCCGAACAGGTCAAGGCAGCGGATAAAGCTGCACAGTTAGCTCAACCTTCCGGTTAATCTTCGCTCACCCCCGCGGGGATATAGGGGTCCTTCCTGCACTTCAGGCTTTCCTCCCAGGTTTCCGACTGGGGATCCGAATAATCGGCGTCAAGGATCTTTATCAGGCGTTCCACATCGGCCGGCTTGTCGAAGAATATCCCGAACTCGCGATTGGCCGTCAGCGACATAGCGGACCCGTTTATAGATCCGATCCAGGCGTAGGCATCGTCTATAACGATGGCTTTCGCGTGCAGATAGCCCGGTTTTTCCTTGATCTTCATGGAACCGGTGAACATTCTGACGGGGATGCCGGCATCCTCAAATTCCTGGAATAAAGCCCTGGAGGATCTCGCGTTCTTCGGCTTCCCGGAACTGCACAAACTGGAAACCATCACCTGGACCTTGACGCCTTCAGCGGCCCTGTCCTTCAGGGCGTCATTGATCGTTTTTTCCTTCAGGTATTGGTTCTCAATGCGGATGCTTTTCTGGGCCCGGTTTATGAATGCTACAAGGGGTTCCAGCGAGAATGGGCTGATGGTCAGTTTCTCGGATATGCTCTCCGTAAGATAAGTCTCTACGTCGTACCATTGCCCGGCCAGGTCATTTTCAAAAATATCGCCGAGCGTCTTAACAACCTCCGGGTCCGACGTGATATAACTGAAATCCCTGTTGCAGACTCTCGGGTTTTGTTTGAGATTGCAGGAGTTGGTTACGTCAAAGTTGCCGGTGCTTAGAAGGGCATGTTTGCCGTCAATTAATATCATCTTGCCGTGCTCAAAACAGTTTGTCGGCCTGCCCTTTTTAGTGCGTCCCTTACAGAGTTCTTTTTTGTTGAAAGGAACAAATTCCCCTCCGGGAGAAGCGCGGATCTCGGCGACAAGATTTTTCTGGTCTTGGCAGTCCGCGGCATCTCTCGAGGAGCCCGGCTCAAAATAACGGCAAAACTCCCCGACTACGCCAGGATCCTTGATAACGCGGACTCTTATTGGGTTGGGCTTATGATCCAGCGCTTTTCTAAGTAGTGCGTGGGTGTCGGGGTCCGTCATCTTGTAAATTTCAATATCTAGCGATTCTTCGGCAAGGGCCAGAACCTTGGCTACAGGGTCATCCTCCGCATTATGGCGAAATCCCTCGATCTTTGCCCACTTGTCCGGGCCGGTCCCTTGTTGTATTCGTTCCTGCGCCTTCGGCCGGCTTTGTCCGGCAGATTGGCCCCCAAACACCCCGCCCGTCGATAGAGCCGTGAGGACAGCGAACAAAAGACAGATACGTTTTGTGATCATGATTCACAGTTGCCGTCTGATACCGACTGGAGGGCGATAAGATCTTTCCGGCCCGTACAATACTATATAATTTTCCCCGTGTGTTTGGTAATTGCGCCGCGAGATCAAGCGGGACAGGCGCGGGGTATAAGTGTTAAAATCCTGAATGTGCCGGGGCGGGAACGCCGGGCTGAGGGACTTTCACGGAGAACGTAATGGAATCTTTAAAAGAACTTTACCGGATAGGCCACGGCCCGTCCAGCAGCCACACCATGGGGCCGCGCTTCGCAGCGGAAGTCTTCATGGCCAGGCTGCCGGAAGCCGCCGGCTACCGCGTTACGCTTTACGGCAGCCTGGCCGCCACCGGCCGAGGGCACCTTACCGACAAGGCATTGGAAAGCGCGCTCGCCCCCAGGAAGACCGAAATTGTCTGGCGGCCTGAGACGTTCCTGCCTTTCCACCCCAACGGCATGAAATTCGAAGGCCTGGACGCGGCCGGCAAAGTGCTGGGCGAATGGACAGTGTACAGCGTGGGCGGCGGCCGCATAACCGACGGCTTGGCCGGCGAAACCCGGCAGAACGTCTACGATCTTACCGGCATGGACCAGGCGCTGGACTGGACCAAAAGGACGGGCGGCGTGTTCTGGGAGTACGTTGTGGAGCGTGAAGGAGAGGCCATCTTCGACCATATGAAGAAGGTCTGGGAGACCATGCAGGCCACCGTGGCCCGCGGCCTGGAGACCGAGGGCGTGCTGCCGGGCGGGCTGCACCTGCGCCGCAAGGCCGCCTCGTTCTATGTAAAATCGAAAAGCGCCGGCGGCTCGCTGATGGAAAAGACGCTGACGTTCTCCTACGCGCTGGCTGTAGCCGAGGAGAACGCGGCCGGCGGCCTGGTAGTGACCGCGCCCACCTGCGGTTCCGCCGCGGTACTGCCCGCCGTGCTGTGCCGCCTCAATGAAAGTCTCAAGCTTGCCGAGGTGAATATCTACCGCGCGCTGCTCACTGCGGGGCTTTTCGGCAACGTCATCAAGACCAACGCCTCCATTTCCGGGGCCGAAGTCGGCTGCCAGGGCGAGGTAGGCGCGGCCTGCGCCATGGCCGCCGCCGCGGCGGCGCAGCTGCTGGGCGGCACGCCGCAGCAGGTAGAGTACGCGGCCGAGATAGGCATGGAGCACCACCTGGGCCTCACCTGCGACCCCATCTGCGGGCTCGTGCAGGTGCCCTGCATAGAGCGCAACGCCTTCGCGGCCGCGAGCGCCCTCAATTCCGCCACCTACGCGTTGCTGGGCGACGGGCGCCATATAGTGAGCTTCGACAAGATAGTCAAAGCCATGAAGCAGACCGGCCGCGACCTTCCCGCCATCTACAAGGAGACCTCTGCCGGCGGCATGGCCGCCCTCGGTCTTTAGCGGGAGGCAAGGGCCGCTCCACCCATCCCCGCCGGCAAAACCCACATCTTTTGATAATAACCCCGCCCCCGGCTGGCGAGGGGGTAATTTTAAAAATTTCAGGAAAACGCCCCGCTTTTGGTATTATAGCGATAGGGGTCGTGATCTAGCGGATTTTAGGCGCAGGAAAAGGGGACCTTAGATCCATACGCCATATGAAAGACAACGTCAAAAAATACCGCGAGCTCGTGGAAGGCGTTAACAGCATTATCCTGTGTTTGGATACCGAAGGCAGGATCACTTTTATCAACAAGTTCGCGCAAAAATTCTTCGGATATAAGAAAAACGAAATATTGGGGCGGAATATAATAGGCACGCTGGTGCCGGTCACGGACAGCGCGGGCCGCGACCTTAAAGCGATGATCGCCGATCTGATGCTCTCCCCGCGCAAGTATATAAATAACGAGAACGAGAATATGCTGAGCGACGGCCGGCGTGTCTGGATAGCGTGGACGAACCGGGCCGCGCTCGAGTGCGGCTCGCGCTCTAAGGAAATACTTTGCGTCGGCAACGACATCAGTAAAATCATAGAAGCCGAGCGGCTGCTGGAGGAGATAAGCGCGCGCAAGTCGGATTTTGTAGCCAACGTTTCTCACGAATTCAAAAATCCTCTGGCGATAATAAAGGAGTATCTTTCCATGGTCCTGGAAGGGATGGCCGGCGAAATAAGCGCGAAGCAGAAAGATATGCTGGTGCCCGCGATGAGGACCGTGGATCGGCTCATTAGGCTGGTAATGGACCTTCTGGATGTATCGAAGATAGAAGCGGGCAAGATGAAGTTGAGCAGATCCCGCATAAGCATAGGTTTATTGGTGGGTGAGGTGCTGAAAGACAACGAGGTGGAAATTTCCAAAAAACAGCTTACGATCAAAAAGGATATTCCGCGGGATATCGGTTATATTTTTGCCGATAAGGATAAATTTACCCGCGTTATCATAAATCTTGTGAGTAACGCCATAAAATATACTCCGCCGGGCGGTGCCATAACGGTCGGGCTTTCAAAACGGGCGGGCAGTATACGTTTCTGGATATCGGATACCGGCCCGGGCATATCCAAAGAGAATATCGCAAAATTGTTCGATAAATTCGAGCGCATTGCCGCGGAAAAACAGGAAGGCACAGGGTTGGGCCTTTCCATAGCTAAGGACATAATAGAACTGCACAAGGGGAAGATCTGGGTAGAGAGCCAGCTCGGTAAAGGCAGCAGTTTTATTTTCACCTTGCCTGCGGGCGTGAAGAAAAGCGGCTAAAATATTAGTAACGCTCCTCTTTAACAAAGCGGGAAAGGAGATAGGGGACGCTGATGATTAAATGACTAGTTGTTGACAAGGCCCATCTCGGTCGTATCGACCACCCCAACAAGACACTGGCGGGGTGGTTTTCTATAGTGGGATACTATATTTTCAGGAGAGTCGCGGGGTTTTGCCGGCGGGTATCAGTGGAGGGGCGACGGGTGTCAGGCTTTTTCGACCCCGCAGGCGGCCGGGTCGACTACGCTGCTGTTAAGTTTTGCTACGGAGACTGGGCCCGAGAGCGCGAAAAGGCCGGCTGCCGGCAGGACACCGACCTGGCCGCAACGGCCATCCCGAACTGGCAGCCGCCGGCGTAAGGAATTCCTTTAGCTGGATTTGGTCTGGTATTTGTAGGCGAACTTGGAGCGCTTGTGAGGGGGGGTGACCTCATGCTCGGACCATTCGAAGTTCTTGCCGGCTATCCGTATCTGGTCCCCCGGCAGCACGCCGGCTTTTTTCAGGGCCTTATCCAGGCCGATGAGCTTGAAGATCCTTCTGAGACGGTTTATGGAGTCGGGCTGGTTGAAGTTGGTCATGGCTATGATGGTGGTCAGGGCTTCGCTGTTCGCTTCCATGAGGCCGTCCTCGGCCTCGGCGATCTTGAATCCCTCTTTTACCGGCTTGTAGAGCGCCGTGGCGTCCTCGTCCAGCTCGGGTTTATAGATCTCCGGCTCCTTTATCTTGGGCAGGAGGGTTATTATATAGTCCAGCAGCCCCCTTACTCCGAGGCCGGTGGCCGCCGAGATCAGGAAAACCGGGTGTTTCTTGTATTTCTTTTTGAGGGCTTCGTGGACCTTCTTCGCCTCCGGCAGATCGGCCTTGCTGACGGCGATTATGCGCTGTTTCTTCGCCAGTTCGGGATGAAAAGTCTTGAGTTCTTTCGCGATTATCGCCACTGATTCCACAGGCTTGAATTTTCCGAAGCCCGCCGGGTCTACGAGATGCACCAGCATCTTCGTCCTGAGGACGTGTTTCAGGAACAGGTCGCCTAAACCCTTGCCTTCGTGCGCGCCTTCGATGAGGCCCGGGATGTCGGCGGCGGCGAAACTTTTGCCCTTATGCGACACTATGCCGAGATGGGGGCTGAGGGTCGTGAAAGGGTAGGCCGCGATCTTGGGCCTGGCGGCCGAGATGGTCGCCAGTAAAGTGGATTTGCCGGCGTTGGGGAAACCCACGAAGCCGACGTCGGCCAGCACGCTGAGTTCCAGATCGGCGGTGAATTCCTGGCCGGGCTCGCCGTTCTCCGAGATCTTGGGGGCGGTGTTGAATTTGGTCTTAAAGCACATGTTTCCGCGCCCGCCGCGCCCGCCTTTGGCGATCAGGTATTTGTCGCCGTGGTATTTCAGGTCGGCTACGACCTTGCCGTCCACCTTTATGATGGTCCCGCAGGGTACGTAATTCAGTATGTCGGCGCCGTTCAGCCCGCTCATTTGTTTGCTGGCGCCGGGCCCGCCGGCTTCGGCCCTGATGTGTGGATGGTTGGCGACCTCATGGAGAGTGGTGATGTTGGAGGAGGCCTCGAACCAGATGTCGCCGCCCTTGCCGCCGGTGCCGCCGTTAGGGCCGCCGTAGGGTACGAACTTTTCCCTGCGGAAAGAAGCGCAGCCGTCCCCGCCCTTGCCGGCGCGGAGATAGACCCTGGCCGTGTCGATGAAGTTAGTCCGTTCTTTTGTGACCTGGTTTTGCATAAATTCGTTCTCGTCCGCAGCTGAACCTGCTAATAAAAAACCTCCTGATCAGGAGATGCAGGAGGTTTCAGACAGGCTGGGAGTTATTTGGAAACCTGCGGATAAACGCTGATCTGCTGCTTGTTGCGCTTGACCCACTCAAATTTCACCACGCCGGTCACTTTCGAGAAGAGCGTGTCGTCCGAGCCTTTGCCCACGTTCAGACCGGCCAGGAATTTGGTGCCGCGCTGCCTGACGAGGACCTCTCCGGCCAGTACAGCCTGGCTGCCGTAGCGTTTGACGCCGAGGCGCTGGCCGTGACTGTCGCGTCCGTTAGTAGATGAACCTTGGGATTTTGTTCCTGCCATAACTTTAAAACCTCTATTAGTCTGTGGATCGGCCGGGGATTACGATAACTGAATATCCTTTACCTGGAGTTCAGTCAGTTCCTGGCGATGGCCCAAGCTTTTCTCGTAGGCCTTCTTGATCTTTTTTCTGAAAACGATAATTTTGTCGCCTCTGAGGTGTCTTACGACTTTGGCCGTCACCTTGGCTGCGGGTGACTTGCCGGGAGCCGCGTTCTTCTCTTCCTGAGAAGCGGTCCACAAAGCGTTGAAAGTCACTTCCTCGCCGGCTTTGGCCGTGAGTCTTTCGACTTGCAAAATTTCGCCGGGGATGACCCAGTACTGCTTACCGCCTGTTTCGATTATTGCGTACATAGTAGATATATAGTAGCAAAACAAACGCTTTTTTGCAATCACCCTGCGGGATCGGCGCGTTTTAGAGCGTGGATTTGTTCTCTACCGGGTCGGCGGGCACCAGTTTGATGAGCCGGTTCTTCTTCGGGGGGAACACGGGGGATTTAATTTCATTGACGTTCTTTGCCGGGACGGTGCGGGCCGCTTTGGCCGGGATATCGGCCGGGGCGTCCCTCATGATCTTTTGTTTTGCGGGCGCGTCCTTGACCGCCGCTTTCGGGGCGGAGTCGTCCACTATCGCCTGTTCGAGGAGTTCTTTTGAGCCTTCGCGGTAAAGAGGGTCGTTTATATTGTTGAATTCGTCGAATTCAGTATGGCCTATGACGGACTCTCCGGTATCCGCCGGTTCGGCGTAGGAAGTGGCGGAACTCAGGACCTTTTCCGCGAGTTTAACGGCGACCTGCGGGACGGGTGCGGTTGCGGCCTTGGTCCGGGCGTCGCCGGCGGCCTTTGCGGCAAGCGAGAAAATGAACAGCGCCGCCGAACAAACTGCCGAGATCTTGAGCGAACCTTTCATGGTGAAAATCTCCGTTGGGATACTGTCTGCCGTCCTTATAGTGTAGCTTAAAAACCGGGATGCGCTAAGTGGCTAATGGCCCTGAATTTAATAGGCCATTAGGGCAGTGAGGAACAGGCGGGGGGGGGCGGATACGGTTCTCAGCCTTTCGCTTTCAGCTTCACGGTCTTCTCGTACAGCGCCAGGTGGTCAATGGCCGGCTTTTCCCAGGAGAGGCCGGCGGCCAGGTCTATCCCGCGGCCGGAGATCTGTTCCCTGAAAGCGGCGTTGGAAAGGCGGCCGGCCATATACGCGATGGCTTCCGTATCCCAGGGGCGCTCAAGGATAAAAGCGTTCTCCCCGTTCTTGAAGAGTTCGCTTACGCCGGCGTATCTGGTGGTGATGACGGGCAGGCCCATGGCCATCGCCTCCAGGACCGCCAGGCCGAAAGTGTCCATGGGCGTGGGGTTTATGAAGATGTCTCCCGCGCTGAAAAGGTCGCGTATATCATCCCAATCGTTCTCGCAGATAAGCCGCAGCCCCAGTTCGCGGGCCAGGGCCGCATATTTATCTTCGCGGAAAGGGCCGGCCGCGATCAGGACGCTGGTCCTGGCGCTGGGGCCGGCGGCTATGCCCCGTATGGCGAATTCAAGGCCTTTCCAGGAGTCCCCTATATATATGAAAGCCAGTTCATCCGGGCTCAGGGCAAGCAGGGCGCGGGCGTTATCACGGCGGGCCAGGCGCTGGGCCGGGGAGAAATATGAGGAGTCCACCCCGTGCCGTATGACCGTCAGCCGGTCCCGGCTTACGCCGTAAGCCGCGGCGATCCCTTTGGCCGATATCTCCGAAGCGGCTACGACGCTTTTGTAGCGCTGCGCGGCGAAACGTTTTTTTTCTATAAAAGTGCGGATGAACCGATTCTTCGAGCGCAGGCGCGGGCGGTCTATAGTGAAGGGTACCGCGGACATCCGTTCCACTTCCACCGGCTGCGGGTCGTTATGCATCACTATCACGTCCTGCCAGACGGTCAGTAGGTGGCTTACCACCAGGTCGTGGCTGTTTTTCAGGAACGGCAGGAGGGCGCCGAAGGGAGCGGCCCAGATCCTGTTCGAGCCCCGCAGGCACGGATACCGGTGGAGGAAAATGCGTTCCGGCAGCGCTTTTTTATCTTCGGGCGTCAGCAGCAGGCGCGAGGTATAGATGTGGGTCTCGTGCCCGCGCTTTGAGAATTCGCGGGCAAGGGAAAGTACGACCCGCGAGATGCCGTTGTTGCGGGAAAGGGAGTGAAGGAGGAGGGCGAGGTTCATATGACGGACTTTTTCCCGGCCTGCCACAGGCGCAGGGCGAAATTTAGAAGCCCGCTTTTCCCGCTGATGATGCGGCGCGGCACGGCGAAGATGTCCCCGTCCCCTTTCTCCGTGGAGAAACCTATCTTGTAGCCGGCTTCGGCCAGGGCGGTCTTGGCCTCCGGCGTATGATCGCCGTAAGGATAGGCGAACCAGGAGATCTCGGAACCCAGCGCCAGCTCCAGGTCCGCCTTTGACCTGGCGGCCTCTTTGGCCAGCGCGGGAGCGTCCAGCTTCTTAAAGCTTTTATGGGAGACCCCGTGGGAGCCTATCGTCCAGCCTTCGTCCCTCAGTTCTTTCAGTCCGGCCGGTTCGAGCAGGCGGTTCGGAGAATTGGCCACTTCGCCGTCCCAGAAAGCGCTCCGGCCGAAGCCTGAGGAGACCATGAAGAGGGCGGCGGAAAATCCGTGCTTCTTAAGCACCGGGAGGGCGCGGGAAAGTGCGCTCTCGAACGCGTCGTCAAAAGTTATCAGGAACGGTTTCTCCGGCAGACGCGCCGGCAGGCCGGTCCGGGCCTTGAGGTATTCGGCCGGGTCGACGGTCCGGTAGCCCAGGCCGGCCAGGAGGCTCATCTGTTTCTCGAAATTGGAGGGGGTGACGCAGGTGTTGGGGTTGGCGTCGAAATCCGAGGGTTCGGCTATCTTGTGGTACACCAGCACGGGGATCTTAGGGTAACGGCTCATCAGTCAATTATCCCTTTTTCGTGGCGGAGATTTCAAACCCTTGCCGGGAGCCGCCGCGAAAGTCCGGGAACTCCGGCGGAGGATGCCGAAAAATAAAAAAATACGCGGCTATTGGAAGGCGGTCTGCCCGAAATCGAATTCCCTGATAACTTTGGCGGGATCCATCTCAAGTATATCCTTGTTGTTATCGTGAAAGACCGAATTTGAAAGCGCCGCCGCCGGCCATATATAATCCGGCTTTTTAATGTATAAAGCGATCGCCGCGACGGTGTTCCTGTTAAAAACGTTGCCGCTGCCGCTTACCAGCGATTGG
>Ga0334722_10005788_pt1 | contig 12382 bp, 10 predicted proteins | sample C3_bottom_MG_FD_207210 | JGI IMG/M metagenome (GOLD analysis project Ga0334722, IMG submission 207210) | Sediment microbial communities from Yellowstone Lake, YNP, Wyoming, USA - C3_bottom | ecosystem: Environmental > Aquatic > Freshwater > Lake > Sediment | place: USA: Wyoming | collected...
GCTTGAACTCGGTACTGAACCTCCGCTGCTTCCCCATGACAAAAACCTTTCCCCCTTCCCCAGGGCGTAAGTCCTGTCCGGTACTCTAACACATTTTGTCCAGTCCGAGGGGCGCATTCCAGGCCGAGCACGCCTTGATGGTTGCCGAAGACCTGCTGAGAGACGGCTATGCCCCGGATGCCGCAAGCAAGATATACTATGCGATGTTCTATGCCGCACAGGCCCTTCTGAAATCAGAAGGCATCGAAGTAACCAAACATTCCGCAGTCGAGGCCGCCTTCGGCTTTCACTTCGCCAAACCCGGAAAGATAGACCCCAAATACCACAAGATGCTTATGAGCGCGAGGAAGGTAAGGGAGATTGCCGACTACGACATAGACGAGGAGATAGTCGAGCCGACAGCCTCGCTCAAGCTCGAAGAGGGTAAGGTGTTCCTGGCCGCAATCAAGAGCTACTTGGGCTCTTGATAAAACAACAGCCGAGGCGCACGCACTACCCTTCAGGAGTTCGGGCTTAGCAGCTTGGTTATACATAGGCCCATCTCTGGTAACGGGGATGGGTTTTTTTCTATAAGTAACACGCCGGGAGACTGATATGGAAATGGTTAATTACCAGAAGTGCCACAGGGCGGCGGGATACGCAAGAGTAAAAGGGGTGGGGGTTGCCACCGCTATATTTATGCTTTGCTTATTTACCTCTTCCTTAATATGCGCCAAGACTGCCCTTGCCTGCGACACCTTGGAGGAATGCCTTGCCGATGTAGAGGTTACTGCTTCGGCAGGAACCGGAAACGGCATTGATAAGGAAGAAGAGGCATTGGCAGAAGAGGTTCTTAAATATGGCGACAAGGCCGTCCCTATGCTCATCGGTTATTTGGAGCACCCGAACGAGCGGGTCAGAAACTTGGCTGGCTATATCCTTACGGGTAGTTGTTCTAGTACCATTACCATTGACAAAAAATATCTGCCTCAGCTTATTAAGGCATACAAAAAAGACGGTGGTTGGTTGCCGGGAGCTATTGCTTCCACGGGGACGGATGAGGCCGCAAGGTTTCTTGTAGCGGAGTTCATGAAAGAACGAGAATACAATACACAATTCCCTGGAGCCATAACCATGCTTGGCGAAAAGGCGGTACCATACCTGCTTAAAGAATATGAATGCGACGGCCGTTGTGATGATAAGCACCTTGGTTTTATAGGCCGGGTTTTTGGCGAGATGGGAGAAAGAGCACAAGGAGTTGTGCCTGTAATGACAAATATAGCAGTTGATACAAACAGGGACATCGTTGTGAGAAAAGAGGCTATTTTTGCCTTGGGCCAGATGAAGGGGACTGCAACAGAGGGCATCCCCGCCCTAAAGTACTTGGCCTCGGGTAATGATAAAGATATAGCAGCATCTGCAAGGGAATCATTGGTTCAAATTGGTGGAGAGGAAGCAATAAAGATATTGATCGAGAAGATAAACAGCATGAAGGAAGAAGATGATGTCATTGATTATTTTGCTACGTTTTCTGATATAGCAATGAATGGGCAGGCCGCAATAAACGCCGGAGAGCCGTTGACGTCTAAGTTAGGTTATAAAGTACGGGCAGTGAGAATTCTTGCCGCGAGAACAATAGGTTTTATAGGTTACCAAAATGCCGCGCCTAAACTCATAGACAAACTCGGTTCAGTTGATTGGCTTGAAGTATTAGTATCGGCAGAATCGCTTGGGAGGCTTAAGGCCGGCAACGCCCTCAACAAATTAGAGGAAGTACGCGTCAGCTTTTGGTACCCACCGGTGAGAGAGGCAGCTGGTAAAGCAATTAGGGTTATTAGAGGTGAAGACAGGTATGCGTCGCCGGAGACAGGACAGCAGTTTTATTTTAAGTTTATTCCTTTCTTTGGGTGGAGCTATAAATATAAAGATGAATGCAAGCTCCAAGAATACCCTTTGGCTAAGAGGGATCCAAATAAATATTATGCAAGAGAAAATAAAGTATTATTAGAAGGTATGGTTTATAAAACAGATGACTATATACAAGAACCGATGGGAGATGGGTGGTATAAAAGTGTCAAGAAAGAAAAATCCAAGAATACGACCGCAACCGTAGCCTTAAAAGTTGACAATGGTTGGATATTGGGCAGGGATTACGGTGAATTCGGTGGGGAACTGGTTTTATGGGAATCTGAGAAGGACAACGAATTTCTTATCGATATAAACGTAGGGGAGATTTTTCAAACAAATAATGGAATTTTTGCAATCGGTGGTATACCCTTGCGAGGTGACGACGGTATTATTTTTAAGCTTGAAAAAAATGATGGTAAATGGAAGGCTTTACCTTATCGATACTTTCCTAAAGGGGCGCTGAAAGCCCAAATGCTTGCGGATGGCAGAATACTAATCAATACATTCTCTGCCGGGACCATCCTCTTTTCCCCAAGCACGGGCCAATTCGAAATGGCCGAATGCGCGGATAAATAAATCTTCTGTGGGGTGCATATCACTCTCCCTCCCCCCAATTACCCCTTGCCAGAACGCCGGTTTTATGGAAAACTAAAAGGTATCGGCAGTTTTTCAACCTGGGAGGCAAAAAACCATGCAGGTGGTATGTCCCGGCTGTCACGCTACGTACAACGTGAAGGACAATCAGATACCGGACTCCGGTACGACGGCAAAGTGCCCGAGGTGCGGCACTGCTATACCCCTGATGAAGGAGCCTTCGGGGAGCGGGCCGCTGGAGGAGGCGGACTACAACAAGACGATGGTGCTGTTCATGCCGATGCCCTCCCAGCAGGACGAGCAGCTCGAAGAGGTGAACAAGGGCCTGGCGGGCAGGGACGAACGCGTACCATCGGGCGTGTCCTACTGCGTAAAGTTTATAGACGGCGACGAGGCGGGCAGGGAGTACAGGCTCGGCAAGACCAGGACGGTGCTCGGCAGGAGCAACTCTGACATTATGATAAACGACCCGGAGGTATCGCGCCAGCACGCGGTCGTGGAGCTATACGGCGACAAGGCGGTGATAAAGGACCTCCAGAGCACCAACGGTACGTTCGTGAACCAGCTTGGTGTCAGGGTGTCTTTTTTGAGCGACGGGGACGAGGTGCAGCTCGGCAATACGAGGATGAAGTTTTTGGTGCGTTAAACCGAGACGCCGGGGCCGCAGTCTTCACCGGCGGGTATCGAAAGCGTAACACGCGTTCCCTTGCCGGCCGCGCTTTCTATGTTTACGCTCCCGCCGTGGGAGCGCAGTATCGAGTCCACGATCGGAAGGCCCATACCGGTGCCGTCCTCTTTGGTGGTGTAGAACGGGTCGAACAGCCTCTCCATTATCTCGGGCGGTATCCCCTCTCCGGTGTCCTTGAACTCCACGAAGAAATGCCCTGCGCCGCCCCCGGAGCTGTCCTGACTGCGTATCCCGCTTTTCACGGTGAGCGTGCCGCCGCCGGGCATAGCCTGCATCGCGTTTATTATCACATTTAAATACGCCTGCTTCATCCTCTTCTCGTCCAGCATCAGCTCGCTTACGCCCTCGTCGTATTTCCTGACTATGCTGATGCCCATGTTTTCGCCCTGGTACTCCACCAGGTCCAGCACCGTGTCGAGCACGCTGTGCGGGTGCGCCCTGGCGAGCGAGAGCTTTGCGGCCTTCGTGTAGCTTAAGAACTCGGTCATCGTCTCGTTTATCCTGACCGCCTCCTGCTCCACTATGTCCATGAGCTTCCTTACTTCCTTGGACGGGCAGTCCACCTCGGACTTCAGGAGGTCGAGGTTTATGACGAGCGAGTTTAACGGGTTTTTTATCTCGTGTGCGACCCCAGCGGCGATGGCGCCCATCGAGGAGAGCCGGTCGAGCCGCATAATTTTGGCGTGCGCATCCTGGAGCTCACGGTTCACCTTCTCCTGCACCTCCACCTTCTCCTCTAACGTGCGGTACAGCTCTGCGTTCTCAAGCGCTATAGCAGCGAGGTTCCCGAATATGGTAAGCGTACGGAGCCTGTCCTCGTCAATAAGATGCACCTCTCCCGGTGACTCGACCGCCATGACGCCGAACACCCGCTTCTTGGACAAAAGCGGGATGAAGGCGACCTGCGGTGACGCGAGCAGTGCGGCGAACTCCGGGTGCACGGGGTCCTTGCCGGATGCGATGTCCCTGACGAGCTTCGGGCGGCGGCTGATCGCGGTCTGCACCGGGTGGCCCAGGCCGCGCTTTATCGGCACGACGAAGCTCCTCACACTGATGTCGAACGGGGCGCGCTCGAGCAGTTCGGCTATGCTCTTCCGGCCGGTAGTGTCCGGCGCCACTTCGCCGTCCTCGTCCTCCTCGAGGGCGGTCACGCCCTCCCATATCTCCCTGGCCTCGTCGCCCGTCAGGGGGCCGACGCCGAGCCAGCCGTCCAGGGTGTTGCTCTGCTTGTTCGTGAGGAGGAGGTATGCGTGGCTGTAGCCGAAGCCGTCGTCGGCGGTGAGCGACGTGAGTATTATATAAAGCTTCTCTTCGGTGGACAGGGGGGTCTGGAGGAGGCGGTTGACGTCGTAGAGCGCCAGCAGCTCCCTGTTGGCGCGTTTCAGCTCTTCTATGAGGTCTTTCTCGTCCATGCCCGCCCCAGATTATAGGTTGGTATTACGAGCCCTGGTGTCGAGACGTATGAGTTAATTAAGACCTAATATATCATATTATCGTAATTCCTGCAATTTCCGGCGGTTCCATTAACCCACCTCGTTGTACTCCCGCACGCGGAGCTTCACGCCGAGTTCGTCCTCGGCCACCTTCCTGCACGCCTCCACGTCCACGCCTGGCATGTTGAGCACGGTGACGGTAACGTCAGGCACATATTTTTTTGCCCCGGAGACGAACTCCTTCATGCTCTCGTACGCCTCCTCGCCCCTCCGGGGCCTGCATACCAGGGTGTACTCCCCGGCCGTCGGGAAGTTCAGGCTGACGGACAGCGCGTCCACCAGCCCCGCCAACTCAGGCAGTATGTCGCGCCCGTGTATGAGCAGTGCGTGCCCGTTGGTGTTAACCCTTACCCGGATGCCTTTTGCCTTCACTGCGCGTGCCACTTCCTTGATTACGTCGAGCCTGATGAACGGCTCGCCGTAGCCGCAGAATACGACCTCTTTGTACCTTTCGAACTCACCCATAGCCGCAATGACTTCGCCTGCGTCCGGCTCATGCCTGAGCCTCAGGTTGTGGCCCTTCACGAATGCGGTCGTGTTCCTTACGCAGAAGGTGCAGTCGTTAGTGCAGCGGTTGGTGATGTTCAGGTATAGCGAGTCCCTGATTGGGTAGGCGATAGCGCCCTCCCCGGCGGCCTCGCCCACACCGAATAGTGTAGCCGCGTTAAGGGTGGTTATGCGTTTCACGTCTCCGATGGACAGCCCCTTGACCTCCGCCAGCACAAGGGCGGCGTGTCCTATGAAAGACGGCTCGTTCCGCTTGCCTCTCATGGGCTGTGGCGCGAGGTACGGGCAGTCTGTCTCGAGGATCGTCCGCTCTATGGGTACTTTCTTTATGATATCCCGTAGGGCGTCGGACTTCTTGAATGTGAGCGTCCCGCCTACCGATATGTAAAACCCCAGGTCGAGCGCGCGCCGGGCCATCTCGTAGTCGCCGGAGAAGCAGTGGAGCGTGCCGCCGGCATCGCCCGCGTCCTCGGCCGCGAGTATATCCATGGTCTCTTCGTTTGCCTCTCGCGAGTGCACTATGACGGGTTTTCTCAGCTCACTGGCGAGCCTCAACTGCAAGACGAAATGCTCGCGCTGTACGTCCCTCGGAGAGAGGTCGTAATGGTAGTCGAGGCCGGTTTCGCCGACCGCCACCGCCTTCGGGTTATTCAGCAGCTCCCGGAGCCTGTCGTAGTCGCCTTCCTTTATATCCTTTACCTCGTGCGGGTGAATGCCCGCCGCGAAGTATACGGGTCCGCAGGCGTCGGCAAGCCCGGCCGCCCGGCGGCTCGATGCGGCGTCCGTGCCGATGGTTATGATGCGGCCCACACCTGCCGCGTTCGCCCTCTCCAGCACCTCGGGCAGGTCGGTTGCGAACTGCTCCATGTCCAGGTGTGCGTGCGTGTCGATTAGCAATGTCAGTTGGTCTCCTTAGCCAAAAGCAATCGTCGTGTCATTCTGAGGCCCCTTGGGGCGAAGAATCTCGGGTTTGGTTTTTATTTGCAAAATAAACCCCGGGATTCTTCGCTTCGCTCAGAATGACATCCTTATAATTTTGCTCTCATCTTGTAACCGGCAGCCCTATCTTGAATACGCTCCCCTCGCCGGGTATGCTCTCAACCATGACGTAGCCGCCGTGTGCTTCCACTATGGACTTCACCACCGCAAGGCCGAGCCCGGTGCCCTTCACGTCAGAGTCCCGCTCGGAGCGGTAGTACGGGTCGAATATGTGCGGCAGGTCGCCTTCGGAAATGCCGCGTCCCGTGTCCGTGACCTCTATCTCTATGACCCTTCCGCCGCGCCCGTCGTCGGACTCGCACGCGGACACCTTGACGGCCCCGCCTTCCGGCGTGAACTTTATGGCGTTCGATACGAGGTTGGTGGCGACCCTCAACATCTTGGGCCTGTCCGCCTCGAAGGCAGGAAGCCCCGCAGGAAACTCGCATGAGAGTTTGATGTTTTTGGCCATGGCAAGGGCTCCGAGGTCCGAGATGGCCTCGTCTATGATCTCTTCAGGGCGTACCGGCCCTTTGTTGATGGCCATCATGCCGGCCTCTATCCGGGTCAGTTCGAGGTACTGCTCCACGAGGTCGAGCAGCCTCCTGCCGCTGTTCTTTATGGACCGCAGGTACTCCTGGCTCTCGGTGGACGAAAGGCCGGTCCCACCACCTATCAGCAGGTCGGTATAGCCCAGTATGCTCGAAAGCGGGGACTTCAGGTCGTGGGTGATGAGCGATACGAAATCGGCCTTCCTTCTTTCGAGCAGCTTCTCGGCCGTGAAGTCGTAGAATGTCTTTATCTCGCCCAGCACCTTCTGGCCCTTGTCCAGAACGAGCGCGCCGCCTACCTTGTAATGGCGGCCGCCTACCTCTATCTCCCTCGAATCGGAACACTTACCCATCACTTCCTTGAACACGACGCACTGGCTGCAGATGTCCTCGCGTTTGCGCTTGACGCTGACCTGCACGCCCTTCCTGCAGTACGTGCCCGATACCAGCCAGCACCGTATGTCGTCGGACATGTACGCGGGGCAGTTCTTCTCCACGCAGTCGAACATCTCCCAGCACCTCTTTGTCGGCGCGGACGTGCCCCTGAAGGTAAGTGAGTCCTTGAGCGGCCCTTCGGGCAGGCCGTCTACCGTCCCTCCAATGACCTCTTCCGGCCTGACGCCCCATATCTCGCCGAACATCGGGTTTATCTCTTTTATCTCGCCCGAGATGCCTATGAATATGACGCCGTCCGGCATGCTCATAAGCATAGCCTGGAGCTTGTCCCGCTCGACGGACAGCTCACGCGTGCGTTCGACGACCGTGCCCTCGAGTGCGGCGTTGGCGGCCCGCATCTGCTCGTAGGACTCGGCCAGCCTGTCCATCATGGAGTTGAGGGTATCCGAAAGGACCGTCATCTCCCTGGACGAGGTCTCGTGCACCCGCACAGTCAGGTCGCCCGTCTTTATCTTCTCCGCGGCCGCCTCGACGGACTCCAGGGGCTTTATTACGAGTTTCTTGGCAAGGTAAAACAGCAGGAGTAGAAGCCCGGCCGAGAACACGGCCTCCATGGCCGCACCGGGGGTGTTGGCCCAGCCCAGGTAGTTAAGGACCAGGTCTATCGTGAACGCTCCCGCGACGGCGGCGACCGACCATATTATTAATTTTGTACTCAGCCTTCCTGGCATGTTTACCTCGGTTACATGAGTTAGTCAGGCAGCCTACTGTATCTTGTTTCCGTAGAAGTCTATGAAGGCCGACCCTCCGGATGACACGTGTTCAAAGCTTATCCCAAAGGTTATGGCAAAGGTGTCTTTGCTGTACTTTGCCGGCAGCGGGCTCAGCTGGGTTATCTGAGATAGCATCCTTATTGCCGTGTTGTCGAGTGTCTGGTACCCGGACGATTTTATTACTTCCCTTTCCAGCACCTTGCCTGTCCTCGATATAGTGGTCCTGACCAGGACGGAGCCTCTGATGCCCTGCGATATCTCGTCGTTCGGGTACATGCTCATGTAATACATCAGCTGGTTCTTCAAAAACGACAGCTCGTACGACATGATCATCAGCTCATCGGTGTCCAGGGTTATTTCGCCGTTCTTGCGCGGGCCCAGAAGGCCTTCCTCGCCCTGCGCCACCTTGGCGTACCGTTCGAGGTCTTTCTGGGTCGGCTGCAAAAGCCGCCTGGATTTCCCAGTCTCACGGACGGGTTCGGAAGGCTGGCCTGTGCGCATAGTGTCGTTTCCGCGAGCGCTCTTTGAACCCGGCAAGTTGACTTTGGGCGTTGCCCTGGTCTTGTCGCTGTCGGGGCCCGGCGAGCCTTTCGATAGCGCGGCCGGCGATGTTTCGTCGGGGTTGGCCTGTTGCATCGGGGGGCTGGTCTTCCTGACCCCCGGGTTAGGTGTGAACGGGAGCGGCCTTATTTTGCGCTCGTTAGTATCCTTGGCCGTTTTGGGCGGCTCGGGTTTCGGTTTGGGCTTAGGTGCCGGTAGAGGCATGGGTTTGGGCAGAGGCAGAGGCATTGGTTTTGGCAATAAGACCGGTTTTGGCTTGGGTAGTACAACCGGCTTCGGTTTGGGTTTTGGTTTCGGCTGAACCACGGGTGTTGTTTTGGGTGTTTTTATCGCCTTTGAAAGCCTGGCAACGCGGGTTTCCTCGCGCGGCCTGACGATTTCCACGGTGACAGGTTCTTTTTTCGCCTTATTGGCCGTTTCAACCCTGACGATGGCTACCAAGATGACATGGAAGACCAGAGATGCTAAAAGGCAGTAAAGTAATAAACCCTTCTTCATGGTACGACATAACCCATAACCGCATAACCCGCGGGTACTTAAACAGAAAAGACTTTTAAAACAAACTAAATTATAGCATAATGAAAAAGTTGCGCAAGAAAAAACGGCGGGATATGGAAAAGACCAACCTCCTTACACTAAACGAAAACGGGCTAAAGACCTTCATGCACGGCCTCGGGATGCCTGCGTACAGGGCCGCTCAGGTCGCGCGCTGGATATACGCGGAGGGCCTTACCTCCTTCGATGGCATGACCAACCTCTCGAAAAAGGACAGGGAGGCGCTTGGCGGGGCGGCCGAGATTAGGCCGCCGGAGCTGTCCAACCGGCGCGTGTCGGAAGACGGCGCGCAGAAGTTTCTCTTCAGGATGTCTGACGGCGAGATGGTCGAGTCCGTGCTAATCCCGGACGAAGGTAGGGTAACGCTCTGCATATCCTCGCAGGCGGGCTGCGCGCTCGGCTGCCGGTTCTGCCTGACCGGGGCGGGCGGCATAAGACGCGACCTCGCGGCCCACGAGATAACCGGCCAGGTATTCGCCGCAAGAGGGCTCGCGGCCCCGGCCGTCATAACCAATATTGTGCTGATGGGCATGGGCGAGCCGCTGATGAACAGGGACAACGTATTCGAGGCTCTCAGGCGGCTGACCTCACCCGGCATGTTCAGCATCTCGACTAGGAAGATAACGCTCAGCACCGCTGGTGTTGTGCCGGGGATACGGGAGCTCGGCGTGTCGGGTATCGGCGTGAACCTCGCGGTCTCGCTGAACGCGGCGGACGACGAGACACGAAGCCGCATCATGCCCATCAACAGGAAATACGGCCTCGGCGAGCTTATAGCCGCGCTGGAGGAGTACCCGCTGCCCCCGAGGAGGAAGATTACCATAGAGTACGTGATGCTGAAGGGGGTGAACGATTCCATCGGGGACGCCCGGAAGCTCGCCAGGCTGCTGCGGGGCGTACGCTGCAAGGTGAACCTGATACCGTTCAACGAGCACGAAGGCTCGGAGTTCGAGCGGCCTGCCCGTGACGACGTGATGTCCTTCCAGGACATCCTGCACAGGAAGGGCTACACCGCCTTTATCCGTTCGAGCCGCGGGCCGGACATACTGGCCGCGTGCGGGCAGCTAAGGGGCGGGGGCTGAAGCGCCGCTCTCGTCGAATATGTCCCTGAATGCGTCCTGCACCTCGAAGAAGGCCTCCATCACCATCGGGTCGAAATGCTGGGGCATGGTGCGGCCGTCCCCTTCGGTTATTATGCTGCAGCACTTTTCGTGCGGGAAGGCGGGCTTGTAGGGCCGCTGGCTCCTCAGTGCGTCATACTGGTCGGCCAGGTTGACTATCCTGCTCTCCAGCGGTATCTCTTCGCCCTTCAACCCGTTTGGGTAGCCGGTGCCGTCGTAGCGTTCGTGGTGGGTAAGCGCTATGTTCCTTGCCATCCCGAGCCTCGGGTGGTCGCCCAGTATCTTCGCCCCGTATACCGTGTGGTTCTTTATCTCATCCCATTCGCCGGAGTCGAGCTTGCCGGGTTTCTTCAGTATGCCCTCGCTCACGTAAATCTTTCCAACGTCGTGCATCTGGGCGCTGTAGCTTATGTCCTCGATGAACCGCCGCTGCACCCCGAGCTTCTCGGCAAGGGCCCTTGAGTATTCGTTCACCCGTATTATGTGGTCGCCCGTGTCCTCGTCGTGCACCTCGGAGGCCCGCGCAAGCGCTGTTATCATGTAGCGGAATGCGTCCTCGGTCTGCCTGATCTGCTCGGAGAGCGAGTGGAAGAACGAGCTGTGGAGCGTCAGGCCCTTGAGCACCTGCGCCTCGAAGCGGTCCGCGTCCTTTTTGTAGTTGAAGGCCGCTGCGCTCACCACGCTCGAACCGTAGAACACCATGTTTTTGATATGCCCGACCTCGTCCAGCACCGGCGACAGGGAGGGCAGCCTGTGCCGTATGTCGGCGCACAGGCCCTCGTTCTTTACGTATACCTCTTCTCCCCCGGCAAGCCTGCGGGCGTCGTCATCGCCGAGCGGCGCCGTTTTTTTCTTTGTCCCTTCGCATAGGGTGTAGAGCAGGCCGTGGCCCAGCCCCCTGGCGTACAGGAAGAGCTTTTCCGGCATGTCCTGGCGCGTGCCGCAGCCCTCCGCCATGAGCCGCGCCATACCGTCCAGGTACTTCTCGAGGTCGTACGACATCGGGTCGAAGCGCGTGAGGCTCCTCTCTGTGTAGCCGGTCAGCCTGGAGAGCTTCAGGTATGCCCCTTCGAGCCCTTCCCTGAGCGCCTTGACCTTGAGAAGGCTCTTGACCCTCGTCATTACCTCGGCCCGGTGGTATGGCTTGTTTAAAATGTCGTCAGCCCCGGCCTCCATGGCCTTGACTCGTTCGTTCAGCCCCTGGAGTGCGGTAACCATAACCACCGGTATGCCGACGGTCTCCTCGTTGGCCTTGAGCGCCCGGCATGTGCCGTAGCCGTCCATGCCCGGCATCATCACGTCCAGCAGTATGATGTCAGGCGGGCTGTCGGATACGAGCCTGAGGCACTCATCGCCGGATGTCGCACTGACTACGGTGTAGCCGGACGGGAGCAGGTGCGCCGACAGAAGCTCCAGGTCACGCGGGCTGTCGTCCACCACCATCACGACCTGGGCGTTGTCCAGGCACTGCCCCGGGTATGTAATGTTTCTTTGCGCACGCACGCTCATTTCGCCCTCTTTTCCCCGACGCGCCCGCCGTGCAGGCATGCCTTTCACGTCCGCGTAATACTCCCATGCAGTTCTTCGGCAGGCGGGGGGCATAACTTTAGTTTATTCAAACAGGTAGAGTGGCCCTGCCGGGGCCAAAAAATGCTTGACGCGCGTGCCTTCTATTGTATAATGGTTGCTTGGGCCAAAAGCAAAAGCCGGTTACCAGGGACCGGCGCTTTTTTTTAGATGGAGGGGCACGTGGCGGAGCAGAAGTTCGAGACGTCCATGAAGCGGCTGGAGGATATAGTCGCGAAGATGGAGGCCGGGGAGTTGTCCCTGGACGAGTCGCTCAAGCTCTTCGAGGAGGGCATAAAGCTCTCACGCGCCCTGGCCAAGAAGCTGGACGAGGCCGAGAGGAAGGTCGAGATGCTGACCAGGGACGAGGGCGGCAGGCTGAAGACGGTGCCGTTCAAAGAGGATACGGAGGATTGAAGGGTCGGCCCTATGGATTTGAAGACGTATCTTAAAGACAGAAAAGGACTGGTAGACTCCTTCCTCGACAAGGCGGTGCCGAAGGGCGACATGATGCCGGCATCGCTGCACGGCTCCATGAGGTACAGCCTCGAGGCCGGCGGCAAGAGGGTAAGGCCGGTGCTGGTCATAGCCGCGGCCGAGGCGGTAAGCGGCAGGCCCGCAGGCGACGTGCCGGGGCTCCTTGCGGTGGCCTCCTCGCTCGAGTTGATACATACGTACTCGCTGATACACGACGACCTTCCCGCGATGGACG
>Ga0334722_10005789_pt1 | contig 12382 bp, 13 predicted proteins | sample C3_bottom_MG_FD_207210 | JGI IMG/M metagenome (GOLD analysis project Ga0334722, IMG submission 207210) | Sediment microbial communities from Yellowstone Lake, YNP, Wyoming, USA - C3_bottom | ecosystem: Environmental > Aquatic > Freshwater > Lake > Sediment | place: USA: Wyoming | collected...
AAAATCTTTAAGTGCAGAATAAAATTCTTTTTCCCATTTTTTTTGTTTGCCTTTTTTTTCAACCACTGAAACCGCTTTGGCGATTCTTGACCACATTTCTTCAGGGCGCTTCTCCATTGGTTTCCCTGTTTTATCTTTTAATGAATATCTATCTGAAAATACCTTTTCCGCGATTCCTGTTAGTTTCATATTTTTTATTAGGCTAATTTTTTAAGTTCTTTTTCAAAATCTTCCAAATCGACAAACCGGCGAAACACACTGGCAAATCTGATGTATGCTATCTTATCAATTTTTTTTAGTTTTTTTGCAACTAAATTTCCGATTTCACGACTTTCAATTTCAGTCGTCTCTCTTTGCTTGAGATCGGATTCAACCTCATTTATCAATGACTCTATTTGTTCAATTGATACTTTCGTTTTTTCACAGGGTATCGTCAACCCTCTTCGTAACTTGTCGCGGCTGAATCTTTCTCGGCGGCCGTCTCTTTTAATGACTAGTATTGGTAATTCTTCAACTCGCTCGTATGTTGTAAATCTTTTTTGGCACTTGAAACAAGATCTTCTTCTCCTGACTGTTCCTCCGTCGTCAGATACTCTTGTTTCAATTACCTCGGTATCTGTGTGCTTGCAAAAAATACAAAACATAATATTTAGTGTCCTTTAAAAATTTATAACACTGCCAGTAGGTTTACAAGAGGTCAAAATATATAAAAACTATATCATTTTTAAATTATTGGAATTTTTAGCCTCAGCTCTTTTTCAGTTGTCTCAAAAATCAAAAATTCAATAAATATTGTGAACAAACTTTTGGGTTTATAATGTAGATATATCATGTCGCTAATCGACTTTTTATTTCCAAAACTCTGTTTGGGGTGCAATTGTATCGGTACTTACCTATGTCCTTCTTGCTCCGAAAAACTGAAAATCATAGACCGTGAAACTTGTTTATATTGCCAAAAGTCCAGCGCCTTCGGTCTAACTCACCCTAAGTGTCTTAAGAATTATTATATTGACGGCTTATTATCAATCTATACATACGATAGTCTTTTAAAAAAAATCATAAAAAATATCAAATACAGGCTTGCGACCGAAGTGTTTAAGGAATTTATAAAAACGATTCCTTCTGAAGCCTTAATAAAATTTTATGGATTTAAAAAAATTTTAAAAAATGCTTATCTAGAGCCCATACCCCTTTCAACAAAAAAATTTAAAGAGCGCGGTTTTAACCAAGCATTTTATGTGGCCTTATATTTTAAAAAACTCTTAAATTTACCAATAAGCGAATACCTCGTGCGTAAAAAAAATACTTTTGCCCAAGCGCAGTTATCATCAAAGGCAAAAAGATATCAAAATCTCAAAGGGGCTTTTGCTGTTAAAAACCGCGAAAAATCTATAAACGAAATAGTTGTTTTGGTTGATGATGTAGTCACAACTGCCTCAACAGTCAAGGAGGCCTGCCGAGTATTAAAAAAAAATGGCGCTAAAAAAGTATTTGTTTGGGCCTTAGCGCGCGGTTTTCCATGATATAATTTTCATTATGCATACACAGAAAATAGAAATATCAGCCAGAACAATTATCTTCACAGTTTTTTTCCTATTATCACTTGGTCTATTGTGGCAAATTAAAGAATTGATTTTTTCCCTGTTTATTGCTTTTATCATTGCCGGGGCACTTAAGCCGGCGGTTGCCTACTTTGAAAAAATGCGACTACCTCGACCTGTCGGAGCTGTTTTCATCTTTGCGCTTTTTATTTTTATAATATTCAATATATTTTCTTTAGTCATTCCTCCGCTTATTAATGAGGTTATTTATCTTTCAAAAACCCTGCCTGTTATTATAAAAACTAGTTTGCCAAATTATGCTTCTTACTTTAATTTTGATTTTTTGACTAAAAACTTACCGGGACTGACAAATCAAACTATTGATTTTATAAAAACAATTTTTTCAAATGTATTTTTTGTTACTTCGACATTATTCTTTGGATTCTATTTCCTTCTTGAAAAACATCTGGCAAAAAGATTGCTTGAAAATTTCTTTGATGACCATGAGGTTAATAAAATAGAATTAATTAGTGATCGAGCTCAGGCGCGCATGAGCTCCTGGTTTTGGGGTGAGGTAATTTTAATGATTGTCGTTGGAATCTTGACATATATTGGCCTGAATATTATTGGCATGAAGTATGCCTTAGCCTTAGCTGTTCTTGCTGGACTACTTGAAGTCGTCCCGACGCTTGGACCAATTGCATCCTCTATTCCTGCGATATTAATTGGTCTTTCTCATTCGCCTATATTAGCTCTATCAAACGTTGCTCTCTACTTAGTTGTTCAACAGTTGGAAAACAATCTCATTGTTCCTATTGTTATGAGAAAAGTAACCGGACTGCACCCTGTCGCGATACTAATTGCTATGGTTGTAGGAGGAAAACTAGCAGGTATCATGGGTGTATTTTTGGCTGTCCCAACAACAATCTTTATCGAAACTATCTTAATCGAGATTCAGAAACTGCCAAAAAGATGATTTCTTGCGGTCAATCCACGGTATATATACGGGAATTATTTAAATAATTTGCGGAGTATCTGCGTTTATTATGCGGGAATTATTTCATTAATTGCTTTACAAGAGGGCAATCGTTATGAGTGTTAAAAGGATACGCACAATAAACCATTTCTGTAGAACTTGAAGCGAGCATACATATATTATTACCTCTTTCTTTACTTAATAGGCCTTTTTCTTTAGCTTCCCCTACTAATGGATTTAATAAGCTTTGAATTATGGTTCCAATAGCATTTTCTGCTCCTTTTAAAAAATCGCTTAGTCGATAATCACAAACCGGTGTTTTTTCTGCCATAAGAGCTGAATTGTACCATTTTATAAGTAAAAATTCAACTACTATAAGATAGAATCAGCTATAATCTTTTACAAAAAATGAACTATAATATTACCTTATATATGAAGATCACAATTTTAGGTGGTGGGATTACCGGTCTTACAGCTGCATACTACCTTAGTAAAAATGGTCATGAAGTTACCGTTTTTGAAAAGGAAAAAATATTGGGAGGTCTTGCTTCAGGATTCAAGTCAAAAGATTGGAACTGGTATCTAGAGCGCGCCTATCATCATCTATTTGCATCTGACTCAGACATATTGAACTTTGCCCGTGAAATTGGTTTTAATAAAATATTTTTTCAAAGCCCAACCACTTCTTCTTTATTTGAATATAATAAGAAATTTCAGATTCATGCCCTTGATACACCTATCGATCTACTTAAATTCCCCTATCTAAACATCTTTGATAAATTACGAGCCGGTATGATTATCGTTTTTCTTAAGTTGTCTCCTTATTTGCCACTTTACAACAAGGTGACATCAGAGGAATTTTTAAAAAAAACCATGGGAAAAAATGTTTGGAACGTCATGTGGAGACAGCTTTTTCGGGGAAAGTTCGGTGATTATGCGGGAATTATTTTAAGCGTTTTCATCTGGGCAAGAATCAATAAAAGAACAAAAAACTTAGGCTACGTTGCCGGCGGTTTTCAGGAACTTGTAAGCTTCTTAGATAAAACATTAGAAAATCTTAATGTCAAAGTTTTAAAAGGATATCAAGTTGAAGAAATTAAAGCCCGTGGAGAAAAAATCCTTATTAATGGAACCGCTTTTGATAAGGTTATCTCTACCCTGCCAACACCGGTTATGACAAAATTAACAACTAATATTTTTTCTGAAAATTATTTGTCAAAATTTAAAAAATTAAAATACCTACATGCAATGACAGTGATACTCGAAACCAAAGAGCCAATTCTTAATAAAACTTATTGGCTAAATATTTGTACGGAAAAGATTCCTTTTATGATTCTTGCTCAGCATACTAATTTTGTTGATAAAAAAAACTACGGAGGTAAAAATATTGCCTATCTTGGTTGGTATCTAAAAGGTGATAGTCCTCTTTTGAAAATGACCGATAATGAAGTCCTTTCTTTAGTTCTTCCTGCAATCAAAAAAATTACCAATCACCAACCACCAGTTACTAATCATTTTATTTTTAGAGTGCCTTGGGCGCAGCCAATTTTTGATAAAGATTTTGTCAAAAATATGCCGACATTTAAAACACCTAATAAAAATTTTTATGTCGCCAATTTGGATATGACCTACCCATATGATCGAGGTACAAATTATGCAGTTAAGCTCGGTCGTGACGTCTCCAAATTTATTCGATAACTGGTAGCCCTGCTAAATCCTGTTTTTTTATTTCTTTATATTTTGGATTTTTTTTGAGCGCTGGCTTGCCTTCGTGTTCGACGACATAATATGCGAATCCCTGCATCTGTTTTACCAGCTGATAATCAGCGTGTCCTGGCATACTGACAGGATCACGCTCTTCAAAGTCCACCGGACTGTCATCGGCGGTTGCAAAATAAGTCGTTCCGGTATTAACAACTAAGTGTCCTTGACCGGCAGCCATATAAACGCTGTCTCCCGCTTTGACAGGGACAGCTTTAAATTCTTCAACAACGTCAGCAATCATTTCGCCTTTTTCATTTGTCGCTAATTTTTGAAGTAAAGCAATGCCTTCGCCAAAGATTATCCAATAAGTTTCATCAAGTTGTCCGATATGGTAATGACCATAAGTTTTTATATATTCGCCGGAGATTGTTCCTGGTTCCCAGACGGTGACATTTCTTTGATCCTTGCCACCTCTTATCATGTAGTAATGAACTGCCGGTCCTACCCCTTTTGGATCCATTAATACCTCCTGCATTTTTTCATGAGTGCGGGCCGCATAATGCTTAGACACGTTCTTGAAATCAATATTCATATTATTGTTTGAATAAAATTATTAATTAATTTATAAATAGGTTTTTAATATCACTGACTTTCCACCAATAGTTTTAACTTTAAATTTTTGCACATTTTCTGGAATAAAACAAGAGTGTCCTTTTCCTATAATAGCCTCACCGTCATCTGCTTCAACTGCCACCTTACCATCGAGAACAAATAAATGCGAATAACTATTATTATTATTTTCTAATAATTCGTTGTCAACTTCCAAAACATCCATAGTATAAGCATTATTTTTAATGACTTTTCTTCCCATACCTAACCGCATCGTTTTTACAGCGTCGTTATTAATGATATCTGTATCCAAATATTTAAAATAGTCATCGATATGGACTTCACGGATCGATCCGTCCGATTTAATTTTTCCTCTATCAAAAGATCTTATCGTTGATACTGGATCCATGACGTCTTTTTGTACCTCATAAAGTACATTTCCTAATGGATATTTTTCTAAGTCTTCTTCCCAAGAATGATGAATGCCTCCGGCTGACGGATCAACGATAAAATGTTTTTTTATTTCGTGTAAATTTACATATTGCCAAGGATTTATTTTTTTTACTAATTGAGAAGAAAGTTCTTTCGCTTTTTTTAAATCAATTTTTTTACTAATTACTTGTTGGCTAATATTCTTCATTTCAGACTCAATAAGCTTACAAGCACTTTTATATTCATTAATATCAATTCCTTTTTTTATGCCGTAAGTGACTAAGCCGTCTTCCAAGTAATACCAAGTCTCAGGTTTTGCCTGCCATCTCTTATCTTCAACTCCCAGCTTTACATGAATCTGAAAAGAATTTCCATTTGATTGGTTAACTTTAATTAACTGTACTCTGTCATAAAGTGAAGTAACTTCTTTGAGTTCATAATAATCTTTACCACTTACATAATTTGTGTGATTAAAAATAGTGTTTTCATCTGGCGATCCTAGTTCTCCAATAAAATTTTTGTCTTCAGAATTATTGATATTAATAAGAAGTTTTGTCCCGCTAAAAAGTTCATAACTTTGACCAATTTTTTTATCTATAAAATCATTTAATCTCTCCCAACTTTTCATTTTCAAAATATAGTCTCCGCCCCAAGTCGGTTGTTCGATAAGTTTAGGCACTATCAGATACGGTTTTTTATCTTTAATCATAGGTTGTTTTTGAGCATAACAGTATAATATAATACTAACAAATGATAAAGAATAAAATCTTCACTTATCTTCGTGTTATGCGAGTTTCTCAATGGATCAAAAATTTAGTGGTTTTCACAGCGATTATTTTTTCCGGTCGATTGTTTGACGCCGACTTATTTATAAAAACTACTCAAGCCTTTTTCATCTTTTGTCTACTCTCGTCAACCGCTTATGTACTAAACGATATTATTGATTATCCGTATGATAAAAAGCATCGCATCAAAAGATTTCGACCAATTGCCTCCGGCGAAATCACGATGCCTGAAGCGACTTTTATCGTCTTTATATTTACTTTACTTTCTTTAATACTCGCATTATTTTTTTCCTTACCGATGTTTTTCTTGAGTCTATTATTTATTCTTCTCCATTTTTTCTATTCAATGTATATTAAGAAACATCCCGCTGTTGATATTTTTGCCATCTCCTTTTCTTTTATGATCAGGACTTTCGCTGGAGAAGTGGCGACTGGTTTTCATATTCCTATTTGGTTAATCTTGACAATCTTTTTTATTTCGCTCTTTATGGCATCTGTCAAAAGACACGCTGAACTAGTTACTCATGGGAGCACGGCTCGTGAATCACTCTTCTTTTATAAAGAACATTTCTTGGATTTTTTGACGCAAACTTTTGCGACATCGACGATTATTGCTTACTCAACTTATACCTATTCCACTTATGATTTTAGTCGACCAATCCATGTTGAAAATTCTTTTTCAAAACTATTTGCCGGTTTACTACCAGGATTTGAAGGAAGAAAATGGATGATGTTAAGCATTCCACTTGTGGTTTACGGAATCTCGCGATATGCACAATTATTGTATGAAAAAGCCGAGGGTGAGAGGCCAGAAAAATTAATAACTACAGATGTTCCTTTAATCACGACCATAATCCTTTGGGGAATTCTTGTCATCGGTCTTATCTACATTTTTTAAAAAATCTTCATGTCGTTTATAAGCCATTGACAATCACGAATAAAAATATAACAATTATAACCGTTATAACTTTTTAAAAAATTAATTATGAAAAATAAAGATTCTCAAAAAAATCAGGCCGTCACTCTCGCTATTGAACAAATTCAAAAACAGTTTGGTCGAGGATCAATTATGAGATTTGGTCAGGGACCAGTCGTTCCAGTCGAAGTCATCCCATCAGGCATTATGGCACTTGACTTAGCCCTCGGTGTCGGTGGAATTCCAAAAGGACGCATCATGGAAATCTTTGGACCGGAAGCATCAGGAAAAACAACAGTCTGTCTTTCAATCATTGCCCAAACTCAAAAAATGGGCGGCACGGCCGCTTTTATTGATGCCGAACATGCTCTTGATCCGGCTTGGGCAAAAATACTTGGTGTCAAACTTGAAGATCTTTTAATTTCTCAACCTGACACTGGTGAACAAGCTTTAGAAATTACAGAAACTTTAATTAGATCCGGTGGAGTTGATTTGGTCGTCGTCGACTCGGTCGCCGCCCTTGTCCCTAAGAATGAAATCGAGGGAGAGATGGGAGAGAGCCAGATGGGACTGCAGGCAAGATTAATGTCACAGGCTTTGCGAAAATTGACAGGAATTGTCTCAAAATCAAAAACGACCGTTATCTTTACAAATCAATTAAGACAAAAGATCGGTGTCTTCTTCGGCAATCCGGAGACAACCCCAGGCGGTCTTGCTCTTAAATTCTATACATCGATAAGAATGGATATAAGAAAGATTGAGACATTGAAAAAAAATAATATCGTCTATGGAGCTCGTTCCCGAATCAAGGTCATCAAAAATAAAGTCGCCCCGCCTTTTAAGGAAGCGGAATTTGTCGTGACCAGCGCCGGTATTGATCATGAAGAAGGATTAGTGGACGCCGCAATTAACGCTGGATTAATTCAAAAGTCAGGATCATTTTTTAAGATCGGCGAAAAGCTTATCGGTCAAGGAAAAGAACAGGTCAAAGAGCTTTTGAAAAAGGACGAAAAACTAAAAGAAAAATTGATGAAAGAACTCTTAATTAAAAAATAAGTTCAAGTCTATAAAGTTTTTAAAGTCCATAAAGTTAATAAAGTCATGTACATTGTTGTATGGATTTTTGACTTTATAGACTTTACAGACTTTTGACTTTATGAACTTAAATGAAGATCTCATTCCTCTTCTAAACAAGGCCTTTTTTTACTTAAAGTTCCGCCCTCGTAGTATAAAGGAAGTTCGCGAATATCTGTATAAAAAAATAAGAACGACTCATTGGTCGCGTGAAGCGGCAGACGCCGTCATCGATAACCTTCTTGAAAGAAAAATTTTAGATGACCTCGAATTTACCGGTTGGTTTGTCCGCCAAAGAACGGCCCTTAAACCAAAAAGTCAAAGATTACTGACAACAGAACTGCGACAAAAAGGAGTAAGTGACGAAATTATTGAAAAATATTTTGGTGACAATGAAGTCGATGAAGAAAAACTAGCGATGGAAATTCTAGAAAAGCGCTGGCCTCGTTTTAAATCTTTAGACTCCCGTAAACGATTTGAAAAAGCGACCCGCTTCCTCATGAGCCGGGGATACTCATACGATCTTATTAAAAGAACCATCTCAAAACTAGAAAATATATAATTAGGAATGGCAGTTCACAAGAACATAAAAATATTGACATGGTTTAATTTCTTTACCGACTTTAAACTCTATGCGCCGTTGGCAATTATTTATTTCACAAAAGTTACGGGGTCTTTCGCTCTTGGTATGAGCATCTTTTCTATCTCGATGATTTCAAGCGCTCTTTTTGAAATGCCCACAGGTATTTATTCCGATTTTATCGGGAGAAGAAAAACTGTAATTTTAGGAGCACTCGCTGCTGTTATATATTCTATTTTTTATGCCGTCGGCACCTCTTACTGGATCTTAATTATCGCCGCACTTTTTGACGGACTTTCCCAATCTTTTTACAGTGGTAATAATGACGCACTTCTCCACGATAGTCTGTCTGAAAATAAAAATGAACATAAATACGCCGAATTTCTGGGAAAAACGAGCGCCATGTTTCAGGTCGCCCTTGGAGTCTCGGCAATTGTCGGAGGCGTCTTGGCCACTTGGTCATTTCTTTTAATTATGTGGCTTTCCGTCATCCCACAGATTATTTGCTTTTATCTTTCGCTAAAATTAGTAGAGCCAAAAACAAAATCAAAGACCAGTGGCAATATTTATACACATTTAGAAGATGCTTTTAATAATTTTAAGACTAATAAAAAATTAAGGACTCTTAGCATTTCGTCCATTTCTGGATATGCACTCGGGGAAGCTTCCTACCAATTCCAGTCGGCTTTTTATAGCACGTTTTGGCCTGTCTGGGCAATCAGCATCGCCAAGACCTTATCAAACGTTGGGGCGACAATCAGCTTTCATTTCAGTGGAAAAATCACTAAAAAACTGGGCGAAATTCAGACTGTTATCGCTGATAATATCTATAGTCGTTTTGTCAATATTTTTTCAACTGCTTTCCCGTCTATATTCTCACCATTATTAATGTCGACGACTTCGATATTTTATGGGGCGACATCAGTTGCCAAAAATAGTTTATTCCAACGCGAATTTAAGTCTGAACAACGGGCAACGATGGGTTCTTTGAATTCTTTTGCCGGTAGTATCGTCTTTGGTATTGTCTCTTTTTTACTGGGACTGGTCGCTGATAAAATTTCACCTGCCCGCGCACTACTCGCCCTAAATATCATTCAGTTTGCTAATCTTTGGCTTTATTTTAGAGTTTTTAATATTAACAAACCGGTTGTAGTTTCAAAAAAGTTAGAGTAAAATAGGGTTAATTAGAAATTGCTTGAAGAAATTATTAAAGTTAATAATTTAAAAAATGTTGTTAAAAAGTTCTTATTATTTAAATTTCGTGACAGCAGTCTTGGTTTTTACCCAGTAATTCCCTGTCTGTAAATAAGAAATGTTCTAACAACCCCTTCTTCAAGCTTCATAAATAAATATGTTGCAGAAATTTTTCAAAAAGTTTCTTTCTATTAAAAATAATCAGGAAGAACTTCTAAAAAACGCCAAAAACGAGGCTGAAAATGTCGTTTTAAAAGCTCGCGAAGAAGCGATGCGAATTAAAAGTGCTGCGGAACAAGATTCCCGTAAAGTAGCGACTGATGCTCTTGAGATCGAGAAAAGATTGGCCAAAAAAGAACAGATACTCGAGGATCATGAAGGTCAAATCAATCGTGAAAAACAATCCCTTCTTGATACTAAAAACTTCTTGGAAAAATCCAAGAAAGAAATCGACGAAAAGAAAGAACAGATGCTCGCCAAACTTGAGAAAATCTCTCAATTAACTAAAGACGAGGCTAAGGATTTGATACTCGCCGGTTGGGAAGATAAATTAAAAGGTGAGATAGCTAAAAAAATTAAAGTCGCCGAAGAAGAAGTGAAGTCTACAGTCGATGATCGCGCCAAAAACATTTTGGTTGATGCGATGAGATACGGAGCTATAGATTACGTCTCCGAATTTACACTTTCTGTAATCAATCTACCAAGTGAAGATTTTAAAGGAAGAATTATTGGAAAAGAAGGACGAAATATTCGTGCTTTTGAGCTGGCGACAGGTGTCGACATCGATCTTGAAGAAGAAGGAGTTATCCGTATTTCTTCATTTGATGCTGCCCGCCGAGAAGTGGCTCGAATCGCTCTTGAAACTCTTATCAAAGATGGGCGTGTTCAACCTGCTAGAATCGAAGAGATCGTCAAAAAGGTAAGAGAAGATATTGAAAAATCGATCTTTAAAGCCGGCGAAGAACTCTGTCATAAAGTCGGTGTTTTTAATATGCCTCCTGAGATCACTCAAACTTTGGGTCGATTTAAATACAGATATTCTTACGGACAAAATATGATTGCCCACACCCTTGAAGAGACGAAAATTGGTATCGCTTTAGCCCACGAAGTCGGAGCTGATGTCAATGTCGTTAAGCTTGGCTGTCTCTTACACGATATCGGTAAAGTTGTTACCGATAAAGAAGGCTCACACGTCGATCTCGGAGTCGAGCTTTTGAAGAAACATCGTTTCCCACAAAAAGTCGTCGACTGCGTCGCTGCCCATCATGAAGATATTCCTTTTCCATCAGTCGAATCAATTATCGTTTATATATCTGATGCCGTATCTGGTGGTCGACCTGGCGCACGTCATGAAAACTTTGAAGAGTACCTAAAGAGAATTAAGACGATAGAAGATGCCGCCAAAACTAAAAAGGGTGTCAAAGAAGTCTATGCTCTTCAGGCTGGCCGCGAACTGCGAGTCATTGTTAAACCTGATGAGGTGACCGATGATGAAGCCGTCGTCATGGCTGAAAAAATAAGAGAAGAACTGGAAGCAAAATTTGATGTCTTCCCAGGCCAGATAAAAGTCACGGTGATAAGAGAATCCCGTGCCGAGGCAACAACAAAAATCTAATTTACTAAAAATGAATATAGATAAAATTGGTGAGTTCGGTCTTATTGATCGCATCAAAAAGATTGTTGCTGATCCTGTTATCGGAGATGACACTGCTCCACTTATAATTGGTGGCGAGACTTATTTAACGACAGTCGATATCCTTCTTGAAGATCAGCATTTTTTACGCAACTATCCTGCTTACAAAGTTGGTTATAAAGCGATCAGTATCAATGTCTCTGACATTGTCGCTTCAGGCGGTCACCCATTATGGGCGCTTGTTTCACTCATGTTACCTAACATTGAAACCAAATATGTTGATGAGCTTTATCGCGGGATGACTGCGGCTTGCCGATTTTATGGTTTAAAAATTGTTGGCGGTAATATAACCCGAAGTATCAAAATCGGTATTGACGTTTTCATGATCGGCAAAACGAAAAAATTTATTGGTCGAACGAGTGTCAAAAATGGCGACAATATTTTTTTGACAGGAACACTCGGTGACTCAAAAGCCGGTTTAGAATTGTTACTTCTGAAGAAAAAAAGTTATGAAGATTTTGAAAAAAAATTAATTGAAAAACATCTATCGCCAAAAATAAATTTTAAGGTCGCCGATTATTTATGTAGTAATGCGAGTGCCGCACTTGATATTTCAGATGGCCTCTCCTCTGACCTCTCACATCTTGGTAGCAAAAGCAAAATCAGAATTGATATTAAGGGAAAAAATATTCCAATTTCAAAAGAATTAATAATGTTTTGTAAAAAATATAAACATAATCCCATTGAGTATGCCGTTGCCGGAGGAGAGGACTATCAGATATTATTTACCCAAAATCTCAAATCCAATGTTCAAAGTTCAAAGTATTTTTTGATCGGAAAAGTTTCCTCGGGTCATGGAATTTATCTTGATAATAAAAAATTAGAAAACAAAAGTTTCCACCACTTTTAATTACTTTCTAGATTACTGCATAGCCCCG
>Ga0334722_10005791_pt1 | contig 12380 bp, 11 predicted proteins | sample C3_bottom_MG_FD_207210 | JGI IMG/M metagenome (GOLD analysis project Ga0334722, IMG submission 207210) | Sediment microbial communities from Yellowstone Lake, YNP, Wyoming, USA - C3_bottom | ecosystem: Environmental > Aquatic > Freshwater > Lake > Sediment | place: USA: Wyoming | collected...
ACCCCAAACCATCTAAATGTTTCTGGCGAAAAAGAGCTTACCGGTAAAGGGGTATCTTATTGCGCCACTTGTGATGGTTGGTTTTTTAAAGATCGATCGGTGGTTGTGATCGGTGGAGGGGATAGCGCTCTCGAGGAAGCTCTGTTCTTGACCCGTTTTGCCAAGTCCGTTTATATCATTCACCGGCGGGATTCTTTTAGAGCCAGTGCAATTTTACAAAAACGGGTAAACGATAACCCAAAGATCAAGTTGATTTTGAATTCAGTAGTTCAAAAAATAAATGGGACAGATAAGGTTGAATCAGTTTCGATAAAAGATCTGGTTTCTAACGAAGACTCAGACTTTCTTATTGACGGAGTCTTTATTTTTGTAGGTCATTCTCCCAATACCGATTTATTCAAGGGACAATTAGAGATGGATGATCATGGGTACATAAAGACAGATTTATATATGAATACAAGCGTTGAAGGTGTATTTGTGGCAGGTGAAGCTGCGGATCCAAACTTTAAACAGGTTGTGACTTCAGCAGGGATGGGGGCTGCGGCAGCTATCCAGGCAACGCGTTATCTCGAGAAAATAAAAGGATAATTATGAAATCCTTATTAATATAAAAATTTCTCTTCATTAACAATAAATAAGAGAATGTTTATAAAAAATATCTACTTGAATTGAAACGTAGTATAAACAATTATTATAAATTTTGGAGGAGTTATGACCGCAAAAGTATCTATTATTGGAGCAGGAATGACCGGTTCGACAACAGCACATTGGTTGGCTGAACGGGAGATAGCTGATATCGTACTGGTGGATATTGTTGAAGGTATGCCTCAGGGGAAAGCACTTGATTTAATGGAAGCCATGCCGGTAATTGGAAAAGATGTAAATATTTCTGGCAGTAATGATTATAAGGCCACTGAAGGTTCCGATATTATTGTTATTACTGCAGGACTACCGAGAAAACCTGGTATGAATCGCGATGATCTTCTTAAAACAAATGCAGAAATTGTAGGAAAAGCGACTACCGAAACTTTGAAATATTCCCCAAATGCAATTTATATAATATTAACGAATCCTCTTGACACCATGGCTTATTTGGCTATGAAAATCGGAAAATTGCCAGCCAATAGAGTTATCGGTCAGGCAGGAGTATTGGATTCAGCCAGGATGCGCTCATTTGTCGCTTCTGAATTGGGTGTCAGCGTCGAAAATATCAATTGCTATGTTATGGGAGGTCATGGGGATACCATGGTGCCTCTCACACGTTATTCAAATGTAGCCGGTATTCCTTTAAAAGATACTATGACTGCTGAAAAATTAAACGCCATTGTTGAGCGCACCCGCAATGGCGGGGGAGAAATCGTATCCTTGTTAAAAACAGGTTCAGCATATTATGCACCTGCGGCGGCTGTTGCTCAAATGGTGGAGGCAATCCTAAAGGACAAACAATTAATTGTGCCTGCTGCTGCTTTTATGCAGGGTGAATATGGATTGAAGGATATATTCTTTGGAGTTCCTGTGCAACTGGGGCGAAATGGTATTGAGAAGATCATTGAATATGATCTTAATACAGAAGAAAAGGAAGCTCTTCAACGCTCAGCAATGGCAGTTAAAGAAACCACAGAAGCACTGGACAACCTCATTAAATATTAAAATATTGGAAGAGCTCTCAGGAGATGAGAATGATAATTCATGACAAAATTGCTGAACAATTACCTGCATGGCGTGAGCGGATAAAGAAATTAATTAAGGAAAAGGGCGAAGTTGCAATTGACAAGGTAACAATCGATCAAGTATATGGGGGGATGCGAGGGTCGATGGTTCTGGTGTCGGATATTTCTTATGTGGATCCTGCTGAAGGTATTAGATTCAGAGGATATAGTATTCCAGAGGTATTAAGATTACTCCCCAAACCGGATGGGGCGGAAATGCCTTATGTAGGTGGATTATATTACTTGCTATTAACAGGCGAAATTCCTTCAAAAGAACAAGCGTGCCTGGTAGAGAAGGATTGGGCAGAGCGAAGTGAAATTCCCGGTTATGTTTACGAGACTCTAAGAGCATTACCCAATACAACTCATCCTATGACCCTATTTACATTGGCAGTTCAATCTTTGCAGACTCAATCAGAGTTTGCTCGTAAGTATCAGGAAGGAATGCGTAAAGACGAGTATTGGGTGCCTATGCTGGAAGATAGCTTAAATCTGACCGCCAAACTTCCTGTCATTGCAGCTTTTATTTATAATTTAAAATATCGAAATGGTGAAGTGCCGCAGGTAGATCAGAAACTGGATTGGGGAGCCAATTTTGCCCAGATGTTGGGTATCAAGGATAAAGGATATGCAGAGTTAGCTCGGTTATATTTCATTCTTCATTCTGACCATGAGAGTGGAAATGTCAGTGCCCATGCAACCCATTTGGTTGGATCATCACTTGCTGATGCATATTATGCATTTTCTGCCGGTCTTAATGGATTGGCAGGTCCGCTGCATGGATTAGCAAACCAGGAATGTTTGGGTTGGTTGTTGGATGTGCGGAAGGAATTCGGCGGTGTACCCAGCAAAGAGCAATTACGAAAGTTTGCTTGGGAGACTTTGGAAAAAGGTAAAGTAATTCCAGGGTATGGGCATGCAGTGCTGAGAGTGCCCGATCCTCGTTTTACAGCTCAGATGAAATTTGCAAAGGAGCGATTCCCGCAGGATGAGTTGGTTCAACTTGCAGATATGGTTTTTGAAATAGTCCCTCAGGTACTTAAGGAACAGGGCAAAGCAAAGAATCCTGCTCCGAATGTCGATGCTATTTCTGGGGCATTGCAATACTATTATGGAGTTCGGGAATTCGACTTTTATACCGTTTTGTTTGGAGTAGGAAGAGCCCTGGGTGTCACTGCCAATTTGGTTTGGGCAAGGGCTTTAGGACAACCAATTGAAAGACCAAAATCAGTAACAACTCAAATGTTGGAAGAAACCCCAGGGTAAAAAGAATAATATAATAGGATGACCTTGATGCAGTTTTTTGCATCAAGGTCATTTTTTTATAGAAGGTTGATTAATTGGTCTATTGTGGGATTTAAGATATCTATCCAGATCGGGAGTTGTTCTGATATATTCTTCATTCATCAAGGGGGATGAAATTAAAAAATCTGCTGTGGCTCGATTGCTGGCGGTGGGAATATTCCATAGTACTGCCAGGCGGAGTAAGGCTTTTACATCCGGGTCGTGAGGTTGGGGTTCTAATGGATCCCAGAAAAAGACGAGGAAATCGATCAAACCTTCAGCAATTTGTGCACCAACTTGCTGATCTCCACCAATGGGGCCACTCTTAAATTTTATTATTGGTATTTCAAGGGTTTCTTCTAAATAGATTCCTGTAGTTCCTGTAGCAAATAGTTCATGACGGGAAAGGGTTCCCTTGTTGAATTTCGCCCAGGCTAAAAGATCCTCTTTTTTGTTATCGTGCGCAATGAGCGCAATATGCTTTCGCGTTTTAAGAGATTGTTCTTCCATTATTAAACTTATGGTGTTGCGGTCGGAATGGGTGCTGCTCCACTCCAAATAAAATATCGTAAAATGCTGGGAGTTCCTGCCTGGTCCCAGATCGTTTTTCCTTGATCATCGGTCCCAGTTTGGCGTACTGTAACAATTTGCCAGGAAATTAAATGTGGCTGGTTGTCTTGTGGACGAAATGAAACAGGCACTATGAACTTTGTATCCGTCACATATTCATTAAGTTTTCGCCCCAACCCTTCAGTAATATCCTCTACGATCACAAAATAAGCTTCGTTACTCCGTAATGTTCCTATGGATGCCCATTGTAAAGTAACAACATCATTTGCGAGGTCAAAAACTGCTCCATTCGCAGGTAATAATAAGTTTGGCGCTGGGTAAGGTGGTGGTAAGGTGGGCGTAGGGGTTGGACCGGGCGTTGCTGCGCGCATACATAATGGAATGGTTAAAGGTTGGTTAAGATAAACAGTATCTGCGCTCAGACCATTCCACTGTTTAATGGCTTCAATGGATACATTATAGTTTAACGAAATGGAACTGAGAGTGTCTGTTGTTTGAACAGTGATGGTAACCGTATTGCATGCTGCTCGCGTAGCATCAGCAGATAGAAGCGTTGCGCTGGCTACAGGTAATGGTGTTGGTGTGGGTTGCGGGATCAATAACTTTTGCCCAACAACAAGGTCTGTGCAGGTCGCAGAGAGGTTATTGAGTAAAATGATGGATTGAGGTGAAACGTTAAAAGCTAACGCGATGGAATTACAATAATCACCAGATTTTACCGTGTATTCAAGCGGCGGAAGCGGTGTAGGTGTTGGGGTTAAGCTGGGAATAGGGGTCTCAGTCGGAGTAGGAGTGACGGTTGGGGTATTGGTAGCGGTTGAAACAGGTGTTGGAATGACTATTCTGTTTCCGGCATTTAATCCAAGATAAACAGATCCGCCACCAACTACAAGGACGATAAGTATTAACCCCAAGGCAAGTGGCAAACTAAGCTTGAGGACAGGCATGCGGCTTCCCTGGATCGATTTTTGTGGGCGTTTTTCAATATTGAATTCGGTGCCGCAAACGAGGCAGCGAGTGGCATTCTCTGCCAATTGAGTTCCACATGTAGGGCAGAGTTTTATATTTTTGGATGAGTTTGTTGGATTCATATAGGCAAAGATTATACCATGTTGGCGAAATTGTCAAAACGAACAAATTTCGTATAGATAATTATTCGAAGAACAAGGCAATCATATGAGTGAGATATAATAATGTGCATGGAAATTAATTACCGCCTTTATCGAAATATGTTATTGGTTAGAAGATTCGAAGAACGTTTATTAAACGAATTCTCAACTGGCAAACTGGTGGGGACAACACATGCGTATATCGGGCAGGAAGCAAATGCAGCTGGAATATGCGACGTAATGCTGGAAGATGATATTATTTTTAGCAATCATCGTTGCCACGGACATTTCCTGTCATATGGCGGTGATCCTTATTTATTAGCAGCAGAGGTTATGGGAAAACAAACTGGTCTTGTAGGAGGACGGGGAGGAAGTCAGCATATCCATTGGCGAAATTTTTATTCGAACGGCATTCAGGGCGGGATTGTTCCGATTGCTGTTGGGATGGCTTTGGCAGAAAAACAATTATTGAAAAATAGTGTTTGTATAGTCTTTCTGGGAGATGGTACCTTCGGACAGGGTGTTGTTTATGAAAGTTTTAATATCGCTTCTTTGTGGAAAATTCCAATTTTGTTTGCTGTTGAAAATAATCGATATGCACAAACAACCCCCGTACAAAGCGCAATGGCGGGAAATATACCTGATCGTTTGTCCGCTTTTGGAATCCAAAATTGGGAATGTAGCTCAACTGACGTGTTAGAGATTCGAGATGTTTCAAAACTTGCAATAAATTATGTGAGAAGTACCAGTAATCCGGCTGGATTGATCCTTAATACATATCGTTTTTCCGCCCATTCAAAAGGAGATGATTTCAGAGATCCTGGGGAATTAGCTGACTACCAGAAAAAAGATCCATTGATTATTCAGGGAAATCGATTAAAACATAAAGAAATCGAACAAGTTGAGGACGAAATTCGATTTATTATTGAAGATGCTTTTTCGCGCGCGGATAAAGATCCGATGGCAGAAACCTCAAAGTTACACGAAATATTACAATGACGAATGTATTGCAGTTACTAACTAATAGCTTGATCCATTCCATGGAAATAGATAAAAATATCTATTTGCTTGGAGAAGATATTTTAGATCCTTATGGAGGAGCGTTTAAAGTCACCCGGGGATTAAGTACGAAATTTCCTGAAAGAGTGATAACAACACCAATTTCGGAATCGGCGATAGTCGGGGTAGCGATCGGAATGGCAATGAGAGGGCTACGACCGGTAGTGGAGATCATGTTCGGCGATTTCATTACGTTAACGATGGACCAGATTATCAATCATGCATCAAAATTCCGATGGGTTTATAACAACAAGGTCTCAGTTCCGATCGTAATACGAACACCGATGGGAGGGCGCCGTGGTTATGGTCCCACTCATAGCCAGTCACTTGAAAAAATGCTATTGGGAGTTCCAGGTATACGCGTCATTGCTCCAAATACTTTAGGGGATCCTGGTTTATTGTTGGAAACTGCAATCGCGGATAATGATCCGGTGATTTTTATTGAACATAAACTTATTTATGCCTGCCAAAGACTGGAAAGCGGTAAAGACGAGCTTGTGGATTGGGTTATTGAAAAGAAAGGTGAAGTTTACCCAACTTACAAGATCCACTTTCCTTCGAAACCGAAGGTGACAATTGCCACTTACGGTTATAACTTTGAACTTGTCAGACAGGCTGCTTTTGAATTAATAATGGAAAGTGAGATATTTGCTGAAATCATCTTATTTTCCCAGTTAAGTCCATTTAATATGGATCCTTTATTTGAATCCCTGGCGATTACCAAACGTTTGTTGACAGTTGAAGAAGGGGGTGTAAATATGGGATGGGGAGCTGAGGTTTCAGCGCGTGTAGCCGAAAATGACAATTTAAACGTAAAAATTAAACGCCTGGGAGCTGGTAATTTCCCGATTGCCAATGCTAAGTCTTTGGAAGATAAAATATTACCTTCGAAATCAATGATAAAACAGACATTGAGAGAACTATCGGAAAATTAAGTTGGATATTATTTGGAAGGATTAAATTGAAATGATTATCGCGAACGTTCTTGTTCCTTTATTGAATGCCAACGAACCAGAAGCGAAATTGGTGGGAATTCATCTGAAAGATGGGCTATTCATCGAGAAAGGTGAGATCATTTTTTCACTGGAAACAACAAAAGCAACAGCCGAGATTGAAGCGCCTGTTTCAGGTTACTTGCATTTGCAAGCAGACCAATATGATATCTATGAGGTTGGCGACTTACTTGCTGTAATTACGGATTCTGAAGAAGAAGTAATTTGGAATAAATTCAAACTAGATGATCAGGAAAGAATAAATTCTCTAAGAATAACAGAACCCGCGCGATTATTAGCCGAAAAATTTGGACTGGATCTAAAAAATCTTCCAAAAGATCAGCTTATTACTGAAACATTCATAATAGAAATGACAAAAGATCTCCATAACCAATTAGACAATTCCTTTGAAATAAACCCCGAACGAGCGATCCTAGTCTATGGGGGTGGTGGACATGCCAAAACCGTGATGGAAATGGTTAAAGCCGCCAACGAATTTGATATTGTTGGAATTATTGATGATAATATCCCAACCGGTACTATTATATTGGGAGTTCCTGTTCTTGGAACCAGGATGTTACTTGAAAAACTCAAAGAAAAAGGTGTTCATTTCGCTACCAACGGAGTGGGTGGGATACGGGATATTCAGATACGGGTGAAATTATTTGAACTGTTTGAAAAATATACCTTTATAATGCCAAAGTTGGTACATCCAAGGGCATTCCTCGAGGAAAGTTCAGTGGTCGAAAATGGGGTACAAGTATTTGCCAATGCATATATCGGATCAGAGGCAAAATTACAGTCATATTGTATGGTAAATACAAATGCGGTAGTTTCGCATGATTGTGTGATAGGGTGCTACAGTCATATTGCTCCAGGCGCATTACTTGCAGGTCATGTGGAAGTGGGCGAGAAAACACTGGTAGGGATGGGTGTTACGACCGCAATTGGTATAAAAATTGGGAGTAATGTAAGAATAGGCAATGGAGCAATTATTTATTCAGATGTTCCAACCAAATCTATAATTCCAGCCGGGACAATATGGGCTGGCAAAGGAAAGAATTGATGTAATAAATTCCTCTAAAATAAGAATGGAATAAATAACTTGACTTTTTCCTTATATTCTTGAAATCCAGGTTTTTGCGCCAGGGATTTCTCCTTATTGAAAATATTAAACGACCAATAGAAAAGAACGAAAAATAATAAGGGGAGAAAAGCTATCCAGGTCATTGGAAGAAGAGCAAATGCCATGTAGATCAGAAATTCTCCAAAGTAATTAATATTTCGCGAGAGGGACATCATTCTATCCGTGATCAATTCACCGGGACGAAGTTCCAACATTACATGCTTTTGCATATCGCTGGTGAAGTGAAAGAAAACACCAAAAATAAATAAAGATATGCACATACCAAGATACCAAGCTGGAGCATAAATATTACGAACCATCACTAACCAACCAGGAAACCAATATAGCACCAAGGCAAAAAAACTGATCAAACCATAGATGATACTGACCTTGCGCTCCCAGGCTTTATCAGGAAATATTTTTGATTTAAGGACCCACAGAATTCCATAAGTCCCATGAAGTGATAGATACACCCAGGAAGTAGAATTATTCCATTGATGATAAAAAAACATCATAAGAAGCAAGACCAATACCGTAGAGCCCTTGTTCAGGTTAATATAATATTTATGCATCAGATTAATCCTTCCTCAACAATTCAACAATTTAGAAATTAACCTGGTCACGATATCCAAGTTCCACTCCAAGGGAGAAGGTCTATAGAAACTAAATTGCCATTAATATTTGTATTGTGATTTGTGAATATATCCGTAACACGACGACCATCCTGCCAACCAAGTACTGAAACTGGTATTTTCACCTGCTGGCGGTTTTCAGTCACATTCATGACAACAAGGATTTTTTCATTTTCGATTCCACGGGAAAAAGCATATATGCCTTTGGATTTATCCAAAAATATTGAACCAAAATCCCCATGACGAAGTGCAACAAATTTTTTTCGGAGGGATACCAAAGATTGAACCCAATAATAAAGCTCCAAATTCCAGGTTGATTGGTCCCAGGAAAACGTACGGCGGCAGTCCGGATCTTTTTCTCCTTGCAAACCTACCTCATCACCGTAATAAATGCTGGGTACCCCTGGAATTGAAAAAAGGAGCAAGAATGCCAGCTTTGCTTTTAAAGTATTAAAACCAACCTTCGTAAAAAGTCTTTCGGTGTCATGCGTACCCAGAAAGTTGTACATTGAATATGTGTTTTCGTGAGGATAGATACTTATTAATTCTTCCACACTGCGTACAAAATCAAGTAATCCAGCTTCTCCAACTTGGATAAGATTTAAAAAGGTTTCTCTTAAAGGGTAATTCATTAAACCATCGAAATGTTTTTCGTTGACCCATCGCGGGTCAGCTGTCCATATTTCACCCAGCAGGTAGGCATCCTTGTTGGTTCTTAGGACAATTTCACGGAATTCCTCCCAAAATGAGTCATCATCAATTTCATTTGGGACATCCAATCTCCATCCATCTATTCCGCGTTCAATCCAATATCGGGACACATCTAATAGAAACTTTCGAACTTGTAGATTATTTGTATTAAATTTAGGAAGGCTTTTAAGTTTCCACCATGCTTCGTAATTTATTGCATCCCCTGGAGAAAAAGCATCCAATGGAAAAGTAGATGTATGGAACCAATCCTTATAAGCGGAATGTTTTTCGTTTTCCAGTAGATCATTAAATGCAAAAAAGCCACGTCCACAATGATTGAAGACTCCATCGAGTAAGACATGGATATTATTTCGATGAGCAAGATCAAGAAAATTTTGAAAATCGTTCATGTCCCCAAGTTTGGGATCGATCTTGAAGTAATCAAATGTATTGTACCGATGATTTGAAGAAGAATGAAAAATTGGATTTAAATAGATTGCTGTGATACCCAAATTTAGTAAATGATCAAAATGTTGCAGGATCCCGCGAAAATCACCACCGTGAAACCCCCAATTTGTGGGTGAACTATCCCATGGTTGAACATTGGGAGGATCGTTTGAAATGTCGCCATTTGCGAATCGATCCGGAAATATCTGATAAAAAATAGAATCAGCAACCCAGGAAGGTACTGTCATTTGATTGTGTTGTCCTTAAATAATATTACCCGCCAATCGAAACTCCGATCAACCTGCCAATTCCAAATGTTAATATGGCTGCTGCCAGACCAACCAGAACCTGTCTGATCCCGGAGTAAAGAACCTTTTGCCCGGTCATGAGCGTTATTAGCGCACCAACCATAAAAAGACCCAAAGCGCTTATAGCCATACTTACGAAAATCGCATTATTTCCGTTCAAAAACATAAATGAAATTATTGGGAAAATTGCTCCTAAGGCAAAAAGTAAGAAAGACGTAAAAGCGGCTTCCCATGCAGATCCACCCAGTTCAGTAGGATCGATCCCCAATTCCTCGCGGGCCAAAGTATCAAGTATATTGTTCTTGTCCGCCATCATGTGCGATGCCATCTCTCTCGCTCGATCTTCGGGTAAACCTTTCGATTGATAAATAAGCGACAATTCTTCCTGTTCTTCTTCAGGAGCATTTTCGATTTCTTCAGATTCGATTTTTATTTGATGAGCATATAATTCCCTTGAGCTTTGAACTGATAACCATTCACCTAGCGCCATGGAACCTGCCCCAGCCAATAAACCTGCCAATCCGGTTATCAATACATCATGGCTGTTGAGGTTAGCTCCTGCAACACCCATTACGAGGCTTAGGATGGAAACCAATCCATCATTTGCTCCCAGAACAGCAGCTCGAAGTGCGTTTCCTCCACCGGCACGATGACGTCCCTCGATCCTGGCAACCGTTCCTCCAGACAAACCTCCTGAGATCTTAAGCGCCTCTGATAGAATGCGGGCATGTGATTGCTCTTCGTTTGCCAATTGACCAGTTTCCTGCTCAGGTTGTTCCAAATATGACTTGCTGTCTGCCTTTTCATTCCCGTTTATGGTTGGAAGAACGAATTGAGATCCAAATTTCCTGGCTAAAATACCGAGAATCTGAACTCGCCAGGAGGGTTTCTGGGGAAAAACTTTTCCACCAGCAGCTGAAATCTTTTTCATCCACACTTTTGCATGTTTATCTTCACTATCTGCGAGACGATTATAAACTTCAGATAGTTGCGTCTGTTTTTCGAGATCAGCGAGGACGCGGTACATGGAAGCACCGTCAATTTCTTTTTGAAGATTGGATTGGTAACGGGAAAGGTCTGAGTTTTTCATAAAAATTAAAGAGCCTCCCACCCGGCATATTGAGCCGTATCCCCTAGATCAGCCTCGATCCGGAGTAGCTGGTTGTATTTTGAAACTCTATCTGACCTGGCAGGTGCACCGGTTTTAATTTGACTCGTATTTAGCGCTACTGCTATATCCGCGATCGTCGTATCTTCGGTTTCGCCAGATCTGTGGGAAGTTACTGCCCTCCACCCTGATTTTTTACATGTTTCAACGGCTTCGATCGTTTCCGTTAGTGTTCCTATTTGATTTACCTTAACGAGTAAAGCATTGGCAGCTTTCTGCTTAATCGCTTCCCGGACACGTTTTGGGTTTGTAACGAGAAGGTCGTCGCCGACTATTTGTAACCGGTTACCAAGCTCATGAGTCATTAGTATCCAACTGTCCCAATCATCCTGCGCCAATCCATCTTCAATGGATACAATCGGGTATTGGTCCACCCACGATTTCCAAAAATCAACCATCTCCGGTCCAGTTAATTTTCTGCCTTCTTTTCGAAGGTTATAGGTTTTTGATTCTTCGTCGTACAATTCGGAAGCTGCAGGGTCGAGCGCGATGGCAATATCCGCGCGATTTCCAGTTTTAAAACCAGCCTTTTCAATGGCAGTAAGGATCACTTCAATTGCTTCGACATTTGTTTTTAATGCAGGCGCATAACCTCCCTCGTCACCAACCAGAGTTGTATACCCGCGTTCTTTCAGAACGGATTTGAGTGCGTGGTATACCTCTACTCCCCAACGCAATCCCTCGGAAAAGCTCGGAGCTCCTAAGGGCATGACCATAAATTCCTGCACATCGGTGGATTGCCATGAAGTATGTGCACCCCCATTAAGGATATTTAGCATGGGTACCGGTAGGAGATGGGCATGTACTCCCCCTATATATCGGAATAATGGTAGATCAATGGAATTGGCAGCAGCTTTGGCAACTGCCAGGCTGACACCAAGAATGGAATTGGCACCAAGAGAAGATTTATTGGGAGTTCCGTCCAGTTCGATGAGGGAAAGATCAATTCCTCGCTGATCCAAAGCATCCCAACCAAATAAGTGGGGCGCGATGAGTGAGTTCACATTCTCGACAGCTTTTAAAACACCTTTTCCATTATATCTACTTTTATCTCCATCGCGCAATTCAAGGGCTTCGTGAATTCCAGTAGAAGCGCCTGAAGGGACCGCTGCACGTCCCCAAGACCCATCCGCTAGAATGACTTCGACTTCGATTGTTGGATTCCCGCGGGAATCAAGAATTTCCTGCCCAGTAACTTGCTCAATAGTCGTGTCCATTTGCTTCTCCAGTGTTAATATATATTGGAAATTTGTGTTTTTTGATCTACTAAGTGCAACATAAAATAA
>Ga0334722_10005792_pt1 | contig 12377 bp, 12 predicted proteins | sample C3_bottom_MG_FD_207210 | JGI IMG/M metagenome (GOLD analysis project Ga0334722, IMG submission 207210) | Sediment microbial communities from Yellowstone Lake, YNP, Wyoming, USA - C3_bottom | ecosystem: Environmental > Aquatic > Freshwater > Lake > Sediment | place: USA: Wyoming | collected...
TTTTCCATATAAGTTGGTAAGGGGTATTATTGTCTTTTTTCATCTAATTATTTTTAATTTCTATTTTCAGGGTATTGACATATTACCGTGAGTCTTATTTCGCATGGTACCAGCTCTCTCCTACGTTAATATCGACAACAAGAGGTACCGATAATTTTACGGCATTTTCCATATGATACTTTACAATAGCCCTAACTTCTTCGAGCTCATCCTTATAAACATCGAAAATAAGCTCGTCATGAACCTGTAAAATTAACTTGGATTTTAAATTGTTTTTCTTGAATTCTTTATAAATATTAACCATTGCAACCTTAATTATATCAGCAGAGCTGCCCTGTATCGGAGTATTCATAGCAATTCGCTCACCCATTGCCCTAAGGTTTTTGTTTTTAGATCTGAGCTCCGGTAAATACCTTCTTCTATTCAAAATGGTAGATACATAGCCATTTTCTTCAGCAAACCTTATGGTCTCATTCATAAATCTCTTCACACCGCTATATTTATTAAAATAATTTTCTATATATTCTCTTGCCTGAGTTTTTGATATTTTTAACTCTTTTGCAAGTCCAAAATCGCTCATGCCGTATATAATGCCAAAATTTACAGTCTTTGCAATTCTCCTCATGTTTGAATCAACTTTCTCTATAGGAATCCCAAAAATTTCGGAGGCTGTTCTTGCATGTATGTCCTGACCATGCTTAAAAGCATCCACCAAATTAGGATCCTGTGAGAGATGTGCCAAAACTCTCAAGTCTATCTGAGAGTAATCAGCACATAAAAGCAGGTGCTCCTCGTCACTTGGTATAAAAACCTTCCGTATCTCCTTCCCCAAATCCATCCTTATAGGAATATTTTGCAAATTGGGTTCGGTACTGCTTATCCTTCCGGTCGCGGTAACAGTCTGCTTAAAACTCGTATGAACCCTATGGGTATTTTTATCCATAATGGAAAGAAGGCCATCCACATAGGTGGTTTTAAGCTTAACCACCTGTCTATATTCCAGTATCTTCTCTATTATTTCGTGCTTTCCAAGGAGCTCTTCCAAAACCTCGGCACTTGTAGAATAACCGGTTTTCGTTTTTTTCACAGCAGGAAGTCCCAGCTTCTCGAACAAAATAAAAGCCAATTGTTTCGGAGAATTTATATTAAACTCTGTCCCGGCAAGACGATAAATTTCTTTTGTCAGAGCATCTATCTTTTTACCGAATTCAAAAGAAAGCTCTTCCAATTTATCTTCATCTACTTTAAAACCATTATATTCCATATCAGCTAAGACCTCAACCAGCGGAAGTTCTACCTCGAAATACAATCTGTCAAGGTCCAGTTCTTTTAATTTATCAAAAAAAATTTCACCGAGTTTATAAATAATATGAAGTTTGTTGGAAATATATTCAAGATCAGAAGAATTTTTGTTCAGCAGTACATCAAGATATTCTTTTGCAATGATCTCAACCGAGTAATCCGAATCGGTCGGATTTAGGAGATAAGCTGCTATTGCGGTATCAAATGCAAGACCTTTAAACTCAATCCCGTAATTTTTCAAAGCAACTTCTTTATCCTTTACATCATGACATATTTTTAAAATATTAGGGTCCTCCAATAAGAATTTTAGTTTTTGTAAGCAGGAGTTTTTATCATTCGTCAATTGAATAAATAAGCAACCGGTCTCCGGATTGAAAACAGAAATATAGGGCTCATGCAAATTAACTTCAACAGAAAATCGTCGTATATTTTTTACTATATCTTCCAGGTCCGATATCTCAATTCTCTTAAAATCGGTTTTTATCTCCGCTGCAGTATTTTTCTCCTCTAATGCGGGTAGTCTCTCAAGGAGGCTCTTGAATTCCAACTCATAAAAAAGAGCGTATAATTTCTCTATATCCCATTTCCCTATCTCAAGCTCTTCTATTTTTATTTCAAAAGGTACACCTACATCTATTTTAGCAAGTTTCTTGCTCAAAATCGCCATATCCCTGTTTTCCATCAGAGAAAGCCTTAGTTTTTCCGAACCAACTTTTTCTAAATTATCCAAAAGATTTTCCACCGAATGAAACTCCTTTATTAACTTCAAAGCCGTCTTCTCCCCAATCCCCGGAACACCGGGAATGTTATCCGACGAATCTCCCATCAATGCCTTCATATCAACTATCTGCGAAGGGCTTATACCGTATTTTTCCATAATCTCTTTTTCGCCATATTCTTCGACATCGGTTATACCCTTCCTGGATATAAATATCCTCACATTATCCGAAGCGAGCTGAAGGGCATCCCTATCACCGGTTACCACGATAACATTTAAATGCTTTTTAAACCTTTCGGCGAGGGTCCCTATTATATCATCCGCTTCATATCCCTCGACTTCTAAAATCCTTATATTGAAGGCCTTCAAAACTTCCTTTAATATAGGCACCTGTGCTGCAAGCTCGTCCGGCATTCCCTTCCTATGAGCCTTATAATCCTTATATTCAACATGCCTAAAAGTAGGTGCTTTCTTGTCAAAAGCCACCGCAATATACCTTGGTTTTATTTCATCCATAATTTTAAAAAACATGGTGCAAAAACCGTAAACAGCATTTGTAATAACACCTTTTTTATTGGTTAAGGGTGGGAGCGCATAAAAAGCCTTATTCATAAGGCTGTTACCATCTATAATTACAAAATCCTTTTCACCCATTCTATCAACTCCTAAGATTTAGTGAAATACTCTTAAATCATTATATCACAAAAATCAAAACCTAAAATATGATTTTTAACAAGGTTACATATTATGTTATAATAAAACAGTAACTTTTATTTTGTTGGGGTGATTTAAATGAGCATACTCGATGCAATTATTCTGGGTATAGTGGAGGGCATAACCGAATTCCTGCCCATTTCTTCTACCGGACATCTCATTATAGCCGGTCATTTTTTGGGCGTAAATAACGATTTTGCCAAAACCTTCGAGATTTTCATACAACTCGGTGCCATTTTATCGGTAATATGGCTTTATAGAAAAAAATTTGTCGATGTAATTAAAAACGCAAGAATCGACAGATATTCTGCCCAGTTTATTTTTAACCTTGTTGTAGCCTTTATTCCCGCGGCTGTACTGGGTGTAATATTTCACGACGCGATTAAAAAATATCTTTTTAATCCCTTTACGGTAAGTATTGCTTTAATCAGCATAGGTTTAATAATAATATGGGCCGAAAACTATGTACAGAGAAGAAGAATGAGACTAATTAGAGACGTTGACTTAATACCTGGATTAAAAGCATTAAAAATTGGTATCGCGCAAAGTTTTGCACTGATTCCCGGTGTTTCGAGGTCCGGCGCAACAATTATTGGGGGACTCCTTTTGGGTTTGGATAGAAAAACGGCCACCGAATTTTCCTTCTTCCTTGCAGTTCCAACAATGCTTGCAGCAACACTTTTTGATCTGTTAAAATCCCTATCACAGATTTCATTAAATGATCTATTTATATTAGCAGTGGGATTTGTAACATCCTTTATATCCGCTTTAATAGTCATAAAGGCCTTCCTAAGGTTTATATCTCATTCCACTTTTAAACCCTTTGCTTATTACAGGATATTGGTGGGAATTATATTCATAATAATGACCTTTATGGGCATATTGAAATAAAAAAGCAAAGTTTCTATAGGGGGAGCTAATTATGAAGAAAAAGCCCTCAAGGAAAAAAGGAAATGATTCCGAAGATGAGTTAAAGAATTGGTTAGAATGGCAGGAGCACCAATATAGCCCCGGCTATTATATTGGCACAGGTCGACCTTTAAGGCCCATTAGTAATTTAAAAAGATATCCTTATGCCATGATTATAGGTGGTATACTCTTTATAGTATCAACAATAATCTCGGTATATCATTCGGGCTTTTGGATGGATAATTTCATAATTACCTTAATATCTTTAATTTTATCAGTAAGCCTAATCTATACTGGTCTAAGAATATTAAAAAGTAAAAAAAAGTAAAAAAGCCTATATTCCCATTAGAGAATATGGGCTTTTTTACATATAAAAATTTAATACTTATATATCAACGTTACACCGGCTTTAAATAGATATACCTTCATATCCACTCAAAAAAGTTTCTTCATGATTTTAATACTTACTTACCCTCTTGATATAATTCATATAAGCATTTTCGACGTCTTCGAAACTATCTCCCGAAAATTTGTCCAAGAATTCGCAGGCTATTTCCCATGCAACCACCGATTCGGCAATTACCGAAGCAGCCGGAACTCCGGTAATATCAGACCTCTCATAACGGGAAAGGACCTTCTCCTTAGTAGCCACATTAACGGTTTGCACGCTCTTCCTTAAAGTAGGAATCGGCTTCATAACAGCCCTTATAACCAAATTTTCTCGGTTGGTTATTCCGCCTTCAATGCCTCCCATATTATTGGTTCTTCTGAAATAGCCTTTTTCTTCCGAATAACCTATTTCATCTACCGCTGAAGAACCCGGGATACTCGAAAGTTCAAACCCCTTTCCGAATTCCACACCCTTTACCCCCGGAATGCTTAAAATAGCAGCACCGATCCTCGAATTTATCCTCCTATCATAATGAACATAGCTCCCTAATCCTACGGGCAAACCGGCCACCAGAACCTCAAATATACCGCCCAATGTATCCCCTTCTTCAGAAGCCTGTATAATAAGCTTCATCATTTTTTCTTCAATTTCCTTATTTCCGCATCTTACAGGCGAGGTTTCTACTTTTTTTATGTACTCTTCATCTATTAAAAATTCGTCCTCATCTTTTATACCGCCGATATTAACAACCCTACTGTATACCCTGATATCAAAATTATTCAAGAAAAGTTTTGCTATGCTACCTATAGCGGTCCTAATGGCGGTCTCCCTTGCACTCGCCCTTTCAATAACATCCCTTATATCATCGAGATTATATTTCAATAAACCTACCAAATCTGCATGGCCAGGCCTCGGGTTATAAATCTTTTCGGAATTAGAAAATAGTTCCGGCCTATAATCCTTATTTTCAATCATTATAGCTATGGGAGCTCCAGTAGTTTTCCCATCTCTTATTCCCGATAGAATTTTAACTCTGTCCTCTTCCATCTTCATCCTCTCGCTTCTTCCGAAAACATTTTTTCTCCTGTATAAATCTCTATTTATATAATCCGTATCTATATTCACATTTGACGGTAACCCCTCAATTATTCCAATTAAAGCCCGTCCGTGAGATTCACCTGCTGTTAAAAATCTGAGCATTATATAACCTCCTAAGCACAAATTTTACGAAACAACCCCTTGCAAAAAGGTCGATTTTATGGTATTATACTATTTGTCATGAGAATTGTGCCGAGATGGTGGAACTGGCAGACGCGCCGGACTCAAAATCCGGTGGGGCTTAAACCCCGTGCGGGTTCGACTCCCGCTCTCGGCACCATAGTTTTAGTAGATTAGAACCGATTTTCAAAAATCGGTTCTTTTGTTATTTATAAGTACTCAACCTAACCAATTCGGATAAAAAGGAAGTAATATCCCCACGCAATACCACGCCATGTCCGGTACACAAAAATTCTATATCATAATCTAACAAACTACTTAAACATTCTATAAAGAAATCAAACCCATCCAGCCTCACACTTTGAGGATTAACTATCCAATTCTTTATGAAATCGTAAGCCATCTGTCTAAATTCCAATCCTTTTGCCACCAGACCTTCTTCGTTTAACGGATCTCCAAAATAACAAATATGGTCCCCTATATATAAAGCTTTCGTTTTGTAATCGTATATGGCTATAGACCCTGGCGTATGATGTCCCAAATGTATAATGTTTAATATATTATCGTTAATACTAAGTGTATATTTCTCTCCTTCTATAGGAAAGAACTCCGATTTAATCTCTTGCTCTAAATTTATAAAATCTTTTTCATGTATTATTTTTTTAGCATTATGAAATATCAAACTTCCTCCTATATGGTCCTTATGACCATGTGTTGCTATAAAGTAGGTTACATTCTCGGGTTTTTTATTAATTTTACTTAGAGATTCTACAATAACATCGATATGCTCTGTTTTGCCCGCATCTATAAAAATCAGATCCTCATTCCGGGCAATAATATAACAATTATTGTAGGAATTCCATGAAGTATCGTAAACAGCAAGGGCATAAGAATTATCCGTAATTGGTTCAAATATATAATTCATATTCCCCACCTCCTCGGGCAAAGGGATACCATATTTATAACAGAGGTGAAAGGCTCTTCTGCACCTTCTTATCCATATGCTGTTTTATGATATTCCCTAACATTTCTATTCCCTTTTCTATATCTTCATCCTTTACCTCCGCAAAGCTAAGCCTTATATACCTTTCACCCAGAGCACTGTTATTGAAAAAGACCATGCCGGGAATAATTAGTACACCCTTCCTTAAAGCCTCACCGTACAGAAAACTCGAATTTATACCGTCGGGTAGAGAAAACCAGAAATTAAACCCACCTTTTGGAAGGTTATATTTTACCTCTTTGGGCATATATTTCTGCAAATTATCTATCATTTTTTTAAATTTATCCTTATAAATCCTTCTTACATTTTCAATATGGGACTTCCACAAATTCCTTCTTATATAAAGGTCAAAAACCCTCTGTATTAATCCGGAGGTAGAAATGTCCGAAATATGTTTTGCCGAAAGTATTTCATCATAGTATTTGGTGGGGAAGACCAAAAAGGCAAGTCTCAATCCCGGCATAAATAATTTTGAAAAACTTTTGATGTATATTACCGTCTCGCCGTTATCCAACGCCTTGAGAGGCATTTCTTTGCTTTCTCCGTAATACAGGTCACCAACATAATCGTCTTCGATTATTAAGGTATTGTATTTCTTAGCAAGTCTTAACAGTTCTTTCCTCTTTTCTAAAGAATAGGATATACCTGTGGGATTTTGAAAATCCGGCATTACATATATAAATTTAATCCTATTATTTTTCAAATTATATTCCAAAAGCTCGGTATTAATTCCATCCGATTGAACCGGAACTTCTATTACTTTTGCGCCCCTTGTATTAAAAACAGCCAAAGCCCCTGCATAAGTAGGACTTTCAACTATTATCTTATCTCCAAAATTAAGAAGGGCTTTTGAAACAATATCGAGGCCCTGCTGCGCTCCGGAAATCACCTGAACATTATCAGGAGTTGTATATATCCCGTATTCTCCAAGAAAATTTACTATGGATTCTCTAAGAGGTAAAAAACCCTGGCTCTCTTGGTATCCGAAAGCATACCCCCTGTCTCTTTCAAGTATTTCTATTATCAAATTTTTAAAAATGTCAACCGGAAAATATTCAGGAGAGAGGGAATTGCCTGCAAAATTTATCGCATCGGATCGAATATAGACCTGTCCTCTGTCCATAAGTTTAAAATCATCTCTTATAATTCTATCCTCATCATGAAGTATGTTTTCCTGGACAGACTTCGCCTTCATAGGAGATACGTATGTCCCGCTTCCTACTCTTGAATAAATATATCCGTTATCCTCCAAAAGCCTATATGCATTAATAACTGTGACCATATTAACATTTAATCTGCTGGCAAGCTTTCTTACAGGAGGAAGTTTTGCATTTGCGGATAAAATACCCAATTCTATTAAATCTCTAATTTTTTCATATATCTGGATATACAGAGGCTGTTCACTATTTTTATCAATATCGATTTCATAAATCCTTTCAATTACATCCATAACTTCACCTTCTTAAAATGTTTCGATACAATTAATTATACAATTAATTACCGTATTTATTCAATATTTCTTCGGCTATAACTTCCATTGATAAACACCTATCCATACTATCCTTCCTCATCTTCCTGTATGCTTCCTCTTCAGAAATATTAAAATATTTCATTAACAACCCCTTTGCCCTCTCTATCTTCTTACGCGCTTCAAGCGAATTTTTTAATCTGTTTATCTCTTCCTGCATCTTAGAAAGTCTTCTATAGTTTGCGGTCATATATTCCACCGTTGAGATAAGGTTATGCATGGATATGGGTTTGACAATGTAGGTGAACATTGACCTATCTTTTATTACATCCATAAGATCTTCCTGAAAAGCCGATGCTATAAATAAAACAGGGGCAATTCCATCACCTTCTATAATCCTGGCAACCTCATAGCCGTTCATGCCCTTTAAATCACTGTCTATTATAACTATATCAGGTTTTATGTTCCTTACCAGCCTCAAAGCTGTAGCGCCATCGTTACATTCGTGTACCATATACCCCTTTTGCGAAAAAGCATTCTTGATTTTTTTTCTTGTAACATCCGAAAAACCGGCAACCACCATCCGTAAGGAATTCATCCAATCCACCCCGAATTTGAAATGCACTTTTATATAGAAATATCATATCATAAATTTACATAATAAAAAATACAAGCAGGGGCAACCTGCTTGTATTAAAATCTGGTCAGATATTTGTCCAACTCCCATTTTGTCACGTAATTTTTATATTCATTCCACTCCAAAAGCTTCGCGTCCATAAACATTGTGTAAATATGCTCGCCGAGCGCCTCCTTAATGACCTCATCCTTTGACAATTCGTCCAAAGCCTCTCTAAGTGATTCTGGTAGCCTTACTATATCGAGGTCATCAAGCTCGTTTTCGGTCATCTTGTAAATGTTTCTATTTACCGGTGCAGGAGGCTGTATTTTGTTCTTTATTCCATCCAATCCTGCCTTCAAGGTAACCGCCAAGGCTAAGTAAGGATTGCATGAAGGATCAGGGTTTCTAAGCTCTATTCTTGTGGAATTTCCTCTTTTTGCAGGAATTCTTATAAGAGGGCTTCTATTTCTTGTAGCCCATGCAATATACACGGGGGCTTCAAAACCAGATACAAGCCTCTTATAAGAGTTAACGGTTGGATTTGTAATAGCCGAAAAAGCTCTTGCATGTGTCATCAACCCACCAATATAATAAAGGGCTATTTCACCTAATTCAAATTCCTTAGAAGGATCATAGAAGGTATTCTTACCATCCTTCCATAAAGATTGATGTATGTGCATTCCAGAACCCGGAATCCCAAAAACCGGTTTCGGCATAAAGGTTGCGTGAAGACCATGTTTTTGTGCGATTATTCTTACAACCATCTTCAAAGTCATTATATTGTCCGCAATGGTAAGAGCATCTCCATACTTAAAATCTATCTCGTGCTGACCGGGACCAACTTCGTGATGGGATGCTTCCACTTCAAAACCCATTTCTTTTAAGGTTAAAACCATTTCTCTCCTCGCATTTTCTCCCAAATCTACCGGTGCATAATCAAAGTAACTCGCATTGTCATGGGTAATCGTAGTGGGCTCTCCTTTCTCATCGGTGAGGAACAGATAAAATTCACATTCAGGCCCCGCATAGAGTGTATAACCCATTTCTTCGGCTTCCTTCATAACCCTTTTTAATGTATTTCTCGGGCATCCTTCAAAAGGCGTTCCGTCCGGGTTATAGACATCGCATATAAGCCTTGCTTCAAGGCCTTCCTTCGGTCTCCACGGGAAAATGACAAAAGTGGATGGATCTGGTCTTAAATACATGTCAGATTCTTCAATTCTAACAAAACCATGTACCGATGAACCGTCAAACATTATTTCGTTGTTTAAAGCTTTTTCCAGCTGCTCTACAGGAATGGAAACGCTCTTGAGTTCTCCGAAAATATCCGTAAATTGCAGATGAATAAATTCTACGCCCAGTTCTTTTGACATCCTGAGTACATCTTCTTTAGTATAGGACCTTCTGGACATGAATATTACCTCCTTTTAATTTTATTAATAAAATAAAAACGTCCTCCAAAGGGTACAATAACCCTTTTCGAGGACGCCGTTGCCCTACCGATCATCAATCTTTAGTTTCTGCTAATATTATATTAAATATTTTTATAATATGCAACAGTAATTTTTAAACAAAAAACAAAATTTACTCAAGATATATCTCAATATGCTGCCTTTCCTCATCATCATAAACATCTATAATCTTTCCCCGTTCACAATTCTTTGCCGCCTTCAAAATTTCGTCAAGATTTATTTTATCATTCAAATCTTCATTGGATATAAATTTTAGTCCAAACTTTACAAGACCATAGGGTATATTTACATTAACCTTAGTTTTATTATTTTTAGTGTCGTGTATTCTTATTTTCAAAAATTTGATATTGCCATTTTCAGAAGCGGTTTCCCCTTCGAATCCATCATGTTCGGATTTGTTTGAAAAATCAGAATGGATGGGTTTTTCTTCTAAGGCTTTGAGAAGTTCGGCACCTTCTTCGGCCGTTATCTTACCCGTTTCAATCATTTTTAATATACTCATTTTTTCATCCACAAAAATACGCCTCCTCAATTAATTTTTATTATTTGGAACTCTTCAAAATCTTCAGGGCATCCTGAACGGACAATTCCCCTTTTTCAATTTGTTCCAGAATTTCTTTTTTATTTATCCTGTCATCGTATTCATCATTATTTTCAATACTATAACCCAATGCCATTATTACGCTATCCAGCCTGTTTCTTATGGTAGGATAGGATATTCCCAGTTCCTTTTCCACTTCTTTTAAGTTTCCCCTGCATTTTATAAAAACTTCAATAAATTTTTTTTGCTCCTTTGAAAGATAACAAAATTTACAGAGCTCAAAAACACCTTCTAAAGCAGAATTACAAGAGTGACACTCCATACGTCTTACATAAAATTTATGCCCGCAAACGGGACATCTTCCCATCACCTCATTCAAGATACCGCCTCCTTGAAAAATTTAACTCTACTTATTATTATAACATCGGATTTTAAAAAATCAATATTAATTTTAATAAATTTAAAATTTAATTTAATAGTTTTAATTAAAATGCTTAATATAATTAATTATTTGAAATTTGATTTTAATAATTAGAATGCAAAAATTTAGCCTTTACTAACATAAGGAGATTTTAATAAAATTATGTTAGTAAAGGCTTCAAATTTATTTTTAAAAGGAGGTTAGAACATGATCAATTTTGAGGTCTTCGGAATGAAAAACTACGAAATAGAAAATATCGTTTTTGATCTAAACGGTACACTGGCCGTTGATGGTATAGTAAATGCTGAAGTGATAGAGAGATTACAAGAGCTCGGTAAACTGCTTAAAGTTTATATACTCACCGCAGATACCTTCGGAACCGCTTCAGCTCTATCAAGCTCTGTTCCCTTTGCCTACATCGTTAGAATACAGAGCGGAAAAGATAAATATGAATTTGTAAAAAATATTGACCCTAAAAAAACCATAGTCATTGGTAACGGAAACAATGACCTTCTGATGATGAAAACCGCCGCCATCTCCATTGCAGTAATAGGAATAGAAGGATGTTCAACAAAAGCTGCGATGGCCTCGGATATTCTCGTAAACAACATAATTGACGCTATGGATTTGATTTTAAAACCGAAAAGACTGATAGCAACCCTCAGAATATAAACAACGACTAAATCTTAATAAGTTCGTATTCTCTGCTTCCCAGTCCTATTTCTTCCGCATACCTTAACTGTATTGTAGGATCAACTTCCTCATGTATTGCTCTAAATTTATCTTTTTCATTATGGCCCCTAAGACTTACAGCTTCATTTACAAGGTCATAACATGCCTGATCGAGAGCTACCGGATCTAGTGATGCCAATATTCCTATGTCAGGAACTATAGCTGCATCGCTCCATGGAGTACAATCGCACAGAGGAGTGACATTCATTATAAAATTCATATAGCCTACTTTTCCTTCTTTATTTTTCACCGCTCCATAGGCATATTCCACCATACGCTCCATAAAATCGTTTATATCGGTACCCCATTGAGGATTTATTGCCCTATGTAAGCACACCGAAATGCATTCTCCGCATCCAATACATTTCTCCTCGTCAATGTGAGCTTTTCCATCCACTATAGCGATTGCCTCTTTCGGACACCACTTGGTACAGATTCCGCAACCAACACATTTTTTGCCCGGTTTTGGCTTTATGGTAGAATGCTGCATCTGTTTCCCCGCGGCACTGGCACAGCCCATCGCAAGGTTTTTAATAGCCCCGCCAAATCCGGCCATTTCATGCCCTTTAAAATGAGATAAAACTATCATACAATCGGCGTTATAAATATCCGAGGCTATTTTTACCGACTTAAAATGTTTTTTATTTATCTCAACTTCAACATAGTTCTTGCTGAAAAGACCGTCCGCAATAATTATAGGGGCATTAACCACTGCATAAGCAAAACCGTTTTCTATAGCAGTTACTATATGATCCACGCTGTTGGACCTACTTCCGTAATAAAGCGTATTGGTATCTGTCAGGAAAGGCTTACCCTTTCCCTCCTTTATCTTATCAACAACCTGTCTGACAAAAACCAATACGCTTTAT
>Ga0334722_10005793_pt1 | contig 12376 bp, 8 predicted proteins | sample C3_bottom_MG_FD_207210 | JGI IMG/M metagenome (GOLD analysis project Ga0334722, IMG submission 207210) | Sediment microbial communities from Yellowstone Lake, YNP, Wyoming, USA - C3_bottom | ecosystem: Environmental > Aquatic > Freshwater > Lake > Sediment | place: USA: Wyoming | collected...
TTTTGCATTCTGGAGTTTCTGTACAGGGAAAAAGCCATGCCGAATGAAAGGAAGATCCCGCCGCTCCAGAATTTTCCGTAAATCCCTTGAAAACCCACATAAAAAAAGGCCGAAGAGAACCCTCTCCGGCCTTTTTTATTATTCGTTGACCACCAGTTGTATCAACTGCGCCCGACCTGTTTCTTGCGGCCGGAACCGGTATTTTCCTTGGCCCGGTCGGCCGCCTTGGCTTTTTTTTCGGCTACCTCATCGCCCGCAACACGCAACGACCGCGGCACAGCCTTGTCAAAAAGGCATTCACAGGTTTCATGAACCTCGCTGGGACATTCTGCAATTTCCCAGCAGGGCGCAAGCGTCAACAGCCTTTTCAACCCCGGTATGCTGATCCCCTGATCGTGAATCATGGACCGCACACATGAGACCCACTTTATGTCATTCAAGGAATACAGCCGCCGGGATCCATTATGCTGGGGATTAACCAGCCCATCTGCCTCGTAGATACGAAGTGTTCTCGGATGAACATCCAGCAGCTTTGCTGCCACCCCTATGGGGTAAATCGGCAAATCTGGCCGCAAAGGCTGGATGGCCGTTTTTCTCTTGGCCACCATAATCCTTCTCCTCCGCGTGCTTAGTGATCCTCGGACAGATGCCCCCTGAAAAGCCTCTCGCCCATGAAAAATCCCATAACACAGAGACCCATGGCTCCTGCGGTAATGACAATCTCATGCAGGGAAGGAGTGTAGGTTAACAACTCAGGCATATCAACAACCCCAAGCTCGCTATACCAAGGAACAAGCTGCCCAACCACGACCAAGTCATACCGCATGAAGAAGATGCCGACGATACCGGAAACGGAGGACCAAAAAAGAACAGGTATATTCTTGGCGCGGGCGGCCAGGATCATAACAAAAGGAATGACCATGCCGAGCATGACTTCACCAAGCCAAAAATTGATCGCATAGGGGCCGTTCACCAGAGCCATCATGGCCTCATATTTTCCCGGCGGCTGTCCGCTGATGCCGGTGATCATCTTCCAGGTGGTGAAGAACATGATCACCGCAATCAGGGTTGCCCCCAATTTTGCCGTGGCCATGAGAGAGGCTTCCAATTTCTCACTCATCTTCCAGCCATTTGCCCGGTACCCCAGGCAGTGGAAGAAGATAACCGCAGCACAACCGGACATCATGGCAGAGGTAATAAAATAGATGGGCATATACGGGCCATGCCAGAACTCACGGCCGCTGAGCAGGCCAAAAACCGCGCCAAGATTGCTGTGCGCCGCAATACCGGAGATAACCCCCAGCAGGCCGAGCATCCCGGCGGCCTTGTGCTTTTCCATCTGCAACAGCGCAAACTCAACAACCATAAAGAAGAGATACGCACCATAAAGGGTCCCCATCCACCAGATATTGGAAGTGGGGTTCGGAGACAACATATTATAGATGGGCATCCGCCAGGGGTTTTCGATCTCAAACCCGATCACGAAAAAACCGGCGACAATGGTGACGATGGCCATGAACACGGAACGCTTGGCAATGGGCTTGAATGCCTCGACCCCAAAAACATGACCGATGGAGGAAACCAGACACAGACCTGTTGAACTGACCACAAAAAACACATAAGCAGCGATCAGCAAACCCCAGGGAACATCCCGGGTAACACCGAAGGTGTGCTCATGCCCGGCATACATGGAATGCAGCCCGGCGGCAAGGCCAAGAGCGGCGAGCAGACCGCCGATGGCAATGACAGCATTGTAGGAACGCGAGGGGCTGGCAACCAGACCACCCTCCTGCGGCAAGACATCAGCTAAAAAATTATTCATGGGACAACACTCCTTTTGCGTAATTTGATCGTTAATCTTGCGATCCAGCATGACGAAAACCCTTACTTTCAAGCCTCCTTAAGGGGGGCTCATGGCAATGTTTCCTCATTGGCCTGAATCAACGGTTTGATTTTGAGATCAAATACGGTGTGGAGCGTTGCGCCTCCGATCCAGAAAATCAAAAACAGTAGACCTTCCATTTTTTTCTCCTCAATCAAACGACCTGACCTACCAGGCTTTTGGTTCATCGTTGATCCGAACGGAATGGCGGTCCCGGACGAATCACTTCTGCGACTTACCAGATAATATTCCCCTTCCCTGTAGCCCTCCTTTGTGTGTTGTTTTTTAGTAAAAATTTCCAGGGCGTTCCACAATGGAGACCACCCAAGCCAAATATCTTTATATCCAATCTACAAAATGGAAAAAGCTATTGTCAAGTTTTTATTCTTTGCATACTCCTATTTTTGATATTTTTATCGTGCACGTTTAGCCCACTATTCAATTTCCAACTAACAGGAAGGCGCAATATCTCATTTTTCAGCAACACCACAACACATGATTGCAAACAGAATTAAAACGACAAAACCGATATATAGCTGCACAACAGGCGAGAACAAAACATGGCAAGCCATACTTCGACGCCAAAAACACCCAGCACGCCGCGCTGGCAACATCGCAAAAACAAGACGAAAAATGATCCATCTCCTGCCGCAAATAGGATCAAAATAAGCCATGCGCGTACAACTATACCCGCAAGAGGAAATCAGAACAACCCAAAAAAACGAAACATTACAAATCAGACAACATCTTGAAATAACAGGGCATAAGGAAAAAGAAAAAAAACAAATAGTTCAGATGCCGACATACTGGCACGCACATTGCTTATGCTAAACACAGGGACAACATGGTTCTCCGATCATGAGAGAAAAAAGACAAACGACCTTCCGTCTTTCCGTAACAGCGGACTCAATCCTCCCTTCTTTGCAAAGGATCCTCGGTGGCGGCCCTGGATCCTTTATTTTTCACCCCCCCCTCGACAGCCCCTCCTCAAGAAATGTAGTGACCTTGCCGGTCTAACCCTGTATTATCTTTCGCTGACAATACTATAGCGGGGCCGGCAGCGTCCCATACCAACCCTTATAATGAATACATTTTTCAGTGTCTGACGTGCATAACAAAAACCAGCCACCAATTAGAACCTGGACCCATGTCCAGCTCACCCTTTTCCTGCTCACCATCGGCCTTGCCCTGACTCTTGCTCTGGGCGCAGCTTTTTACATCTTTATCTCTCTCGATATTCCGGCAATCGGCTCGTTGAAACACTACCATCCGGCCACGGCCTCCATCATCTACGACTCGGCCAAACAACCGATCACCTTCGTTTCGCGGGAAAACAGAACGCTTGTCCCGCTCTCTGCGATGCCGGAATTGCTTCCCCAAGCCTTTGTGGCCGCGGAAGACTCCCGATTTTACCAACACAGCGGAGTGGATGTCTGGTCGATCATCCGGGCGCTTATCCACAATATTCGTTCAGGGGAACGGGGCCAGGGGGGCAGCACCATAACGCAGCAGGTCGCCAGAGCGCTCCTCCTCACCCCGGAAAAAACCTATACCCGCAAGATCAAGGAAGCAATTCTCGCCTACCGGATCGACACCACCTTGAGCAAAGAAGATATCCTCCACATCTATCTCAACCAGATATATCTAGGCAGCAGTGCCTATGGGGTTGAGGCCGCTGCCCAGATATACTTCGACAAACGCGTTCAGGATCTGAACCTTGCGGAGATTGCTATTCTTGCGGGACTGCCGCAAGCGCCAAGCCGCTACTCTCCGTTCCGCAATTTCAAACTTGCCAAGAACAGGCAACTGTACGTCTTGAACCGCATGGCGGAAGAAGGCTATATTACCCCGACTGCCGCGCAAAAAGCCTATGAAACGACCCTGCTCTGGAATCCGGCCAAGGAAGGACCGACGGAAAACAATTATTTTATTGAACACGTCAAGGCGTACGTCGAGAGCAAGTATGGCAGCGAAGCCCTCCTGACCGGCGGCCTTCGCATCTACACCACCCTTGACCAAAACTTGCAGAAGGCCGCCAACATGGCCATAAAACGCGGCACCGCCAAATGGGCGATCCGCCAGAGCAAACACGCCGACACCTTGCCCCAGGCCGCCCTGATCTCCATGGAGGTGAAAACCGGATATGTTCGGGCAATGGTGGGCGGCACGGATTTCGAGAAGAGCCAGTTCAACCGGGCGACCCAGGCCCGCCGCCAGCCCGGCTCCGCCTTCAAACCCTTTATTTACGCCACAGCCCTTGAAAAGGGAATGACCCCGGCCACCATGATTCTTGACGAGCCGATTCAGTTCCGCGGCGCCAGCTCAATGCAGTACTGGGAGCCCAAGAATTACAACAATAAATTTGAAGGCCCCACCTCCTTCAGAAATGCGCTGGTGCACTCACGGAATATCCCCACCATCAAGATCCTGCAACAGGTCGGAGCAGCCAGCACCATTGATCTGGCCAGAAGACTGGGCATCACTTCCCCTCTGGGCAAAGACCTTTCCCTGGCCCTGGGAACCTCCGGCGTTTCCCCCCTTGAACTGACCCGGGCATACGCGGCCTTTGCCAACAGCGGTCGGATGCCCCAGGCTCTTTTCATTGAAAAAATCGTGGACAGCAACGGCAAGGTCCTGGAGGAACAGCACCCGGCCTTCAGCGAGGCCCTTGATCCACGGGTTGCCTACCAGATGACCCACCTCATGGAGGGGGTCATCACCGACGGCACCGCCAAGGGGATAAGCAGCTTCGGTGCGCCAGCGGCAGGCAAAACCGGCACCACCGATCAAAACATAGATGCCTGGTTTGTCGGCTACACCCCGGAGCTGACCACCTGCGTCTGGATAGGGCACGACCAGAACACCTCGCTGGGAACACTAGAAACAGGCGGACTGGCGGCAGCCCCGATCTGGCTTGACTTCATGAACCAGGCAAAAACGACCTATCCTGCGACTGGGGGCTTCCCCGTCCCGCCGGGCATTGTCATGCTCCCCATGGACAATGCCTCCGGTAAGCCCGGAACAAGGGTCGGCGGCAGTGTAACCATGGAAGCCTTCAGGGAAGACACCCCGCCCTGGCCCCAGGAACCGCCTCGCCCAGAGTCCACCGAACTGCCCAACCCATAAAAAAAGCCGTATTGCCGGAGACCCCGGTAATACGGCTCACAATGCGCCCTGCTCTTCTAGTGCTTATTTCGTAACGGCTCCTAAATCAAACAGCCCGCTTACGCGGCATGTTTTTCAGCTCATCCTTGCCATGGTACACCACGGTAAAGGTTTCCCGTAGCTCCTTGGCCATCGCCTCTTCCTGCCCGGCATCACTGATCATCACGCGGATGGCCACCCTTTTTTTCCCTTCCGGAGCATCCTCGAACGAGGTGAGGATACTGATGACCCTGACATCGAATTTGCGCAGACTCTCAATAACCTTGGTCACGGAACCGGCTGCATCCGGCAGATCGAAGACAAACTGAATAGCGCCATCCTTAATACCCGTGCTGTGGATGAAGCCACGCAGAACATCGGTTTCGCTCAACAGCCCGACAAGATGACCAAGTCCATCCACAACGGGCAGCCCGGAAATCTTGTCCTCCAACATGACCAGCGCGGCCTTTTCCAGAGTCTCGTCCTGATTCAGGGTAAGAGGATTGGAGGTCATCACGTCCTTTACCTTCATTTCCGACAACAGATAATAGAGTTCATGGATATCCAGAGATGTCGTCTTGGAAGGGGAGGCGTCTTTCACATCCCGATCCGTCACGATCCCGATCAATTTTCCATGGGAAACCACCGGCAGACGGCGGATACTGTTTTCCTTCAGAATCCTGGTGGCCCGCATCAGAGAAGTATTCTCATCCACGGTCAGGACGTCTTTCGCCATCCAGTCTTTAATCAGCATAACGCACAACCCTCCCAAAAAATTGTCTAACCAAGCTCAATAAAGAGCGATTCTTGTCCACACCGGAGACATGCCAGTCGAGAACCAGCACCTATTTTTATAAAATATTCCTGTTGTTCTCGCAAGATGAACTGCGTCTGATCCCCCAAAAATCATAAAGAAAGCCACAATCCCCTGGCCCATACCATTTTTTTTACCTTGCTTAACTCCCTGCAAATCGGTAAAGGAGTAACATTCCCGACAGAGACATTTCTCTAATACATATCCTGCCCCGACCAGAAAACCCATCGCGGAAATGCCCGTATGCCTTGCCCCCTGACAGACGAGACCTTATCCCGGATCATGGCCCTAGCGGCCACCGAGGATTGCCTTTTTCTTGAGACCAGCAGGGTAACTGCGGAGGAATCCCGGTCCTATTTTTTCCACAGGCCTGTGGCGTATCTTGCCTGCTACGCCCACGACGACCCGGCACGATTTTTCCAGCAGGCTGAAGACTTTCTGGCGGAAGGCTTGTATCTGGCTGGCTGGCTGGGCTATGAATTCGGCTCTCTGCTCGAGCCCTCCCTGGCAAAGCAAATACGCCCCGACGCCCAGAAGCCCTTGGCCCGTCTGGGCGTATTCCGCGCCCCCCTGATCTTCGACCACAACACAGAAGAGTTACTCGGCGGCCCCTGGCCAGATCCGCCCTTGGCGCAGGCTGCCACGGACTATTGCCTCGCCAACCTGCACCCCAATCTCACGCAAACGGACTACACCGCAGCCCTTGCCAAAATCAAGGCCTATATCGAAAGCGGCGACACCTACCAGGTCAATTTCACCCTGAAACTGCTCTTTGACTTCGACGGCTCGCCCGAAGCCCTGTATCAGGCGTTACGCCGCAACCAGAGCGTCTCCTTCGGCGCCTATCTCCGCTCCGGCGCCCAACAGATCCTCTCGTTTTCCCCGGAGTTGTTTTTCAAGAGAAGCGGCGAGCAGTGCCTGGTCCGGCCCATGAAAGGCACCATCCAGCGCGGCCCGTATTCTGCGGAAGACGCGCGGCTGATGCAGTTTTTACAAGCCGACGAAAAAAACCGCAGCGAAAATGTGATGATCGTCGATCTGCTGCGCAATGACCTTGGCCGGGTCTGCACTCCGGGAACGGTCACGACCCGATCCCTTTTTGACATCGAAACCTATGAGACTCTGCACCAGATGACCTCCACCATCACCGGTCATCTGCCTTTAGCGCCAAAAATCGAGCCTCTGTTCCGGGCTCTGTTTCCGTGCGGCTCAATCACCGGCGCTCCCAAGATCCGAACCATGGAGATTATCCACGAACTGGAGAGCGGGCCGCGCGGCGTCTACACCGGGGCCATCGGTTTTATCGCCCCGTCCGGCGAGGCAACCTTCAATGTGCCCATCCGCACCATAGAACTCAATGGCAACAAGGGAGAAATGGGCATCGGCTCCGGGATCATCCATGAATCCGACCCGGAGCAGGAATGGCGGGAATGCCTGCTCAAAGGCTGTTTTTTGAGCAACCCGGCCCCAGCCTTCTGTCTTACTGAAACACTTCTCTGGCAGCCGGGTTCCGGCTACTGGCTCCTGACCGAACATCTGGAGCGACTGGCCGCTTCCGCCGCCTACTTCCGCTATGCTTTCAGCCAACCGGATATCATGGCCCGGCTCGACAGGCTGGCCATGGATTTTGCCGCCTCTCCCATGCGGGTGCGGCTGACTCTGGCAAAAAATGGCCAGATAGAGATTAACGCCAGCCCCTGTCCCGCCCCGGCCGCCATCACCTGGCCGATGCCGGAGTCTCCCCAAAAGGAGTTGCCAAGGGTGATCTTCTCGCCTGAAGCCACCGACCCAGTCTCCCCCTGGCTCTTTCACAAAACCACCCTGCGGGAACTCTACGACACCGAGCGGCAACAGGCACTGGCCGCAGGTTTTTACGAGGTGCTTTTTGCAAACACCAGGGGAGAAGTGACAGAGGGAAGCATCACCAATATCTTTGTCCAGCAGCAGGGAATTCTTCTGACTCCGCCCATGGAATGCGGACTCCTGCCCGGGATTTTAAGAAGACACCTGCTGGAGCACGCTCCCATGCCGGTGCGGGAGGCTGTCCTGACCCGCCGGGATCTTGAGCGGGCAAAGGCGATTTTTGTGGGCAACTCGGTGCGCGGGCTGGTTCCGGTCCGCCTCGTCTAAATTATACCCAAAGGGCATAAGTTTCGTTTGAGCAGGCAAGCTGCTCAACTCAGCTTTACCCCCTGGCCAGAGTCCGGATAATGTCCGCCTTGCCGACCACGCCAACCAGGGTGCCGTTCTTGAGTACCGGCAGGGTATGGACCTTTTTCTCGGACATGATGGTGGCAATCTCATCCAGAGGAGTATCCTCCCTGATGGTCACAGGCTCACGGGAACAGATGTCTCCCACCGTGGCGCCGGTCATTCGACCGATCTCCTTTTCAACGTCCTTGGCTCGGTCCAGAAAAATAACCGAGTCAAGAATAGAGATGGCGGTGGGGATGTGGAATTTCTTTGTCTGATCCACCAGATCGCTTTCCGTCACCACCCCGATCAGCTGCCCGTCATCGTCAACCACCGGCGCCCCGTTGATACGGTGGGACCAGAGGATCCCCGCCAACTTTTCCACCGGCAGATCCGCCTTGACCGAAACAACCTTCTTCGCCATGATCTCCTTGGCAATCAGCATGTATTTTCTCCAGAACTAAAAATTTAACGCAACGGCGCAGAGGCGCAAAAACAGCTTCCGCTGTCTATCCTATTTCCGACTTTTCATTGTGCATCCGGATTCCCGCACCTCCTGAAAGGCCGCCGGAATCTCCGCGGCCAGTTCACTGGCAAGAAAACCGAAAGGCCGCCCTGCCCTGACAATCCGGTCCCCGGCCAAGCCATGAACATAGACGGCCAGACAGGATGCCTCCCAGGGCGCCATGCCCTGGGCCAGCAGGCCGCCGATGAGGCCGGTGAGCACATCGCCCATGCCGCCTGCGGCCATGCCGGGATTGCCGGTGGGATTTACGGCCAGCCGCCCATCCGGCGCGGCAACAACCGTGGATGCCCCCTTCAATACCAGATACACCCCATGGCGTTTGGCAAAATCCGCAGCCACCGCCCGCCGCTTGCTCTGAATTTCCACGGTTGAAATCCCTGCCAGACGCGACATTTCCCCTGGATGCGGGGTCAAAATCCTGGGGCCTGCGGCAAGCACGGCAACCTCTCCGCCCAGCAGGTTGAGGCCGTCGGCATCAACCACCATGGGCTGTCTCAGCTCCCGGTAGAGCTTGCGCACCACCTGCCCGGTTTCTTCCGCTGTGCCCAGGCCGGGGCCGACAGCCACCGCCTCTTTGCCATGGCAAGCTGCCAGCAACTGCTCATAATCGGTGTCGGAGAGGAAGTGCTGCGAAAAAGAAAGCGCCTCGGCCATGGCCTCTGGCAACGCCCCCTGCACCACGGCATTGATCGTCTTCGGCGCGGCAATGGTCACCAGACCCGCGCCGGACCGCGCCGCGCCAAGGCCGCAGAGCACCGCCGCCCCGCCCTTGCCGAGCGATCCTGCCAGCGCCAGCAGGTGGCCAAAGGTTCCCTTGTGGGAAGCCAGGCCCCGCTCCGGGATCAGGGCCCTTACCGAGGCATGATCCAGCCACTCCACCTGAACCCCGATCCGCTCGACAACCTCGACCGGGATGCCGATGTCGATAACCTCAAGCAGCCCGACATACTCCTTGCCCGGCGGCTCGACCTGAGCAAACTTGGGCAGGCCATAGGTGCAGGTGAGCCGGGCCCGGACGCTGATACCTTGAGGAATCCCGGTGTCGCTCGCCAGCCCTGAAGGGATATCCACCGCCACAACCGGCAGTGGGCTGGCATTGAGACACCTGATAACCGCGGCAAAGACCCCGGTTATCGAGCTGCGCAAACCCGTTCCCAAAAGAGCGTCCACCAGCAGATCGCTCTCCGCCACCAGCCGTTCCACCCAGGCCAGCTCGTCTTCGGCAAGGCAGGTATACAGCGGCATGGCCAATTGCTTGACCCGCTCAAGATTTCTCGCCGCATCTCCCTGCAATTTTTCCAGGGGCACCAGACTCACCACCTGTGGCCAGGCGCCCTGCTCCAAAAGAAGCCGGGCGATCACCAGGCCATCGCCCCCGTTATTGCCGGACCCGGTAAAAATCACCACCTTGCGTTCGGCCAATGGGCCGAAATGCCGAATCATCGCCGCCACCGTGCCGCGTCCGGCATTTTCCATCAACTCCAGGCCAGGGATGCCGTATTCCGCGCTGGTCAATCTATCGCAGAGCAGCATCTGCTCGGCAGTGGCAATCTTCATCCCGCACCTCCCTCAAGCGCCCGGCGAACAACCCGGGCAAAATCTCCCATCACCACAGGCTTCATGATATACCCGGCAAGACCAAGCTCCCTGGCCTTGCCGTCGGTCAAGGCCTCGCTGAACCCGGTGCAGATAATAACCGGCATCCGTGGTTTCAGGGTAAAAATCTTCTGGGCCATGGCGACGCCGGTCAGGCCGGGCATGGTCTGGTCGGTGACAACCAGATCAAAATCCTCCGGCCTGGTGCTGAAGATTGCATAGGCCTCGGTGCTGTCCGAGACGGCCGTCACCTGATACCCGAGGTATTCGCTCATTTCCGCAAGCATCTTCAGGACATCTTCTTCGTCATCAACCAGGAGCATTCTTTCCGAACCGCGCGGGATACTGGTATCCATGGCCTTGAGCAATTGACCACCAGCCTCGCAGCAAACCGGGAAATACAGGGAAAAAGTCGTCCCCTGCCCCGGCTCGCTGTACACGGAAAGATATCCGCCATGCCCCTTGACAATTCCATGCACCAGGGCAAGACCGATGCCGGTGCCTTTGCCCTGTTCCTTGGTGGTGAAATAGGGTTCAAATATCCGCTCCCGCGTGGCCTTATCCATGCCGCAACCGGTATCGCTGACCACCAGACGTAAATATTTTCCCGGTCGGCACTCCTGGCCGGCAAAGGTATCTCCCGGATTCACCCCTATCTCCCGCAGACTGACCTCCAGCGTGCCTCCGCTCTCTTCCATGGCATGGGCCGCATTGGTGCACAGATTGATAAGAATCTGCTGGATCTGAATGGAATCGGCCATAACCTGTCCGCAATCCGTGGCAATATCCTCATGAAAGACAATGGTGGCGGGCAGGGTGGAACGCAGCATCTTCAGGCATTCTTCCAACACCGGTTGCAGCGCCATACAGACAAGCTCTTGCCCTTTTTGACGGCTGAAGGCGAGAATCCGCCGCACCAGATCTTTTGCCCGGAGCGCCGACTTTTTCACCTCTCTCAGATCATGCCGCAGGGTATCGCCGGGAGGCAGTCGGGCCATGACCAGATCGGTATAGCCAAGAATCGGGGTGAGCATGTTGTTGAAATCATGGGCTATGCCACCGGCCAGAGTACCAACAGCCTCCATCTTCTGGGACTGGCGCAGGGCGGTCATGAGCCGGTCGCGCTCTTCGCCGGCACGCACCCCCCTGATCGCCTGGGCGCACGGCACGGCCACCCGGATCAACAGATCAAGATCTCTTTCCGTATAATCACGCCCGGCATTGGCCACGGCGATCTGACCAACCAGTTGCTCGGCCAGTTGCACAGGCACGGCAAGAAAACGCGCAACCTCCACATGCCCCCCGGGGCAGCCGACCGCAGCCGGATGGACGCTTGGCGCGTTGGTATAAAATCCCTGCCTTTCATTGAGCGCCTGCCCCCACAGGCCCGGATACCGGCCATCCGGGCCAGGGGAAAACTCCAGCTCCTGATGACTGCCGTCTTCCATCATCTCCGTAAAGGCCTGGCAGACCAGATGACCTGTTTTGGCGTCAATAACGCCCACATAGCCATGCGGACTGGCGGTGAGCTCCCTGGCGGCACCAAGAATCGTCCGGGCAATGGCGGCCATACTCTGCCTCGAGCCGACCAACTGCACGGCCAGATCAGCCAAGGCCTGCTTTACCGTGAGTTCATGGGCCAGTTGCTCCTGTATGGAGTATTCCTCGGTCACATCCCGGAAAACAAGGACCACGCCAAGGCTCGCGCCATCTGACCCCATAATCGGGGCAGCGCTGTCCGCCACCTGATACTCCCTGCCATCACGGGCAATAAGCACCGTGTGGTTGCCCAAGCCGACTATCTTGCCGGTCTCAAGAACCCGGGCCACCGGATTTGCGGATTTCTGCCCCGTTCCGGCGTCGATAATGTCAAAAACCTCGTCCAGCTTCCGGCCAAGGGCCTCGACCTGGGACCAGCCGGTCAGCTGTTCAGCCACCACATTCATCCTGGTCACCCGCCCATCGGTATCGGTGGCGATCACCGCATCGCCAATGGAACGCAGGGTGACCAGCGCATGCTCCCTTTCCCGCCGCACCTCTTCTTCCGCCGCCCGGCGGGCCGCGCTGTCAGCCAAGTAGTTCTCTGCCAGCGCATCAAGGTCCGCAGCCAACCGGACATGCTCTTTGGACCAGCGCCAGTTGAGCTGCGGTTTCTTTTTCCCGTCAAGGATCACGGCAAGCCCGCCCACAAGTTGCCCGTGCAGGCGGTTGACATAATGGG
>Ga0334722_10005794_pt1 | contig 12376 bp, 9 predicted proteins | sample C3_bottom_MG_FD_207210 | JGI IMG/M metagenome (GOLD analysis project Ga0334722, IMG submission 207210) | Sediment microbial communities from Yellowstone Lake, YNP, Wyoming, USA - C3_bottom | ecosystem: Environmental > Aquatic > Freshwater > Lake > Sediment | place: USA: Wyoming | collected...
CCCCTCGGACATGGTGACCTCGTCCGCTTCGGGACTCGACCCGCACATCTCGCCCGCGAATGCCTTCCTGCAAGTGGCGCGAGTGTCGCGCGCGCGCCACACCGATTCAGCAGTCGTACGTGCGCTGCTTGACCGGCACGTCGAGGGACGCCAGTTCGGGTTCTTCGGCGAACCGCGTGTGAACGTGCTGCTGCTGAACATCGCCGTCGACTCCGCCTTTCCGATGACAAGGCCACCGGCCGTGGCCAAACTCTCGCCGGCAATCCCGAATTAGGAACTATATGCGACTTAATACCATACTGAACGTGTGCCTGCTGGGTGCTCCACTCGCGCTCTGGGCGCAGGGTGACACGACGGCGGCGGCGCCCACGCCGAGCGAGCCGTTCGCCTTCGCCGACTGGACGTGGCTCAACGGCAACCCGCGCACCAAGACGGCCGTGCTGGACTCGAAGGCGTTCACCGGCGAATTCCGTGCGGACATCTCGTACATCCACAGCTTCAACAATCCGAAGGACCATACGCTGGTCGGCACGTCCGAGAGCGGCCGCACCAGTGAGTTCCAACTGCAGCAGCTGGGCATCGGCGGCGATTTCCACGTGGAGCACGTGCGAGGGCGCCTGATGACGCAGTTCGGCATGTATTCCACGATGACGCCGCGCAACGACGCCAGCCCGGCGCGTGGCCAATGGAACCTCGACAATGCCTATCGGTACCTGTCAGAAGCCTACGGCGGGTACCACTGGGACAAGATGCACGGCATCAACCTGGACGCCGGCATCTTCATGTCGTACGTGGGCCTGTTCTCCTACTACAACTTCGACAATTGGGCCTACCAGCCGTCGTACGTCTCGAGCAACACGCCCTGGTTCTTCAACGGCCTGCGCCTGCAGCTCTTTCCCACCGAGAAGCTGAAGATCGAGCCGTGGCTCATCAACGGATGGCAGTCGTACGGGATGTTCAACGGGGCGCCGGGCGCCGGCGTGCAGATCCTGTATCGCCCGACCGGGAAGCTCTCCTTCCTCTCGAACGACTACTTCGGCGCCGACTGGCTGGGCATCAAGGAGCGCCAGCGGTTCCATACCGATAACAGCATCCAGTACAAGTACCACGAGGACGCCACCCGGTCCTTCAACAAGGGCGCGTTTTCGCTGACCGTCGACTACGGCTGCGAGTGGGGCGGGGGCGTGGCGTGCACCAATGGCACCACGGGCAAGCCGGCGCAGAACTTCTTCGGGTGGATGGCCTACGACCGCATGTGGTTCAGGAAGGACCAGGTGGGGCTGACGCTCGGCGGCGGGACCGCGAACAATCCCGGTCGCTACCTGGTGTTGATGCCGCCGATCAATGGCGCCACCGCATTCAGCGGCACGCCGTATTTCACAACCAATCCCGGTGACGCGTTCCGTGCCTGGGACTCGTCCGTGACGCTGGATCTGATGCCGGATCAATGGACGACGTTCCGCTTCGAGCTCGTGCACCGCGAGGCGAACGTGCCGTACTTCGCCGGCCCCGGCGGCGTGACCCCGCCGAGCGGCAACACGGGTGTTCCGGGGGCCCTCGTACCGGGTTGGGTGCCGGACCTTCGCAAACAGGAGACCCGTCTGCTTGCGTCCCTGCTCATCAAGCTCTAGGCGCTGCATACTTAGCGAACGATGACCCACGCGGACCGCCACGAGTCGGGCACCACGAGCTTTCTGGAGCTCGTGCGACAGCGCGAGCGTGGCAAGCTGAAGCTGTACATCGGCTCAGCGGCGGGCACAGGCAAGACCTACCGCATGCTGCAGGAAGCGCACGACCTGCACCGTCGGGGCATCGACGTCGTCGTGGGGTTCGTCGAGACGCACGAGCGCGTCGAAACCGAGGCGCAGTTGGGCACGCTGGAAATCGTGCCGCGGACACGGCTGGCGTACCGCGGCGTGACGCTCGAGGAAATGGACGTGGATGCCGTCGTGGCGCGCGCTCCCCAAGTGGCGCTTGTGGACGAACTCGCACACACCAACGCGCCAGGGTCACGCAACGGCAAGCGCTGGCAGGACGTGCTGCTGCTCCTTGACGAGGGGATCAGCGTCATCTCGGCCGTGAACGTGCAGCACCTCGAGTCGCTGAACGACGTGCTTGAGAGCACGCTCGGCGTGACCGTGCGCGAGACGGTGCCCGATTGGGTGGTCGGGCAGGCCGATCAGGTGGTCAACCTGGATATTTCCGCTGAGGACCTGCGCCAACGTCTGCGCGAGGGGAAGATCTACCGTCCCGACAAGATCGAAACGGCGTTGGCGAATTTCTTCACCGACGACAACCTGTCGACCCTGCGCGAACTCGCGTTGCGCGAGGTGGCGAGCTCGGTGGATCGATCGCGAGAGGAGATCGTGCGACGCGAGGAAGCACCGGCGGCGCGTGCGCGTCGAACAGTGGACCGCGTCATGGTGTGCCTGTCGAGCGACCCCGCGCTGTCCCGTTTCCTGTTGCGCAAGGCAAGCCGGATCGCGGGGCGCCTGAACCCCGACTGGTACTGCGTCTACGTGCAGACGCCGGCGGAAGCGGCCGACCGCATCGACACGTCCCTGCAGCGTCAGTTGGTGGAGAATATCCAGCTCGCGCAGTCGCTTGGGGCGGAGGTGGTGAAGCTGCAGGGCGAGGATGTGGCGACGGCCTTGCTGCAGTTCGCGACCGAGCGTGGCGTGACGCTGGCGATGGTGGGTCAAACGCGTCGGTCGCGGTGGTATCGATTCCGTCGCGGAAGCGTGGTGGACCGTCTCCTGGCGGGTCGTGGCGGGCCGGACGTACTGGTGGTGTCGCCGCCCGACCCTCGCGAATCACGTGGTGGCTCGGGCGACGCGGGGAGTTGGTCGTGAACGGACTCGTTCGCAGGAACTGGACGCTGTCGGTGGGCGCTCGGCTGTCACTCGGCCTGGTGCCGTCGCTGTTGTCGGCCGGCTTGGTGGCTGGCCTCGCGTACTGGGGAGAGTACGGCCGACAGGCGCCCCGCGCGGTCGTCGTCGCCGCCGTGGTACTCGCCGTCCTTACGCTCGCCGTGACGCTGTGGAACGTGCACTACCTGGTGCGGCGCTTCGATCGCGTCTCAGAGATCGTCGTGGCGGAGTCCGAGCGCCGGGCCGGGAGCGCAGGGTCGGGGGGAACCGACGAGTTCGATCGCATCGAGCAAGTGGTAGGACACCTGGGTCACGCGCTGACGAAATCAGAGGCAGAACGGGTCCATGCCGATGCGCAAGCGCTGGCCCGGTTGAGGGAGCAATCGACGCTGCTCGCCGCGCTGGTGCGCGACACCATGGCGCGCCTGGATGAGGTGCGCATGCCGCTGCATATCCTCCTCGAGACACGGTTTGGAGAGTTGAACGAGAACCAGGAGGAACTGCTTCGCGACGCGCGAGCCGCGTCGGACGAAATGGATGCGGCGCTGCGCCGAATGGGACAGGTGGCGGACGCCGACCGCGACGCCATGCCCGTGCAGCGTGGACCGGTGCAGGTGAACGACGTGGTGCGCGCGATTCTGCCGCTGATCCGGGCGAGTGCAGAGCGTCGCGGTGCGCGCGTGGAAGTATCGCTTGAACCGGGGCTGCCTCGGGTGCAGGCTGACCGGACGCGGCTGGCCGAGGCGCTGTCGTTGCTCGGGACACTGAGCGCGTCGGTCAGTGACGGCGCGCATCCGGTCACCGTAAGTACACGGCGCGAGGGGAGCCATGGGATCATTGCACTATCGCCCGTGCCGCCCGACGATGGCGACTCGAGAGCGGCGCTCGCCGAACGGCTCCTCATGGTTCAAGGGGGGACGACAGTTCGTGATGCCGACCGACTGGAGGTGCATGTCGGAAGCGCAAGGGGCCCATCAAGTTAGGTCGTCTTTGTAGGATCTTTACGCGAATTTGCCATTTCTTTACGCCTGCTTTACGGTGGGGGTCATATCGATTAATGAATGGCCTCACCTTTGGTTCACTTCAAACGCGTCCTTTTCGGCCGGCCGCTGTCATCGGACCGGCTGGAACACGAAAGACTGAACAAGAAGACAGCACTTGCCGTGCTGTCGTCCGATGCGATCTCCTCGGTCGCGTACGCCACCGAACAGACGCTGCTGGTGCTCGCCGTGCTGGGCGCGGTGGCCCTCAACTACGTCATCCCGATCTCGGCCATTATTGTCGGGCTGCTCGTGCTGGTGGCAATGTCGTACCGGCAGACGATCTTCGCATATCCGGCGGGTGGCGGTTCGTATACCGTTGCGAAAGACAATCTCGGCCAGTCACCGGGGTTGATTGCCGCCGCCGCCCTGCTCACCGACTACATCCTCACGGTCTCGGTGTCGATTTCGAGTGGCGTCGCGGCGATCACGTCGGCATACGCGTCGCTCGCGCCGCACACGGTGGCCTTGTGTATTGGCGCCATCCTGGTGCTGATGCTCGTAAACCTGCGCGGGGTGCGCGAATCCGGGATTGCTTTCAGCGTGCCGACGTATGTGTTTATCGCCCTGATGCTCGCGCTCATCGCAACCGGCATCACACGCGGGATGATGGCACACGAGTTGGCCCCGCTCACAAACGCACCCCGGGTCGATACTCTCAGCGCGGCGCAGCACGGTCTGGGATTCCCCGCTGGTTTCGCGCTCACGTACCTGCTGCTGCGCGCGTTTGCCGAAGGGTGCGTGGCGATGACGGGGACGGAGGCTATTTCGAACGGCGTAAGCGCGTTCCGGAAACCGAGCGCTGCCAACGCGGCCGTCACATTGGGCTGGATGGCAGCGATCCTCGCCACCTTCTTCATCGGGACGAGCTACCTCGCGCGACACTATGGCGTGATGCCAAGTGCCACGGAGACTGTGCTTTCGCAGATCGGTCGGCATGTCTTCGGTGGCGGCGCATTGTACTATGCACTGCAATACGCCACGTTCGCGGTGCTGGTGTTGGCGGCGAACACCGCGTTCGCCGACTTTCCGCGGCTGGCCAGCATTCTGTCCGCCGACGGCTACATGCCACGCCAATTCGCCGCACGCGGGGACCGCTTGGCATTCTCGAACGGCATCATCGTACTCGCGATCATGGCGATGCTGCTTGTCTGGCTCTTCGCCGGCGACACGAGTGCGCTGATCCCGCTGTATGCCATCGGCGTGTTCGTCTGCTTTACGCTCTCGCAGGCGGGCATGGTGGTGCACTGGCTCAAGTGCCGCGAGCCGGGGTGGCGCTGGAAGGCGTGGCTGAACGGCATCGGGGCCGTGGCCACGGCGCTGGTGTCACTTGTGCAGGTGGTCACGAAGTTCACGCACGGCGCGTGGATCGTCGTGCTTATCATTCCGCTGATCATCCTGCTGCTGCGAGCGATCCATCAGCACTACGAGAACTTCTCGGCTGAATTGGCGTATACGGGTCAGGCGCCGCTGATGTTCCTGCACCATACCGTCGTGGTGCCCGTGAACGGCATCTCGAAACCGACGGCGGGTGCGCTCGTCTACGCGACGACAATCTCGGAGGATGTGCGGGCCGTCTACATCGCAGTCGATGACGCCTCGACCGCGCGCCTGCAGTCACGATGGGAGGAATGGGATATCGGCGTGCCGCTCGTTGTCATCGCCTCGCCGTTCCGTTCCGTATTACGTCCGATCGTGGACTATGTGCAGGGGCTCTTGACGCGCGGCGAGACCGACCTGGTGACCATCGTGGTTCCCGAGATCGTGCCGCGCCACTGGTGGGAGCACCTGCTGCACAACAAGACGGCGCTCTTCATCCGCACGGCGTTCATGTTCAGGCCTCATGTCGTCGTCACGGCCGTGCCGTACCTCGTGGGGCGCGCGGCGCGACTGCAGGACCTGGCGAACTTCGACGAAACGATCACGTAATACCGCGGCTCACCGGGTCGCGACGGGTCTCGCGAACTCCAGAAGGCCGCCCAGCTCGAAGATCGTGATCGTCTCGTGAACCTAGGGCAGTGCCCGCGGTCATTGCGCTACGCACCTGCTCGTCATCGACGTGAACCGGCGGGTCGCCCAGGGGCGCGGCCACGCATTCGCGCGAGCGGTGTTGTCGCGGATATCAACTGGAGTAGTACGCCGCATTCTCGTCGATGTAGCCCTTGGTGAGGTCGCAGCCGTAGGCGCGCGTGGTCGCGTGTCCGGCCCCCAACGACACCTCGAGATCGACGACCTCCACCGCGAGCGCGGCGCGCACCACGGCCTCGTCGAAGTCGAGACGTTCACCGCCGCCGACCACCTGATACCCGTTGACCCACGCATTCGTGGCCGTCGTGTTCACGCTGACGTCGGTGCACTTGCCGATCGCCATGAGAATGCGGCCGACGTTGGGGTCGGCGCCATGCACCATGGTCTTGATGAGCGGCGAGTTGACGAGCGACTTGGCCACGGTGCGGGCCTGCGCCGCATCGAACGCCTCGCGCACCGTGATGCGGAGCAGGTGTTGCGCGCCCTCGCCGTCGCGGGCGAGGATTTCGGTCATGCGCACGCATCCGGCGACAAGCGCGTCGCCGAACGCGCGCTCGTCCACCGGGCCGGCCAGGCCGTTGGCGAGGATGGCGCAGGTGTCGGATGTGCTGGTGTCGGTATCGACCGACAGCATGTTGAACGAGACGGCGACGGCGTCGCGCAGCAGGCGATCGAGCGTGGCGGCGTCGAGCCGGGCATCGGTGAAGATGTAGGCCAGCATGGTCGCCATGTCGGGTTCGATCATCCCCGAACCCTTGGCGACCCACGTGATGGTCGCGGGGCCGACGGAAACCGACAGCGCCTTGGGATGCGTGTCGGTGGTCATGATGCCCTCGGCGCCGACGAGGGGATCGTCCTGCAGGTCGGCCGCCATGCCGCGCACGCCCACTTCGATCTTTTCGACGGGAAGCTGCACGCCGATGACGCCGGTGGAGCTGACGAGCACCTTGCCCGCGCTTGTTCCCAGTTCGGCGGCGGCGGCGGCCGCCATGCGACGGGCGTTCTCGACGCCGCGCGCGCCGGTGGCAACGTTGCTCACCTTGCTGTTGGCGATGATGGCGCGCAGGATGCCGCCCTTGAGCGTCTCGCGCCCGAGAATGATGGGGGCGCCGGGAAACTGGTTGCGCGTGAAGACGGCAGCGGCGGCCGCGTCGACGTCGCTGGCAAAGAGGGTGAGGTCGCGCGCCTCGGGCTTGAGGCCGACGTTGCGGCTGGCGCAGCGAAAGCCCTTGGGGAAGCGGGCGCGATCGTGGAAGGTCATAGGGGGAGCTCCGCTAGATCTGAGCGCGGTTCTGCCAGAGGATGAGGACGCCGATGACGACGAGGAGCAGCGCGAAGGCGCGCTTGAGCTGTCGCGTTGAAATGTGGCGGACGAGCGCCGTGCCGGCGAGGATGCCGACGACCGCCACGGAGGTGAAACGGGCGACAAAGTCCCACGGGACCACTTCGCGGCCGTGATGTCCGAGATAGCCTGATGTGGCGTTGAGGGCGATGACGAGCAGCGAGGTTCCGACCGCCGCCTTCATGGGGACACGGCCAAGGACGACGAGCGCGGGGACGATGAGGAATCCGCCGCCGATGCCGATGAGGCCAGTCAATAATCCGACGCCGAGTCCGACGGCGAGCATGAGCACCGGGTGCGGGGGAGCGGACTGGGCGGGCTCGCGGACGGCGCTGCGCAGCATCGACGCGGCGGCCGCGACCATCGCGGTGCCGAGGATGAGCAGCTGCATGCGTCCGGAGAGGAAGATGCTGGCGCGGGCGCCGGTGTAGGAGCCGATCATGGCGACGGAGCCGAAGATGGCCGCGGCTTGCAGGCGCACGTTGCCGGCACGCCAGTGCGAGACCACGCCGACGAGCGCCGCGGTGCCGACCACGGGAAGACTCATGGCAATAGCCAGCTTGGGACTAAAGCCGAGCACATACACGAGGACGGGGACGGTGAGTATGGATCCACCACCCCCGAGCGTACCGAGCACGAGTCCGATCAGGACAGCGAAGGCATAACCGAGCACGCCGAAAGATACGGCGTTGGCCGTCGTTACGCGGTCGTGGTCTGCTCGGCCTTCTTGAGGGCGTCGCGGAGGGGGATGTCCCTGGCGCCGGGGGTCAGCTTGCGGCCGTGACCGGTCCATGATGACACGCCGCCGCCGAGCACGTGCACATCGACCTTGCCGGCCCGGCGCAGGGCGGTAGCGGCCGAGGCGGCGCGGCCACCGGAGTGGCAGATCACGATGACCGGCGCCGGCGAAGCGGCGATTTGCGCGAGCGAAGCCGGCAGTCGGTCGAGCGGGACGAGGGTGGAGCCGTCGATGTGGCCCTGCACGTATTCGTTGCGCGAGCGCACGTCGAGGAGGAGGGTGCCGGGGTGCTGGGCGCGGACCTGGTCGAATTCTTCGGGGTCAAAGGCGCTGCCGCCGAGCAGGGAAGCGAGAGAGGACAGGAGGTTCATGGTCGGGATTGAGTTATGTATCGCTATATACTAATATAGTAGAATTTCGGGGAGGGGGAAGGGGTAGAGGGGAACTAAACAGACTTGCCGCGGATTGCGCGGCTGGGCGCGGATTGCGCGGAGGAAGGCGCATGGGGGTGTTTTGAACTTCCCCCGAATTAGTGGACACTGACGGAGAGAGAGAGCCGTGCGGCGAATGCCGCCGCCGTGGGTTGTACCACATCTCGATATAGCGAAAGATTGCCGTGCGCCTGCTCGCGGGTGTGCCAGTCAGCGTTGTTTGCCAGTTCGGTCTTCAGCGTGGCGAAGAAGCTCTCCGCCACGGCGTCCCAGCAGTTTCCTTTCCGGCTTATGCTCCATTCCAGTGCCGGACACTCGACGAAGCGAAGGCGATTATCGAAGCGTGGCGGCGCGACTACTAACGAACACCGTCCACACGGCGCCCTCGGGCATCTGACACCGAGGGAGTTTGCCAGCATCCGTCAGGGCATCAGGACCACCGAAGCGGCGTAATCCCAGCTACGACCTGTCTGAAAACGGGGCCAACGTCACAGCGACGATCTGTCTCCACATGGGGTCGACGACGGGAGCTATAGAAGGAACACCCGCCATTGAATCTGGCCGACTGTTTGTTCGTCGCGATTCATCACATTCCGGTAGCTCATTGCAGACACGTCGAGTGAATGTCGTCGCAGGACACGACCTGTAATCCCGATCATCACAAAGGACGTTTGAAGTGCATCTCGGGCGTGATCGAAGAGTGGCAGGTTCGTCCATCGAGCATGGTAGACACCGGCTCCGACATACGGTCGCACAAATCGCCCCATTGTGCCGGGGATCGCGTACTCAAGGCGCGGACCAATTCGCAATATGTCACGTACCTTCGAGGAGTCCGCCGGTGAATTGAAGAAGTCGTCACCCTGATGGACGGTCAGCGCACTTGAGTACCAACGGGCAGCGACCGTCACCGACAAGCGAAGGCCAGCGGCCTCGAATACTCTGACGTCGGCATCCAATAACGCACCCGATCCCTTGATGCGCGTACCTCCTCCGGAGACCCCTAGACCGACGGATACTGCGGAGCCAGGTCGCTCTTGGGCCGAGACGAACACAGGAAGCACCACACCGAGGCCGCTCGCCGCCAACAGATGACGCCATCGCATGAGCCACCTCGCATGAAGAAGGGCGAATCTGCGCAACCTCTACGGATTCAACATGAAATAGATCCACGTGCTGTTCACCGAACGATCTGTGTCATTTCGTGCGATCACGTAATAGGCGACGTTCCCTGGCGTGTAGAACGGTGGCCTGGTGGTTCCGTTGTAGGATGACACCGACATGCCGTAGTCCACGAAGCCAGAAGACTGAAAACCCAAATTGTCGTCGCCCGACTCTCCAGTCGCCTTCACAAACCACTGGCGGAACACCTCATACTTCGTTGCACCGTTCACGGCGGGCCACGTAACGACCGGGGCGGTACCGTTGACGGCGCCACTCGTGCTCGGTGTCGTCAAGTTGTAGCCTCGCGTCGCCTGTAAACCGCCGCCAAACTCATCGCTGACCCGCCACCACGGGCTGAAAATTGTAGCTCCGTCGTCTTTTCGCGCGGATACGATGCCCGTGAGCGTCGCGTCTCCAATTAGCCCGTCGAGCTGAAAGACGGAGCCGCCGCTGTCGCCGCCATCGACGCGCATATCTGCCACGTATTGGCACTTGAAAAGTCGTCCGAAATTCGGATCCCACGAGTCGTAGCACGTGTCCGTGATGTACCCCCAGGTCCAGCCGGTTCGCCAACCCATCTTGTGCACTTCGCCGCCCACCGATAGAGAACCAGCAGTACCGTTGATGATGAAGTAGGGTCGGTCTACGTCCAACGCCTTGCTTCCATCGGAAGTGCCGCCAGGACCGTTCTTCCACTGCGTTCGCGCGATTAGCCCCTTCTCCGACCAGACAACCCCGTTCATCGCCCAAAACGCTGCATCGCTGAATCGGCAGGGGCGATATGTTGGCGGAAACTCCTTGTAATTGATACAGTTCGAGCCGCTCGGATCGGCTGTTTCGGATCCGAAGCTGCGCCCTGACGATGCTGGCTGATAGCCAACTCCGCCGTCGATGACAAAAGGAGTCGCAGAACAGTGCGTCGCTGACATCATTCCACGCACGCTGTTGTAGTCAACGATCACCCCGGCTGAGCACGGGTTTTGACCTGAAGCATTCCACTGGATACCGCCAACCAGTGGAGCGAACGCGTCAGACAAAGTAGACGCCTGTGGCGGGACGCGCTCCAAGCTGCGTGCGCTCGCAGTGGCGAAGGTCGGCGTATTCTCCGCTCGCAACAGCAGAGCCGTGGAATCGAAACCCGCGTTGCGCACCAACGCGCGAAGCGTGGACGAGGCTTCAACGGCTTGCGGCGGACTGATATAGACCGCGACTCTGTTAGCGGCTTCGTCGAGATCCAAACCGTGTAGCCCAGAGACCTTGCCAAGTGCTTGATCAAACAACATGTCGCGAAGCGCCGCGAGTTCACGAAAGGTGAACTGCGCACGACGGATCTGGATGTCGCGCACAGCGCGGCCTCCCGCTTCCAGTGCCAACCGCGGTTTCATGTTTGAAACTAACGACTGCACGGCCGCATCATCCGCAGTTCCCTTTACCCACGCAACGAGGTCGCCGTTCGCGGCAACAAAGTACCCACCGAAGCCCGGTGCGGTACGCGCAATCTCGTCAAAGCTCTGCTCCTCCGGTCGAATCGCACTCGGTTTCAAATCGCGGACGCGAGAGGCAACCTGCGTAGCCCGTTCGCCCGTTACGGGCGCATCTGACGAGCACGCGCTTAGAACGACTACAAGCAGGGCCGATACCATTGTCCGTCGCGGAGTACGGATAGAACGTAGGTGCATAGACGCTCCTAGCACGAGTACAGGTGTGAAAACAACCCCAGATCGCGGCACTGACTGCCGGAGGCGCGCACTCGCTGCGGGCGACAGATGCTATGGAGTGCCTCTAGCGCCTTCGGCGCTACTATTACGCCACGACACGTAGTAGTTAGCACTCTTGACCCGCGCTGTCAACACCGGGATGAATTGCACACCTTCGCCGGAAAGAACTGCACACTCGGGCCGGGGTACGAGCCCATTGGCGGTCAGGCCTCCTGCCGGTGGATCCGACGGGTGGGTGCTTGTGCCGGTGGCTGGTGCAGGCGACGCGGGAGCTGGGCATGCTGCCGGAGCCGGAAGCTGTTGCGGCGGATGTTGACGATGTGGTAGTGATGCACGAGCCGGTCGATCAGCGCGGCGGCGATGAGTTCGTCCCCGAAGAGCTCGCCCCATTCTTCAAAGCCCTTGTTGTTCGTGAGGACCGTGGACGCCTGCTAGTGGTTTGATGCAGAAGTTACTTGCATAATAGTCCCGGCGGTGGTATGGTTGATGCCATGCCACTGCCTAGACGAATCATTCGGTTGCAGCGCGGGGATCGCCAGGCGCTGGAGGAGTGGGTGCGGGGCCGGACCACCCCGCAGCGGGTGGTGGAGCGGGCGAAGATTGTGCTGGCGTCGGCCGACGGCATGGCGGGCGAGGCGATCTGTGCAGCGGTGGGTGTCTCGCGACCGACCGTGAGCCTGTGGCTGAATCGATATGAGGCCGAAGGGCGTGACGCCCTCGTGGCGGACCGGCCGCGCTCGGGACGGCCTCGGCAACTGGACGCCACCGAGGAAGCACGGATCGTGGCGAAGACGTTGGACGAGGCCCCGCCGGATGGCGGCACGCATTGGAGCACGCGCTTGATGGCCAAAGAGACGGGATGGGATCAAGCGACGATTTCGCGGTTGTGGCGGGCGAATGGACTGAAGCCGCACCACGTTGCGTACTTCAAGGTGTCGACCGATCCTGAGTTCGTCGCCAAGTTGCGCGACGTGGTCGGCCTCTATGTGAATCCGCCGAAGCGCGCGGTGGTCTTCTCCATGGATGAGAAGAGTCAAATTCAGGCGC
>Ga0334722_10005795_pt1 | contig 12372 bp, 17 predicted proteins | sample C3_bottom_MG_FD_207210 | JGI IMG/M metagenome (GOLD analysis project Ga0334722, IMG submission 207210) | Sediment microbial communities from Yellowstone Lake, YNP, Wyoming, USA - C3_bottom | ecosystem: Environmental > Aquatic > Freshwater > Lake > Sediment | place: USA: Wyoming | collected...
TCGTGTTCGTCCAACCACCACCACCACTCGCAGTTATTGGTTCGCACGTCACCGTTCCATCCTGCCCAATAACCCTAATTGCGTTCGATATGGCGCAACTTGAACCTACACGCCGTTGAATCACACTATCATTGACATCTATCGTCCCAGACGTTGTAATAGCCGTTCCCGACCCATTCAAACCAAAACCACGACCAACACTAGTAACCGTGCCATTTCCAGAACTCATATTCACACATTGTACTCCTCCAGTAGTAGTGTTTTGAACAACCTTACCAGAAGGACAACTACCAACACGAGCAATAGTACTATTAGAAAGTAGTGAAGAAACGTAAGAATCGTTCAAGCTAATAGTCCCATTACTCGTAATAACACCCCCAAACAAGCCACTACCCGCAGAGACGCTAGAAACCACCCCGGAAACACTGATATTCGTAAACTCGTAACGACTAGAAGCGTTATTCCACAAGATACAAGGCTGCCCATAACTCAGCTTCCAACAAACATCCTGGTACAAAGCAGCGTTCACACTAAAAGAACCTAGAACCACCAACAAGGTGATTATCAAGGCGTTTCTGAAATAACGATTTGTGAACCGCATACCGCCTCCCCACATTCATTCTCAATTACCCACGTGTGATTACCAGGAACCTGGTCAACACTCAAAAAAACTGGACGATTAGTCTGACAAGAAACAAGAAGCAAAGCTGAGATCACCAACAACACCAACAACCACCTCATGAGTCAACCTCCCGATAACTCTCAACAACCACCCCTATACTCTGCAAGAAGAAAAACAATCCAACCAACACAAAGAAAATCGCAAGATAGTTCTGAGAGAAACCAAAATTCACAACTGAGAACGTGTACGTAGTGCCTAAACTAACCCCCCCACTCGTTATACTACCAGCAATGACGTTACCAGTCTCCTCAACAATGTGAGCAATCCAAATCATAACCCCAAAAACAATACTCAAAATCCCACCTAAGAGAACCATGAAAACGTTCTTATGATAATAGCCAACATAGAGAAAGAACGCTAAGAAACCAACTATGAACAACGCACTAGCAACTGTAAGCCCCAAAAAGGACACCTCGAAATATTCAGGGGATGAGGCTTGAAGAGTCTGACCAACAACCTCCCCCTAGGATTAGATGAGAAAAATTACTTTTTCCCACCAATGAACCCTGCCAAAGCAAGCCCTGCCGCGAGGACGAGACCACCAATCACGAGGAACGTCGGGATTGAATTCGCAACCGTCGCATCAGTACCTGAAAGATTGGCTGACGTGATCGCAGTCTTCGTAACCGGGATGGCAACGACCATCACCAAGATCATACCGACAACGATAGTAAGCACAAGGTACAGGAGACCTGCAAAACCTTTGTTGTTCATATTCTTCATGCTATTCACCAACCATCAAAGAACAGTTCTGAAACTACACATTTATAAATTTTATTCGGTATCAACCACGAAAACGAGGAAGCAAACCCTCCTTCTCAAGAACGTTAGATACTTTTTTAGCAGTGAGCCAATCAACCTTACAACGTTTGCTCAATTGATAAGGCTTCAAACTAGGATTTCGTAATAGCTCTCGCTGAATCAAAGCCATCACATCATAAGGACTCCGACGCTTCAAAGGACACCTCAACGTATAAAAAAAAGTTAAAAAAGTTGTTTTAAAACCCAAACTTACCAATCCCGTCAAATGAGAAGGGGTTTTGGCTCTTCTTCTTGTGGTGTCTCTTCTTCTTGTGATGCTTCCCATGCTCCTTCGTAACCACTACCTTAACCCCACCACAATGGACGGTTCGCTTTTTATGCGGCATAATTTTTACCTCCAACATTTTTTTTACCTGTTGTAAAATATAACAACATAATAACCAAAACAAAGGGCGTACAACACCATCACCACAACGTTTGTAATCGGACTCGGCAACCAATTAACACCTGCCAAACCCAAAGCAACCAAACCAGTGATCATCAACGTGGCGACGAAATCAACCCCCGCCCACAACAACAAAGCAACAACCACGACCAACACGATAACACCCATTACAAACAAGTCACCAATAATAGCACTACTACCATTATTCAAAATATTCGTGAAAGCGTCAAAACCATTCACCATATGATACCCCGCACAAAAGTCATAACAGCCAATATCTTAATAAAAACGATAGGAACAGCAATAAGGAAGATGAAAGCTAACGGCATCCCCGCCACACTCAACAACGACAACTCAGCTCCAAGAACGTTAAGTATAATCGTCAAGAACCCAAACACGAGATTAAGACCATCAATAAACCCGAAACTCGTCGTACCAACAACGTTCGCCTGAATGTTTGTACTGACAGGCTGTAAACCATCCAACTGCGTACTAACCCCATTACTCAACGTTGGACTCTGAGTTTGAGTGTTAAAAAAAGCGCTGAGAAAATCGTTATTCACCACTCGCACCCCACCTAAGAACAAGAAAATACTCAGTATCAAGCTCATAATCATGATATTCTGTCCAAGTCCCATCGTCATTCACCCTTTACCATCGAAGCAAAAAACACTGTGAAAGCCAACATAAAAGCATACGTCCAAGGAATCCAACCAAGAACCGCAAACGCGACTACAACAACCGCCGCGATCATCCCAAGAACGCGACCAGCAACGAAAGTAGCAAACACAAGAACTATCCCAATAAGAATAAAAACTCCAAAAAGTAAGAACCCACCACTACCAATCTCACTTTGATAATTACCGGACAATGCTGAAAGACTAAAATTCCCACCCTGAGTATAATTATAAAAAATGTACGTCTGGTTAAAAACGAGCGAGTTACCATCATTCGTCGCTAAGAAATAAGAGAACGTCACATTTCTACTTGTAGAAACACCACTCCCATCATATGATAACTGAGCCAACCCTCCACTAGCACTCGTCGAATTAACAATACTTGCACCTTGACTGATTCCAAAATAAGACAAGCTTCCACTACTGCTCGTCGTGCTGATACTAAAATTGTAAATACCCGGCGACAAAACTTTAACCGAAGGACTAAGAGAATAATTACTATTTGAGTAGGTGTTGTTCACATTCGTCCCCGTTAAACTCGATAACCGCACAACATAAGTAGTCGCTATCGGTTGAAAACTAATCGTCCGAGTAACATAACCAGCAAGGCTCACCGTCAACGTGTAAAAACTCGTCTTATCCTGACTCAACAACGCTTGTCCTGCAACGTCACTCACACGATTCTCAACAGTCACCAACGTCACATTAGACAACTTTTGACTCACTAACAAAACCCCACTCAAAGGAACAGCCTTCAAATCAGTAATCGTATAAGTCACCGCTTGATTATTTGTGTTGGTAGCGTTCAACAAGTACACGTTCAACGTCATCACACCATTCACGGTCAAAACATAATTACGACTAAAATAAAGAGGATTGCTAGCGACTATATTGTAAGTATCAGGCGTCAAGAAATTAGCATAATAACTCCCGTTCGCCGTTGAAAAACTATATTGCTGAACCAAACCATTGAAAGCTAAAGTCGTCGTGCTCGTGTTGATTTTATTACCTGTCAACTCGTCAAAAATGTTTATGTTCACATTATAACTAGGAACACTGATCGTATTGTTGTAAATACCACCAACCGCCATCACCGTCGAATTGAAACTAGGAAAATTAGCACCCGCAGCACAAACCAGATTCGTGCTCACACTACTGTTCAAATTATAATAATTCGGAACAATAGGAGAAATGATCAACCCAGTATTGTTATCAGTACAATTAGGAAATAATTCAGTAGCAGTATTGTTCAAAACAAACTTCAAAAAAGCATTATAATTCGTGATGAAATCAAACCGTACCTGTGTGATATTCGGCGCGAGACCGCTATTGTTGAGAAGGACTACGTTGTAGATGAGGGTTCCGTTACCATTCCCAAAACTGAACGTCTGACCAGTCTTCACATTCGACTGCCAAGAAACGCCACCATTGTTGCTTACATTGATAAGACTATCACTGGAGTTGTATCCAGTGATATAGGTGACATTCAGAGTAGCAGTAGTCACTCCATAACCTGTTATTAATGGTTTGCTCCAGTACGTGTTTGCTGTTTGGTTGCGGACGTAGAATTGTGCGTAGTCGGTGTCTGCTCTGCATGGTGCGGTGTTGTCCGCCCATTCTTCTATTCTACTGACTTTTTTGGACACGTTTGGGTTATTGAGTGTTCCTACTTGTTGTGGGAATTGTATTGTCGAGAGGTAGCCTGTGCTCTGGTTTGTGCTATCGTTGTAGTAGTAGATTTGGTAGACGTTGATTGTTCCTAATCCACAACTCGTATCTATGTGGTATGCTATGGTCGTGTATTCCACTTGCCCGTTGATGGTTGTGTTTCTTCCTGTGAAGCAGGCTTTCGTGTCATCTCGGCAGCTTTTTGCCGTTCCATCATTTATACTCTGGTAGATTGGCATTGTGACGGCTGTTGCCGTGTAGCTTGCTGTTGTTGGTGTGCTGTTCACGTCGGCTGTAAAGTTACTTAGATAGACGGTGGCGTTCATAAACGGGTCAAGCCAGTTCATGTCAAATTTGGTGATGATTCCGAAGATGGTGTTGAAATTGAGCGTGTAATCACGACACTCACCAGTTCCTAAAGTTGTAGCGTCAAGCGTTACATTACCAAAGTTCTTCGTCAAAGGAACCTCAACAAGAGGATTAATAGGCTCTTCACTCACCAAAACACCACGATCAAGAAGAGGATGAGCAACCGCATAATCAGCTTTTACACTCTCAGGGGCTTGACTCAAAGGAACAACAACACTAGCAACTGGAACCTTTGAAAAAACAAGAGGAGTAAAAACCGTATCGTTTGCATTATTGTTACAAACACTCACAGTCTGCGAACAAACCAAGCCCGTACAATCAGTCATGTTCGGACTCGCTATCAACACACCATCCTTTTGGGAATAAACATAAGGAGAAGATAAAGCACCTTGTAACGTCAACAAAAAAGCAAACACTACAACAAACCAAAAAATACTCCGAACCACCGAATGAAACAACCGTTTCATCTTTGATTCACCACAATATTAGGAATAAAAAACATGACAACACCTGCGCATACCATCACAAAAGGAATAAGATACAATAAATACTTCTCCGAACCAGATGAGTAAGCAGGGTCAGTACCGATAATATTCTGCATAATAGGAACAAAAAACTGAACGCATAATAACAAGAAAATAAAAACGACACTCAACACGACAAGCCCCGCTAAATCCAACTGCGCACGTTTCAACATACTATTCACCCTTCGGAACCGTTACAAAAACGAAAAAACTAACAATACCAGCCAATCCAATAGCAACCACCGCCAAATAAATCGGAAGATCAATAAGCTTATCACCAGTCAACAAACTACCAAAAACGCTCGTCAAAACAGGAGCCAAAAACAAAAACCCTAACCCCATCACAAGAACAACAGTAAAAATCGCAACTACCACCGTTTGTCCCCTTCGATTCATACGCCAAACCTCCTAAACAAACTATTTAAGAAACTTTGACCCTTCGGACTACGTTGCTCATAAGTAGGGAAAGCTGTACTTCCCAAAGCTCTACTAGCTTTGAACTCTCCGAGCTTTTCACGACCAGGACTAGTTCCCTTCTTACTAAAAAGGCTCGTCAGCGCGAAATCAACCGGGCTACTTAACGGCGTAACAAAATAATGCTTCTTCTTCTCTTTACGACCTTTTCTAACACGACCAGTTTTCATTTTAGGAAAATTAAAAACAAGAGGAAGAACAGTAATCTTAGGAATTTTAGTTATCGTCGTCAAACTAGTCAATGTCGTCAAACTAGTCAATCCTGTAAGCTGCAATGCTGAAAGACTCGTCAACTGTGTAGATTGCAAATTCGTCAATTGTGTAGTGCTCAACTGTGTCGTTTGTGTATTCTGCAAACTCGATAATTGAGTATTCTGAAGATTACTTAACTGATTGCTTCGCAAGCTAGAAGTTTGAAGAGAACGCATACCAGAAAACTGGATGGTACTAATATTCTGTAAACTCGACAAGTCACTCCTCAAAACATTACGTTGAGAAACAACACCAACAACCCCACCAAGAATCACAGGCTGAAACAACAAACCAACACTACGCTCAGTAGAAAAAACACTCTGAGGAACACTAGGAGACTCAAAACGCTCACCCTGCAAAGACTCTACAACAACACGTTCCCTCGACAAAGCATTACGGGGTTTAATATTCTTATCCTCAAAAATTAAGAACTGAGAACCACTAGAAGATCGAGAAGAAAAAGAACGAGAAACCCCAACAGAAGGTTCCTCACCTCCCAACAATCCTTTGCTTACAGAACGAAGATCATAAGAATAAGGCGTCTTCTTTTCTAAACCCTTCAAAAACTCAATCTTAGGAGCGTTCTCTTCTCCTATCGTCAAAAAACCCTTTGTCGTCGTCGTCTTCCGACCGAGAGTGTAAATATCACCCTTCGTCACCGTCTGCTGACTGACAATCCCATAATCTAAAATCTTATCACTTTGAAGATCAACACCAATAATAGCATATTGCTGTTGTTTGTAACCTTTCCGAAGGTCTTTTGTCCTAATATACTCCTGCCGAGCAACTTTCTCCTCAGAAGCGACGCTCAAATGACTAGGCTTTTCACGCTCAAAACTGTAACGCTCCTCCAAAACACCTAAACCACCACCTTCACGCTGACCAACAATCATCCCACTCGGCAACATACTAACATCAGAAGCTCTACTCACACTGAAACTATGGCTTTCAGCTTGCAAAAAACCATAAACCTGCTCGCCATTCAATGTTCGGTCACTTGTTGGCTCTAACAAACGACCAACTCGAACGTATTGACTCACCGTATTATCAGCAACGTTCTTAATCAAAGGAGCAGGAGCTTTCTCTTGCAAAACATTCAAACGTAAAGATTCGCCAAGATCAATAGGCGTCACCTTCTCACTATTCAAAAGAACATCATTTTTGTAAACAGAAAACTGAGCGAAATCAGCTTTTGCACCTTGAGAAAACGTCGTCTTCAAACGCCCAAAAGTTTCAACCTGTAAAAAATCTCCTTTCGTATTGATTAAAACATCAACGTTCTTTCCACGACCAAAAAAGCTCTGCTCAAGATAATCCATCCTCGTTTCAGTCAAGACTTTTATAGGAGGATTCACACGCGCCCCAAAACTTTCATAATCATAACCACCCTTCACCTCAATCTCTACCGGAGAACGTCTATTACTCGGAACGACACTACCATAACCCTGCACAAAACCCAACGTTTCAACACCAAGCTTCAACAAATTACCGCCAGGATTCTTACTAGAACTCACCTCTTGACCAGCTTTAACAACCCCATAAGAACCCACCCCAACCAAAGCAGTATCAAAAACAACCGTCGCAACCTTGCTAGTCGTTCTAAAAGCAGGAACTTCAGAAGCGATACTAGCATACTTCAAACTACTCATAAATAATCCCAATCCCTTCCCAAGAAGGTAAGTCTCACCATAAGACAAACTCAACGTTCCAAGATGCCCACCAGCATACTCCAAAGCACCACCACCAAGAGACTCTACCCCACCAATCACCCCTACAGTTTTTGCGCCTAAAGTTCTAAAACTATTCACAAGATTTTCTTTTCTCGCAAGATTCACACCTTCTTCACTCGCAAGCATAATATTTCTTCCTTCATGCTCAAATTCTCGACCAAAGACGATCATCCCTCCACCTAGTACTTTCGCACCGGGAACATAATTATACACGGCTTTGTTAAAAGCGTTCTCACCCACCTCTAAAAGCCCTACTCCTCTTTGAAAATAAGTCTCAGGAGAAGGTTCTTGTTTCAAATTCTTCAAATTAAAAATGCTCACATCCTTCCCATAAAAAGGATCATGATAATAAACAGTCTTTCCTGGAACTTCAGTATAAGAAGTTTGAACATCACTAACCTTCAAAACACCACCCAGTTCAGGAAGCTTCTGACCAACCATCCCAGAAGCTTGTTCAGCACTAAAAATCTTCCCACCCTGCTGATAAACAAATATTTGATTCACAGGCTGAACATCAACCTCTCGCACCGTACGCCCTTGAGCATCAACAACAACCCCATGAAGAGCCTGCAACTCGGGAGGCTGAATGTTAAACCTTACACTATTATTCTGAACAACAGGAACTTCATTATTCCGCGCGGCGACGCTAGCGTTCTGTTGTGCCGTCAAGATACCAACTGGCGTGTAAAACTTTGAATAACTGAAAGTGCTCTCTTGCAAGAAAGCGTTCTGAGGATAACGAGCCTCCAAACGATACTGATCACTTCGCGTCTGTTCTCCTTGAGCATTAAAAAAATCTTGACTCATCAAAACAGGCTTATCATACTTCTGCTCACCAACACCCGGCGTCACCACATCCTGAGCCGCAAGCTGATAATGACTCACAACGTAAGAACCACTAGAATCAGGAGAAACAACTTGCTTCTGATATGTAGCACTCCCACCACTGCTAACATACTCTTCAGGAGTACTACTCTCAGGCAAAGTCAATGAGTATCAGCTTCAAAGCAATCACCAAACATGCTATTATTTATATTTTACGCTTTTTCGTGGTTGATACCGGATAAAATTTATAAACCCATTATAATAACATTATAATGTGAAGAATTACAAAAAAAGAAAATGTATCATCATAGGAACGAGCCGAGGATTCATCACCCCACCAGAAAATGAAGAACCAACAATAGGCGAGTACTACAATCTCACCATCAAAGAGGCGAACCCTTGAAATTCTTACCATTAGAAAGTGAAGCACTCACTGTCGTCATACGATACCTCGGAATCGTCCTCTTCGTAACAGGATACCTCCTATTCTTAAAACAAGAAATATTGTATGGAGCAATCAACAGCATCATCGGAATAGCCCTCACCTTCAGCAACGCAGAAATCACCATCAAAGAAAAGGAGTTGAAAGCTTATGACAATACACCTACGAAAAGAAGTTGAAAAAATTAAAAATGGGTTGTCAATAATGAAAGACGCCGTTTTTAAGCCAAAAGAAACAAAACCTGAAGAACAACTCATCAAAGTAGAAGAATACGGACGCATACGATACAACGAAGGATATTCTCAAGGACAAGAAAACACGGTGATGAGAATCTTACAAGCAATCGGAATCAACATCGTACCAAACGCGCTAACAAACCAAGCACCAAAACCTGACACTTGCACCAAATGCAACCACTCGAAAGAAGCACACATTGTTAACGGTGAAGTCACCGACCAATGCTATTATCAAGATTGCAAATGCGATGGTTACGAAAAATGAGCTTTTGGTTCCCATTCCTACTAGGATTCTTCACACCAATCATTATCACGTGGTTACAAATGAGAAACGGAACAATGACAATAAAACACATTTGGGTTGATAAAATATTCGATAAATATAATAGAAGGTGAAACCACAATGATTCTTTTCAAAGACCTTTCATACCCTTTAAAATTTGCCATAATCTTCGCATACATCATCTTCTTTCTCAACATCGTCGCTTTCATAACAGGTTTTGTAGTTGGATTACTCCAAAGGTGAACTATGCCCAATGATGAAGAATCTAACTTTGAGGAGAAAGAAGCTAAGAAAACAGGAAATTTTATAGTCAACGAATCCGATCTCATCAACGCTTTTTCTCAACCACAAGCCCAAGACTACAACCCGGAATTCCAACATCTCAACAAAGACTACCCGATGAGCAATACAAACGATGCAGATCGGGAATACATCAACATCGCTCTTCCTCTTACTAGGGCGGTTGACGATTTCCTCGGACATAATAGCAGCTTTAGCATCATGCTCAAACACGACCTCTTCGGAGCAAACATTGTTAGCGTTGGTAAAGAAGGTTTTGGTATGAAAACTCTCATCACAAGGCGTCAAGAACAACGAAGCAGAATACAACAAGATAGCACTGGATTCTTCAAGAAGAAACCCTTAGAGGAGGATAACCAATGAATAGTATCTACTGGATGATCATGATTTACATCTTCTTCATGTTCACCACCGTCGTTCTAAGTGTTTTCATCTTCCCCTTCAGAAGACTACTCTTGAATCGTTGGAAGCTCAAAATCATGACGATACGAAAAGCTGTCACGCCAGTCTTCATCATCTACAAAAACAACCATATTGAAGAAGTCATCGTTGACACAACCGAGTCAACGTTTAGCCATAAAGAAAGTACCTACAACATCCGACCACTAGCATTTCACACACTTTTCGGATTCAAATATTGCCTCTACCTTCATGACAAGCCAGAACCGTTGATGCCTAATATAGACAAGCTCGGACTCGTCTATTTCAAAACCGTTGATGGGAAGCCTGTAGAAGTACCAGTAGTGGAGCTTTTCCAACGACCAGATGGACAATACATCGCAGCCAAGATTATCGACGGAAAAACCTATAACAACCTCCTCATAAGGGCTTACAATGCTGGCATGGCATGGATGGCAAGGAACAAAAATATCGTCCAAATGCTCCTCTATATCCTATTATTCCTCTCACTAGCTGGTTTCGCCGTCATTTACTGGCATCAAGGAGCTATTCAACAACAATGCGCGATCTTCTACACCAACATCACCAGCACCCTACAAACTAACAAGGTACTCTAAAAATGAACATTAGTATCAAACTATGGGATGGAGAAGGACAATACCACGTCAAAATACTCAGCTTTGAGATTAAGAACAAGAAGCCAAAAGAAGCACTCCAAAAAGCTTACGACGAGATCAAACTCATCGCCAACAAAGAAGGCATCAACATTGATGAAACGAAATGAAATACCAACCAAGAGCATATAACAGTAACCCCTCAGATAGCCCAACAACTATCTACACCGCTAGCGAAATCCTCCGCCAAAAAATCCTCGCCCTCACCTTCAACATGAACAATAAAGTAAGCCTCTACCTACAATACAAGAAAGTAGGCAAACAACCACCAATGGCTTGCGAAGAAGCCCAAGAAGCAATACAAGAATTCTACAGCCTCATGCGAGAAAGCATCGTCCGATGGGTTGAAGAACGACGAGCAACTATCAAGAAGAAGAAAACGAAAAAGAACGTTAACCTAGAACTCATCAAAATCTTAGAAGAAGAAATAGAAGAAGACATCCTCATAATCCAAGGACTCGACCAGTTAGACAAAGGAGAAAACGCGAAAGACACGTTCATCATCAAAGCCAAACGGTTCCTCAACAAATACGCTTTCCAAAGAGGACACACCCGACTCGAAATCAGCAAGCTCGACCCGTTCGCAGAGTATGGAAAAGAAGCTTATGGCTTAGAAGAGGATGAATGAATATGAAGAACATTATCAAACTCTTAGAGATCACCCACAAAGGACACCAACAAAAGTTTGACACTATCTGGGTGATCATAGGTAAAGAAGGCTTCGGCAAAAGCCACCTCGCACTCAACATCTTAGAAGAATGGGGACGACTCACAAAACAAACCATAACTATAAGGAATATCAGCATCACAAGAGGAAGCTTCCTAGAAGCCCTCCACTCAGAACCAGAAAAAATAGGCATCGTCATCATGGACGAAGCAGCCGACACATTATTCTCCCGAGACGCTATGAACCAAGAAAACAAAGACCTCGTAAAACTATTCAGCGTCATCCGAGAAAAAGGACTCTTCGTAATCCTCGTCATCCCCAGCATCTGGAGCTTAGAAACCTACTTCCGAGAACACCGAATCAAAGGACTATTCAAAGTCGAAAAAAGAGGAATAGTCTATTTCTGGAATGAAAAAGGCATCAAGAAGATCATGCGAACCACCGAACGCTACCAAGACTTCAAAGTACGACCCTCACTCATAGACACCTTCCCAGAATACAAAGGCGAACTGCTTCAGGAATATAGCAAGCTCAAACATGAGAAGATAAAGACTATCATCAACTTCTACCGCCAAAAGTATGCTGAAGGAGAGAACAACCTCACAGATTACCAACGAGACGTACTACGACTACGACAATCAGGACAAGCCGTCCGGTTGATTCAAGAACAAGTAGGAGGTAATGTAGGCAATACCCTCTTAGCTCTTCGTAAGAAAGGCTTTGATGTTCCGAAGAACCCACAACGAGATACTAACAATACTGCCAAAGAGGCGATCAATACTATATAAGAAAACCTGAAACAACAATGGACATCCTACAAACCATCATACAACCAGTAAGTGAACAAACAGTAAACCTTACTCTTATGGTACTCTTATTATTGGCAATAATAATCTTCTATATAGAAAAGACTAAAGCTTCCACAAAAACATTCAGAAAATGGACACAACAAAACCCAAACAA
>Ga0334722_10005796_pt1 | contig 12372 bp, 11 predicted proteins | sample C3_bottom_MG_FD_207210 | JGI IMG/M metagenome (GOLD analysis project Ga0334722, IMG submission 207210) | Sediment microbial communities from Yellowstone Lake, YNP, Wyoming, USA - C3_bottom | ecosystem: Environmental > Aquatic > Freshwater > Lake > Sediment | place: USA: Wyoming | collected...
GCGATCGGTCGATGGGGCAACTGGTTCAACCAGGAGCTGTTCGGCGAGCCGACGCGATTGCCCTGGGGTCTCGAGATCGATCTCGCGCACCGTCCGGCCGGCTACCAGCACGCGGCGACCTTCCACCCCACGTTCCTGTACGAGTCGCTCTACTGCCTGGCCCTCGTCGCGCTCCTGCTGTGGGTGGAGCGGCGCCGGCGACTCCGCGACGGGCAGCTGCTCGGCCTCTATCTCGCGACGTACTGCTTCGGTCGGTTCTGGCTCGAGAACCTCCGCATCGACGAAGCGAAGCTCGTCGGACCGCTGCGGGTGAACGCGTGGGTGAGCCTGCTCGTCATGCTCGTGGGAGTCGGCATGTTCGTCTGGCTCGGCCGGAACGGCCGCGTCGACCCGGGCCGCTACCCCGATGCCGAGCCCGAGCCCGCCGCAGTCGTCGATCGGTAGGGTAGGGGCTCCCCGCCCCAGGAGCCTCTCGACGTGGCTGGTACAGCAAAGAAGGTTTCAACGCGCGCCAGCAAGACGCCGGCGACGAGGCGTGCGGTGAAGAAGCCCACGCGCAAGACCGCCAAGAAGGCATCGAAGAAGCCTGGGGCGAAGAAGATCGCCGCCAAAAGGGCGCGCAGCGCGACGAGCCGGCGCAAACCCGCCCGACCGATGCCCCGGAAGGCGTCGAAGAAGACCACGAAGCGACCGCGCGAGAAGGCGACACGCGAGGATGTCGCCGCTCGGTCGGTCGCTGCGACGAAGATCTACGGCTCCGGCGATGCGGAGGTACGCGCTCTTGACGGTGTGACCGTCGATTTCGCGCGCCACCGCTTCAGTGCGATCATGGGCCCGTCGGGGTCGGGCAAGTCGACACTCCTGCACTGCTTGGCCGGGCTCGACCGCCTCACGAGTGGGCAGATCTTCCTCGGCGACACGAACATCAGCGCGTCCTCGGAGAAGCAGCTCACCCTGGTCCGACGCGACCAGATCGGCTTCGTCTTCCAGTCGTACAACCTGATCCCGACGCTCACCGCCGAGGAGAACATCACTCTGCCCATGGCGCTCGCCGGCCGGAAGCCCGACGAAGCGCGTCTGGCGCAGGTTGTCGACACGGTGTCGTTGCGCGACCGTCTCTCGCACAAGCCCAACGAGCTGTCGGGCGGCCAGCAGCAGCGTGTTGCGGTTGCACGCGCCCTCGTGAGCCAGCCCGACATCGTCTTTGCCGACGAGCCCACCGGCAACCTCGACTCGAAGGCCGGCGCCGAGATCTTGGGCTTCATGCGCCAGGCCGTCGACGACCTCGGCCAGACGATCGTGATGGTCACGCACGACCCGAACGCAGCCGCGTACGCCGATCGCGTCGTGTTCCTCGCCGACGGCCGCATCGTCGGGGAGATCCTCCAGCCGACCACCGACTCCGTCATCGACGAGATGCGGACGCTCGGCGAGTAGCGACATCCCATGTTCAAGCTCACAATGAAGAACCTCGCCGCGCGCAAGTTCCGCCTCGCGCTCACGTCGATCGCGGTCATCCTCGGTGTCGCGTTCATGGCCGGGACGTTCGTGCTCACCGACACGCTCGGGAACGTGTTCGACGACCTGTTCGCGAACACGACGAAGGGTGTCGACGCAGTGGTTCGCGCGCGCGAGCCCTTCAAGGGCCAGGGTCAGAACGCGACGCAGACACGTCCGCCCGTCCCCGAGGCGTTGGCAGGCGACGTGAACCGGGTCGATGGCATCGATCTCGCACAGGGCAACGTGTTCGAGTACGCGCTCGTGATCGGGAAGGACGGCAAGGCGATCATCAACCAGGCGCCGACGTTCGGGACGGGCTGGTACCCGAACCGAGCGAACAAGCCCGCGGTGAACCAATCGTTCGATATCACGCGCGGCGCCGGTCCCACGAAGCCCAGGCAGGTCGCGCTCGACGTCAAGACGGCCGCCGACGGCGGGTTCGAGGTGGGCGACAAGGTCCGGATCACGTTCCTGACCACGCCACCCCAGGAGTTCACGCTCGTCGGCACGTTCGAGTTCGGCGGGAACCCGGACGGACTCGCCGGTGCCACGCTCGCGGCGTTCACGCCGAAGAAGGCCCAGGAGGTCATGGGCCTCGCGGGCAGGTGGGACTACGTCGAGGTGCGCGGCGCCGCTGATCTCTCCGAGACAGAGGTGCGCGACGCGATCCGGGCGCGGCTCCCCGAGTTTGGCCGGCAGCTCGACGCGCCCCCGTTGCAGGCCCTCACGGGTGAGCAGCTGGCGGCCGAGCAGGCGAGCGACATCAAGGACAACCTGTCATTCTTCAACACCTTCCTGCTCGTCTTCGCGGTCATCGCCCTCTTCGTCGGCGCGTTCATCATCTACAACACGTTCTCGATCACGGTCGCGCAGCGGCTCCGCGAGCTCGGCCTCATCCGCGCCCTGGGAGCCAGCGGGCGCCAGGTCGTCTTCTCCGTGGCGCTCGAGGCCATCGTCGTGGGGCTCTTCTCGTCGATCGTCGGGCTGCTGCTCGGGATCGCCATCGTCAAGCCCTTGGAGGGTCTCCTCAGCGCGTTCGGTGTCGACCTCCCGACCGGGCCCTTGCAGATCCTCCCGCGCACGATCATCGCCGCACTCCTCGTCGGCACGCTGGTGACGTTCGTCTCCGCGATCGCGCCGGCGCGTCGCGCAGCGAAGGTGCCGCCGATCGCCGCGCTGCGCGATCAGGCGATCTCGGTCTCGTCCGGGCGTCGCCGCTACGTCTGGGGCGGCATAGCCACGGGTCTCGGGGTCATCGCGCTCGTGTACGGGCTCTTCGGCGGCGTCGAGGGCGAGAACGCCGCGATCATGGTCGGCATCGCCGCCGCGCTTGTGTTCATCGGCGTCTCGATGTTGAGTCCTCTGCTCGCGCGGCCCGCGGCGAGGCTCCTGACGTGGCCGACGGTGCACTTCAAGAGCATCACCGGCAACCTCGCCCGCCAGAACGTGATGCGCAACCCGCGGCGCACCGCGTCGACCGCAGCCGCGCTGATGATCGGGCTCGCCCTGGTCAGCCTGATCGCGATCGTCGGCGAGTCGAGCAAGGCGACGTTCGCGAGCGCGATCGACGATCAGACGAAGACCGATTTCATCCTGTCTCCGACCAACTTCAACCCGTTCTCGCCGGAGGCGGCAACCCAGGTCACCGCAAGGTTCCGCGAGAAGTTCCAGGACCCCGGCGTCGTCGTCCAGTGGCGGTCGGGCACCGCCGAGGTCGATGGCACCGCGACCGAGGTGCTCGGCGTGACGCCGAACTTCCGGAGGGTCAGCGACGTGCCGCTCAAGGGCCGGCTCGACGCGCCGGCGCTGCGCGACGGCGGTGTCGTGATCTCCGACAGCGTCGCCGACGACAAGGTCTGCGTCGCGACGGAGGATGTCACCGCGGCCAAGATCGCGTGCCGCCAGGGGACGTTCCTCCCCATGCGGTTCCCGACGTCGACCGAGCTCGTCCCCGTCCCCGTCGCCGGCATCTACACGAACGACAAGGCGCTCGGCTCGAACACGAGCTACATCCTCGGATTCGACCCGAGCACCCAGCAGTGGGAGCAGCGCTTCACGAGCGCCTTCGACCAGTTCGTGCTCGTCAAGAAGCCCGCGGGGGCTTCCACGGCCGAAGCCGCAGCGATCCTCAAGAGCGTCGCCAAGGACATCGGAGGCATCGAGGCCGAGAACAAGGCCGAGTTCAAGGACCGCCAGCTCGGGCAGTTCAACCAGATCCTCGGGCTCGTCTACGTCCTGCTCCTGCTCGCCGTGATCATCGCCCTGATCGGCATCGTCAACACGCTTGCGCTCTCGATCTACGAACGCACCCGCGAGATCGGGCTGCTGCGCGCGGTTGGGATGACGCGCGTCCAGCTGAAGCGGATGGTGCGCGGGGAAGCTGTCGTCGTCGCCGTCTTCGGCTCGATCCTTGGGCTCGTGATCGGTGTCGTGTTCGGTGCCGCCATCGTCGAGGCGTTGTCGAGCGAAGGGATCATCTTCAAGCTCCCGGTCGCGTTGCTCGTGATCTTCCTCGTGCTCTCGGGGTTGGCCGGCCTGCTCGCCGGATCGCCGCCCGCGCGCCGGGCCGCGCATCTCGACGTGCTGCGCGCCGTCAACACGGAGTAGGCAAGCGCACACGCCGTAGGATCGGCCCTCGCATGGCACCAGTCCCCTCGGCCGAGGAGGTGCGCGCCGCCCTCGGCGCGGTGCTCCGACGACGGTCCGAGCACGAGACCGTCGCGGTCCTCGGTGCGGGCGCCGACGACCTCGCCGACGGGCGAACGTGGCTCGCCGCGCTCGCCGCCGGCGGATGGGCGGTCCCGACGTGGCCCGTCGAGCACGGGGGCCGCGGCGCGTCGAGCGACGAGGTCGCGCTCATCGCTCGCGAGCTGGCCGGATTCCACCAGCCCGACCTGTACCCGTATCTGGTGGGTTTGCACGTCGTCGCGCCGACGCTCCTGACGAGCGCGTCCACCGAGCAGTGCGAGCGGTGGCTCCCGGCGATCCGCACCGGTGACGAGATCTGGTGCCAGCTGTTCTCCGAGCCGGGCGCCGGATCCGACCTCGCCAACGTCGCGACCCGCGCGGTGCGCGACGGGGACGAGTGGCGGCTCACGGGACAGAAGGTCTGGAGCAGCCGCGCGCACTACTCCCGCTGGGGCTTCTGCCTCGCCCGGACCGACATCGACGTGCCCAAGCACGCGGGCATCACCGCGTTCGCCGTCGACATGGCTGCCGACGGCGTCGACGTGCGCCCGCTCCGCCAGATGAACGGCGACGCCCATTTCAGCGAGGTCTTCATCGACGACGTCGCGGTGCCCGACCGCGACCGGATCGCCGGCGTCGGTGAGGGCTGGTCCGTCGCGCGCACCGCACTCGCCAACGAACGCGGCGCCGTCGGCGCGGTCAGCACGGGGATGGGAGCGCCGGCAGCCCGCCTGCTCGAGCTCGCTCGCACGCACGCCGACGACGCGGTGAAGCGCGATCGCGTGCTCCGCGTGCACGTCGAGGCCGAGGTCTCGCGTCTCACGATGCGTCGCGCGCGCGACACCGCGCGCGCGGGCGTGCCGGGGCCCGAGGGGTCAGGGGCGAAGCTGCGCGGGAGCGCGGTCTTCAAGGCGACGGCCGACGCCGCACTCTCGTTCCTCGGCGCCCAGGGAGTCGCGGAGACGGGAGAGTGGCAGACGCTCTTCCTCACGGCGCCGTCGATCTCCATCCGCGGTGGGACCGACGAGATCCAACGGAACATCGTCGGCGAGCGGGTCCTGGGTCTTCCCCCCGAGCCGCGCGTCGACGTCGACCGCCCCTACCGCGACATCCCCCACTGACACCCGAGCCAGTGACATCCATCGGGACTCAGCCAGGCGCGGATGTCACTTGCTCGACATGGCGTCAGGCGGACGGTGGTCCGTCGGTGGGCCGGCGAAGGCCTGCGCGATGGCGACCCACTCACGCGCGGCATCGCCCTCGACGACGAGATCGGTGTCGGCCGGGTTTCGCCGCTGCGTCACGACGAGACACCAGGCGAGTGCGCTCCCGCGCACGCGATCGGTGGCATCGTCGGGGCCCCACGTCCAGACCTCACCACGAGGGCCGGTGAGCTCGACGCGGACGGCAGCATCCGGGACCGGCATGTCCCGCGACGCGTACACGAACCCGCGCGTGCGCACACCGATCTCGGCTACGTGACGAAGTCGCGCGCTCGGTCCGCGTTCGACGCCGAGTGCGTCGGCGACGTCCTGGCCGTGCGCCCACGTTTCCATGACGCGGGCGGTCGCGAACGAGACCGCCGACATGTCGGGTCCGAACCACGGCACGCGATCCGACGGCTCGTGGTCAGCGAGCGCTGCCAACGTCGCGGCGCGCTGCTCGCGCCACCACGCGAGGACACCCGCCTCCGGTGGGACGCATCCGAGCAACCCGGTCTCCACCTGCCGAGCGCGCCGCTCCGGATCCGCGACCAGCTCGGCGAAGCGGGCGCGGAACACATCGGGGGTCGTCAGCGAGCACGCGGCCCAGGTCTCGGTCGCCGCCAGGTGTGCGATCTGGTCCCGCACCGTCCAGCCCTCGGCTGGCGTCGGTGTGTCCCATTCGGACCCGTCGAGGTCTGCCACGACCGCGTCGAGCTCGCGCTCCTCGTCCTCGACATCTGCGAGCAGCGCCTCGTAGGCCTCACGATCCATCAATCACCACCTCCTCGCTCCGGCGGTTGGTGCGTCGAGTGACGCCCACCGTGGCTCCGCGCACCGACGCGCCGGGAAAACAGGATCAGACGATGCGGCTGGTCTGATCACCCCAGTACCGGTCGCGGAGCAGACGCTTGTACAGCTTCCCCGTCGGCTGGCGGGGGAGCTCGGCGTCGAAGTCGATGGCCTTCGGGCACTTGTAGTGGGCGAGGTGCTCGCGGCAGAACGCCAAGAGCTCCCGCTCGAGCTCCGGCCCGGCATCGCGCATGTCGATCGGCTGCACGACGGCGTGCACGCGCTCACCCATCTCGGGATCGGGGATGCCGAACACGGCTGCGTCCATCACGCGGTCGTGCGTGATGAGGAGGTTCTCCGCCTCTTGCGGGTAGATGTTCACGCCTCCCGACACGACCATGAAGTCGCGCCGGTCGGTGAGGTAGAGGTAGCCCTCGTCGTCGAGGTACCCGATGTCACCCACCGATGCCCAACCCCGGGTGTCGCGCGTACGGGCGGTCTTGTCCGGGTCCTTGTGGTACTCGAACTTGATCGTGCGCTCACCGGGCTCGAACCACACGACACCGGGCTCGCCCGTCGGGAGCTCCCGTCCTTCCTCGTCGAGGATGTGCATCCTCGAGTAGAACGCCTGACCGACCGAGCCGGGATGCTCGAGCCAATCCTCGCTCGTGATCATGGTCGAGCCCATACCCTCGGTCGACGAGTAGTACTCGAAGATGATCGGCCCCCACCACTCGATCATCCGGCGCTTGATCTCGACCGGGCACGGCGCCGCGGCATGTATCGCGATCTCGAGCGACGAGAGGTCGTACTTCGCGCGTACGGCATCGGGCAGCTTGAGCATCCGCACGAACATGGTCGGCACGAACTGCGCGTGCGTCACGCCGTAGCGCTCGATCGCCGCGAGGCACCCCTCGGGGTCGAAGTGCTCGAGCACCACCGCGGTGCCACCGAAGCGGTGCACCGCGATGCAGAACTGGAGCGGCGCCGCGTGGTACAGGGGCGCGGGCGAGAGGTACACGGCGTCGCGGTCGAGCCCGTAGGTGGCACCGAACCCGGCGAGCATGGGGTCGGGCGTGCCGACCGGCTTGGGCTCGAGGGGATACCGGATCCCCTTGGGTCGTCCGGTCGTGCCCGACGAGTACATCATCGCGTGGCCTTCGAGCTCCTCCTCGAGCGGCTCGGGCGGGTATGCCGAGATCGCGTCCTCGTAGCTCTCGTAGCCGTCGAGTCGGCCACCGACGACCAGACGCGTCTCCACCCGAGCAGGAAGCTGCTCGGTCAGCTCCGATGCCACCTCGGACAGCTCGACGGACGTGATGAACGCGGTCGCGTCGCAGTCGTCGACGATGTACGCGACCTCGTCCGCGTTGAAGTGGAAGTTGATCGGTGTGAAGTAGATGCCCGACCGCTGGGCGGCCCAGGCGACCTCGAGGTACCGGGGGTTGTTGTCCATGAAGATCGCGATGTGGTCGCCGAACCCGAGACCGCGGTCGCGCAGCAGCCGCGCGAGCTGGTTCGAGCGATCGTTGAGCTCCCGATAGGTGACGATGTCACCGCTCGCGGCCATCACGAGAGCCGCCTTGTCGGGGTGCTCAGCCGCGTGTGGTGCGGGCCACATGGCCGCGCAGGCTAGTGCTGGTTCAGGTTCCGTCGCCCCGGACGCGCGCGTCCTTGTCCATGACCGATCGGGCGAGCGCGTCCGCGAACCGCTCCAGCTCGGCTCTCAGCTCGGGGTCGGTGATCGCGAGGATCCTGGCCGCGAGCAGCCCGGCGTTGCGCGCGTTGTCGACCGCGACTGTTGCGACAGGGATCCCTGCCGGCATCTGCACGATCGACAGCAGCGAGTCGAGACCCGACAGGTGTTGCAGGCCGACGGGCACGCCGATCACCGGGAGCGTCGTCATCGACGCGGTCATCCCGGGAAGGTGCGCGGCACCGCCCGCGCCGGCGATGATGACGCGCAAGCCCCGTTCGACGCTCGTACGCGCGTACTCGACCATCGCGTCGGGAGTGCGATGTGCGGAGACGATGCGGACCTCGTGCTGAACCCCGAGCTCGTCGAGCACGTCGGCTGCGCCTTGCATCACGCGCAGATCTGAGTCGCTGCCCATGATGATGCCGACGAGCGGGGCGGCCTCGGTCATCCACTCGACGGTAGTGGCCCTCCGGCGCCCGGCGCGCTCCGCCTAGCCTTCGAAGCGATGAGGACGAGGCTCACCGACATGCTGCAGGTGGAGCACCCCGTGATGCTCGCGGGGATGGGTGGCGTCTCCTACCACCGTCTCGTGGCCGCGGTCTCCGAAGCGGGCGGCTTCGGATGCCTCGGCGCCGGTGCGATGACGAGCGAGCAGATGGTCGAGGAGATCCGCTCGACCCAGGCGCTCACGGAGAAGCCCTTCGGCGTCGACCTGCTGACCGCGCTGCCCGCCGACATGCTTCGCAACGTCGAGCTCCTGATCGCCGAAGGCGTGCCGGTGTTCGTCGCGGCTCTAGGCGTTCCGCGCGAGGTGATCGACCTGTGCCATCGCAACAACGTGCTCGTCGTCAACATGTGCGGGAAGGTCCGGCACGCGGTCGCGGCCGTCGAGGCCGGCTGCGACCTGGTGGTCGCCCAAGGGACCGAGGCGGGCGGCCACACGGGCACCGTGGCCACGATGCCGCTCGTCCCGCAGATCGTCGATGCGGTCGGGGACCGCGTCCCGGTGGCCGCGGCGGGTGGGATCTTCGACGGCCGCGGACTCGCCGCCGCGCTCACGTTGGGTGCCGACGGCGTCTGGGTGGGAACCCGCTTCATCGCGACCCCAGAGGCACGGTCGGCGCCCGGCTACAAGGACGCGTTGCTCGGGACCGGCGAGGACGGGACCGTCGTCAGTCGGGCCTTCAGTGGCAAGCCGATGCGCGTGGTGCGCAACGAGACGACCCAGCACTTCGAGGAGCACCCCGACGAGCTGAAGCCCTTCCCCGAGCAGCTCATGGTCGCGACGGCGGGCGGCTTCCTGCACCTGCCCGAAGGTGACGGCGCCCAGGGCGTCGACCCGAGCCGGGAGTGCTACCCCGCGGGCCAGGGTGTCGGTGCGATCGACGAGCTCGTCCCCGCGGCGGCGCTGGTCGAGCAGTTCGTGAGGGAAGCCGAGGCCGCGCTCGCCCGAGCGGAGCTCAGTCGCGCCTGATCCGAGCACGGGTGGCGCTCGCGTCGCGCGTGACGGGAGCGCCGGTGCGGCTCAGCGCTCGAGTGCGGCCCGCGCCGACTCCTCCGCCAGATCGGCGGAGTACATCATCGTCACGAGCTCGTCGAAGGCGATCTTGGGCTTCCACCCGAGCTTCTCGTGGGCCTTCGCCGGGTCACCCATGAGCAGGTCGACCTCCGCCGGCCTCTCGAAGCGGGGGTCACGGCGCACGAACGACTCCCAGTCGTCGATGCCCGCACACTGGAAGGCGACCTCGAGGAACTCGCGCACGGTGTGCGTCTCGCCGGTCGCGATCACGTAGTCGTCGGGCTCGTCCTGCTGGAGCATGAGCCACATCGCCTCGACGAAGTCGCCCGCGTAGCCCCAGTCACGCGCAGAGTCGATGTTGCCGAGCGAGATCGAGTCCTGGAGGCCGAGCTTGATGCGTGCGATCCCGTTCGTGATCTTGCGGGTGACGAACTCCAATCCTCGGCGTGGTCCTTCGTGGTTGAAGCAGATTCCCGACGATGCGTGGAGCCCGTAGGACTCGCGGTAGTTGATCGTCATGTGATGACCGAAGACCTTCGCGACGCCGTAGGGCGACCGCGGGTGGAACCCCGTGCCCTCGTTCTGCGGCGTCTCGCGCACCTTGCCGAACATCTCTGACGACGAAGCCTGGTAGAAGCGAATGGGGTTGGCGTCGCCCCCTCCGACGATCCGGATCGCCTCGAGCATCCGGAGCACGCCGACGCCGGTGATGTCGGCCGTCAGCTCGGGCTGGCGGAACGACAGCGCCACGAAGCTCATCGCGCCGAGGTTGTAGACCTCGTCGGGCTGCACCTGCTCGACCGCCGCGATCAGTGACGAGAGGTCGCGCAGATCACCTTCGACCAGCTCGATGGACGGGTTCTCCTCGGTGACGAGCTTGGCCTTCGGGTTGTTCTGCCCCCGCACGAGACCGAACACCTGGTAGCCCTTGCTGGTGAGGAACTCGGACATGTGGCGTCCGTCCTGACCGGTGATGCCGGTGACCAGCGCTCGCTTCACGACGGGCGATGTTATGGCGTGGCCCGCAGCGCCTCGGACTCGGAACGGTCCCAGTCGGGGTCGAGCTGGTGGAGGAACGCTGCGCAACGTTGCTCTTCGTCGACCTCACCGATCGCCGCCGCGATCCGCCGGAGCCCGGCGAGGGAGCGCAGGAAGCCGCGGTTCTCGGGGTGCGACCAGCGCACGTACCCGGACCCGCGCCACCCGTTTTGGCGCAGCCGATCGAGGCCGCGGTGGTACCCCACGCGGAAGCACGCGTACGCCTCGGCGTCGTCCCCGGCGAGCTGCCCGAGGCGAGCCCACCCGTCGAGGACGCGCGGCCAGCGCATCGCGACGTCGGCAACGCGGTCACGGCGCGTCGCCGGCGGGCCCCCGAGCGCGGCGTCGAGCGCGGCGACCGCGTCAGCAGGCTCGGGATCGAGGACGGTCTCGGGCGGTCCGGAGGGCGTCAGGGAGACGGGTGAGCCGGGCATGTGCGGTCGAGCCTACGAGCAGCCGAGCGAGCGCGACCGGGATCGAGAGCCTCCTCGCCTTCTGAGCCGGAAAGCCCCACCGGTAGCATCGATGCGATGACGGAGACCGTCGCGCCCGCTCGCGCGCGCGCGAAGAAGGACGAAAGCGCGAGCGCGCCGCACGCGCCCACGCGTCTCGTGCTCGCGCGCCATGCCGTCACCGCCCAGACCGGCCCGCTGCTCTCGGGTCGCGCCCCGGGGATCGACCTGTCCGAGGAAGGACGCACCCAGGCGGCCGCGCTCGGTGAGCGCCTCGCGGGGTTGCCCGTGGGCGCGGTCTACGCGAGCCCGATCGAGCGGACGACGCAGACCGCGCAGGCGGTCGCAGACCACCACGGGCTCGTCGTCCTCCCCCTCGAGGGTGTCCTCGAGGCCGACTACGGCGACTGGACCGGCCAGAAGCTGGCCGATCTCGCCAAGACCGACCTCTGGAAGGTCGTGCAACGCACTCCGTCTCGTGCGTCCTTCCCGTCCGGCGAGTCGCTGGCCTCGATGCAGACGCGGATGGTGACCGCCCTCGAAGCCGTTGTTGCCAGCCACGCCGGAGAGCTCGTCGTCGTCGTGTCGCACGCCGACCCGATCAAGGCCGCGATCGCGCACTACACGGGCGTGCACCTCGACCTCTTCCAGCGCATCGTCGTGTCGCCCGCGTCGGTCACGGCGTTCGCGTTCAGCGGGCACGGCGTCGCGATGTTGAAGTGCAACGACACCGGTGTCCTCGACGAGCTCCAGCCGCCGCCCCCCGCGGACGACGACACCGGGAAGGGGCGCAAGCGGAAGCCGAAGAAGACGGAGCCGGACGGATCGACGTCGCGCCCGCGGCGCAGCGGCCGAGCGCGGGATTGAGCGTGGACGAGATCGAGCTCGAAGACGTCGAGGGGCTCGGCGCAGGGGCAGTCGGCGAGCCCGGTGAACGCGCGTTCTACGTGCAGGCGCGCACCGCAGCCACCCAGCTCACAGTTCTCGTCGAGAAGGAGCAGGTCGCGCTGCTCGCGAGCGAGGCCGTGGCGTTCCTCGATCGCATCGCCGACGAGTACCCCGAAGATCCGGCCATCCTCCCCGAAGACGTGGCCGAGCTCCGCGAGCCGACGGTGCCGCTGTTCCGCGCGCGGCTCATCGGGCTCGGCTTCGACCCGGAGCGCCAGCTCGTCCTGATCGAGCTGCGGGAGCGGCCGACCGACGACGAGGACGAGGACGAGGACGAGACGCTCGCTGGGCTCGAAGACGACGGCGACGACGAAGAAGCCGGCTACGTCGCTCGCATCTACGCGACGCGTCCGCAGGTGCGCGCCATGGCGGCACGCGGCGCGGCGGTCGTCGAGGCCGGACGCCCCCCGTGCCCGCTGTGCGGCATGCCGATGGACCCCGCGGGCCACCGGTGCCCCCGCTGGAACTGAACCCCGACCAGGTCGCGGAGATCCTCGGTCGCGGCGAGATCGCGCTCGTCGGCCGACTCCGCTA
>Ga0334722_10005798_pt1 | contig 12370 bp, 7 predicted proteins | sample C3_bottom_MG_FD_207210 | JGI IMG/M metagenome (GOLD analysis project Ga0334722, IMG submission 207210) | Sediment microbial communities from Yellowstone Lake, YNP, Wyoming, USA - C3_bottom | ecosystem: Environmental > Aquatic > Freshwater > Lake > Sediment | place: USA: Wyoming | collected...
TGGTTGCGACAAGGGGAACGATAACTTTAGCTTTCTGTTCAAAGGTTGCACAGTGTTGCCGATACATCATTATATATATTGTAGCTGTAACAGCATTGCCAAAAGGAACTGATGAGTAATTTAACAAACGACTTAAAGCCGGAACCATTAACGCGTACCCAACTGCTGCCAGTGTTGCCGCTCAAAGGGACCGTGGTATTCCCACATGTCGTTGTGCCGCTAATGATTCAGGAAGCGCAACATGCTCGCATGGTGGACGAAGCGCTCATGCGTGGTTCGCGGATAGGTTTGTTCTTGCAAAAGAATCCAAAGAAGACAAACCCCGGACCGGATGATCTCTACCACATTGGCGCAGCAGCCAACATTTTAAAAATGCTCCGCTTTCCCGATGGCACTGTCCGTTTTCTGGTGCAGGGATTAGCACGCATTCAAGTCGAACGGTTTACGGCACAGTCACCTTATTTGATGGCAGAAGTAGAGGAATTGGAAGAAACGGATTCATCCGATGTGGAACTCGAAGCGCTTCAGCGTAATCTCATGGAACGCATTCGACGCTTGTCGGAATTGGCGACATACTTATCAGAGGACTTTTTCGTAACTGCCACCAATCAGGAAACGCCTTCGAAACTGACCGATTTTGTAGCGTCTAATTTGAATCTTTCCAACGATCAAAAACAGGCGCTGTTGAGTGAAACCAACATTTCCATACGGATGGAGCAACTGCTGGCCGCGCTCAACAAAGAAACCGAAGTACTTGAACTTTCGCAAAAGATTCAGGCAAAAGCAGTCAGCGAGCTGGGCAAATCCCAGCGCGACTACATTCTGCGCGAGCAGATGAAAGCGATTAAGAAAGAATTGGGCGCCGGAGATGACAGCGGCGATATCGAAGAATTTGAAAAGAAGATTAAAGCGGCCCTGATGCCGGCCTATGCCGAACAAACCGCCCGCAAAGAACTTGATCGTTTGTCCCACATGACGCCGTCATCGGCGGAATACACAGTCACCAGAAGTTATCTCGATTGGATCGTAACTTTGCCTTGGTCAATTTCGACCAAAGATATTCTGGATTTGAAAAAGGCCAAAAAAATTCTTGATGACGATCACTACGACTTGGAAAAAGTCAAAGACCGCATTCTGGAATACTTGGCTGTTCGCAAATTGAAATCGGAAGTAAAAGGCCCCATCCTATGTTTTGCCGGTCCCCCGGGAGTCGGCAAGACGTCATTGGGGAAATCCATCGCGCGAGCCATGGGGCGTAAATTTGCCCGAGTGTCGTTGGGAGGTATTCGCGATGAAGCTGAAATCCGCGGCCACCGCCGGACTTACATTGGTTCATTGCCGGGACGAGTGATCCAAAGCATCAAGCGCTGCGGCTCAAATAATCCGGTCATTATGCTTGATGAAATCGATAAACTGGGCACCGATTTTCGCGGTGACCCGTCATCGGCGCTACTGGAAGTACTCGATCCGGAACAGAACGATTCTTTTTCGGATCACTATTTGGAAATTCCCTTTGATTTGTCCAAAGTGATGTTCATTACTACGGCCAATTGGACCGAACCGATTCCGCCGGTTCTGCGTGACCGCATGGAAATAATTGATATTCCCGGATATACTGACATTGAAAAAATGCAAATAGCCAAACGACATTTGATTCCCAAGCAACTTGAAAATCACGGCATCGCCGCCGACAAACTTGAATTCAATGATGCCGCCATCCAAGAATTAATAGATGGCTACACTAGGGAAGCTGGCCTGCGCAATCTGGAACGGGAGATTGCATCGGTGATGCGCAAAGTGGCTCGGCGAATTGCAAGCGGACATAATCGTAAGATTGCTATTTCAGATGCATCAATAAAAGAACTGCTGGGGCCGCGCAAATTCACTCGCGAGGTGCTGACTCGACAAGGCAAGATTGGCGTTGTGCCAGGATTAGCCTACACTGCTTTTGGGGGAGAGGTCCTGTTCATTGAGGCTACTTCGATGAACGGCGAAGAGAAACTGAATCTGACAGGCCATCTGGGCACGGTCATGAAAGAGTCCGCCATGGCGGCGCTTTCGTTCATTCACTCCAACCAAAAGCAACTGGGCATTGACGAGAGCGAGTTTGAGAACAGGAGTTTTCATATCCATGTTCCGTCGGGGGCCACGCCCAAAGACGGGCCTTCGGCCGGAATCACTATGGCGGTGGCGCTGGCATCGCTCTTGGCGCAAAAACCACCCCGACCACAATTGGCCATGACCGGCGAAATAACACTGCGCGGACAGCTCTTGCCGATCGGCGGCCTGAAAGAAAAACTTTTGGCAGCTTATCGTTCCGGGATTGCTACCGTAATTATTCCGGAAGAGAACCGTAAAGATACCGAAGATTTGCCGCGGGAGATTAAGAAAAACATCACCTTTAAGTTTTTTGACGAAATCCTGCCGGCCATCAAATACACACTTGACAGTTCGCCAAGAAAATCCAAAACTGTAAACACCAAGACCAGAAAAAAGAATAAATAACAAAAGGATTTGTTATGTATCTGGTCACTTCCGAGTTGATGCGTCAAATCGACCGGGCGGCCATAGAGAATTGCCAGATTCCATCAGAGACTTTGATGGAAAATGCCGGCGGCGGCATCACCGAAAGGCTGCTACTTCAGAATATCATCGATCCCTCACAAAACAACCAAGTCGTGGTAATTTGCGGCAAAGGTAATAACGGTGGCGACGGCTTTGTGGTGGGGCGCTATTTGCATAACGCCGGAGTCGATGTGCGGATTTATTTCATTAGCCCAGTCGGAAAACTTTCTCGAGATGCCGAAATTAACTACGACAAAGCTGTCGCTTGCAAAATAGCAATTGATGAAATAACCAAAATTTCGGACCTGCCGGATAGTTTGGAATGTACTCATATGATTGATGCTATTTTCGGAACAGGTTTCGAAGGCGCTCCGCACGGACTGGCCGCAGAGCTTATTGAGTATATTAATCTACAAAATGCTTCAGTCATTTCAATTGATTTACCCTCGGGCCTGAATTCCGACAATGGCACCCACGCCGATGTTGTGGTGAATGCCGATTACACTTTCACCTTAGCGCTCCCCAAGTACGGATTATTCTTGTCACCGGGTCGAGAACTTTCAGGTCATGTTGAAGTCGTTCCGATTGGGATCCCTGATGATGTGATCGAAAAATTCAAATTGCCTCATCAACTCATTACCGCCGATTTAGTTGCTTCCAAATTACCAAAACGAAAACCGGATGGTCATAAAGGTGATTTCGGATACCTGCTTATCATCGCCGGATCGACCGGGTTAACTGGAGCGGCTGCGCTGACCGCCCAGTGCGCTATGCGTTCCGGATGCGGCATGGTGCGGGTGGCCTGTCCCAGTTCGGTTCAGCCGGTACTGGCCGGTAAATTGACCGAGATAATGACACATCCCTTACCCGATGTTGCTAAGAAAGGGGCATTGGCGCTGCGGGGACTTGGAGAAATTAGACGACTTGCTTTGGATTATGACGCTTTGGCTCTCGGTCCGGGCATCGGACGTCACCATGAAACGGTTGAATTGATTCAAAGATTCGTGGCTGACAATGAAAAGCCTATTGTTATAGATGCTGACGCCTTGTATGCTCTGGGTTCAAAAACCAATGCTCTCAAAGATTCTAAAGCACCGACAGTGCTGACTCCTCATGCCGGTGAATTCAAAAGACTGACAGGTGATAATGTCCCAACGGATATTCACAAACGATTCGAAGTTGCCAAATCTTTCGCCCAAGAATACAATGTTACACTACTTTTGAAGGGAAGTCCCACAATTATTGCGCACCCCAGCGGACGGTGTTATCTGAACCCGACTGGCAATAGCGGCATGGCTAAGGGTGGTTCCGGTGATGTTCTCACCGGGATTATCGCATCGCTAATGGCGCAGGGGTTATCAACTGAAGATGCCGCCGTGTGCGGCGCATATATTCACGGCTTGGCCGGTGATTTTGCCGCCGATGCACTCACTCCGCGAGCCATGATGGCCGGAGATATGATAGATTTTCTGTCAGGTGCTTTCGCTTCGCTGGACGCTGACTAAATCAACCCTCGTTGACTTGCTTTTTTGCGACACCTTTCAATTTATCATTGGCAAATATGGCCAGCTCCACGCGGCGATTAGCCTGACGTCCATCGGCGGTTCCATTATCGCCGACCGGCTGTGTTTCACCATATCCCATCACTGTGAATCTGGTGGCGATAACTTGTTGGGTCGTAAGATGAGTTGCCACCGACTGTGCCCGACGAATCGACAGATCGCGATTGTGCTCATCGCCTCCAGTGGAATCGGTGTGACCCTCAACCAATATTTCAGTGTCTTCGTACTTGTTTAGAATTTTGGCGAGTTTCGCCAGCTCTTGTTTAGCTTCTGGTTTCAATTCAGATTTATCGACATCAAATAAGATACCCGACTTGAAAGTTATTTTGATTCCTTCGCCGACGCGCTCCACCCGGGCGCCCTCGATATCCTTTTCAATTTCCGCGGCCTGCTTGTCCATGTAGTTGCCGATATAGGCTCCTGCCGCTCCGCCAATTGCCGCACCCAGAATGGCCCCCACAGCAGTATTGCCGGCTTGATGCCCAACTACTCCGCCCAGTACTGCTCCGGCCGTGGCGCCAATAATAGCGCCCTTTTCCTTCTTATTCATGTTGGAGCAACCACTTAGCGCGACTACCAAAATCGAAATTGTTAGAATTCCTAAGAGTTTTTTCATTCTATATTCTCCCACTATTTCTGGTTATTATAACGTAATAATATGCTGGAGAAGCACTCTTGAAACAAATAAAAAAAATTGTCCAGTTCAAATGCCATTCAATAAACGAATAATCAAAGGCTTGGCGGAAATAGCTTTGCGGGTGGAAAATCTTGAAAGCATGCAGGAGTTTTATGAAAAGGTTATCGGGCTGGAATTGATGAAGCGATTTGATGATTCTGCATTTTTCAGAATTGCCGATGGCGTTGAAGGTCACACTCAAATTCTGGCTTTGTTTGATCGTTCAAAAAATGAAGGATATGAGCGCCCCGATGCCAAGAAATCCACTATTGACCATATCGCCTTCGGCATTTCGAAAGCCGATTACGAATCAGAAAAAAAGCGACTGGAAGATCTGGGCTTGGAAGTCAGGACTGCCGAGCATAAGTGGACACATTGGCGCTCGCTTTATGTCTCCGACCCCGAAGGAAATAATGTTGAATTGGTCTGTTATGATGAGAGCGTGTGAGGGACCTGCCACAAGGTAAAGTTTCAAGGATTAGCCGATCCAACAGCCCGCCGCAGCGGGTGGGCGGCCTGGCCGCGCACAAAAATGCGAGTTAATCAGGATACCATCCTAGTTTATAAATAAGCATAATTAATAGTTGCAAAAGGACAAGCGTGTAACCTGCATATGCAAGCCCTGTGGCTATAGCACTCCGCCTCTCCCTTCCTTTCTTTGCATATCTGTATCGAAGTACTCCGACTAATAACGCTATTGTAAGAACGCAAAGGGCAATTAAGTGTCTCACTGGATCACACAACTATCGCGCGGTTAAGTTTGAGATTGCTTCGGTCCGAAGGATTAGCGCCTCGCAACGACGGCTATTGAAGGATTCAGTTTATTCATTCGCCCCGTGGCACTTCTTATACTTCTTGCCGCTGCCGCAGGGGCAGGGGTCGTTGCGGCCGACTTTAGGCTGGTCGCGGCGAATAGTACGCACACCACTTCCGGCCCGTGATGCTTCAGCCATCGGATTTGGCTCGGCATTGGCCACGGCGGTTCCGGCCGGTGATGCTGCCCCCTGAAGCGCCGATGCGTACCCCATTCCAGTGGACTCGGCGTGCGTTGCCACCAAATCACCATCGCGGCGGCGGTCAGAGCGGGATTTTTCCGGAATATTGACCCGCAGCTTGTAAACCATGTTGACAATCTCGCGGTCAATAGTGTTTATCATGTTTTCAAACATGCCAAACGCTTCGCTCTTATAAATATCAATCGGTTTTCCCATACCGCCATGATAAGCGCGCAGATTGATGCCGGTCCGGAGTTCTTCCATCTCGGCCAGATGGTCGCGCCAGTAGTGGTCGATTGTCGATAGCACCGCATATCGTTCCAACTGACGCATAATCTCTTCGCCGTAGGCAGTTTCTTTGTGTTTGTAAATCTGCGTTACGGCATCTAAAACTTTTTCTTTGAGAGTGTCGCGTTCGAGTTGCTGAATATCTTGTTCACTGAAGGTCAGGTTAAGCAAATACAGTTTGCGGACTTCTTCGGTAAATCCCTGGAAATTCCATTCATCCACATGCTGATTTTCCGGACAGTATTGTTCAATCAATGAATCAAGAACCTGTTCAATCAGCTCAACTACTTCCTCTTTAATCGATGGCCGCTCCAACGCCGCCAGACGGCGCTCGTAAATCCAATTGCGCTGGACATTCATGACGTCATCATATTCCAAAGTGTGTTTGCGGATGGCGAAGTTTTGCGCTTCCACTTTTTTCTGGGCGCGTTCGATGGCGCGGGTGACCATGGGATGGGTGATGACCTCACCTTCCTCCACGCCGAGCCGGTCCATCAGATTGCCTAAACGCTCGCCGCCAAATAGCCGCATCAAATCATCTTCAAGTGATAAGAAGAAACGCGAGGAGCCCGGGTCGCCCTGACGGCCGGAACGACCGCGCAATTGCCGGTCGATGCGGCGCGCTTCGTGCCGTTCAGTTCCGATGATATGCAGTCCGCCCGACTCAACGACGCCGGGACCGAGACGAATATCGGTGCCGCGACCGGCCATATTGGTGGCAATAGTTACAGCGCCTCTTTGTCCGGCCGATGCCACGATTTCCGCCTCGCGTTGGTGTTGCTTGGCATTTAATACGTTGTGAACGATGCCCAGCCGTTTCAACATGCGCGACAATGTCTCCGACACTTCAACGCTAATAGTACCCACCAGACAAGGCCGACCGGCTTTGTGCATTTCCTGAATTTCTTCCATGATGGAATTATATTTTTCGCGGCGGGTGCGATAGATTTCATCATCGTGGTCTTCGCGAATAACTGTTTGGTTGGTGGGAATCACGGCCACATCAAGTTTATAAATATCCCAGAATTCCTGTGCCTCGGTTTCAGCTGTACCCGTCATACCGGCCAGTTTTTCATACATTCTGAAATAATTTTGCAATGTGATGGTGGCCAGCGTTTGCGATTCGGCTTCGATCCTGACGCCTTCTTTAGCTTCAATCGCCTGATGCAGCCCGTCCGAGTAGCGGCGGCCAGGGAGAATGCGGCCGGTGAATTCATCAACTATCATCACTTTGCCGTCCTGCAAGACATATTCCACATCTTTTTCGTACAATGAGTAGGCTCGCAAAAGTTGATTGATGGCGTGGACTTTCTCGGATCGCTCGGCATGCACTTCATAAATTGCATCAGTCTTTTTCTGGCGTTCTTCGGCCGAAAGAGTCTCATTGCCATGGACTTCGGAAAGCATGGTCGAAAGATCCGGAATTTCAAAAAGCTTTTGTTCATCGGGCGAGAGTTGACTGGTGCCGGAGTCGGTCAGAGCGATAGTGTGCTCGCGTTCATCGATGTAGTAGTAGAGACGTTCGTCCACTTCGTGCAGCTTTTTGTCGCGCATGTAGGCCGATTCCACATCGGTTATCAGCTTGCTGATTCCTTGTTCTTTCAAGAGCTTCAAAAACTTTTTATTTTTTGGGGCGCCGCGTCGGGCCGCCAAGAGAAGCGAGCCGGCTTCAAATTCATTCGCATCCTTGCCATTGGAGAGCATTTTTTCAGCGTTGGCAATCATGTCATTTATCAGATTTGTTTGCTTGCGCACCAGTTTTTCCACGGTCGGATGCATTTCGCGATAGCGGTCATGGACGGTCGAGTGTTCCACCTGACCGGAGATAATCAGCGGCGTGCGGGCTTCATCGATGAGAATCGAGTCAACTTCGTCAATAATGCCATAATTGTAATTTCTTTGCACGCGGTCTTCAGCGCGCTGGGCCATATTGTCGCGCAGGTAATCGAAGCCAAATTCATTGGCGGTGCCGAAGGTAATATCGCAAAGGTACATCTTGCGGCGTTCGTCATTGTTCATCGCATTTTGAATCACGCCCACGGTCAAACCGAGGAATTCGTAAATCTGTCCCATCCATTCCCGGTCGCGGCGAGAGAGGAAGTCGTTGACGGTGACAATATGCACACCTTCGCCCATCAAGGCGTTTAGATAAGTAGGGAGAGTAGCGACGAGAGTTTTACCTTCGCCGGTTGCCATTTCGGCAATTTTTCCGTTGTGCAGTTGTATGCCGCCTATCAACTGGACATCAAAATGGACCATGTTCCATTCGGTCGCGTGACCCACTACACTCCAGCTTTTTCCCAGATGGCGGCGGCAGGTCTCTTTGACTACGGCAAAGGCCTCAACCATCAGCTCATCAAGTGTGGCGCCTTCTTCGAGGCGTTTCTTGAACTCACCGGTTTTGGCCTGAAGCTGCTCATCGGAGAGACTTTTGAGCTTATCAAATTCCTGATTAATGACCTCCACCAGCGGCATCAGTTTCTTGGCATCCCGTTCGTGCTTGGTTCCGAATATTTTGGCTATCAGCTTAAACATATAGTTTCTTCATTAAAACCCTTCAGGATACAACATCCGGGAGTTTAACGCAAATTTTGAATGAAGGTTCGAATTTAAGGCGGCTCTTATCCCTGTGTTATACAGGGAATTGGACGGGGAGTTCGTTCGGTTCAGGGGGATAATGGTTTGGCGTACTTGAATAGCTTCTCTAATTGTCATAGATTTGTCCTCTAATGACAGATTTCGAAAAAGGGATAGTCGTCGCCACTCGTGGGCGATTGTTTGAAATTGTGTCCTCCGGCGGGGAAAGATTGAAATGCGAGGTGCGTCAGAAGGTAAGAGATGAAGTCAAGGCAGTCACCCCAGTCGCGGTTGGTGATGATGTTCTGTTTGCCAGAAGCCACGAGGATTCGGGCGTTATTGAGCAGGTTTTAAAACGTCATTCGGCATTTTTCAAACCGTCCAGCAAGGATGAAAGTGTCAAACAAGTTATCGCCGCCAATCTTGATAATCTGGCCATTGTCAGTTCCATCAAGAAACCGGCATTGAAAACAGGGTTAATCGATCGCTTTTTGATTTCCGCTCAAATCGGAGGTATGGAACCGATTATTATCATCAACAAGACCGATTTCCCCAAACCCGAAGAAGTTGACGAAATTGCAAATGCCTACATATCCTTAAAGTATGAAACATTCTTGACTTCCTGCGTAACAGGGGACGGATTAGATGAGCTTGTGGCAGCGCTCATAAGGCATAGGACACTTTTTGTCGGCCACTCGGGGGTGGGAAAGACAACTATAATAAACAAATTGATTCCCGATTTGGATTTGAAGACCAGCGAAGTTTCCGAAGCGACCAATCGCGGCACCCACACGACCGCTTCTATTGAACTGTTTGAGCTCCCTTCAGGTGGATTTCTGGCTGATTCCCCCGGTTTGAAAGTGATGGGCTTATGGGAAGTGAGCAAAGAGAAGCTGCCGCACTATTACCCTGAATTCGCAAGTATAAGCGGTGAATGCAAATTTAGAACCTGTTCGCACACACATGAACCGGGGTGTGCTATAAAAGATGCCGTAAGCAGAGGGGGAATAGTCCGGTTTCGGTATGATAATTATGTGTCCATTGCCGATTCGCTATGATGAGGACTCTTTGGAACTTAAGGCCTGCTAATAACTTACCGATACTATAACCATCCATGGCTTCCAGAGACATAGAATTTAAGGTTGGCGCCGTCATATTGATTGGCTTGGTCTTGTTGGCCGCTTCACTTTATTGGCTGGAGCAGTATCATTTGACCAATAACGCCAAAGTCCTTAAAGTGCATTTTAATGATGTCGGCACTTTGGCAATAGGCGACAAAGTGACCGTGTCAGGGGTGCGTAAAGGAAAAGTCAATGAGATGCTTTTGGAAAAAGGTGGAGTAGAGGTAGAACTTCTGGTCAGTACTGATGTTCAACTCAAACGCGATGCGCAGGTTGTTATCAAGAATTTTGGAGTGATGGGCGAACGGTTCGTAGCCATCGCACCCGGCAAGGATAGTCTCGACATGGATATCTCGCAGCCCATACAAGGCCTTTACGATGCCGGATTGCCGGAAGTAATGGGACTGATGGGAGAAATGGTGGTTGAATTGCGGGAATTGGTGGGGTCATTTAAGAAGACGGTCGTGGCGGATTCATCGCTAAGCAAGTTTAGTCGCACTATTACTAATTTGGAATCGGTATCCGTCTCTCTTGACAATTATGTCAAACGCAATGAAGGGAAACTGGACCAGACCGCGGACAATTTCCTACAAGCTTCTAAACGATTGAACCAAACTCTTTCAGATAACTCCCCAAGAATTGATTCCACGGTCAACCGTGTCGACCGAGTATCAATTCAATTGGAGCGCTTTGTTCAGCAACTTGACACTTTGTCATCAGCAGCTCGTGATTTTGCTGAAAGTATTAATAATCCGGAAGGTAGTTTGAAGCTGTTTATGGAAGACCGACGTTTGTACGACGATTTGCGCAGGACGGCGGACAACATTGACGATTTGATATCAGATATACGCGCCAATCCCAAGAAATATCTGACCATTAAAGTCGAACTTTTCTGATGAGTTCAAGGCACACTGAATAATGTCTAAATTCAAATTGGCGTTCGGTATTCATAATCACCAGCCGGTCGGAAATTTTGAATCAGTTTTTGAGGAAGCGCATCAGCACGCCTATCAGCCATTTCTGCAACTCGTAAAAAAGTACCCGAAGCTTCGCATTTCTTTGCATCAGTCGGGAATTCTCTGGAACTGGCAGGAAAAATCGCATCCGAATTATCTCAAACTCGTTAGAGAAATGGTCTCGAGCGGTCAACTGGAATTGTTGACTGGTGGATTTTATGAACCGATACTTTGCGCCATTCCGGAACGCGATGTAATCGGGCAAATTGGGTTATTATCACGATATATTAATAAGAATTTCAATGTAAAGCCGACCGGTCTTTGGTTAGCGGAACGGGTGTGGGAACCGCAGCTTCCGGAAGTTTTGTCACAGAGTGGAGTGCAGTATTTACCGGTAGATGACACTCATTTCATATATGCCGGGTTTGACAAGTCGCAGCTGACCGAACCATATGTGACTGAAAGTAACGGTCACACGGTGACACTTTTGCCCATTCAGGAACGGCTGCGTTATCTGATTCCGTTCGGAACAATTGAAGAATTGTTTGCGGAATTGAAGAGACAAGCAGAAAAAAACGCCGCCGGCTTAGCCGTTTATGCTGATGACGGCGAAAAATTCGGCGTCTGGCCAAAGACCCACAAACATTGTTTTGAAGACGGCTGGCTTGAGTCTTTCTTTGACGAAATAGAAAAAAATTCAGACTGGCTGGAAGTCATTCCATTGGGCGAAGCGGCAAAGCGAAAACCCATTGGCCGGGCCTATTTACCCACGGCCTCATACTCGGAAATGCTTCACTGGGCTTTGCCGGCGCCGGCTTTCGTGGAATACGAGCAATTTGAGAACTCACTCAAAAATAGTGGCCAATTTCAGCGGTTTGGTAGATTCGTGCGCGGTGGACACTGGCGTAATTTCTTAGCCAAATATGAAGAATCAAATTTGATGCATAAAAAGATGCTGCATATCTCCGATCGACTATGCCAGCTTGAGAAAAACAACCCGACCAGATCAAAGAAGATTGAATCAGTGAGAAATAATTTGTTTGCCGGTCAATGCAATTGTCCCTATTGGCATGGAGTATTTGGCGGGTTATATCTACCGCATATCCGTCAAGCGGTTTACAGTGAATTGATTGCGGCCGAAACCGAACTAAATGCGATTGAGAAGAAAGCCGGATTCCATGTTGAAGAAATCGACTATGATTGCGATGGAGCCGCTGAAATTATTGCCATCGGTGAACACTTTTCGGCGGTATTCAAGCCATCACGCGGCGGGATGCTTCAGGAGTTATCACTGTTGAAACATAATTTCAATGTGACCGACACTTTATCGCGCCGTCGGGAAGGTTACCACGGCAAACTCGAACAGGTTGCTAACAAAGAGGACGACTGCAAAACAGTTTCTATTCATGAATTGGTCAAAACCAAAGAAGATAATCTTCAAAGTTTTTTAGTCTATGATTGGTATTTGAAGCGGTGTTTTATTGACCACTTTTTTGGTGAGAACGTGACTTTTAAAGAATTTCAGCAGAACCAGTTCAAAGAAGACGGAGATTTCGTCCTGGGGCCATATTCTTCAAATATAAATAAGCGAGACAGAACTATTGAACTTTCTCGGAACGGGACATTGGGG
>Ga0334722_10005799_pt1 | contig 12369 bp, 12 predicted proteins | sample C3_bottom_MG_FD_207210 | JGI IMG/M metagenome (GOLD analysis project Ga0334722, IMG submission 207210) | Sediment microbial communities from Yellowstone Lake, YNP, Wyoming, USA - C3_bottom | ecosystem: Environmental > Aquatic > Freshwater > Lake > Sediment | place: USA: Wyoming | collected...
AAAAGCTTTCAAATACCTTTAAATTGGGAATCTCTTTCAGGGTATTCTGCATTAGCTCTCTTTGCTCTTTTATATAGGCAATCCGGTCAAAAATTAAATCGGTGTTTTTTAAAATGTATGTCGCAATATACTGGGATAATACGTTTACGTTATAAGGGGAACGTATACGATTTATACAATCTATTATTCCAGGATTAGCTATCACATAACCTACCCTTAATCCAGCCAATCCCATAGCCTTGGAACAGGTCCTCAAAATAATCAAATTTGGATAATTTTTTACCAAATACAAGCTCGAAAAACCAAAAAACTCAAAATAAGCTTCATCTATAAGAACAGCTCCATTAAAATTCTGCAAAATTTTCTCAATATACTCCTGAGGAATAACACCACCCGTAGGATTATTGGGATTACATAATATTATCATTTTGGGATTTATTTCTTTTACTTTATTAATAAAATCCTCTACGTTAAAAGAAAAATCCTCAGAATTTAAAAGGAATTCGTGCAGCACCCCACCCGCAATCTGAACATATATCTTATACATTTCAAATGTTGGTACGGGAATCAATACTCCATCTCCAGCATCTATAAATAAGTTTATTAATAAATGAAGAAGTTCATCAGAACCGTTACCGACAGCAATATGGTTTGTTCCTATACCACAGTAATCAGATATTGCCTTTTTTAAATCACCACAATCCGGATCAGGATAATAATTGAAATCTATGTTCTTTAATCCCCTCAATATTTCTTCCATTGCAGAAGAAGGAAGGTTAAAAGGTGATTCATTGGCATCCATTTTAATCATAGAATTCCTTCTTATAATAGAATAAGGCTTTAAACCTAGTATATTCTTTCTAATCAAGTTCATCATAATTAAACCTCGCTTTTATAGATTCCGCATGTGCATATAAGCCTTCAGCTTCAGCTAACCTTATAATATCTTCCTTTAATCCTTCAAGAGCTTCCCTTGTATAATATATGAAACTCGATTTCTTTATAAAGCTATCCACAGATAGAGGGGAAGAAAATCTGGCAGTTCCACCCGTTGGTAATACGTGGTTGGGACCAGCCATATAATCTCCAAGAGGCTCTGGTGAATAATTACCAAGAAATATAGACCCGGCATTTTTTATCTTGTACAATATTTCAATGGGATTTCTAACCATCACTTCTATATGTTCAGGCGCAATTTGATTCGCCAAATCTATCGCCTCTTCCAGGTTATTTACAACAATTATTTTCCCATTATTGGTTATAGATTTTAGTATAATCTCTTCTCTTTCAATTTGCATTGTTTTTTTCTCTAATAATTTCTGAACTTTTTCAGCAACATCCCAAGAAGTAGTGATTAAAATTGATGAAGCCATGACATCATGTTCCGCCTGTGAAAGCAAATCGGCAACTATAAAGGATGCTTCGGCAGTCTCATCCGATATAATTAGGATTTCACTGGGCCCGGCTATCATATCGATATCCACATAACCGTAAACCAACCTTTTTGCCGTAGCAACATATATATTACCCGGCCCTACAATTTTATCCACTCTTGGAATCGAATCGGTGCCAAATGCAAGGGCAGCTATAGCCTGAGCTCCGCCTACTTTATAAATTTCTTTTATCCCAAGCTCGCTAGCGGCTACAAGTACATAAGGATTCAATCTACCATCCCTTGGCGGCGGCGTAACCATTATTATATTCTTCACGCCGGCTATTTTTGCCGGAATGGCATTCATAAGAACAGAGGATGGATAAGCAGCCGAACCACCCGGAACATATATCCCAACACTTTCAATTGCGGAACAAATTTGTCCTAATATCGAACCTTTTTCATCAGTATAAAACCAGGAATTTGTTTTTTGATTTTCGTGAAATCTTTCTATGTTTTTTATAGCTCTTCTTATAGCCTTTAAAAATGCTAAATCAACAGACCTATATGCTCTATCAAATTCATAATCCTTTACCTTTAAATCCTCCGCGGTTATCAAAACCCTATCAAACTTTTTGGTATATTCAAAAACAGCTTCATCTCCCCTTTTCTTAACGTCGGAAATAATCTCTTCTACCAGGGCTCTAAATTCAATATCCTCCTCCATCCTTCTTTCCAAAATCCTTTTCAATTCCTTTTTTTCTGAATCAAACCTTAAATCAATGATTTCGATCATTTTAAATACCCCCATTTATAACTTCTTTACATTTTTGAATTATTTCTCTCATTCTTTCGGATTTCATTTTTAGGCTTGCTCTATTTACAATGAGTCGGGCGCTTGCATCACAAATATCTTCCAAAATTATAAGACCATTTTCTCGTAATGTCCTTCCCGTCTCAACAATATCAACGATTATATCCGAAAGCCCTACCAGCGGTGCTATTTCTACAGAACCGGTAAGTTTTATAATTTCAACCTGCATCCCCTTCTTTTTAAAAAAATCCCGTGCTAAATTGGGATACTTCGTAGCAACTCTTTTTACTCCAAATAAGCCATTTTTAAAATCCGGTGGACCGGCTACAACCACCTTGCAAGCCCCAAATTTTAGATCCAGCATCTCATAAACATCTCGCTCCGATTCAAGTAATGTATCCTTACCTACAATGCCAAGATCCGCTGCGCCATATTCAACAAATACCGGCACATCAGAAGTTTTAGCAAGTATAAACCTTGTCTTACTCCCTCTAACATCAAAAATAAGCTTTCTTGATAAATTTAAGCCGTCAAAACAGATTCCAATCTTACTCATAAAATCAATAGACAGATCAGCCAATCTACCTTTAGCTAATGCTATAGTTATATAATCCATAAGACCTCTCCCTTAAACTTCCAATATTTTTACAATTTTATTTTTCTCAACAAATCTTTTATCAAGAATTTTATCCCAATATATGATGACCTTCTCCCCTGCTCTTCTTAATTCTTCAGCTAAATCAAAAATATCATCTTCCCTTCTCTCCCTTTTATTAACCCATATTAAAGTCTTTTCCTTTTCTCTTTCAATACTTTCGTTTATTTCTACAATATTTGTTAAAGCATCCACATCAAAAGCAAAACCAACAGCCCCCTCCTTTAAACGAAATTCTTCAAGCAAAGAGTTATATCTTCCACCACTAAGCAAATAATATCCTATATGCTTGCATAATCCTTTAAACACTATGCCTGTATAATAATTCAAATTTTGTATAATGCCTAAATCAAAGGTTATAAAAGAATGCATCCGCCACCCCTCTAAAATCCTATAAATATTTTCAAGACGTTCAAGAGCCTTTAAAGACTTAGGATTGTTTATAAATTCATGGCACTTGTCAATAATTTCTATATCTCCATACAAATCCGGAATTTTCAAAAATACATTTTTGGTGGGTTCATCGACATTTAATTTGGATAAATAATTTTCTAACTCAGAAAAGTTTTTCCTATAAATCAAATTCCTTATTTCATTAAGTCCATTTAAACCATGTTGCTCCAATAAGCCATTTAAAAAATCAACGTGACCTATCTCTATTTTAAACTCGGAAATCCCCATCTCTTTTAAAATGGTAATGGCAAGGGCGATTATTTCTGCATCCTCTTCAACAGTACTACTACCGATCAATTCAACTCCTGCTTGAGTTATTTCTCTTGGCTTGCCTACCTGACTTTCATCGTATCTGAAAACCTCATCTACGTAAAAAACTCTTAAAGGAAATACTAAATTTTCATAATTGCAACTAACAATTCTTGCTATCTGCATAGTTATATCATAACGTAAAGCCAAAATTTTTCCGTTTTTATCCAAAATTTTAAAAATGTTATTTTCCGAAACTCCGGACTTTTTTAAAAACAATTCGAGGAACTCTAATAAAGGAGTTTTAATCTCATTATATCCCCAACTTTTAAAACAACGCCTGATTACGTCTTCAACATATTTTTTTTTTAAAAACTCATCAAAAAGCAAATCCCTAAATCCCTCCGGCAATTCCAATAAAATCACCACCTTATTTTAATTATTTATTATGCTACTATGATAAAGTGATAATTAGTTAAATTAATTTTATAATCTTTTTTAATCCATGTCAATAAATCTTATTGATTTCGCAATTGCAAATGTATTCAAAAAATAAAGAATTTTTCAATTAATAACAAGAAAATTGACATGCCGCTTCTAAAGAAATAAAATATCAGTTAGGAGGTATAAATATGTTTGACTACCATATTCATACGGAATTTTCTCCTGATTCAAAAATCAATATGGATTCTTTGATAGAAACATCCATAAAAACCGGGATTAAAGAAATAGCCATCACCGACCATATAGACTTTCTCCCAGATGGTCTCTCCTTTGATTGCTATTTCGACTATAAAAAATATAAAGAAAAAATACAGGATTTAATATCAAGGACCAACAATTTGAATATTAAAATAGGAGTAGAACTGGGAATTCAGTCACACCTCATAGATAAATGCAAACTATATTTAAAAGATAAAGAATTCGATTTCATAATAGCTTCGGTACATGTAGTTGAAGGGTATGACCTTTATAAAGAAGAATATTACAAGGGAAAATCAAAAGAGGAGAGCTATTTAAGATATTTCGAAGAGGTATATCAATGTATAACTCGATTTGACGACTTCAGCGTATTGGGACACCTTGATATAGTAAGAAGGTACGGCCAGTACGATGACAAAAGCATAAAATATCATCATTATTCCGACATAATAGACGAGATATTCAAAACTTTAATTTACTCAGGAAAAGGTATAGAAGTCAACACATCTTCATCGAGGTATAATTTGGATATCACAATGCCAAATCCCGAATTTTTGAAAAGATACCAAGAATTGGGTGGGGAGATCATCACGATAGGCTCGGATGCACACAGCTTGGAACACCTATGTTTTAAATTCTCCGAAGTAATTGAAATATTAAAAAACATTGGTTTCAAATATATAACTTTTTTTTCGAACAATAAACCTGAATTTATGTCGTTAGAAAAACTATAAGGGAGGTTTTTAAAGACCACCTCCCTTTCTTATGTTACCATTCTCAAACCATTCTTTTATAACCTTCATAACATCAAAATTTGGATCTATTAAAATATCCATCATATGGCCGAAATCTATAGCTATTTTTCTAAATCGCAAAGCAATTTCAGGACAAATAATGGAAGCTGGAATACCTGCAGAAACTATCGCAATATCAAAATCACATAGCTCCAATCTTTTTAAAACCTCCGGAATATTATAATATCCTTCCAGAATAAGAACTCCAGTAACAAGCGCCCCCATTTTACTAAAGACTTTTACCGCCTGAGGAGCTTTTCGCCCAATCAAAACAACTTTTCTACCCTTTACCAACTGCTCCAAATATCCCCGCCTTACAAGTTCACCAGCTATGTTAATACGGCAAATATTTTTAGGTTTTATGTTAAAATAATTTAAAATATCTTTGGTTAACCCATAGAAAACATAATGGTCTTCTATTTCGTGAAGCCCTACTACATCAGCCTTTTTCATTGCGCTAATCAAATCCTGTCTTACTTTTTCATTAGGCAACTTTACTCCAGAATATTCCAACCACCAGGGAATTTCATGCATATGAATAAAAATATTGTGGCCTAAAACCCTCGTTTCTCCATCACTTATTCTAATAAGAGAAAATCCTTTTTTGCTATTAAGAGCTTTTACTATCATCCCATAAACCCTTTCGGTGGATATAAAATTTTTTCTATAATCTCTCATCTTTTACTCTCCTCTTCTTTCAAAATTTCTTCTATTTTGCCTATTACAAATTCACCTCTTTTGTCCCATGAATTTCTTCTGGCATACTCAACTCTTCTTGATATCTCCACCTCATTATTTCCTTTTTTGCTAATACATTTCCTCAATAGCATATTAAATTCCTCATAATTTTTAGCTATATAAACAATAGAAGGGTCTACCTCCGGAATATCAACAGAAATAACCGGTTTCCCAGCACTTAAATATTCATACATTTTTACCGGATTACATCCCAAAGTGATTTCGTTTATTTTAAATGGTATTATACAGACATCAAAAAATTTCAAATAATTGGGCAAATCATCATATTTTTTGTAACCTAAGTAATAAACATTGCTTCTTAAAACCAAAGGCTTAAACCTTCTTAATATGGGACCTACAAATACAAAATTTAAATCCCTGTTCCTGTTTGAAAGATAATCAATAAGTTCCCAATCCAACCAGGATGCTATAGCACCAATATAACCTACTAACTTTTTATTGTTTTTCGGTAAATCCCAAGGCCTCTCTATTTGCAATTTCATAGATTTATTAAAATGTTCAAAATCAGTTCCGTTAGGGCATAGGTATACCTTCTTATGATAAATAATATTTTCCTCGTACAGCCTTTTAGAAGTACAAAAGATTAAATCAGCTTTTTGGCGCATTATGGCAACATATGGCTTCCAATCCTTTAATTCATCCGAAGAAACATCCAACATGTCGTAAACTATTATTTTAGGATAAAACCTTCCTACTTCGAAAACATACTTTGGATTGCATACCCAAACAATCGGTATTTCTTCCAATAACGATGAAATGGAATTCATATTGCTGAAAAGAAATAAATTATTCTCAACTTCTCTTGCAGGCCCTTGTATTTCTTCTGCCCATCTGTTAAAATAGTAAACCTTGTAGCCGTGCTTCAAAAACTGTTTAGCAAGGTGTTGCGGCCTTTGTACCATCCAGTTGAAAGGTAAATCGGATATAAAGATAATTTCTTTCATAATAATCACCCATTATTGATATTCCATTTAATAAAAAATTTTTTCTGATTTTCCATATAATGCTTTAAAAAATTTCTATTAGTAGCTAAAGTCCTGCTTCCGTAATGGTATACAAAAGTATCACCGGCACAATAAAGCTTATATCCGGAATTCATAACCCTTCGGCAATAATCTTCGTCCTCATATCCACCATATTTGAAACGCTCGTCTAATAATCCGACCGAGTTTATAACCTCCCTTTTTATCAAAAGACAGAAGCCTGATAAATTAAATACCTCAAACCATTTTTTCGGATCGGGAATATTAAAGTTTTTCATAAAAGCAATAATACCTTCAATACTACCGTTATAATTAAATGGTTGCAACTGCATACCGGATACATAGTTGGATTTCGGACCAACCATACCTATATCCGCCCTATGCTTAATACAGCTCATCAAATTCACCAACCAATTAGGACCTAAGACTGTATCATTATTAAGAAGTAAAATATAATTACCTTGAGAGGCCATAATTCCCTGGTTTATAGATTTTGAAAAACCGGTATTTATACTGTTTCTAATAACTTTTATATTTTTATAATTTCTTAGTAGATTATATGTCCCATCTCTTGATGCATTATCAATCACTATAATTTCAAAAGGTAAATTGGTAAACATATATAAAGTTTTTAAACATTTATCGGTGTAAATCACCTGATTATGAACGGGAATTATAATACTCACCAAATCCATATATTTCACCCCTAATCATTTTTTATAACATTTAAAATCTGAGATAATCTGCATACATACGTATGCTTTGATATCGTTCTGAGATATGAATTATAGGATATCCTCTCCCTTTCATAAGGATTCGAAAGATAGTACTCTATCTTATCTATAAGATCCCTTTCATCCTTAAAAACGATAATCTCACTCCCTATCTCGTAAAATTTATCCAGGTCCTTCCTATAATCCGTTAGCTGAAATGAATTGCATGCAGCAATTTCAAAAGTTCTATTATTAGGCGTATAAGCTTCTATTCTGTTCTTATTAAAAGGCAAAATAGGACAATCATAATACCTGTGAATATTCAGATTAATCTTTGCTCCCCTGTAAAATTTCATAATCTCATAAGGATTCATAATATTTCCCGTTATATATGGTCTTAGCATATCATAACTTTTAAGTCTATCCCACCACTGTCCTATTATTCTGACCTTCCTGGTAGCAATATAAGGAGCTATCTTATCAATTAATTCAATTCTATTAGGAAAGGCTGAACCGACGAAACAAATATCGCTTTTATAAAAATCATCAACTTCTATCGGATAAAAGACGCTTTCGTCCACTCCCAAAGGTACAAAAAACACCTTCTTACACCCTGAATTCATATAGTATCTAACGCAATTAGAATCTATGGTAAAAACATAATCAAAGTATTTAGCGCTATTTACTGTCAAATCTATAGTGTATGGATCATCAACATACCAACAGGCAGTTTTTGCCCCAAATTTTTTCATCTGATTTATTAAGGTTGCAGTAATACCATGACCTAATATGCAAAAGATAATATTTGGCTTGAAATTTTTAACAATTTCCAAAATATTTTTACCTTCATTTTCTAACCTGACCACTTTTAGATTTATATTTAACCTAATCAATGCATTTATGATATACTGATTTATATAATCAAATATCCATCCGATATTAGATTGAATATATAACAGTTTCATAAGTTGCCCCCTTTAAATAAATATATATAGATCTATATATACCATATTATTTAAAACCACTATTTTATGTTACAAATAAAAAAGGAAGATTAAACTTCCTTTAAAAAGTCCAAGAGAGCCTCTTCCCAATCCCTTAATTTTATAAAGCTATAATTATTATTCAAAGATGAATTTTTAGGTCTTAATGCAATCCTATTCAGCTCCTCATATTTTATCGAAAAAATCTTTATATCATATGCCATATAATAATTTATAATTTTCGATGCTATATCATAATAAGAACAGTAGCCGGTATTACAAAAATGAAAAACTCCATAATCTCCGGACATTATTAATTTTTTGATGGCTTCAGCCAAATCCTTAGCATAGGTAGGGCTACTAATTTGGTCATATACGGCTTTTATCTCCTTTTTTTCTTTAATTTTCATTAAAATATTATTTACGATATTGTCCCCATTCTTTCCATAGAGCCATGATGTTCTAACGACGTAATATTTTTCTAAATAATCCCTTATAAAGTATTCACCTATAAGCTTAGTCCGCCCGTAAATATTTATCGGATTTGGCACATCAGTTTCGTTATAGGGATTATTTTTATTTCCATCAAATACATAGGCTGTACTGATATATACCGGTATGCTTTTTATAAATTCGCATACCTCTGCTATATTTCTGGTTCCAAGAGCATTTATTTCGTATGCCTTTTTGGGATCTTTCTCACATTCGTCTACTTTGGTATAAGCACCACAGTGTATTACCACATCCGGTTTTATGCTCCAAAATACTCTGTAAACCGTATCTATATTTCTTATATCCAATTCTGTACCAGAAAAAGCATGGACATCATCCATTATTTTTTTTAATTCGCTTCCCAATTGACCACTACCGCCGGTTATAATAATTTTCATAAAAATTCCTCCAATTAATCAGAGGTAAAATATAATATATCATTGTTTCCCAAAAAGAAACTATTTGCCCTTGGGATTAAATCTTTCTTTTCTATTATTGCCTTTTTGCCTATTATACTGCCATCAATTCTGAAATCTATATTTCTTATGGTTACTTCATTAAAAAGTATGCTGTTTTCCACTTCGCAATTCTGGATAAACACGTTATTCCCTATAGAGGTATATGGCCCTACGTAAGAATTTTCAATATGACATCCATCTCCTATAATTACAGGACCCCTAATTTTAGAATTTATAATAACAGCCTTATCCGATATATTTACTATTCCTGTAATAGAACCAAGGTCTATTCCATCATGCACGTAGTAACTTAAGTCTGACAAGACCTTTCTATTAGCCTCCAACACATCCTGAGGTGTTCCTATATCTATCCACCAATCCTTCAGAAATTCACAACCCACTTTATACCCATTCAGCAAGAGATATTGTATTGCATCGGTTATCTCCAATTCTCCTCTTGCAGATGGTTTTATGTTTTCTATGGCATCAAAAATAGACTTGCTAAAAATATATATCCCGGTAATCGCATAATTGCTTACAAAATCCTTTGGCTTTTCTATCAACCTCTCTATTCTCCCCTCTTCGTCCAATACAGCTACCCCATATCTTGACGGGTCCTTCACTCTATATAAATGAATTTGTGCATCCATTTTATTTATTTTAAATCTATATATAAAACTTCCAAATTCTTCCTTTAAAAGATTATCTCCTAAAAGAACTATAAAGTCTTCTTTCCCCGTAAAATCTCTGGCTGTATTTACCGCATCTGCAAGTCCTAACGGCTTATCCTGAAACAAATAGGTTATTTTTGCATTCCATTGCGAGCCATCCCCTACTTCTCTAATCACCATTTCCTTGGTATCACCTACTACAATTCCAATTTCATTAACTCCTACATCCACCAATTTCTCAATTAAATAAAACAATACAGGTTTATTCGCAATAGGTATTAGCTGTTTTGCCAAACTATAACTAAAAGGTCTTAACCTCGTTCCCAATCCTCCACTTAATATTACACCTTTCATATCAGATTCTCCTTACTTCAAAATATAAATTTTGCTATATAATTATTTATATCTTATTTTGAATTTTTTGTTACTTCATAATATGCTTTCAGAGTTTCCTGAGCGGCTTTGTCCCAAGTGTAATTAATTCTAATATGATTTTTCAACCTATCATTCTTAGGGGTATAATAGGCTTCCATCACAGCATTATATATTGAAGATATGTCATCAGGATAACAGTACCAGGCCATGTTCCCGAAATATTCGGTTGCCGTCCCCACAATCGTTGATACAATATTACATCCACATGAAGCTGCTTCAAGACTCGAAAGCCCTGGCGTTTCGAACCAGCTGGGTAAAACATGGACCCTTGCCAGTTTATAAAAATAATAAAGCTGTTCGTTTTTTATATAATTCAAAAAAATTACATTATCATTCGAGGATTTTATTACATTTTTATAATATTCAAAATCATTTATCGGTCCAATTAGCACAAGCGGAATTCCTACTTTCTTCAAAGCATTTATAAGATTTAACTGATTTTTTCTCGGAGATATTCTGGCGACGCACAAAATAAAATCTTTTACATTAAATAATTTCGAAGAATCATCGATTGCCCCTGAATTATCCAGATCATTTAAATCCACTCCATTGGGTACAACATGATATTTATTGGTGATATTATAATTTTCCTTTATTTTTTGATATTCCATATGGGCATTTGGCAAAAGCATGTCAACTCCTTTAAAAAGCTCCCTTCTCATCCATTCAGCTCTCTTCCAATTTTCATATTCTTTTGAAGAAAGTCTAATAAAATAATCTTTCATATCCCAATAAATGGTTGACAACACCACTTTCTTTCTTTGCCTTTTTGCATTTTTAAAAAAGGCGTAAGTCTCGTGAACCCTCGTTGTATTGAATAGATGAACTATGTCATACTCCTTTAAATCTATATCATATTTATTGTTTATTTGAACATAAACCCCATAATTTTCAATATATTTCTTGGTTTTAATGCATTGAATGGTATCACCTGCTGGATTAATCAAAAAATCGGGCCTTATTTGAAATAATACCCTCATATAGCTCCCCCAATCTTCCATTAAATACATTGGATATTAAATTCCAAATTTATTGAAAGTCCCCTAATATTACTATAATATTTTAAATAAATATAGAATGTGAGGTGTTTCTATGAAAAAAAGGTTCGTATTTTTATTAATTCTTTCTATAGCTTTGATGATACCTTTAAACTCTTTAGCTTCCACCATCAATTACTATACTCCTAACATAAAATCAGGCATTTCAACTATCAAATACTATCCAATAACCTTTACTTACGCTAATCCTTCCAAAATCACTCAAAATAATCAAAATAAATCAAATAAGAACATCCAAACAAATAAATCATCCGAATATAAAATTAGCGAAAGGGAAATCCAATTGGCCAATTTAATTAACGAAGAAAGAATAAAAAATGGTTTAAAGCCCTTAAAATTAGACCCAAAGCTTTCCGAAATTGCGGGATTAAAATCCAAAGATATAGCAGAAAAAGGATATTTTTCTCATATATCCCCTACTTACGGAAGTCCATTTGAAATGATGTCCAAATTCGGTATCTCATATAGATATGCTGGTGAAAACCTTGCAAGTACATGGAGCCTAACAAGAGCTCACCAAGGATTCATGAATTCTCCCGGTCACAGAAGCAATATTTTAAATCCAAAATTCACTAAAATGGGTATCGGAATAGTAGATGGGGGTTCAGGAATAATCGTCACCGAAATGTTTATAGGCGAATAATCAAAAAAAAAGCCGAGTAAAGTCGGCTCAGACTGTCGACAAAGTAGGTTGTCGGCAGTTTTTTATTCTCTAAACCACCAAAATAGAACATATTTATAGTAAAATAGAAGTAGAAAAAATATAATAGGAAGTGGT